>Ga0073928_10000930_pt1 | contig 60687 bp, 54 predicted proteins | sample PaiPotPPA55metaG_FD_76969 | JGI IMG/M metagenome (GOLD analysis project Ga0073928, IMG submission 76969) | Iron sulfur acid spring bacterial and archeal communities from Banff, Canada, to study Microbial Dark Matter (Phase II) - Paint Pots PPA... ... | reverse complement strand
GGGACGCCAAATCAATACCTTACGGGAGAAATGTCTACTCTCTGTTTAGCAAGAGGGTCGAAAATCGCGGGTGCCGTAGCCTTGAATTGAGTGCCAATCAGTCGAAAACTGCTGCATTGCGGGGCTCTTGGGCAGTCAGTCGTGGCCAGATTTCAGGGCTATACAACTTTAAATCAGCGGGCTGCTGTAGATTTCCAGCTCACGAAGATTTCGAACCGTCACGGGGCTGTCGACTGGTGATCCGTTAACTCTAGGGGTCACGGGTCTGGCCGAGCAACTGATTCAGAATCAGTTGTTCGATTGGGTCGTGAGGGAATTTGTCAGACTAACCAAAAGGGCTGAGTTCATTGATGACGTTAACTTTCTTGCTCTGTGCCGTTACCTTAACCCGTGTGTTTCAATGAATGTGGTGAGTGGAAGATATCCGAATCGCAATCAGTCCAGATTGGACGGTTCGTCTCTTGAACGAAGGAGGGCTCTTATCCTTGAGGACAGAGATCGTCTACCGAGCATCTTCCGGAAGATGATACGTCCCGGGACAACCAGCTTAATCTCTGTCCCTGAGTTCGAGGAACTCATGAGCGTAAGTTTGCCTCCTATTCGAGCGGTACGCTCCCGCATCCCTCGCAGGCCGAAGTGTCCGTCCTTCCCCCGATCCGAGATAGCGGGATCGATACCTGTGCCATTGTCATCTACACGCAGGGTAAGGTCGCGCGCATATCTGAGCTCTATCTCCAATCGACTTGCCCCCGAATGTGTACATGCGTTGCGGATGGCTTCGTAACCGATGCGGAAAATCTCATCGCGGACGATGGGTTGCATCTCTTTGGCATCGCCAACTACAGAAAATGTGACTGCCATGGAACTGGGAATCACGCCGTCCTCGGTCGCACGCCGGAGAGCTTCAGCCAGGTCGTTGGTCTGCGTCGTCGCGGTGTGCAGAAAATTTAGCGCCTCCTGTCCCTCCTGCGTAGCTGTTCCAAGCCAGAGAGAGAGTTGTTCCATGGCTCGACGCATTCGGATGGGATCGGCGGAGGGGTCCAGCGCATCATCGGCAACGAGTTTGCTGCCTTGGATGGTCTGGAGGAACGTGTCATAGAGGTCCCGCGCCATCCGCGTGCGTTCTGCCAATCGCTCATCGAAGCGTGCGCCGATGGCTCTCGAAATCTGCATCACACGCATTCGGTAGATAACGCATACGATGAAGACACCAGACACAACGCAGAGAAGTCGGAACAAGTTCGTCTGGTAAAAAGCAGGCGTGAGAGTGAAGTTCAACGATGCTCCGTCCTCATTCCAGACGCCGTCGCTGTTGGACGCGATTACGCGAAACCGGTAGTTCCGAGGCGGCAAGTTTGTATAAGCAACCTCCCGAGCGCTTACGGGGCCACGCCAGTCATCATCGTAGCCCTCGAGCTTGTAGCGGAATTGGACGTGTTCGGGGGCCGTGAAGCTGAGAGCCGCGTATTCAAATTGTAGATTCCTGGTTCTGGGCCGAAGACTCAACCCTGAAGCAGGTTGGAGAGTCTGATCATCGGCCTTGACTGTTTCGATCGTGACCGGAGGGGGTACGATGTTTCTCGGCAAGTGCCGTGCGTCGATCACGGCAACGCCCTCGCTGGTGGAAAACCAGAGGCGGCCATCAGTTGACCGTATTGCTGTGGGAAACGGTTCACGTTGTCGTGGAAGTCCCCGAAGGCCGTCGTTCGCGTCGAACGATGCCCCTTGCATCTGATAAGAAGGCGAGAGCAACGCCTTTTCCAGTTCCTGCGAACTCACCCGGAGGATTGCCAGCGTTCCGGCAAGCCAGAGAAAACCGTCATCATCTTCCACAATCCCCGACACCGAGTTCCCCGGCAAGCCGTTTTTCTTGGTGATGGTAGCGAAGTGCCCATGATCAAAATGGCTCAGCCCGCCTTCGCTACCGATCCAAAAGTTTCCTGCCCGGTCTCTCGTAATCGCCAGCACTCTACCGCGGGGAAGTCCATCCCCCGAAGAATAGACGTGGAACTCTTCGTTCTCATAGACTGCGATTTCCCCATCCTCAAATCCCAGCCAAAGCCGCCCCAGCGGGTCCCCGTACAGAACGCGGCAGCGGTATTGTGGAAGATGGATACGGTTGCGAAAATCGGTCCAACTACCGTCTCGCAATCGCAGGACTCCTCCGCCTTTGTCCCCTCCCCATACCGTGATCCATAGGTCGCCCCTGGCGTCCCGTGCGATGGCATGCACCATTGCACCCTTCTCGATGTCGGGGACATTTATAAAGGAGAGCTTCCCCCCGGCTTCTTCTGCCAGCCTGAAACTGCCTCCGAACCAGACGCGGTTGTTTCCGTCAGCGTACAGACTGAGGATGCGCGTCGTGTCGGATCTGGAATAGGCTGGCAGCTTCGAAGTAGTAATCCGCCCTTGGCGGAAGCGCTGGACAGAGTTGCTTGTATAGCTGACGAGCCAAACACTTCCATCCGGTGTTGAAGCCATTGCCAGTCTTTGATCTTGGATCAACCCTTCTTCGTTGGAATAAGCCACTACTTTATTTTCGCGAAAACGATCCAGTCCGACGGCGGTGCCAAACCATAGATTGCCTTCGCGGTCCTCCAGAGCCGAATAGACCCGGTCGCTGGATAGCCCTTCGCGAGCCCAAGGCTGATCCAGAACAGCCTTTTGCGGCTGTGTAACGTCGACCACCCGGCGAAGCCCCCTCTGATCTGCTCCGATCCACAAGCTCCGGTCTCTGTCGAAGAGCACACATAAGGGCTCTGCGCCAATTCTGATGCCGGCTTCCGACGTGTGGCGATTCACGATCGGTCTCACTGTGCGGCCGGTCGTGTCAGCAATCCACACATCTCCGTCTGGAGCCTCCGCCATCATCCATACCTGCCCAACGGATTCTCGGGTCGCCACAAAGCTTTTGGCATTGGGGGCAAGGCTCAATATTGTGTTTCTCCGAACCGGGTCCTTGCTGAGTCCAAAACTTAATCCATCCGTTGCCACCCAAAGGGTTCCGCGGCGGTCCACGAAGAGTACTTGTGCTCCGGGAGCGGGGTACCCTGACTCCGCTCCAACCTGGCGCCAACGGCCGCTGTCCAGTTTGGTAAGCCCGTATTGACCACCTGCCCAAATCGAGCCGTTGCCGTCCTCGACAATGGACAGAATTCCACCCTCTGGTACGCCCTTAGCATGCGAATAATTCCTCAAGTGGCCATTACGTAGCTGGCTGATTCCGCCGGCGCTGAACCCGATCCAAAGGCTTCCATCCTTGCTTGTACAGAGGGATAATACCGAGGACCCGAGGAGCTGTTCATCGGAGGTCGGCTCCCAAGCGACAAAGTGCAGACCATCAAATCGATATAGTCCGGCTTCCGTCCCAAGCCACAAATACCCATCCGGTGTTTGAGCAATGGCTCGAATGGGCCCGGGAACGCCGTCCTTCGCAGTCCATGACGTGTGCGTGAACTGACTGATTAGTTTCTGCGGGTCAAGTGCATTGGCGGGAATGGCCAATACCAAGCAGATCACTGTAAGGAAGGCACAGAAAGGCCTCGGAGAGACCAAGCCTCGCGAGTCTGCACGGTGCTTTTCGGGTGAGCTCACGGCGAATCCTGAGCTACTTCTTCCGACGAACATAGACGAACCGCGGATGCTGAAAGATCGCCGGGTCTCGAATAAGCCTAGGCACGGACGCTGTCGATCCGGTTACGCGCACCTCTGAAAATATCCAATTTGCGGCTTTCGCGGAACAGCTAAATCTACAGCCACTATCCTATAGTTTTCTATAGGCACTGGAATGCAGTCAGGGCTGGAGAACCAGGCATCAGCCCAGCGGGGGAAGGTGGGGTGATACTCATGGTTGAGAGGCCTGTCGCTCCGCATCCAATCGATAACAGCCGCGGACCGCCGACCAACTCATCGACTGCTGCATGGCGTAATCGTCGTGTGAGTGACGAATCGGCGACTTGTAATGAATTGCCCCGTAGCAAGGTTAGCTTTTGCTAAGCGCCAGCAGAATGAAAACGAATGGAAGATAGAAAATCGATGCCATGAGTAGCCGGCGTGCGGCTTCGCTAGACCTACGAAAGACGAATTGTGCCCCGTAGTAGAAGAAAGCCAAACTCAAGATCAAAGCTCCCATGCGGGGAAGAATGCCTGGCTGGCCCTGCGAGACAGCCAGCTGACTAACGGGAAACAAAACGAGGAGCGGCAATATCGTTTGCAGGGTCACAAAACGAGATCTCGCCCGGCCATGGGGCAACACGAAATAGCCCGCGCGATCGTAGTCTTGGCGATACATCCATGCGATCGCCATGAAATGGGGGAATTGCCACAGGAAGAGCATGGCGTAGAGGATCCATGCCTCGAAGCTCAACTTGCCTGCTGCTGCTGCCCATCCGATCAAAGGCGGCATGGCCCCCGGAAAGCCCCCGACCAGAATACATAGCGGCGTTTTTCGTTTGAGTGGAGTGTAGAGAAACAGGTAAGACAACAGCGTCATAATCGTGAGCAGACTCGCAAGCACATTGACGTATATCGCAAGATAAACGCTGCCAAGTGCAGACAGCGCCACACCCAACCTCAGAACCATAGTAGGTGTGAGTCTGCCCGCGGCGACCGGCCGCCGGGCAGTCCGGCGCATCTGGGCGTCGAAACGGCGCTCAATGTATTGATTCAGCGTGCCGGTGCCGCTGGCAACCAGCAGAGTCCCGAGAAGAGTGTGAACGAGCAATGGCATCGGAAAGTGATCAGTGTGACGTGGAACAGCGAGATAGAAGCCGGTGAGCGTCGCGATGGCGATCAGGAAGTTGACTTCCGGTTTGGTGAGTGCCCAGTAATCAGATAGTCCGGCAGGCCTGCTAGTGTCGGGGGCCTGCCGGTGGTTTACTGCGCCAGAGGGCTCACCGATACTAATTGAGGGCTGACTGGCAATAATAATAAGGATAGACTCGGTTGCCACGTCTAGAGCACCTCTCCTTCCGCGTCGTTCAGCGACCGTATCGCGGGTGTAGGCCACGCGGATTGCTCTGAGTCCGCACGCGCGGGCGAGAGTATCTGCATTGTGATGAGGACTGCTGGAATCAGATACGCGAACGTTACCCACACCCACATTAGGGCGCCCGCACACTGCTGGTCCTGAAGAGGGGAGGAGCTGAACAGTTGAGTTGCGTTCAGGTAATAGGGGTAGGCTAGGCGGTTACAAAACACTAGGAATGCAGAAAGAATGTCACATGGCAATGTTGCCATGAAGAGATATAAGGCCGTGGACCACCGAGGCGACCTTGTCGCAGTCGGCAAGGGCTGCACGACCGGCCACCAGAACAAGAGACCACCCAATAGAAAGCACGCATCCTCTACGTTATGTACCCACTGCGACCGCATGCCCAGTTGAAACGCAACGGGAAGATGCCATCCGATCACGACAGCCGTAGCGGCTAGCCAACAGAACCAAGAGTGCGGGCAGCGCATTAGCCATCGCGCTGGCCTGATAAGAAAATCGCTTTGAATAACATGCTTTGAGAGCAAGCGCAGCAACGGCAACTCCGGTTGCCCTGCCAAGACCAGCGGCGCAGCGACAGTCATCAACAGCAGGTGCTTCACCATGTGAAGCGTGAGCGACCGATGATCAAGTGCGGCCAGAGGAGACGCGACGGCTGCCCAAACCGAGACGAGTCCACTCATAAAGGCGGCAAGACGCCAAGGGGGAATGTCGTTTGGGAAGTCGCTTCGAAGACGAAGCCAAACCCACGAGTAGGCAAATGCTGTGATGATCAGAACCGACGTGGTAGGGAGCGGGAGCGACCATGGCTGCAAATGGACATGAGTCTCCGACATGGATAGGCCTACGGGCGTGGTGAGACCTCGCTTGCGCCGAGCACAACAGTTCGAGAAGCGTCACGTGCTGGCGGTTGAGTAGCCGGGTGCAATGTATTTAGGAACGCCACCAGGGCAGTTGTCTCGGCCGGACTCAGGTTCTTTCCGTAGGCTGGCATGTTCCCTCCACCCTGGATCACTTGGCGAACCAGTTGGTCTTCGGTGAGACGCAGAGCAACACTATCCAGCGCCGGCCCGCGCTGACCGCCTTTGTCATCGAGCGAATGACAGTTGTGGCATTGTTTTGCCTGAAAAACGAGTGCTCCCCGGCGCTCCAGGGCGGTCCGACTTTGCAGGTATTCTGATGGAATCGGCTGGCTGCTCCAGGCGTCCATCACCGGGCTCCAGGGAGTGTGTTCCCCTAAATGCGTCAGAGTGCCGAGGGCAACTGCCAGCAGCAGAATTGCGAGGACAGCAATTGGCCTGCGCTTCCAACTCTTCTCGCCTTCGCCCGCTACTAACGGAAGCACGAGCAGGATAATGATTCCGACAACGGGACCAATCAGCAGTATGGGTGTCTCGGCTGAAGGGGGCAGGAACGAGAGCAATGCATACAGCCACAAAAAGAAGAAGTCGGGACGCGGAGCGGTTTGAATGATTGTAGGATCTGGCTGGCCACCCGGACCAAAGGGTCCAAAATGAACCGCGCACGCAGCGATGGAAAGAAGAATGAAACCAGAGAACAGTATGTCTTTCCACACCGCGTTAGGCACGAACGGTACACCCTGCTTATGCGTCAGCTCGTGATATTCCTGCATGTACGTGGCGCGGCGGACGACGCGTCCTGGCATAGGCCATTCATTGATTCCCAGTTTCAACACCATAAGAAGGTGCACTCCGACGAAAGCAATGAGCAATCCTGGTACAACAAAAACGTGCAGCGCGAAGAACCGTGACAGCGTCGCGCCAGCAATGATTGGGCCGCCGAGCATCAGCTTCACAGCCCAAGGTCCGATCACTGGAACTCGACTCGCGATCGATGCACCGATGCCCAGTCCCCAGTAGGCATCCTGGTCAAATCGCAACACCTGTCCTGTGAAGGCCATGCTAAGCGTTACAAGTAAAAGAAGGACGCCCACGATCCAGGTGAGTTCTCTAGGAAACTTGTAGGCTCCGAAGAGAAAAACTTGAACCATATGGATCAGGACAATCGCGACCATGAAATTCGAGCCCCAGCCATGCAATGCACGTATGAACCAACCCAGAGAAACGCCGTGATTCAGTGTCTGCAGGCTGTTCCATGCTTCTCCCGCGGAAGGCACGTAGATCAGCGCGAGCAATATGCCCGTTACAATCTGGAGCATGAAGCATGTCAGGGCAGCGCTGCCGAAAACATAGAACCAGCTCGCCGTCTCACGCGGAACGGGATGCGCGGCAGTTTCGCGAATCGGCGCGCCCAACTGCAGCCGCAGATCGAACCACTCTCCGACTCTTTGGATCAGGCGCATGCCGTCTTCCCTCCCGCGTTATTTGCAACGGGCTGACCGGGGGTCGGCATCTCGCCAGCTTTGATGAGAAGTTTTCCATCCTCAATTTTGTAGCGGTACTGGAACAAGCCGCGCTCGGGAGGTCCAGAGGCGCGCGAACCGTCCTGGTAATATGCTCCGCCGTGACAGGGACACATGAACAGACTCGATTGTGGAAACCAGCGAACCGGACATCCGAGGTGCGCGCAGTTGATGGCAAAGACCTGGAAAGTTTGATCGTCAACGTTTCGGACCCAGCATGCTATATCAGCCGTTTTGCCGTCCCAGGCATTCACGACAGGGTTTCGATAGGTGGCGAGACGAGTCTGGCCAACAGGGAACTGTTCCAGCCCGCCGAGAGCAAGCCATGACTCATAGCCGATCTTCCTTTCGCGAGTCACGGGCGAAACGAGATAGCGCACAATCGGCACCGCCAGAACAGCTCCGACGATACCGTTAAGAAGCAAGCCCAGTTTCACGAGCATCGCTCGTCTGGACATTCCGTTTTCTGCACTCATCGAGATCCACCCTTGGCCCGATCAGGGGAAGAAATCGGGTGCGGCTGGCCAGGAAATTTTGGCCGCTGGGCCGCAAGCCATGTCACGACATCGGAAATCTCTTGCGCCGACATAGGTCGGCCCTCGACGTCGCCGCGCCAGTCGGGCGCACCCAGATCGGGCCGGCCGGCGATCACTATGGTTCTGAGTTCTTGGTCACTCACCAGTGTGAGGTATGAGCCATTGACGATCGAGCTGGCCTTGCTTCCTCCGCGGCCGTCCGCTCCATGACAAGAGGAGCAGTAGGTTCGATAGGCATCGGCACCTCGTTGGGGATCGCCGAGACCCTGCGCTACGTAAGACGGCGGAGCCAGATTGCCGAGTGCATCGGGCTTTTCCCAGGATCGGATTCCTCGCACAAGTGCATCGATCTGCTTGTCGGTGAGCATTCCACCGGCGCTCTGTGCAAAGGCGGGCATCGAAGTGCCAGGCACTCCATTCGCTGCGGTACGGCGAATCACGCTGTCGTCGGCGATTGCCAGAAAAACGGGATTGGCCAGAGCAATGGCTGCGCCACCCTTGCCGTTCGCTCCATGACATCCTGCACAGTTCTGTCCATAAAGAAGTCTGAACTCCACGACTTCGCTAGGCGCCACCACCTCAGAGCCGGGGCGAGGTGCGTCGGGGAAACTGGCGCAGGCGTCACAGACCAAGAGTGCGACCGTCGAGAGAGCAGCGAGAATGGCTCCACGGTTCATCGCTGGTGAGTCTCCCCGTTCTTCTCGTCCATTACTCCTGGCGCTTCAATCCCGGCGCGAACAGCAAAAGGAAGGTATTGCCAAGTACGTACGCGCTCTTGGCGGGAAACGACGACGCCGGCAACGACGCCGAATCCGATCTGAGAAAAGACAAACCAGACCCAGTCGATCCGCTGGTTGAGCACGGGATCCAGCGCTTCGAGAACGCTGTGGAGCAGACTGGACCACAGAATCGGAGCGATTACTCCCCCCAGCAGGATCGGGCGTCGGGGAAACATCGGAAGCGCAGCGCCATAGAGAAGCCCAACGAGCAGCGAACAGATGAGGTGAACCATCGTAGCAATGATGAAGGCGTCCCAATGGAAGGCAGCGATTTGCGCTATGGTCGCTCTTGCCGGGAAGAATCCAGCAGACAAGAGGTTGATCGGATACCACATTCCATGGCCGCTGATAATTCCGTAAAGGACTGCCAGAACGGCCATAGCTACACTTCCTGCCAAGCCGCCCTTTACTCCCGCCGAAACCGGGTAGATCTCCAGGGGGAGTCGCGCGCGATGCAGTTCCTCGGCCATCCATTCGACTCGAGTCACTTGCGGGCGAGTGGTGGCCACAGCCGGCGCTTTCTCCCCTACTGGCACGGATTCATGTTTTTCGTGCGGCAGCACTTCGCGGAACCAGCCGACGCAACCAGCAACCGTGAAGACTGCGCCAAGCATGCTAACCGACGCGCTGGTGACCAATCCCGCAAAAACCAATGCGACGCCGAAAGCTAGAACGATCGGCCACGCAGTCGGCGCGGGCAGTTCAATCGAGCCCGACCACTGCTCTCGTATACCAAGTGTTTCGACCGCCATCTTCCAGTCCTTTCCTTATCGTCCAATCACGTAGACGACCGTGAAAACGACAACCCATACCACGTCCACGAAATGCCAGTAGAGAGACAAGACGTCGATACGCTCAGCATGTTCCGACTTCACGTTTCCCCGAAGCGTCAGCGCCATAACTATCGAGAGAGCGACAAGACCTGCAACGACGTGAAAGCCGTGCAGCCCGACCAGCGAGTAGTAGGTTGTCCCGAACAGGTTTGTGCTGATCGTTAGTCCATCGTGGTAGATCAGCCGGTGCCATTCCGTCGCGGTCCCGTACACGAAGGCTGCACCCAGCGCGATGGTCGCGATCCACAAGGTTGCGAAACTTCGAACGCTACCCAGGCGAAGTGCTTTAGCAGCCAGATGAATTGTCAGACTGCTAGAAAGTAAACAGATTGTGTAAAAGATCGGGACACTGAGAACGTCCTTGGGCACAGGGCCCGTCAGGCTCTTGCCGATATAAAAGAGATAAGCCACGACAAAGATCGTGAAAATCGCCGCCTCGGCGACGATTAGAACGAACATGCCGACGCGCCCGCGTGCAGGTCGACTGAAGTTGAGTTCCTGATCGTTTAGCGCAATGGAAGTCGCATTCATCGTCCTACCCACTACTCATACTTCCAATCAGGATCGTCCGGATGCTTCACGTCCCAAAGCGGACGGCGGCTCTTGACCTCTGGGATGGAAGCAAAGTTATAGGCGGGCGGCGGGGAGGGCGTGGACCACTCAAGCGTCCAGGCGTCCCAGGGGTCGCTGCCTGCGATTGTCCCCTTGAAGTACGACCACAACAGGTTGACGACAAAAACCACGATACCCACGGCCTGAAAGAAGACACCAATCGTCACGATGAGATTCCAGATATCCCAGCCGCGGCCGGGCTCATATGTGTAGATTCGTCGCGGCATGCCAAGCAGGCCGGGAATGTGCATGAAGTCGAACGTCAGGTGGAAGCCGACGAGGAACAACCAGAAGTGCAGCTTACCCAAAGTCTCGATGTACATCTTCCCCGACATCTTCGGGAACCAGTAATAGAACGCGCCGAATATCGTGAACAGGATTGCGCCTACGATTACGTAGTGAAAGTGCGCAACAACGAAATATGAATTCCCCAGCTGCCAGTCAAAAGGTGCGGCGCCCAGCATGATCCCCGTCAAACCGGCAATCAGGAACTGGAACAGAAAACCAACGCAGAACAGCATTGGTGTCTTGAATTCAATTTTTCCACCCCACATGGTCGCTAGCCAGTTGAAGATCTTAATTCCGGTCGGGACCGCAATCGCCATTGTTGACAGCACGAAGAACGTGTTGGCATTTGAGTCCATACCTACCGTGAACATGTGGTGGGCCCAGACACTCATGCCGATGAACCCAATGCAGATTGTGGCAGCTACCATGACGGGATAGCCGAAGATTGCCTTACGAGAGAAGACCGGGATGATCTCGGACGCGAAGGCGAAGCCCGGAATAACCAGAACATAAACTTCTGGGTGACCGAAGACCCAAAAGAAGTGCATCCAAATTACCGCTGAGCCGCCAGCTTGGGTGTCGAAGAAGTGGCCACCGAGGTAACGATCAACGAGCAACATCAGTTGTGCTGCGGTTAGCGGGCTGATGGCAAGGATTACCATGCAGGACATCACCAGGTTAAGCCATGCCAGCAATGGCATTTTCGCGAGACTCATCCCTGGGCAGCGCATACATAAGATCGTGGTCAGAATGTTGACTGCTGTGCCGATGCTGCCAAAGCCGGAGACCAAGAGGCTGAGCGTCCAGAAATCGGTACTGTGCCCGACCGAAAACGTCCGCGACGTCAACGGCGCGTAGGCAAACCATCCGACGTCAGGCGCGTTCCCCGCACCGTACAGACCGTTCGCTCCCACCAGACTGAAATAAAGGAGAAGGCCTCCGAATGCGGTCAGCCAGAAACTGAAAGCATTTAGCCGCGGGAACGCCATGTCACGCGCCCCGATCATAAGAGGGATCAGGTAATTGGCGAACCCAAACACCAGGGGCATAACCACGAAGAAAATCATCGTGGTTCCGTGCATGGTGAACATCCGATTGAAGACCTGCGGCGAGACAAAATCATTGTGCGCACGGATGAGCTGGACGCGCATGATCCCCGCTTCAATCCCGCCGATCACGAGAAACACAAGCGCGTAACCGAGATACAGGATGCCCAACCGCTTGTGATCGACAGTCGTGACCCATTCGTGGAGCGTATCGACAAGGGGCCGAGATGGTCGTTCCGTCCTCGGTAATGCGAGGGCATCAGTCGACATCTACGGCCTCCTCGGCATGTTCAACGGTGCCCTCAACGAAGCGTCTCCAAATAGGCTGTTAGGGCGTCTAGTTCGTGGTCGGTCAACTCCATGGCTGGCATTAAAGATCCAGGCTTGATGGCCTCGGGTTTTTGAATCCAGAGCCGGAGATTTTCTGGAGTATTCAGGGCTGCGCCGGCAGCGATCGTGTCTCGACTCATGAGGTGGCTCAGGTCGGGGCCGAAGCGCCCGTTGGCCACAGTGCCAGACACGGCGTGGCAGTTAATGCAGGCCGTCGTTTCGAATACCCGTCGCCCTTCGGCAACAGCATCAGTAACGAACGCAGTCTGCTGTTGCTGCTGAATCCAGCGGTCGAAGTTCTCGTGTGACTGAACATAAACTCGCAGGAGCATCTTGGCGTGCTGTGTTCCGCAATACTGCGCACACTGCCCCAAGTAGAGACCTGTTTCTTGTGGGTCGATCCACATGCGGTTGGGGTGGTTCGGAATTAGGTCAGTTTTGCCCGCAAGGCGTGGGACCCAAAAACTGTGATCAGCATCGGCCGACAACAGCTTGATGAACGTCGGGGTCGGATGCTCCGGATCGCTTACAGGCACGTGCAATTCGTTCGCGGTTACGACGTTCAAACCCGGATACCGATACTCCCACCAGAACTGGTGACCGATGGCGACAACCTGGATGGCGTTGGAGTCCGGAACGGCCTTCTGGACGCTGGCAATCACACGCGCTGTCGCCATGAATAGCGCAACAACAATCAGGACGGGAATGACGGTCCAGGCGATCTCAACCTGATTGCTGCCGTACACCTGGGGTGGCTCGCGGCCATTGTCAGTGGCCTTTTTTCTGAACTTTACGACAGTGTAGACAAGCAAGGCGAACACGACCACGAATATGGCTGCTGTGACGGCAAGCACGAAAATAGATAATCCAAAGATTGACTTGGCCGGCGTCGAAACGGGCGCGAATATGTTCGTGGGACTCATCGACGGAGCGGCAGACTCGGTCGCGGCCGCTCCCGCTGCGGACAAGAGGACGACCGCACAGATCCTAACTATGGCGAACGTCGTCGAGTATTTCCTACCCCGCATTTGCATTTAATCGATTCTCTCGAGTCGGGTCTTTTCAACGGCAGCGGTTCCGCGGCCGCTCATTCGTCCAGGATCCTGGGTCAGGGCGGACGGACATTCCGCAATTGCTACAGAGTCGATGGCAATCGCACTGCCGAGCGACGAGATACTCCTCCTCACTCCGCAAGTACTTGAACAGGAATACGGAATCGTCAAACTGGAAGGCGGATTCTTTCAGGCGTGCAGCGGTGATGGTGTTAGCAGGCTAACTGGTGCTAGCCAGTTGGCACTTCACGTGTTTCAAACGATCTCTCCTCGGCTGGATTCAATCTCCGCAAGTACATGAGCATCAACAGCGGCGAGTTTTCGGCACTGGACGGAGAGTGGTCTGAAGAGGTTTGGCCGTCGATTTGCATTTACTAGGAAGCGACCGATCCAATGCATATCCAGGCCGGCATTCACGTTGTGGCTGATGACAATGAAGACTTCCGCTCTTTCAGAGACGGAGAGGGAGAACGGAGTTTTGAGCACATCGTAAGGTTTGAACAACCTTTCCCCAATGTGCCCAAAATCCTGGTAGCGCTTAGCCACCTTGACATCGCGTCCTATACCGCTTTGAGGTTAAACATTACGGCGGAAAAGGTCAGCGCATCTGGATTTACTCTGCGCTACTTCACCTGGGCGAACACCCAGATATTGGGTCTCGGCGCCCAGTGGATGGCGTTTCACGAAAGTCCAATTCCGCAATAAGCAGGAGAACTCTATGGGTACGGCTGTCGCAGGATTAACTCTGGAAAATCTTCTTTATGAGAAGAAAGGCGCCATCGCTTACATAACGCTTAACCGTCCCAAGGTGCTCAACGCCCTGAACAAAGCAACCATTGCAGAGCTGACGGCAGCCTTCGGGGACTCCCGCGATGACTCGGCCGTGCGGGGCGTGATTTTCACCGGAGCCGGCGACAAGGCGTTCGCGGCGGGTGCCGATGTCAGTGAGGTTGTGAACGATACTCCGCTCGAGGCCGAAGAAAAAATACGCTCCGGGCAAGCACTCACTACCCTCATCGAGAACCTTGGCAAGCCCGTCATCGCCGCGGTGAACGGCTTTGCGCTGGGCGGCGGCTGCGAACTGGCGATGGCTTGCACGATTCGACTTGCGGCTGAAACTGCAAAGTTCGGGCAGCCAGAAGTGAAATTAGGAATCATGCCTGGCTATGGCGGAACGCAACGCTTGCCAAGGCTAATCGGCAAGGGCCGAGCTCTGCAGTTGATTCTTTCCGGGGACATCATCAGCGCGCAGGAAGCCTATCGCATTGGTCTAGTGAACGAGGTCGTTCCAAACGACAGTCTGATGGCGCGGGCCGAAGTCATTCTGAAGCAGATTAACTCCAACGCACCGCAAAGCGTGAAGTTCTCGATCGAGGCGGTGAACAAAGGATTGGAGACGAGCCTGTCTGAAGGCCTGCTGCTCGAAGCGTCGCTATTTGCGATCTGCGCTGCAACAGAGGACAAGAAAGAAGGTACATCGGCATTTTTGGCGAAGCGTGCGCCGAAGTTCCAAGGTCGATAAGGCCTTAATACGACTCGATATTCATGACTCAGGAGATTGCTATGGCAACGGAAAACATATTTTCAGGCTTGAAGGTTGTGGACCTGGCCAGTTTCATAGCAGGTCCCGGCGCTGCGACCGTGCTGTCGGATTTCGGTGCGGAAGTCATCAAGGTCGAACCGCCCGGCTCCGGTGACCCGCACCGTATGACATACAGGATTCCGCCGCAACCTCGCGCCAACGACAACTATGCGTGGCACCTGGATAATCGCAACAAGCGGGGAATGGCCGTCGATCTGAAGTCGCCTCGTGCGGCTGAGATTCTCGAAAGACTCGTCAAGTGGGCGGACGTGCTGATCACCAACTACCCACATCCGGTGCGCCGGAAGCTCAAGCTGACATACGAGGACGTTGCTCCGTGGAATCCTAGACTGATTTACGCCGACATTACGGGATATGGTGATGACGGCCCGGAAGCAGATCTCCCTGGATTTGATATCACTGCCTACTGGGCCCGAAGCGGCCTGCTGGCGCTGACGAGGGATGCGGGAGCTCCACCAACACTTCCCGTAGCGGGCAGCGGAGACCACGCCGCAGCGATTGGTTTGTATGGCGCGATCGTTACTGCCCTCTACCGGCGCGAGCGCTCCGGAAAGGGTTCACATGTCACGACGTCGCTGATCGCGGAAGGTGTCTGGTCCTGCGCGATGTCGGTTCAAGCGGCACTATGCGACGCCAAATTCTACCCGCTGCACGATCGGAAGAATCCGCCGAACGCAATTTTCAATGTGTATCCAACTTCTGATGACCACTGGTTCCTGATCGTGGTCCAAGGCAAGGATTGGCCGGCGCTTGCAGCCGGAATTGGCCGCCCCGACCTACTGGTGGATGCGCGATTCAGCGATGACGCTACGCGAGCGGCGAATTCGGCGCAGCTAACGGGAATCCTCGACGAAATGTTTACCTTACAGCCGTGGGAACACTGGCGCGCAGCCCTGGATCGTGCCCACATTACTTATGGAGTTGTGCGAAGCCCCAGTGAAGTCGTCAAGGATCCGCAATTAGTGGCGAACGAGATCATTGTTCCCCTCGAAGGGGCCGGCGAGCGCTTAAAACTCGTCGTGAGCAGTCCTCTGAAAGTACACGGTGTTCCAAAGGTGCCGGCACGGCGTGCCCCGGATCTCGGTGAGCACAATGAAGAGGTATTGAAGCAGCTAGGGTTCACCAATGATGAAATCCACGAGTTTCGGGTGACCGGCGCGATCCCGCACTCCGGCCATTTGGAAGCGGCTTCCACTGGGAGACAGTGAGTGAGAATTGCCGGACAGCAGCGTCGTCTAAGGGTACCCGACCCGCCTGAAGCGCCCGCAAAATCCGGCTGCATTCGAATTCGAAGTGCAGTCACGCCCGTCGCGCGATTCATCATAGAAGCCATTGTTTCCGCGGTACTCATAGCATGGGGGACGAAGTCAGCGAATGCACAAACTCCGGGATCGGGCACCGAGCCCTGGGGGCCAATTCCAACAAAAAATGCCTCTCTAGTAAATGGGGCGCCTTCGCTTCTGCCGTACTTAAACAACGGATCGGTTTTCGGAATGCCGGGTACTGACATCGGGGACTTCTGGCATCGCACACAACTGACTGGTGATTGGGGAGGTGGTCGCACATATCTTGCCCGGCATGGATTCTTTTTTGATCTCTATTCCATCAGCGCCTACCAAGATGTGACAACAGGCGGCCTCAAAACCGGCGGCTCCTTCATCCAAAACAGTCAGCTTTCCATCAATGTAGACACCGGGCGGGCGGGGCTTTGGCCTGCCGGCCTGTTTCATGTCACCTTGGAGTCACGATCTGGAAGCTCGACGCAAAATACCTTTACAGTCGGTTCCGCGGTACCCCAGTATTACGGGCTCAGCCTTCCTGGTCCCTTCCTCACAGACGACGTTCTACCGACGGAATACTTTCTGATTCAATCGTTAAGCCCAAAGTTCAGCCTTGTCTTAGGAAAGATCAACATCCTGAACACTTTTGACCAAACGTTATTTGGCGATAGCTACAAGTACTACTTCGCGAACTTTAACTTCAATAAAACTCCGCAAGCCCCCAATCTTGCTAATCCCACTGCGCTGGGAGCGGTCGCATTGTGGACGCCGACCCATTGGGTGACCCTTATCGGCGACGTGCTCGATCCCAACAGCCAGGCAAATAACTTTGCCGCCCATGCCTTCGACAAGGTAGACATCTATGCCGCGTCAGTCTTTTCCTACAAGGTCGGCGGCCTTCCGGGCCAAGCCTGGGCAGAGGGCACATGGACCAACAAGCCGAAGATCGATTTCGGTTCACCGTTCGGATCGTTATCGGCGGGAGAGATTCCGCAAGCCGTGGGTGTCCTGTTGGGTAGCACTTCGCCTAAGGGTCTGCCAATCAACTTCAAGCCCAATAGCTGGGCTACGATCGGGAATTTCTCGCAATATTTTTGGGTAAGGGAGGACTCGGCGATGACCGCTCAAAAGTGGAGGAGCGGACAGCCACTGCGCGGAGTTGGCGTATTCGGAAGGGCCGGGTATGCGCCTCAGGAGACAAATCCGATCACCCGCGATGCGAGCATCGCTCTTCTTGCCCGCGGTCTCTTCGGCCGCAGGCAAGATGACAGTTTCGGAGCGGGATTCTATTACAACCGGATAAGCAGGCCATTGAAGAACGATCTCGCGCAACTCACAGGAGGCCAAAGGGCAGTGAAGGACGAGAAAGGTACCGAGGTCTTTTACGATTTCGCCATCACTCCGGCGATCAGACTGATTCCCAGTTATCAGCATATCTGGAATCCACTCACCGCTGAAGTGGTGAAAAACCATCGCGGGGCGGATGTATTCAACGTTCGGTTAAGTACGACGTGGTGAGCGGGCGCTGCAGCAGCCAAGTGAACAACATCGTTTAAGGTATGTCACAGACTAAGATCATTATCGTCGGAGGAGGCTTCGGCGGTTTGGCGGCAGCCAAAGCCCTACGCAACACCCCTGCGCAGATTCTCTTGATTGATCGGTCCAACCATCATCTGTTTCAACCATTGCTGTACCAAGTGGCGACGTCAGTGCTGACGCCCGGCCAGATTGCTTCTCCTATCCGCGGAATCCTGAGAAGCCAGAAAAACATAACCGTAGTTCTCGGAGAAGCTATCGGTGTCGACAAGGATGCGAAGTGCGTAACCGTCCGCGATGCTGATCGCGAGGCGGTGCGCCTGCCCTACGATTACCTCATTCTGGCGACCGGGGCCACGCACAGTTACTTTGGCCACAGCGAATTTGAAGAGTTTGCGCCGGGATTGAAGAGCCTTGCGGATGCGGTAGCGATCCGCAACAAGATCCTGCAAGCGTTCGAACAAGCAGAAGCCGAAGAAGACCCAAGCAGGCACCGGGACCTGCTGACTTTCCTTCTGGTGGGAGCCGGTCCCACCGGTGTAGAAATGGCGAGCGCCATCGCGATACTGGTGCGCAGCACGCTGAAATCAGAGTTTAGGCGAATTGATCCGGCCTCCGCGCGAATCGTGCTGGTCGATATGGCGCCCAGAGTTTTGCCGCCATTCTCCGAAGACCTGTCCGCGGCCGCGAAGCAACGGCTTGAGAAGTTGGGTGTCGAGGTGCGTCTCGGGCAGAGCGTCGATCACGTCGACTCTGACGGCGTGGTGGTGGGCGGCGTGCGCATCCCGAGTAAGACCGTGATCTGGACAGCCGGCGTGTCGCCCTCGCCCGCAGGCAAGTGGCTACAGGTAGTGACAGATCGCGCTGGCCGTGTCCGTATCCAAAATGATCTCACTGTACCCGGACACCCTGAGATATTTGTGATTGGCGATACGGCATCTCTCGACCAAAACGCCAAGCCACTCCCCGGTGTAGCGCAAGTTGCAATCCAGCAGGGGCGATATGCAGGAAAGCTGATCCACAGTCGTCTCCTTGGGGCTTCAATACCAGGTCCATTTCATTACTTTGATAAAGGAAACATGGCTGTCGTCGGTAAGGGTTTTGCGGTGCTGCAAGCCGGCAAAATTAAAATGAGCGGCTTCGCACCCTGGCTGGCGTGGGCGGCGGTGCACCTGCAGTTCCTGGCGCAATCGAGCCTCCGCGTGAGTGTCTTCCTCCAATGGGTTTGGACCTATTTGACTGGGCAAAGGGGTTCCCGGCTAATCGTGAATCACCACGGGTCCGAACCCGTGAGTACCGCGGCGGAGCCGGACATGAGAGCGATTTCGAGCAAGTGAGAGATTCGCTCATGAAACGAAGTCCCGGATGTTTCGACGAATTATCTGCACTCGACTACCGACCAAGTGGGGAATGTTTCAAACCATCGGGTTCACGTGGGAGATCTGGAACGACATCGACAATCAATATATTTAAGGAGCAAACATGAAGAAGAACTCGGCACTTTTCGTAGCAATCGTTGGAACCACTCTCTTGGCCGGCGGAGCAAGGGCGGTTGTGCGAAATCCACCATCGCAGTCTGTGGGACCGAACACGTCACCCGCGGGTCCCTCCAAGAACGACGTTCCTGAAACGACTTCCAACGCAGATATTCAAATGTTAAGAAAGGATTTGAGATCCCAAAAGAAGCAAATTGTCGCAGCGAACATGGACCTCACCGACGCGCAGGCGGAGAAGTTCTGGCCAGTCTACGATCAGTACACCGCCGATTTAGTCAAGATAAACGACGCAAAGGCTGCTCTGGTCCAGGAATATGCACAGAGCTACGACACCATGACCGGGGATCAGGCGGAAAACTATCTGAGAAAGCGTGCTGCAGTCGAAGAATCAATCATGCAACTGAGACTCAAGTACCTCCCGATCTTTCGCAAAGTACTATCCGGCAGAGAAACAGCATTGTTCTTTCAGATCGAATGGCGGCTCGGCCTCATGATCGACTTGCAACTGGCGCAGATGCCTCTAATTAACCCCTGACGGCAGTTGTGGACTAGGAATGGATGACAGGAGTTTTTCGATCGCGCGATCCATCGCATGACTCATTTCGCTCACAACTGCAGGCACATTTCGCTGGGCTACGTTCTCGATATCGGACGCGCTGTTAGCCCAGGCCGTTAGCCCTGTGTGAATGTCAGTCATCTGAGCAGAAAGTGCAACTTCGACCCTAACCCCACCCGCGTAATCGACTTCCTCGAGCTTCTCCAGGCGTCCGGTGATTATGTAGTCCACATGGGACCGTCCGTCATACATAGTTACGTCCGCGAAGTTGCCGCTGGCGCGTAAACGATTCGCGATCGCAACGGTAACGAACTGGCGCGGGTCAGTCGCCCATCGATGATAGTCATAGAACCCGATTTGTTCTGCCGACGCACGGTACACGAGCGGCCCTTGCCGCAGATATCCCGGCGATCTGAATTCCCGTACAGCAAGGGATGCATGTACGTCTGGCCGGGCGGGTGGATCAGGCGGCGGAGGCACGTGAAGTGTGTAGTAGCTTGGGTATCTTATTTTGCCCGCGCATCCTACGAAAGCGATCGAAACCGCGAGGGTAATTGCGAGAGCTGTTGCGCGTTGCATCCTCATATTTCGTTTCATCCTATTCCGGGACTTTGCGTTCCTTGGGTTGCCTGATTCGGATCAAGCTCCAAGGCCGCTGCTTCACCTGATCTGTGAGTTGGTCCAAGTTGTCGGTGGCCACGCGCAAGTTTTCTACCGTGTCGTCAATCTTGAAATCGTTGGCCCGCACCATGCGCTGCATATCCGCGAGAACGTTTCTAGCTTCTTGCAGCGTTGTTTGGACGTCGGCGAGATCCATGCGCAGCGGCTCGCGAACATCTGCGACCATACCATTTACGTTCTGAACCGCGGAGTCGACATGGTCAACCACCGGGCCAACCTTTGCGATTACAGCATCAGCATGCTGACTCAGCGCCAGCAATTGATTCGCGATATGGTCAATTTTCGGGCGTTCATCCGTAGTTACAGAGTTCAAGTTGGCGAGAAGCATTCGTGCGTCACCGCTGATGCCGCGGAGTTCTCCTTTTACCTGGACAATCAAGTCATTTGCATTTCCGGCGACGATAGACATTTTGGCGGCTATCTCATCCAACGTGACAGCTTCCTCCGAAGGGATCGGCTGTCCGGGGGCGATCCGAGCGGCGTCGTTGGTGCCGGTGCTTACCATCAGCGCCGGTTCGCTCATGACGCTCACCGAACCGAGCTTTGCCAGGCTCTTCTGGTTGACCGGCGTTCCTTCTTTGAGTTCAACCAGAATCTCGATGCGAGTCGGGTCGGAGGGCCACGGATGCACAGCAGTCACGCTGCCGGCTTTGATCCCTCCGAACAGAACGGGAGCACCGGCTTCAAGTCCACCCGCATACCGCAAGTAGGTTCGGTAGGGCACCTTGCCGCCGCGGAACTGCGCGTTTGCCAGATAGACAACTGTAGACGTCAGTATCAGGAGAGACACCAAGACGAAAGCGCCAACTTTTGCTTCAGTTGTCAAAGATTTGCCTCCTCGCCTCGAAGATATTTTTCGAAAGAGGCTGCCACCTCAGAGGGCTCCCCCATCTTGTCCGGAACCCGGTCAAGGAACTGCCGGATGCGTGGATGCTGACTGTTCTTGATTTCATCTCTGGTTCCGACAGCCAGGAAAGTTCCGTTGTGCAGCATGGCAATGCGATCGGCGATGCGGAAGGCACTCGAGAGCTCATGAGTCACGACGATCACAGTCATCTGGAAAGCCTTCTTAAGAAGGAGAATCAATTCGTCCATTTCTGCCGCAACAATGGGGTCAAGCCCAGCCGAGGGTTCGTCGAATACAAGAATCTCAGGGTCCAGAGCAAGAGCGCGCGCCACTGCAGCCCGCTTCTTCATGCCCCCAGATAATTCCTGGGGGTGCAGATGGCCGAATTCTGCCAGCCCCACAGCGGCCAGATCCATCCAAACCATGAGGTCGATGATGGATGGAGCGAGGGCGGTATGCTCGCGCAGTGCGAGTGCGATGTTGTCTTTTAATGAGAGGGAATTGAACAATGCGCCACTTTGGAACGCGACCCCAATCGAACGCCGTACCAGCCTCAGTTCCGCCTGAGAGCAGCGGGTGATGTCAGTCCCTTTCACGAAGACGCCGCCGGAATGCGCGCGTTCAAGCCCGAGAATCTGGCGCAGAAGGGTGCTTTTTCCCGACCCGCTCCCCCCCAACAAGACCATCGTCTCTCCAGGTTCGATTTCCAGGTTCAGCCTGTCCAGCACGCGGCGACCGTCGTACACGACAATGAGCTCGCGAATCGAGATGATCGCCATCAGTGTTTCCCCGTGAAGTAGAAGATGGCGGTGAAGAGAACATCCGCAACAATGACCAGAAACGTGGACTTGACGACGGCGGTCGTGGTGGATCGACCGACAGCATCGGGCCCGCCGCGGACGCGAAACCCCTCCAGGCAACCGACGTGGACGATGATGGTCGCGAACGCCAGACTCTTGATCAGCCCGCTGATCACGTCGCGCAATTGGATCGAAGTCAACACGTAGTGAAGATAGAGGCCGAGACCAAGGTGGGTGGCGAAGAACATGAAAAGTCCGCCCGCCAAGATGCCGCAGACGTTCGACGCAACGGTGAGACAGGGCACCATGACAAGGGCGGCTAGGTACTTTGGCGCTAATACGAATTCAACTGGTTCAAACGCCATGACCCGGAGTGCGTCGATCTCCTCGGTCACGTTCATAGTTCCAATTTCGGCAGCAAACGCGGAACCTGAACGTCCGCTGACCGCGATTGCAGTTAGAAGAGGTCCCATTTCCCGCGTAAAGCCAACTGCGACAAGGTCGATCACGTAGTGCATTGCCCCGAGGCGGCGCAATTCAGAAGCTCCCTGCATGGCGAGAATGAATCCAGTACACATCGCCATGAGTCCAACCATCGGAAGTGCTGAGACGCCAATCTGCAGCATCTGGTCTACCGATGCTTTCCAGCGATAGCGGTTTCCCACGATAGGCAGCGACGCGCCCATAGCGCGGAGGGCTGCCCACAGTTGAGTGCTCAGACCTCCCAGATAGTCGAGGTAGGTGAGGGTCTTTCTTCCGACGCTCTCGGTTAAGGTTGCCATCACTGCGACTTCCGAATGGAGAGAGTGCGTATAAGGCTTCAGGTTTCGAACAAAGACAGCAGACCGGTCAACTCAAGCAAGTAACGTGGCCGATCGTGCAAGCCCGTTAGTTCCAGTCCAGTTTTGCGAGCACGTGCTTTTTTCAGGGCTTCTAGGAGTGTCGCAACGCCGGAAAGGTCCATATACGGAACATCCGACAAATCGACAGTCAAGTTCTGCAAAGTATCCCCGTCCAGGATCGCGAGAAGCCGATCCCGAAGCGCGGGTGACGAGTCGATGGTGAGACGACCATCCAAGCACACCAGCGTACCTCCTTCACTGCGAGTGACGCTGATCTTTAGCAAGTTGCCGGCATGTGCGGCTTGAGTAATCGCTCCCGCTCCCCTGTTCTCCATCGTTCGCTCTAATCAAATGCAAGACCGCTGACGGTCCCGGCCTACTGATTGGCAGGAAGTTCCACGTACGCGACACCGGTGAGGTTGCCTTGGGCAATGAGCAACGTCTTCTTGTTTGATCCGTCGAGATTTGCGCTATAAACCGAGCCTCCAAGATCGGTTAGGAACATGCGCCCACCCCTCAGATCCAAAGACAACCCGATTCCTTCCATCAAGTGAGTGAAAACGATCTCTGGGTCTTTGCGACTCCCTGGCGCCGCGTCCATGGGGGCGCGGTTCACTGTGTTGCCGCGTGGCGGATCGCCGCGATCCGTCCAGTACATCGTTCGGTTGGCAAGATCGAGATCCAGGTCGATAGGCTCCGGTAGCCCATCGAAGAGGAGGTCGATGTCTTTGCGATTGGCCGGAGTTTGACCCTTCGGAATTTGCAGATTGGTGCGGAAGACACAGCCCTGGCCGGCGTTGTCAGGGCCTTTCTGGGTCCAATAGACCTTTCCGCCCTCAACGTCGACAGCTATGCCGACACACCAATTTCTGAGGTCCCGCCGGTCTGCATCGCCACGGCCGGTTTCCACAAGGGTCTCGATAGCGGAGCCATTCAGATTCGCGCGCATGACTCGCATCCCTTCGCGATCTGACCAGTAGAGCTTGCCGTTTCTTTTGTCGAGCTGGAGTTGCTTGGGAGTGAACGTGCCACCCGGAGGAATGATATTGGTGACGTTGCTTCCATCGAGGTCACACCGATCAATGGAACCATCATTCGCGCTGGGGTTACCCATATTCGTCCAGTAAATGTGTCCGCCGTCAACGTCCACAGCCACTCCGTCGGGGATCCTTAAACCCTTGGTGACGATTGCTTTCAGATTGGAGCCGTCGGAATTGAGCGACATTATGCGGCCGCCGCTGACATCCAGGAAAAACAGACAGCCCGAAGTTGGTTTTGGGTCACGTTCCGCGAGCTTTGATTTGGTCACCGTGGTGATGGACATTGATTTCGATGCCTTCCTTTCTGAACTCTGGACGGGCCTTGGCTTTCAAACGAACTATACGAAGGCGCTGAAACCTGTGATCGCTTTGCCGACGATAAGAGTGTTCATTTCTCTCGTCCCCTCATACGAGTACAAGGCTTCGGCATCGGCAAAGAAACGGGCAACCTGATGGTCGAGCAGAATGCCATTGCCGCCGAGAGCCTCCCGCGCCCAAGCGACAGTCTCACGCATTCGCACGGTGCAAAAGGCCTTCGCCAGGGATGCATGGTAGTCCTTCAGTTTGCCTTCGTCTTGCATCTGGGAGAGCCGGACAACCATACACTGCGACGCCGTGATGTTCCCCAACATCTTGGCCAGCAGGTCCTGCACAAGCTGGAAACTTGCGATGGGCTTGCCGAACTGTTCACGTGTTTGGGCGTAAGCGAGAGCGTGCTCATAGGCGCCCATCGCACACCCCACCGACATCCACGCAACGCCGGCGCGGGTCATGCGAAGGACCTTGGCGGTGTCGCGAAAAGAGGCGTCCGCTTGCAAGCGGTTGTTTTCAGCCACGCGGCAGTTCTCAAGTGTGATCAACCCGTTCTGCACCACGCGTAGCGCGATCTTGTTTTCGATCTTTTCTACTTTGAAACCCGGTGTCGTTTTGTTCTCGACGATGAAGCCTTTGACCTGGTTGTCGGCCAAGTCGCGGGCCCAGATAATGGTGAGATCACACCAGGGAGAGTTGCCGATCCACTTCTTCTGGCCATTGAGAACCCAGGTGTCGCCATCGCGCTTCGCCGTAGTGGTCAGGCCGCCCCCTGTTCCTGAACCCACCAGCGGCTCGGTCAGGCCAAACGCCCCGATCTTTTCGAGCCGGGCCATAGGCGGCAGCCATTCTCGCTTCTGTTCCTCCGACCCTCCGAAGTAGATGGATCCCATGGCAAGGCCGTTGTGCACGCCGAAGAACGTTGAAAACGACGGGTCGATGCGGGCCATTTCCATCTGGATGAAGCCGTCAAGCAGCGTGCTTCCTCCCCGGCATCCATAACCCTCGTAGCCGAGGCCACCAATCCTGAGGTCACGGAGCGGCGGCAGTACCTCGAATGGAAACGCGTCGTCTGCCCAGTATTTTGTAATGATGGGATCGACGCTGGTTTCCATGAACTGGCGTACCTGTTTCAGAAGCTTCAGTTCCTCGGGATTCAGGATCTCGGTAACCTCATAGAAGTCACTGTTCGGCGCGGGAAGCGGCGCAACAAGCTTGCTACCCTCTGCATTCTTGCTATCCTGCGTTTTTGTCGGAACCAACGTCGCCATATGTTTTCCTTGTCCCTTCATCCGATCAGCTAGTTAACTGGTTCGAACGCTTTTTCTGCTCGCTTTCCCGATTTGGAGGACTTGGTCCGCAGCGCGAGGAGTCCCATCAATACTTCGTCTCGCTCCGCAGCGAGTTGATCTATCGAGCGGCCTGCGGCCTCCTGCAGTACGCCATCGACGATGGTTTGCTTCACCTGGGGAGTAAATTCCGTTTGCGCCCCCAGGTCTTTCCACCAGGAAGCGACTGGACCGGAAAGGTGCTCCATGAAATGTTGAATCCCGCCCTCGCCGCCACCGAGATGAGAGAGCAGATTGGGGCCCATCACTGCCCAACGCAGGCCCGGCCCCCAGCACACAGCGGTGTCAGCATCGGCGACATCCACCACACCCTTCTCAATGAGGTTGACAATCTCCCGATAAATCGCTGCTTGCAGGCGGTTCGCGACATGTCCGACGACTTCTTTTTGGACGTGAATCGGTTTTTTCCCAATTGATGTGTAAAACGAGATCGCGTGTCGCACAGTTTCGGATGAGGTTTTCGTGCCCGCAACGACCTCGACGAGTGGAATCAAGTGAGGCGGGTTGAAAGGATGGCCTATGACGCAGCGCTCCGGATGGTTACAGGCCGACTGCATCACGCTCATTGTTAAGCCCGATGAGCTAGAGGCAATGATCGAATCCGGCGGCGTGGCAGCGTCCATGTCTGCGAACAGTTTGATCTTGAACTCCTGACGTTCCGGCCCGTTCTCCTGGACAAAGTCGGCATTGGACAGAGCCTTCTTCATGTCCAGAGTGAACTCAAGACGGTCGCGCGATGCCTTGGGCGAGAGACCGAGCACTGTGAGGTCTTTCCAGGCGGCGTCGATATATTGGCGCAGGTTGGCTTCGGCGTTTGGCGCCGGATCGCTTGCAACGACGTTGAAGCCATGTGCAAGGTAGAGAGCGGCCCAGCTCGCGCCGATGACCCCTGTTCCGACGATGGCGACGCGACGTACTGGCTTAGTCACAGACATTGGTGATTTGCTCCAGTTCTGAAATTTTCATGCGGGGTACTTCACACAACCAGGTCCGGTCAGGTGAAGAACCCCGCCTGGGGAGTGGCCGATCTCTTAGTGTGCAAAGAGGATGCCACTCCTGGTTGATCCACTCCAAGTGGCGAAAAGAGCTGAGGGAAAAGAAGATCTGCGTGAAAGGGCCCTTGATTTCGAAAGTGTTCCGACATCTTGCGTGCTCGCGGGTTAGCGGCTGCCAGCCCACTGGCACTGCATCGGAGGACGCGATGCGCGGCACATTGGGGCTTGCGCTCAAGCGTCTTCTGTGACGCTGCCCTCTTGGACGCGCACTCCCGCTTAATGCTGCCTCAGTTGCTTTGAAAAGGACTTCTTGCTGTTGATACGCGAATAAGCTTGCCTTCGACGGACTGGTATCACGCGTGCATCTTCACATGCCTGATCACACGGGATCTTCGCGATACCAGCGCTCAGTAATACATCGCTGCACGGATACTCCGTATGGTGAGAGTTCTTACGAAGGGGATGCAGATGCAGGGGAGACAGCCGTCGATTGGATGTGATCGAGACGTTCGAGTCGGTTTATCGACCGAGAGCACTCGTGACCTCAACGATGCGGTCTTGTACAACCTGCCGATGTTTTATAGGAGGGCCTTTCGTTTCTTGGGGAACTCAGCAGATGCCGAAGATGCTGTTCAAGATGCTCTCCTCTCCGCATACAAAAACTTCGCGCAATTCAGAGGTCAAGCGCGAATCTCAACCTGGTTGACAGCAATTGTCACAAATGCGGCGCGAATGCAACTACGCCGCCGCCGCGGCGTATACGTATGGCTTGAGCAACAGGAGCCGGAAGATGGCCTCGCACTATCGGAACGGCTGGCTGCTTCCGAGCCAGGTCCAGAAGAATTGTGTCGTACAAGCGAAGCGCACGCACATTTGCTCAAGGGAGTCAGGCAGCTCTCACCGCCGCTACGCCGGGCATTTCAGCTACGTGGTATTGACGGGTTGACGACGAAAGAGACGTCGGATGCCCTGGGTATCCCCGAAGGTACGGTGAAAGCTCAGCTCGCACGGGCACGCATCAAGCTTGCTCGGTTCATGACGGCAAAGCCCAGCGGGGTTCGTCTTCGGGTCGTTGCTCCTCAGGTAAGCACAATTGCCGTCAAGGTGAGCAGTTCTGGGTGTGTCGGCAATATCACGAGGAGTGCTGTACTCCGCAGCACTGATCTGGGGAACGTAAGGTGATCTACACCCATTCTCTTGGCCGGGCATCACGATACTATCCTGAGCGAACAGCGATTGCTGCGGACGGTGCGCACCTGACATTTCGGAGACTTCACGATCGTGTTGGAGGCATTGCGGCGGCGTTAAGCAGACAAGGTTTTCAATCTGGGGACCGACTCGCTATTCTCCTTCCGAATGGACCTGAGTACATCGAACTGGTGTACGCCTGCAGCTGGCTGGGAGTAACCGCAGTCCCGCTGAACATACGGCTTTCGGCGGTGGAAATAGATCGCGTTCTCGCGGACGCAAATCCGCGCGGCCTGGTACGGCATTCATCACTGCCAGTCCCGAAAACAGAACTGTCATGGCACCTGGTGCTCGACAAAGAACCCTGGGAAATTGGGAATGATTCCCATCCCACGACCCATTACGATCCGGAAGCGATTTTGGCTCTCCTATATACCAGCGGCACAACGGGCCAGCCGAAGGGCGTTATGCTGACGCATGCAAACATTCTCGCGAATGTCGACAATTTTAACTACTGGATGAGATACGGGGAAGGCGCGGTCTATCTGCACGCGGCGCCGATCTTCCATATCGCGGACTTTCCCGCGATGTTCGCGGTTCCGGTGTTTGGCGCGTGTCAGATAACCATTCCCAAATTCAGCCCGCAAATCTTTTGCGAGACTGTCGAACGGGAACGAGTCAGTCACACCGTTTTGGTGCCGACAATGATCAATTTGCTGACCCAATCTCCAGAAGCTAAAGAGTACGACTTGAGCAGCCTTGAGGTGTTGGCTTATGGCGGATCTCCGATGGCGCCGGAGCTCATTCACCGGACGCGGGAGCTTCTGCCGAATCTTAGGCTGGTTCAGGTCTACGGATTGAGTGAAACCGGCTTTCTCACGGGCCTGCAGGATGACGAGCACACTGACGATAGGCTCCTATCGTGTGGGCGACCTTGTCCCGGAGTCGACGTACAGGTAGTCGACGAGTCAGGGAGGCAAGTCGATGCCGGGCATCCTGGTGAATTAGTAGCCCGGGGTGCGAATGTCATGCGCGGGTATTGGAACAATCCGAAAGAGACAATACTTGCGTTTCGAGATGGTCTGTTTCGTACAGGAGACGTCGGCTATCAGGATACAGCCGGGTATTTCTACATCATGGACCGGTTGAAGGACATGATTGTCACAGGCGGCGAAAATGTTTACTCCGGTGAGGTTGAGGCGGTGATTTACGAGCATCCTGCGGTTCGCGAAGCTGCGGTCTTCGGAATACCTGATCCACAGTGGGGCGAAATCGTGGCGGCCCGTGTCGTGCTGAAGCCAGGAAAAGCTCTTACCGTCGATGAACTGATCACCCATTGCCGGCAAACTCTGGCCAACTACAAAATTCCGCGTAGCGTCGAGTTCTCGGAGACTGAGCTACCGAAAAGCGGTTCAGGGAAGGTCTTGAAGAGAACCCTGCGAGAACAGTTCTGGGCTCATCAAGCGCGGACCGTGAGTTGATGCGGATTCAATGCGTTTGGAAAGGCAGTCTCTGTCCCGAAGGACTCTTGTCTAGGGGAGGCCAACAGCCGAGTACTGGCGAATCGCGGCCCTATGACGAGGTGAACGCCTGTAGCTCTTCGCGCGCGGCCTCACTGAAGTCCTTCAGTGGATCAATCCCCCCTCCACCTCTTATCAGTTCACGCAACTCCCGGACAGTCTTGTTAGGTGCGAAGTAGGTGTCGACCGTTGCTTCCACGACCTTCTGAGCGCACGCGACAGTTCGCGCCGAGGACAGGACCCGCATCCTGCTGATCATAGCGTAGAGGGCGACGAGGTCCTGCATCTGTGGCTCGTTGCTCAGCATGGCATCGCCATAGGCTTTCGATGCCGCAACAATGAAATCCTTGTAGAGGTCGTCTCGCCGCGACAGGTCGTGGGCGAGCTGGCCGGCCCGCGCTTGGTTACGCAGGCTCAGCCAAGTCGTAAGGCCCGATGTCAGTCCGCCGACCATCGATCCGGCAAGCGCCGATAACGCCGGGAGGTATGCTGCATCATACATATATGATTACATGAATTTCGTCACAGTCATTACTTTGACTCCAAAGTGCCACTCTTCCCATCTACCTTACGTTTGTCCCTCCGTTCTGCGAAGTTGCCGATTCAACCTTGTTTAAGGGATCGGTCTCCGGCGTGGGCCGAGGGTCAACGCTCAGGAATCGCGTGTTGTTCCTCGAAGCAGGACTCCAGATTCTTCAGGTCTACTGCAACGCGGGCTCGTGAGCCTTCCGGGGCAGCTCTGAGATATTGGACAGGCCACAAGATTGGCTGCCCAAGCTCACGGGCTGCCCGCAATGGCCAATACGGATCTCGCAGAAGTTCGCGGGCGATGATGACTGCGTCCGCCTGTCCGGTACCGACAATGTGCTCGGCCTGAATCGGAGATGTGATCATTCCGACCGCGCCGATCAAGATGTTGGCCTCCCGGCGGATCTGCTCGGCAAATTGCGTTTGATAACCCGGACCGACGGGAACCTTTGCATGCAGTACATTGCCGCCAGAAGAGCAGTCGATCAGGTCTACTCCAAGTTCCTTCAATTGACAGGCGAGTTCGACCGACTGCTGAATGTCCCAGCCGTCATCGATCCAATCGGTGGCCGAAATGCGTACGAATAGCGGTGCTCGCTCTGGCCACGAACCTCGAATGGCGGCCACAATCTCGCGCAACATTCGAGTGCGATTCTCAAATGACCCGCCATAGGAATCTGTTCTTCGATTGCTGAGGGGCGACAGAAACTCATGAATCAGGTATCCATGAGCAGCGTGAATCTCAATGACGCGGAATCCCACTTCGCAGGCACGACGTGCCGCGGCCGCAAAAGCCGAAACGATGTGCCCAATACCGTCGATTGAGAGCGCTTGCGGCAGGGGATAGTCATCAGCGAAGGCCAATGCGCTTGGGGCAACAACATTGCTCCATCCCCCACTACTTTCGGGGATCTTTCCGTGGCCGGACCATGGCCGGTAGGTACTGGCCTTGCGACCGGCATGCGCTAACTGCATTCCAGCCACACTGCCTTGTTCATGAATAAAGCGGACGATTCGCGCCAGCGGCTCAATGTGATCGTCCATCCAGATGCCCAAGTCCTGCGGACTGATCCGAGCCTCGGGAAGAACTGCAGTTGCTTCCGTCAGCACCAGTCCAGCGCCGCCTACTGCCCGGCTGCCGAGATGCACGAAATGCCAGTCGTTCGCGTATCCGTCAGTGCTGGAGTACTCGCACATCGGCGAAACAAATACGCGGTTCGCAAACGTAATATCCCGAATCGCGAGCGGGTCAAACAGGTGAGTCATGGGGTGTACGCTGCCTCTCAATTTCATGTTTTGATGCCTCGGCTACGGCGAGACCCGAAAATACGGTCCTACATGTCATATTGATCGCCCTGGACTGGCCAAGGTTGCGGGCGCGACGCGCAATTGGTGCAAAACACCACAGTGATTGCCCGTTAAATCGGTCGAGTAATTTCAAGTTTTTTCATATAGAACTGAAGGGTAGATCGATTCAAATCCAAACGGGACGCTGCACCGTCCGGCCCAGACAAAACCCACTTGGCCGCTTTCAGAGTCGCCAGAATGTGGGCACGTTTAACTTCCTCCAGCGTCGCGTGACTCACGTCGATATTGTTGGGTATGGCTCGGTCACAAAGATCCTTTAGACTAACTTTCAAAATCGGACCCGGAGAGAGGATCACAGCCCGTTCGATGACATTTTCCAACTCACGAATATTACCGGGCCAGCAATAGCGAACGAGACCTTCCATCGTTTCCGAAGGGATAGTGTCGATCATCCTGTTCATGTCCCGGGAGAAATGTTTGACGAAGTGCCTTGCAAGGATCGGAATGTCTTCCGGGCGCTCACGAAGAGGCGGCACTTGGATGGGGAAAACATTCAATCGGTAAAACAGGTCAGGGCGAAATGCCCGTTCTTCGACCATGGCTTTTAAATTTCGATTGGTTGCGGCAATGAGGCGTGCGTCAGTTTTGAGAGTACGCCCGTTCCCCAATCGCTCGAATTCCCGCTGCTGCAGTACCCGGAGCAGCTTGGGCTGGAGCTCCAATGGAATCTCTCCGATCTCATCGAGAAACATGGTGCCGCGATTGGCCACTTCGAAGCGTCCGAGCCGCTGGGCAATGGCGCCGGTAAACGCTCCTTTTTCATGGCCGAAGAGCTCGCTTTCCAGTAATCCAGTCGGTATTGCTGCACAGTTCAGGGTGACAAAAGCATTCGGCCGGCGCGGGCTGAGGTCATGAATCGCACGCGCAATGAGTTCCTTACCGGTCCCAGTCTCGCCGAAGACGAGCACGCTGGAGTTGGTGGCCGCCACCGTCTCGACCTGCTTGAGGACCTTACGCAAAGCTGCGCTCTTTCCAATAATCCCTTGGAAGCGCGTCTCGCCGTGAATTTCCTCTTCTATGTACACACTTTCTTTGGCAACTCGGTCCTGAAGATCAGCGATGTCACGATGGGCGAGCCAATTATCGATTGCCAGAGCCAGTTGGCTCGCTACCTGACTTAAGAACGCGACGTCTTCAGCGGTGAAAGAATTGGGCTGCAGACTCGCAAGTCCTAATACTCCAATGCGGCGATAGGGCGTGCTTAGTGGCAGTCCGCAGAAGGATCGATATCCCAAGTCGAGGTTCTTCAGCCTCTGACCCGCCACGGCGTGGCCCTCATCAGCGTCACAGTCCGCGATCCAGAGAGGCTGTTGAGAGCGGTGGACCCACCCCAATACCGTCTCCTCTATTGGAACGTCTTTGACGGCGGTCTGTTCTTCTGTCGATGAGCGCCACTGTACTTCATTCCCATCGTTTTTGTAGATGACTACCTCCAGCAGAGCGATGGGAAGCATGTTTCGAAGGTCGGTGCTGAGATCCCTTATCCAATCTCCGGGCGTGCCAGCAGACATCAACGTGGACAGGCGTGACAATGTTTCGTAGCGCTTCCGAAACATCTCCGTCCGTAACCCGATCGTGGGTTTCCCTGAAAGGATTCTTGTTCCGGGTGCCTTAGGTATGAGACTGAATTCAGCGATGCTCGCCATCATATTCCTCGATAATCCAGTCGGTGCGCACACCAGGCGTCCTGACACTTGCAGTGAAGCTTTGCAAATCCATTGATCACCCTCGATTGGCTGCTCATATGAACTCTCGGCCCGATATGCACGGAAACAAGTATTTTGAGGTCGAGGAGGTCAATACCGCCGAAGGACCGCCACACTTTGCTGCCGCCGTTGTCAGAACTCTTCAAGTACCGTCATGACCAACGGAAATTACGGGACTACTGCGGTTACGCTCCCTGCTATTCCTTGAAAGGCTAGAGGTGTTACGGACTTCTGAAAACCTCGGAAACCACAGCATTGGCCCTATATTTTTCTGCAGTGTCGATCACTACCGACAAAATGTGTGGAAGGACTACTGGTCTAGACACGAAACATATGTGTTTGGAGGCAAGCGATCCGGCGCGGCGCTGATTGACACGAGGCCCACTTGCTCACAAAAAAGGGGGGGCACTAGACAAGAAATCGATCAATGGCGACTCGATTGCAGTTGAAGCAGCGCAGTTCTTCTGTTCGTCTGCGGGAGAATTGTATAGGAAGGTTGTGAATCAAAAGGGCTGTTCATACGGAGGACGATGTGGATCTGAAACTTACTGGAAAAGTTGCACTGGTAACGGGATCAACGGCCGGGATCGGCTTTTCGATTGCCAAGTCGCTTGCGAGCGAAGGTGCGCTTGTCTATGTGAATGGGCGCACGCGGCCGCGTGTGGATGCGGCGATCGCTGCGATCCGGTCGCATGCTTCTGTCGTCAAGGTCGACGGCATTGCGGCGGACTTTTCGGGTTCAGCCGCCGCGAACGCAGTTATTGCCAAACTGCCTGCGGTAGATGTGCTGGTAAACAACGTGGGTATATTCGAGCCGAAACCATTTGGGGACATTCCTGATGCGGACTGGTACCGTTTTTTCGAGATTAACGTAATGAGTGGAGTGAGGCTTGCGCGACACTATCTCACCGGGATGCTGAAGAAGAACTGGGGTCGTATCATCTTTATTTCGAGCGAGTCGGGCGGTGCAGATTCCGGCAGACATGGTGCACTACGGCGTGACGAAAACGGCACAGATTGCCGTGGCGCGCGGGATTGCGGAGTCGGTGGCCGGAACCGGCGTGACGGTGAACAGCATTCTTGCCGGCCCGACGGAGTCGGAAGGTATGGTCGGCTTTGTCGAGGCGATGGCGGAACAGCAGAAAAAGTCGAAGTCAGAGGTCCAGAAGGAATTCTTTGAGCACGTGCGGCCATCGTCCCTCCTGAAACGCTTTGCCACTGTGGATGAAATCGCAGCAATGGCGACCTACCTGGCTGGCGAGCCTTCTTCCGCCACAAACGGGGCGGCACTGCGAGTGGATGGCGGCGTCGTGAGGGCGATTGTTTGAGTGAGGCAGAATGTTCCCGTTCTTACCTCGACCCTTACAGATAAATACGTTCAAGACTGAGCGAACGCGCCGAACGAGGCACCGACATGTCGATTTCCTCGATTTTAGGCAGAGTTCCGTCCTGGTTCGCGCACTGAAGAGGCAAATGAACAATCTACTGCCGAGAAAGTGGCATTGGCGCTTTCGTCTCCAGGTGCCTACGCTCGCTCGTGAGTTCCTCGAGCTCGGGGACCGGGATAAGCGAATAGTCCCCGGCACAAACCAGCTCCGTTACGCGCTACCGCTGATATTGAACCCTGGCCTGGGCCCACCGCGAAACCTCTGAAGAGGAGAGCATCACCTTCATGCACACTCAGCTCGGAGCTGACGGCTAAATCCGATATTCGGACGGTTTACGCGGAACTGCAGAGGCGTGACTCCGACCATCCTGCGGAATACCTTTGTGAAGTGACTCTGGTCCGCAAATCCTGTTGCCTCTGCCACTTGCCGGACGGTGAATTGGGGGCTGCGCAGAAATTCCTTGGCCCGATCCATCCTGCACCGCAGCGAGTACTGGTAGGGACTGATGCCCGTACTCTGCTTGAAGAGCTCGCAGAAATAGTGCGGGCTCATCCCCGCGAGATTCGCCAATTCCCAAAGGCGCGTTTCCTTAGCATAATTTTGTCGCATGAAATCCAGTACGCGATTGAGTCGGACAGCGGGCATTCCGTTTCGGTATTCGGGGTCATGCGTCGTTCGCACCGCGTAGCGCCGGATAAAGTAGTGGGCGAGCGCGACACTCAGTGACTGGCCGTAAAGCGGACCGGCCGGTGAGCCATCTTCCAAGTCGGCTTGCAGGGCGCGCAATATTGCGACAATGTGCCGGTCCTGGAAACTCAAGTTTGGCCTCAATTCAACGTCCGCCAAGTGCGCTGTTTCATCCAGCACCCCGGCGAGAAATCGCGGCTCCATTACAAGAATGATTCGACTGTTTGGCCCCGACCAGGTCGCGAGATCGCGGCTCCCTGCGGGGAGAAGATAAAGAGTGCCCGGACCGTGATCTGCCGTTCGGGTACGGCCGTCCATGATCCATTGCGCCCTGATTCGACCGGACGTGAACAGATTTAGAAAATGCGTAGGATGTTCGTGCTCGGGGATGTTGCTGGCGGGCACATCATGGAATGCCTCAAGCGCAATACCATTCCATTCGACACGCCGGCTTGAAACAGCTGGGCGTGTGAGGATCGGAGAGATGCGATGCCCGTCACGAATAACTTCGACAGCCCGTACCGGCGAGATACCAACGCTCTCCATCGAACCAGACGCCTCAGATTCCTGCCAAGCGCCACGTCGATGGGCAAACGGGAACCGCTCCCGACGAAGGCTTTGCGTCGTCAGGCATTCATATTACCTCAAAATCTCGGAAGAATTGACCAGAACCGGACAATTTGACCAGTCGCCTAGGCTTATCCTGCGTTCATGAAGATTCCGGCCAAGCCGATTCGTATCCTGAGCGTAGAGGACCATCCGGTCTTCCGCGAGGGACTGACTACGATCATCGATTCTCAGCAGGACATGCTTCTCGTGGCCCAGGCGTCGAATGCCATGGAAGCTGTCGCTGAATTTCGTTGTCATCGGCCCGACATCACCCTGATGGACCTTCGGCTTCCCGGCACCGACGGCACCGACGCGCTTATCGCAATTCGTGGAGAGTTTCCACAAGCTCATGTCATCATGCTCACAACCTCAGACAGCGATGGGGACATCCAGCGTGCGATGCGAGCGGGAGCGTCGGCCTACATACTGAAGAGCATGCCGAAAAATGAATTACTGGGCGTGATCCGGTCGGTTCATGCTGGCCGGCGGCACATTCCGCCCGACGTAGCAGCCCGCATTGCCGAGCACCTGGGGGACGACGATCTTACGACGCGGGAGCTGGAGGTTCTTCGACTCATTCGCGATGGCCATCGCAACAAGCAGATTGCAGATCAACTGTCGATTGCGGAAACCACGGTTAACTTCCACATCAAGAACCTCGTGGACAAGCTGGGAGCGAATGATCGGACGCATGCGGTAACTATTGCGGTGCGGCGTGGCCTGCTGCAAATCTGAGCGCATTCCAAGGGCTATAGAAAACTGCAGGATGGTAGCTGTAGGTTTCGATGTTACGCGAAAGCCGCGAAGCAGGTAACGTTAAGGTGCGGGTAAAGCGCATCCCCAGCGTCCGCGCCCAGGCTTACTAGAGCCCCGGCTTTCAGCATCCGCGGTGCACGTATGTTCATCGGGAGAAATCGCTCAGGATTGGGCGTGAGTCCACTCAAAAAGCACCGTGCAGACTCTGCTCCAAAAGCAGAAAGGTCGAACATTCCGCGGTGGCATTTTCTTTCCCTTTTGTTGTTGCTCTTCTCCGTGAACTCGGTCTGGGCAGTCGATCCGTCACGCCACATCTCCCAATACGCACACACCGCCTGGAGGGTGCAGGACGGAGTCTTTAGCGGCTCGCCGAATGCGATCGCACAAACCACGGATGGGTATTTGTGGATTGGAACGCAAGGCGGTCTGCTGCGCTTCGATGGCATTCGATTTGTACCATGGGCTCCTCCGGATGGGCAGCATTTGCCGTCGTCTAATGTCACTTCTCTTTTGGGCGCACGCGATGGGAGTTTATGGATCGGGATGGAAGGTGGTCTGAGCCACTGGGACAAACGGAACCTAACCAACTATCCAAGCAGCAAGAGACGCATCAATACAATTATTGAAGACCGCAGTGGAACAGTCTGGTTCGCGCGTATCCCAGAAATCGATGCGGCCGGAAGTCTTTGCCAGGCCGTCGGCACAGACATACGGTGTTATGGGGGAGAAGATGGAATCCCGAATTCCCCGGGTCTCGGACCTCTGGTCGAGGATACTCTGGGTAACCTTTGGATGGGTGGCGCGGCAGAGGTCGTTCGCTGGAAATCAGGTACATTCAGCAGGTTCAGCTTAAGTGGATTGAAGTCGAATCGAGGAATGGACGGCATAACGAGCCTCGTTGCCAACTCCGATGGCTCTCTCTGGGTTGGAATAGCTTTGGCTCGCCGGGGTCTGGGATTACAGCAACTGGCTCAAGGAGTCTGGAAGCCATTTGTCATGCCCGGATTGGATAGCAGTACCCTGGAAGTTCAAACGTTGTTCTTGGACCGCGAAAACGCTCTTTGGATTGGGACATTCAAACAGGGCGTTTACCGCATTCATGGCCGCAGGGTGGATCACTTTTACAGTGCTGATGGTCTTTCCAGCGACTCCGTGTACCAGTTCTATGAGGATCACGAAGGCAATCTGTGGGTTGCGACGCCCAAGGGCATTGATTGTTTCCGTGACGTTCGAGTCGCTACCTTTTCAACCCGCGAAGGACTAGTCACGCCAGAGGTCGATTCTGTTTTCGCCGCGCGGGATGGCACTGTCTGGATAGGAGGCGATGGTGCTTTGGATGCCATTCGTGAGGACAAAGTGTCTTCTGTTCAAGCAGCGAAGGGTTTGCCGGGGCATCAAGTTACGTCACTGCTCGAAGATCATGCGGGCCGGCTCTGGGTCGGGATAGATAACAGAATGTCGATCTACAAGAATGGAAAGTTCAGGAGGATCGACAGACTGGATGGCAGACCGATCGGATTTGTTTCCGGTATGACGGAAGATGTGGACAACAACATCTGGGTCGAGGCCTACGGACCTCCACGAACACTTCTTCGCATTAAAGATCTCAAAGTCCAAGAAGAGTTTTTGCTACCGCAAATGCCGGCCGCCCGCAAAGTCGCGGCCGATCCCAGAGGCGGCATCTGGTTAGGCCTAATGAATGGCGATCTGGCTCGATATTGGCATGGCAAGACAGAAATCTTTTCCTTCAAGCAAGGAGAGGATTCTCGTGTAAATCAGGTCATCGTGAACTCTGATGGTTCGGCACTAGGAGCGACCGCGCTAGGACTTGTCGGATGGAAGGAAGGAAAGGAGCGAACCCTCACAGTACAGAACGGCCTTCCTTGCGATGCTGTGAATGCGCTCATTGAGGACAACCACCGTTCCCTTTGGCTATACACACAGTGCGGGCTCGTCGAAATTGCAGACACGGAAATGCAACGATGGTGGGGACAGCCGGACATCACGGTGCAAGTTAAGACTTTCGACGCATTCGATGGTGTGCAACCGGGATATGCTCCTTTCGGGGGCGCCGCAAGATCTGCCGATGGACGGTTGTGGTTTGCAAATGGTGTCGTGCTGCAAATGATCGATCCGGATCATCTGATTGGGAATGCACTGGCTCCGCCGGTGCATATTGAAGAGGTAACTGCCGACCGAGAGAACTACTCTCCTCGCCAAGACCTTCGTCTTCCTCCGCGTACGCGTGATCTCGAAATTGACTACACGGCACTGAGCTTTGTAGTTCCGCAGAAAGTGCGCTTTCGCTACAAACTGGAAGGCCGCGATGCAGCCTGGCAAGATCCGGGAACACGACGGCAAGCTTTCTATAGTGACCTTCGGCCCGGGAAATACCGGTTTCGCGTGATCGCATGCAACAACGATGGCGTCTGGAACGACATCGGGGCCGCCTTAGACTTCAGCGTCGCGCACTCGTGGTATCAGACAAACTGGTTCCGTGCTCTTTGCCTTATCTCCGCTGGCCTCATGGTATGCGTTATCTATCGACTACGAGTTCGGCAGATTTCGAGAGCCATCGGCGCCCGCTTCGATGAACGCTTGGCGGAACGCACGCGGATGGCGCGGGATCTCCATGATACCTTCCTCCAGACCATCCAAGGCAGCAAACTGGTTGCCGATGATGCGCTGGAGTCGTCCACTGATCCCATCCGAATGCGTCGAGCCGTGGAACAGTTATCAGTGTGGCTTGCTCGGGCCATGCAGGAAGGACGGGCGGCGTTGAATTCTCTGCGTACGGCGACGACGCAGACAAACGACCTCGGTGAAGCTCTCCGTCGAGTGACCGAAGACCGCCTCATCCCCGGTTCCATGGCGGTCGCATTTTCAGTGGTTGGCGATGCCAGAGAGATGCATCCCATCGTCCGTGATGAAATTTACCGCATCGGTTACGAAGCCATCCGCAACGCATGTATGCATTCGGGGGCAAATCGATTGGAAGTGGAGCTCATATACACTAACGACCTTGCCCTGCGTGTGCATGACAATGGCACTGGTATCGACCCGGCCATCGCGGATAGAGGGAAGGACGGACACTTCGGACTGCAAGGGATGCGGGAGCGCGCCGCTCGTATCGGAGGCAAGCTCACGCTCGTGAGTTCTTCTAGCTCCGGGACTGAGATTAAATTAGTGGTCCCAGGAGGCATCATCTGCCCGAGGATGCCTGTTCGACGGTCTCTGCTGACACTGATGAGATCCCTTTTTCGCTGAATGGAACAAACCTCCGATATGGACTGATCACGATTCGAAGAGTTTTCCTCACCCAGTCATCTCACCTGTACAAAAATCTAGGATGAATTCTGTGGTTTCTGAGGTGTTCAGAAATCTTGGACGCGAATAACGTGTCGGGGTATGTCGAGAAAAGTGCAGACGTCTGGGGGGAAATGCTCCCGAACCTCGGCGTCAAACGCTGCGGGCCTTATCGAGAACCGGATTGGTGAGACCGAACGACGCAGTCGGTTTCTGACAGAGATTGGCTGCGCACAACAGACATTTGTTTGAGATCGGTGCTGTCCACCAAGACATTTCAGATAGGAGAATCCGTGAACGACGTCAGCCTGTCCAACCTCTCACGTCGCCGCTTTATAGCTGCAGCCGGTCTTGGCGTCGCCACTGCCGTCTTTGCTCCGCGCCTCCTCTTTGCACAGGAGACCGGCATCGTTCCGACGATGATCAACGAGGCAGCACGAGCCAAAATTGAAGTTCACCCGCTTCGTCGCAACATCAGTGTTCTCGGGGGCTCGGGTGGGAATATTGCAGTTCTCACGGGTAAGGGCGGCAAGCTCCTGATCGACTCAGGATTCACAGTATCGAGAGCGCGAATTGTGGCAGCTCTCGACAGCTTGAGCTCCGATCCGGTCACACAACTGATAAATACTCATTGGCATGTCGATCACACCGATGGAAATGCGTGGGTGCATTCGGCAGGAGCAAAGATTACAGCGCACGAGAACACGAAAAAGCGTCTTTCGACCTCAACTCGTGTTGAAGGCTGGAGCTATACCTTTCCGCCTGCGCCAGCCGGCGCCATTCCTACAACCGTGTTTGACAACGAACACCATGTGCATCACAACGACACTCGGATAGCTTTGAAGTACTACGGACGGGCCCACACAGATAGCGATATCTCGGTGCTCTTTGAAGAGGCTGACATTATTCACGTCGGAGACACATGGTGGAACGGCTTTTATCCGTTCATCGACTACTCGACCGGAGGCAGCATCGATGGAATGATCCGTGCAACCGAGAGGAATCTGACCATCGTCACGGATAAGACGATCGTCATTCCAGGGCACGGACCTGTAGGGAATAAGGCCGGACTCACCGAATACCACGACATGCTGGTCGCCATTCGGAACAGCGTGGCCGAGCTAAAGAAACAGGGCAAGTCTCTCTCAGAGACGATAACCGCCAAGCCTACCGCTGCCTATGACACCAAATGGGGGCAATTCCTCATGACGCCAGCAATATTTACCGGACTCGTTTATTCCGGAGTCTAGTTCCCGAAAACTTTACCCACACAAGGAGCAGAACGGATGTCTTCCGAATCGAGTCGTGGTCTTGTACATCTGGGTAGTCTATACACAGTTTCAGAGACGATCATGCGTTTGGCGGGAATCGTCAGCTCGAAAGGGCTGACGGTTCTCGCGCGAATCGATCATAGCGGCGATGCGGCGCGAGCGGGATTGAAGATGAATCCGACAGAGCTGCTCATCTTTGGAAGTTCGAAGGCTGGTACACCTTTGATGCTCGCCTCGCCTACAGCAGCCATCGATCTTCCACTCAAAGCACTCGCCTGGAGTGATGCGAATGGGAACGTACGGCTCTCCTACAACAGCCCGGAATACCTGGCAGAGCGGCATTCCATTCCATCTCGTCTTTTACGGAACATCGCTGGAATGAAAGCTTTGTGTGAAGAGGCTGTAACCCGGTCATAGCCACAATCAATCAATCTTAAGAAGAGATAACTGATCGAAACAGACGATCAACAACCAATTTTCGAAAGGAACTTTGATATGTCTACTTTACAGAAACCACTTCACATCGATATTCCAGTGAAGCTAGCGGAAGTGAAAGTTGCCTTCAGTGTCCCTGCCTTGGCGTTCGAAGGGGATCTGCCAGCTTCTATCTTCCACGTTCAGCTGATCGAGAACGACATCGCCGACTGGAAGGCCAAGGCTCAGGTGATCGCAGTCTTTCACACGAATGCCGGCCACGTGACGTTGAACGACAAGGCGTACAACACCGAACGGAATGTGGCAACCGGCAATCCTTACAAAGGCCTCGTCTCTGACCTGATGAAACGGGGTGTCCAATTTGAGTTGTGTGGTGCGACTGCGAAGATTCACAACTGGGGAAACGAAGACGTGCTTCCCGGAATCAAGATCAACACGGATGCCATGGCGAGGCTGACGCAGCTCGTTCAGGAAGGGTTCGTGAAAATCTCGGAATGAACCCAAGAACGAGGCCCCTCGGATGAGAATCGCACGCAGTGCCTTCCGGCGGCAATCACAACGATGGCCGATTCGGTGAAACCTTATCTGCGTGGCACGACGGTGTCTGGTACCTGAAGACAGTGCTGCCTATAACGCTTGCACAGCGGATGTATTACATCGTTCTACAGCTATCAATGCAAAAGCTCGTTAAGACGAGGCAGGGACCCTTTGGCAATGAAAAAATAATGCGCACCCCCGTTCTTGAGAGCCACAACGCTCCCTTCGCCCTAACGAAGTTCCGTCTCCCGTACCGAGGTAAGACCAGGTACTGGTACGAATCATGGCCAGTAGAGGTAACCCCGCCCGACGGAGTCGGAAGGTGTGGGTGGCTTTGTCGAGGGCGAAGCAGTAGAGAAAATCGAAGTCAGAGGTTCAAGAAGGAAGTTTTGTGCAACCATCATCACTCATGAAAGGCTTTGCCACCGTGGATGAAGTCGCTGCGATGTCGACCTACCTGGCTAGCGAGCTTTCTTCAGCGACAGACGGGGCAGCACTGCGAGCCGATGGCGGAGTGGTGAGCGCGACTCTTTAAGATGAGAATTGAGGTCCAATCTGGAGCGAACCGCCGCGACACTTCTCACAGCGAAGTGCCGATGGAGAGACTAGCCTCACTCAACCGGCTGATCTCTGTGTCTCATAAAGAGGCTTTGGCCAGAACTCAAACAAACCATTACAATTGCAGAAACGGGGCGATCATAATGGTTCAGGCCAAGCCGATTCGTATCCTGAGCATAGAGGACCATCCAGTCTTCCGCGAGGGACTGACTACGATCATCGGCTCTCAGCAGGACATGCTTCTCGTGGCCCAGGCGTCGAATGCCGTGGAGGCGGTAGCTGAATTTCGCCGTCATCGGCCTGACGTCACCCTGATGGACCTTCGGCTTCCTGGCACCGACGGCACTGACACCCTTATCGCAATTCGTGGGGAATTTCCGCAGGCGCATATCATCATGCTCACAACCTCGGACAGCGATGGGGACATCCAGCGTGCGATGCGAGCGGGAGCGTCGGCATACATACTGAAGAGCATGCCGAAGAATGAATTACTCGGTGTGATCCGGTCGGTTCACGCTGGCCGGCGGCACATTCCGCCCGACGTAGCAGCCCGCATCGCCGAGCACCTGGGTGACGACGATCTTACAACACGAGAGTTGGAGGTTCTTCGACTCATTCGCGATGGACATCGCAACAAGCAGATTGCAGATCAACTCTCGATTGCGGAGACCACGGTTAACTTCCACATCAAGAACCTCGTGGACAAGCTGGGAGCGAATGATCGGACGCATGCAGTGACGATTGCGGTGCGGCGGGGCCTGCTGCAAATCTGAGCGCATTCCGAGGCCTGTAGAAAACTGCAGGATCGTGCCCGTAGATTTCTATGTTCCGCGAAGGCAGGCAAACGCGGTAGCGTAAATGGTGCTGCCAAAGCGCACTCTATCGTTCTTGAGCACGCCTTGCGGAGGCGGTCTGCGGCATCCGCATTTTGTGCAGGTTTTCTCCGAGGCGTAGCTCGAATTGAATCTGGGGCTGCCTGAAAAGCACGGGCGAATTGGATCAGGACGAAAAATGTGAAGATTCTGCAATCGCTCTCGCGCCGCTTTCTGTTGTTGTTCTTCTGTTCCCTCCTTCTTGACGGGTGTCAACACCGCACATCAGAGCCTTCCGTCGAGTTCACCAAGATTCCGGTGTCGGCTGTAGGCGGTCTGGACAACATGGATACCATCGAGGGAAGGGTGATCGGTGTTCGTCCAAAACAACAGATCATTTTGTATGCAAAAAGCGGAGGCCGCTGGTGGATACAGCCGTTCGCCCGCGATCCGTTATTCACCAAAATCCAAGGGGATTCCAAATGGAAGAACGTGACCCATTTGGGCGAGGAGTATGCCGCTTTGTTAGTGGATCCCAGCTACTCTCCGCCACAAACAACGGAATTGCTACCTGCCACAGGCGGCGAGGTCGCGGCAGTTACCGTCGTCAAAGGCCGAGCCGCCGATCCTTCTTCGCCGCCGAAAATGCTCCATTTTAGCGGCTACGATTGGTTAGTACGCGATTTATTGCGCTATCGCGGTGGTTCAATGAACTCCTTTGATCCGGCCAACGCCTGGACCGATGAAAATGGGGCTCTGCACCTCCGCGTGACAAAGAACCGCGACGGATGGAGTTGCGCGGAGGTCCGACTAACCCAGAGTCTGGGATACGGGACGTACCTGTTCGTGGTGCGCGACATTTCGCACCTCGAACCTTCCGCAGTTCTCACCCTCTTTACCTGGGATGGCATGGTCGGCACGGACGAAAATCGCCAGGAACTAGATATTGAAATGAGCCGGTGGGGAGTCCCGAACAACGACAATGCGCAATACGTCGTCCAGCCCTATTACATCCCAACCAACATCGTTCGCTTTAATGCGCCAGCTGGCGTGCTCACTCACGCGTTCCGTTGGGAGCCTGGGCAGGTGACCTTTACGACTTACGTCGGAGCACAGGTTACCGGACGAGCTCGTCCCCTGAGCCAGCATGTTTTCACAGCGCATGTGCCGGCGGCAGGTGGCGAGCTGGCGCGCATAAATCTGTACGTCTTCGGATGGGGGAAAGTGCCGCTGCAACGCGAAAACGAGATTATTGTTGAAGCGTTTAGGTACTATCCGTGATCCATGCGCCAAGTCCGTCACGATGGCTCGCCACCGGACTAGTACTCATCTGCTTGGTCGCCGAACTGCGCGCTCTGGATCCAAATCACACTTTGTCGCAGTACTTGCGTGAACAATGGACTGCCGATAGCAACTTTCCGGGCGGAGCCGTCGACGCGATCACACAGACGGCAGATGGCTATCTATGGTTGGGAACGGAAAAGGGTTTGGTGCGTTTCGACGGGGTTAACTTTCGTCTGACCTCATCGTTTCCTGAATTTTCAGGCGGTCTCGTTTCAAGTTTGACCACTGATGGCGCCGGCAGGCTCTGCGTAATCTTCTGGGGTACGGGTGTGCTGTGCTATCGCGATGGAAAATTTGTGAACCTAGCATCTATCCTTCGAAGACGGACGCTCGAAGTCGCAAGCAGCTGGCGAGAAGAAGACGGGGCCTCGCTGCTCACCGATTTAATAGATGGAATGCTCCGGGTTCGAGGAGAAAACGTTCAAGTGCTGGCTCCACCCAACGTCCTTCCACCGTCTCTGGTCCTGGCCATGGCGGAGACACGCGACGGCAAAATCTGGCTAGGGACTGTGGCGGGCCTCTTCTATTTCGCAGATGGCCGAACTACACGCGTTACAGGTATTTCGGATAAGAAAATCAATTGTTTGTTACCCGTGGGTGACAGGGAATTGTGGGTCGGTACCAGTAAAGGGTTATATCGAGGGAATGCCACTCTGTTCACCAGGGTTAACCTGCCACCAGCTCTGGCTACCGTCGAGGTGCTCGCTCTTTTGCGAGACCACGATGGCAACATATGGGCCGGCACAACGAGAGGTCTTTTTCGCATCAACGCCTCTGGCGTTTCGTTCTCCGATGAGTCCGACTTTGGAGGCCGGGGTATCAACGCGCTGTTTGAGGATCGTGAGTGGAATCTCTGGGCCGGAGGCGCACGCGGCCTAGAGCGCATCCGAGACGGCGTATTTGTAACCTACACTCTGACTGCTGGGAGCGCGCACGCGAAGGAAGGCGGCCCAGTCTATGTAGACGGTGCGAATCGCACCTGGTTCGCTCCCGCCGGAGGTGGCTTGTACGTCATAAAGGACGGCCGAAGTCAGGCGGTCAAGTCGTCTCTGATTGAAAAGGAAGTGATCTACTCCATCACAGGCCGCAAGAACGAGATTTGGATCGGAACACAACACAGCGGTCTAAAACGTATTGAATACAGACATGGAGTGATCGGCGGAAAGGCGTACACGCAGGCGAATGGTCTCGCCGAAAACACCGTGTTTGCCGTGTATCAAAGCCAGGATGGAGCAGTGTGGGCCGCAACCTTGACGAGCGGCATCAGTAAGTTCAAAGACGGAAGATTCGTAACCTACACGACGGCTGACGGCCTTGCGTCGAACACTGTCTCGACAATCCTGGAGACACGCGACGGAACGATTTGGTTTGCCGCTCCGAATGGTCTTAGCTCATTGTCGCGCGGGCACTGGACGACCTATACGACGGCAGAGGGGCTGCCCTCCAACAGTGTGAACTGCCTTTTTGAAGACTCCTCTGGCGTCCTCTGGATTGGAACGTCGAGGGGACTGGCCTTCCTCAAAGCGGGGCGCGTGCAAGCTCCTCACGCTGCTCCAGACTCGCTGCGCGAAGAGATATTCGGAATGTCTGAAGATAACGAGAGATGGCTTTGGATCGCGACTTCAGGCCACGTGTTGCGCGTGTCCAATCAGAAGGTGTCCAGTGGAGTCCTAAGCTCCGCCGAGGTGTGCGAATATGGGGCTGCCGATGGCCTGCCGAACGCCAAGGGAGTGAAGAGAAGCAGATCGGTGGTTGCGGACGGGCAGGGGAGGATCTGGTTTTCGTTGGAGCGTGGCCTATCGGTTGTCGACCCGTCTCACATCACGAACACTTATGCTCCAGCGCTGCCTCACGTCGAGGCCATTATGGCGGACAACGATTCCATTACTGTGGGCGGGTTAGTTCGAGTTCCTTCTTCTCGTAAGAGGATCACGTTTATTTATTCGGGCTTGAGCCTCGCCGTGCCGGAGCGCGTTCGCTTTCGCTATTCTCTTGACGGGTTCGACCGTGGTTGGAGTGAGCCAACCACAGACCGTGAAGCCGTCTACACCAATCTAAGCCCAGGTTCGTACCGTTTCCGTGTGATCGCAAGTAACAGTTACAGGCAGTGGAATAATTCCGAGGCTGCGATTTCGCTCGAAGTCGATCCGGCGTATTGGCAGACATGGTGGTTCCGCATGTCATGCGTGGCTGCTTTTTCTGCACTGCTCTGGATGCTTTATCAACTCCGACTCCGTCAGGTGGCGCGGCAATTCAACATTCGGCTGGAAGAGCGTGTCAGCGAGCGCACACGCATGGCGCGGGATCTTCATGACACATTTCTCCAGACCGTCGAAGGCAGCAAGTTGGTTGCCGATGATGCATTGGAACATTCCACAGACCCCGGCCGCATGCGTCGCGCCATGGGACAGTTATCGGTCTGGCTCGGACAGGCAACCCAAGAGGGACGAGCAGCGCTGAACTCGCTGCGTACGGCGACGACGCAGACCAACGACCTTGCCGTAGCTCTGCGACGGGTGACTGAGGACGGCGTCATCCCCAGCTCCATGGCCGTCACGTTTTCTGTGGTTTGCGATGCCAGAGAGATACATCCTATCGTCCGCGACGAGATTTATCGCATCGGTTACGACGCCATCCACAACGCATGTACCCATTCCGGAGCCAGTCAATTGGAAGTGGAGATCATGTACGCCCGCGACCTTAACCTGCGTGTGATTGACAATGGCATAGGGATTGACCCCGCTATTGCGGATAGGGGGAAGGACGGACACTTTGGACTGCAAGGAATGCGGGAGCGTGCCGCTCGCATCGGAGGCAAGCTCACGCTCGTGAGTTCCTTGAACTCGGGAACGGAGATTCGGCTAATCGTCCCCGGAGCCATCATCTTCCAGAAGAAGATGCCTGTGGGAAGGTCTCTGTCTAAAAAGATACGAGCTCTTTTTCGCTGAAAACACCAAGACACCTGATCTGGACGGCTCAGACCTCGCAGAGTTTCACCCCGCCCGCCATCACACCTGTAGAAAAATCTAGGCTGAATTCTGTGGTTTCTGGGGTGTTCAGAGATTCCGAACGCGAATAACGTGTCGGCAAGGTGACTCGTGTTCCATTCCAACAAGCCGAGGATCCCAGATCTCCGAGCCGACTATGCGCAGCATGCTGACCTCTGCGACGTATTTGGGAAAGACACGAAGCCTTTGTATCTGCTCGCCTTCTTACTGACGGCAAATCACAAAGAATCTGAGCAGTGTTTTGTCTCAACGTTTGAGGATGTTTTCAAAGAACCGGCGGTGTTTAAGGAATGGGCTCGATCCTGGGTAAAGCGCAGGCTGATCGAGAACGCAATCGGCATTGTTTCGCCCGCGTCAGCTCGAAACGGCCAGAAACGCGATCTCTGGTGCGCAGCGAAACGCGAGACACAAGGAGAATACGAAATCGATACCGTGACCAAACTGGCCGCCCTCGAGCGCTTCGTTTTTGTCATGTCGATCCTGGAACGCTATTCAAATTGGGACTGCGCTCTGCTGCTGGGATGCGGCATGAACAAAGTAGTTCAGGCACGGATGACAGCCTTGCGCCGATTTGCAGATCTCGCCGCACTCTTTACGCGAGGCGATCGACTGCCAACGCCGCGTCTAGGAGTCACGCATATCAGGAATGACTCGTGTGTTGGTTGCAGCACTCCCTCAATTCGGTAGGTCAGACGCAAGCAGCCGCGGCGTGAGCGTAGCTGCCTCCGACGTGATGAGCTTGATGATTGGCTGGAATCCTGATGCTAACTCGAGCGTGCAGAGCCGCAAGAAGGGCGAGTCGACGGTTTAGAAGGCACACACCATGAGCAACCACTTGACACCGTCTGATCCTCGCGAAGGCTACCACTTGCGGACCGCGATAGTGGACTCCGTGACGCATGAGCTGCGCACACCCCTGACTTCGATCAAAGCGTCCGTGACAGCCCTACTCACAAATTCACGTTTGCAACCCTGTCAGCGTAAAGACCTCCTCATGGTGATCAACGAGGAAGCGGATCGCCTAAACCGGTTGGTTGGTGAGGCTGTAGAGACTGCGCAACTCAATAAAGGCGTGAAACTCGATCTGAAGCCACATGCCATTGAGGAGATCATAGACGCCGCAAGAAAAGAGTGCCAGACGCTGCTCGCATCGCGTTCGATTTCGGTTCGACTGCAAACGGGGCTGCCCGCCACGTGCGCCGACCTGAGACTAGCCAAGAAGGCGCTAAAGCACTTGCTGGAAAACGCGATCAAATATTCGCCAGCCGATGAGCCGATCACCATCACCGCCGAGTTGAATGGGACGTCTGTCATGACGTGCGTGGTGGATCGGTGCGGCGGGATTAACGATTCCGAACAAACCCTGATTTTCGAGAAATTCTATCGCGGAAGGGACCACCGCCACGTGGTGCAAGGAACCGGAATGGGATTGCCTATTGCGAAAGCGATTATCAAGGCACACGGAGGTTCGCTGTACGTTACAAGCCGGCGGGGCCAGGGATGCATGTTTTCTTTCACGTTGCCGATCGATCAGAAGCTATGAGTGACAAGCGGTCAATCCGAACGGTGATAGAGCTATCGCTGTTAAAGATGGCCGGCGTTCTGGCCACGGTTCTGTGCTTATATGCAAACGCGCAAACGAGCAGTGGAGCGCTGCTCACGCTCGACGAAGCACTCCAATTGGCTCGTTCCAACAATCGAGACCTTAAGTTGTACGGACTTGACGTGGGCAAGCAGCGTGAAGCATTAGGCGAGGCAAAAACGCGTATGTATCCTCGGTTCGACACGTCCGTACTTGCGGCCGAGTTGCTCACGCCGCTCGATTTCACAATCAAGAAAGGGCAGTTCGGCACTTTTTCCGGAACGGGGCCAATTCCGGGATCTAACACCAATCTTCACACGCCTGCGCGCCCTATAGCGATTGCCTCGGTCACTGCGACCCAGCCGCTTACACAATTGATTCGCATACATCTATTCATTGCGGACCAGCGGCTCAAGGTCGATGCGGCACAGTTATCCTTCGACCAACGCGAACAGAAGCTAACCGACGATGTTCGACACTCGTATTATCAAGTTCTCCAGTCACAGATTCAGTATGAATCACAACAATCGGTAGTGAAGTATCTGGAAGAGTTGCTGCAACTCACCGATCGCCGCTTCAGCCAACATGCTGCTCTCGAAGCTGACAGATTGAGTGTCAAGGCGGAGGTAGCCAAGGCCACCTATCAGCTGACCACGATCGAAGACACGCTTGCGGATAACAAAGAAGCACTTAATCACCTCTTAGGACGCAGGGTGCAAACGGAGTTTTCGGTGGAGCTCGTTCCCGCGACGCTCCCCGAACAAGAGGACCTTCCTGCAGCTCGAGCGACTGCGCTCGAACGTCGTCCAGAAATGAAACTCGCGGCAAATCGCGTGCGTCAGGCTGACCTGGCCACCAGGAGCGAGAAGACACACTACATCCCGGATGTTTCCATCCAAGCAAGCTATCTCAGTCCGGCAAATATTAATTTTCTACCGCAAAACATAGGCTCGGTTGGCGCCTTGCTTACATGGCAACCCTGGGATTGGGGGGAGAAGCGCCATAAGATTCGCCAAGCTGCCCTTGCAGAGCAGCAAGCAGGACTGTCCCTCGAAGACACCCGTGAACAGGTTCTTATCGAAGTCGATTCGAAGTTTAGACAACTCCGAGAGGCGCGTTCGCACCTCGCTGTCACAGAAGCAATCCGTGACGCCGAGACTGAAAAACTGCGTAATCAAAAGGAAGCGTACTCTCAGCAATCGATTTTGCTCAGCGACCTGCTGAAGCAGCAATCTTCGCTGGCAGACGCGGAGAGCCAATACCATCAGGCGGTCCTTTTCTATTGGAGTGCGCGGGCTGATTTTCAGAAAACGCTGGGTGAGGAGTAGCCCCATGAAGCCTTTCCCGATGCTGTGGCACAGATCGAACACGCCGCTCGTCCTCGTCGTCCTATGGTTCACCGCACTGTTGAGCGGATGTAGTCACCAGTCACCGATACCCTCACAGCCGGCGCGAGCCGTCCGGCTCGCGACCGTAGCAGCGCCGCAGACGAGCTCAGAAACACTGCGTTACTCCGCGTCCATCCTTCCTTACGCTCAGGTAGATCTTATGTTTCGTTCCTCCGGCTATGTAACGAATGTAAGTCAGGTACGAGGAGCAGATGGGAGAACTCGCGACATCGGAACCGGCGATTTCGTGGAACAAGGCCTTTCTCTCGCGCACATTCGCCGGGAAGACCTGCAGAATCAGGTGGCGCAAGCGCAAGCCCAACTTGATCAGGCTACTGCGCAACACACCAAGGCCGATCAGGATTTTCAGCGAGCAAGAGCTCTATATTCAACGCAAAGCCTCACTAAGCCAGACTACGACCAGTCGCAGGCGGCCTTCTATGCAACTCAAGCCGCAATGGACAATGCAAAGGCTGCGCTCCTTCAATCCCAATTGACGCTTGGAGACGCTGACCTGAAGGCTCCTTTCTCCGGCTACATTCTGAGCCGCAGCATAGACGTAGGAAGCCTGGTATCTCCGTCAACGAGTGCCTTTACGATCGCCGATATCGGGCGCGTAAAGGTGACATTTGGCGCCCCGGATTATGTTCTCAGTCGGGTACATCTGGGACAGGAACTGATGATTCAGACGGAGAATGATGCCGCTCCTTTAAAGGGGCGCGTTACGAGCATTTCCCCAGCTGCCGATATACGAAACCGAATCTTTGCTGTTGAGGTGACCGTCGTCAACCACGACCGTCGTTTGAAACCAGGCATGATCGCTTCGGTCGGTCTCGGGGAAGTTCCTCATTCGTCCATCTCCATTCCGCTTAGCGCCGTCGTGCCGTTCCCATCAGAACCGGAACAGTTCGCGGTGATGGTAGCGCAGAACCGAGCCGGTGCGCTGATTGCAAACTTGCGGAAAGTTCAGTTGGGGACGACCCACGACAATTCAGTCGCTGTTGAGGGAGTCCAACCCGGCGAGCGAGTCGTCTCTGTAGGCGCTCAACTGTTGCATGATGGCGACCTCATCCATGTGATCCCCTAAGCAGACGGAATCATGACATACAAAAACGACCAGGATCGAATCGAGAAAATCCACAACGCCCCCAGGTTCTTTGTGGAGCACCCACAAGTCTCTTGGGTGCTGCTGGTGGGTGTGCTCGTTTGGGGTTGGTTTGGCTATCACAGCATGCCCCAGCGGAAGGACCCCGATATTCCGGTCAGGGTCGCAGTGGCCTTCGGTCCTTGGCCAGGTGCCACAGCGCAGCAAGTCGAGCAGTTTGTCACTCGCCCCATCGAGGATGCCGTTGCCGAGAACAAGACGATTCATCAAGGCACAGCCTCAGACTATGGAATTCGATCTGTGTCTCTCCCCGGTGCCGGTTACGTGTACATCCAGCTCGCCGAGAATGTCTCGGACGTCAAGAGGCAGTTCAGCGACATCAATCTCAAGCTGAATGCGCTCAACAGCCAACTACCACAAGGTGCCGGCCCGATCTCGTTCCAGAGCGATTTTGGGGATACCGCTGCGCTCATGCTGACCATAGCTAGTCCTAAGACAGACCAGCTAGACATCAATATTCGCGCTCAAGCGATAGAGTCCGCAATCAAATCTATCCGGGCTAAAAGAAAGTACAAAGATCACAATGCGCCGGTCGCGATCGCCTATTCATTTCCCCGGTCGATTTCCCCGGCTACTATGCTTGACGCGGCACAGCTCTTCGAGCAACAGGCGGACGAAGAGGGCGTCCTTCACGCACCACAGGTAATTCAAGGAGGCGGCTTTATAGCCGTGGATGGTGTCTCAGATAGGGATGACGCCAGTATCAATCACTTCGTCGAAGCATTCTTTCAGAAGCAATTACAGCAATCTGATTTGCACCCGGACGGTTGGCCGCCAATCATCATCCGTGATCCTGATGAGGTTCGGGCCAAGCTGACCGCAGTCGCGGGAGACAAGTATAGCTACGCCGATCTCGACAACTTTTCTGACCTGATCGGGAGAACCGTTCAAGGAGCGCCGGAGACCTCAAAAGTAGAGAGGCGAGGTCTTTTGCCTCAAGTGGTCTACCTGGAATATTCGCAAGATCGTTTAGCCGAGTACGGGCTCCAGCCGGCAGCTCTCTCTCAGGTCCTGCGCGCCCGCAACATTATTGCGCCGGGAGGAGAATTCGAGACCGGCCAACGACAAATCATAGTCAATCCCTCCGGTCAGTTCGAAAGCCGAGACGCGATTGGCGGTGTTGCTGTAGCCAAGACTTCAACTGGAGCTCCTGTTTATCTCCGAGACCTAGTCAAGATTTTCCCTGGCTACCAGAGCCCTGCCAGGTATCTGAACTATTACACGTGGCAGGATCCAACTGGCCAATGGCAGCGTAGCCGTGCCGTCACCCTGGCAGTCTATATGCGTGATCAGCAGCAGATCGCACAGTTTGGTCAGTCCGTCGATGAGAAGCTTGCGCAGCTTAAGCAGATTCTTCCGGCAGATCTCATCATCGCACATACCTCCGATCAGCCTTTGCAGGTCAAGGAGAACATTCATCTATTCCTGCGTGCCTTGGTGGAAGCGATCATTCTGGTCGTCGGGGTGTCGCTGATTGGATTTTGGGAATGGCGACTCGCGCTCATCATGGCGCTGGCAATTCCTATCACCCTCGCCATGACCTTCGGGGTCTCGTACATGTTGGGCATCGACTTGCAACAGGTTTCCGTCGCGACTCTCATCATCGCTCTAGGTCTGCTGGTCGATGTTCCCGTGGTAGCTGGTGATGGTATCAAGCGCGGTCTCGCGGCGGGACTGCCGCGTCGCATAGCGGCGTGGCTTGGTCCAACGAAGTTGGCTACAGCCATCTTTTACGCGACACTGACAAACATCATCGCCTATCTTCCTTTTCTCTTGCTCACCGGCAATACCGGAGAGTTCCTCAAAAGCCTGCCCATCGTTATGACAACAGCTTTGCTCTGCGCATTGGTCGTTGCCATGACGTTTGTTCCACTGCTGGGTTACTACATTCAGCGACCGCCGGCCAGGAAAGAGCCTTCCATAGAAGAGAAGCGCGAGCGGGGCTTTTATGGTTTCTATAGTCGACTGGTAGGCCGGGCGATTCAACGCCGATGGTCCGTTCTGCTCGGTTCTTTAGTGTTCTTGCTGATCGGCGGCTTCGCCGCCTCTCACCTCAAGTCCCAATTCTTTCCGGAAGACGTCCAATATTGGTTTTATCTCGACATCTGGCTGCCCAACGACGTTCCACTAAGGGCGACAAACGATGCTGCGATCAGAGCAGAGCAGGTGGTGCGTGAGGTTATTGAGGGTGCTCCTAAAGAGGCGGCGGCAAAAGAGATTGGAACGGAGCATCTCCTGACTTCCATGACAAGCTTCATCGGCGGTGGCGGACCACGTTTCTGGTTTTCTATTTCTCCCGAAGCGACGCAGACCAATTATGCGCAAGTCATCGTGCAGGTGCGCGACAAAGAGGCCACTCCAAAGTTGATTGGACCTCTTCAGGATGAACTCAATAAACATGTCCCGGGAGCATGGATTACCGTGCGACAGCTACAAACGAATCCCGTCGAAACTCCGGTTGAGGTCCTTATTTCAGGCCAAGCAGATGCCGACCCGCGAACCGAGATTGAGGACATCCGATCCCTTCGGATCATTGCGTCGCAAGTCGTGGGTATCGTACGCCAATCACCTGGAATTGCGGTCTTGAGGGACGATTGGGGCCCCGACAGCCCACAGATGAAGATTGAGATTGATCCAGATCGCGCCAACCTGGTCGGAATTACGAACGTCGACGTCGCAACCTCCACGGCGGCTGCCATCAGTGGAGATCCGGTAGGGATTTACAAAGAGGGCAACAAGAATATCCCGATAGTCGTCCGCCTCCGGCCGCAGGATCGCGCGCGGCTGTCGCAGGTCGAAAACCTCTACGTCAACTCATCGCAAGAGAATGTCAAAGTCCCATTGCTTTCGGTGGCGACTTTGAGAGACATTCTTGAGACGGCACGAATTCGGCGCCGCGAACACTTTCGCACCTTATCAATCTTGTGCTTTCCCGCACCCGGCGTCCTCGCGTCGGAGGTGCTCGCGCCGATCGAACCTAAACTGATTGCTCTCAAAAACAGTCTTCCGCCGGGCTATCAATTGCAGATTGGTGGGGAAAAGGCAAAACAGGTCGATGGATTCACGAATCTCGCTGTCGTTCTTCTGATTTCTCTGGTCGGTATCTACTTGGCATTGCTTATTCAATTCAATAATGCCGTCAAGCCGTTGTTGGTCTTCGCGGCAGCTCCGTACGGAGCGATCGGGGCATTAATCGCCTTGGCAATCATGGGTACACCTTTTGGCTTCATGGCATTTCTTGGAGTCGCCAGCCTCATTGGCGTCATCGTAAGCCATGTCATCGTGCTATTCGATTTCATTGAGGAGATGCACGAAAAGGGCGAACCGCTGGAGCGCGCGCTTCCGGATGCCGGGATTGAGCGTATTCGACCCGTGATGATCACCGTCGGCGCAACCATCCTTGCTTTGTTTCCCCTCGCACTCGAAGGTGGTCCGCTGTGGAAACCTCTGTGCTATGCCCAGATCGGCGGACTCGCTGTAGCCACCTTCATCACCTTGCTCTTGGTCCCGGTCTTCTACTCGATTTTTGTACTCGATCTGAAGTGGATCAAATGGGAGACAACCGAGGACCGAGAAGAGGCTCCTGAGGCACAGCCAACAACAACATGACAGGAGACGACTCGAGTGCGGAGACGCCAGCTGAATTTGCAAAACGGAGCGAAATGGAAACAATGACCTCTCGACGCAATATTCTTAAAGCCGGAGCAATGGCCGCCATAGCAGGAGCACTGCCCCCGTCGGTCGCTTTCGCCGACCCCATGGCCGACCAACAAAAATCCGCCGACCGCACCTTCTGGCCCGACGGCGCTCGCATGGTCATCTCCATCTCTTTGCAGATGGAGGGCGGCGCACAGCCGGCCAGCGGAGCCGAAAGCCCGATGCCGAAGATCGATCCGAAATATCCAGATCTTCCGGCGAGCAAATGGTACGACTACGGCTTCAAGGAGGGTCTGCCTCGGCTGCTCGACGTTTTTGATCGTCGCAAGATTAAGGTCACTTCCCATATGGTCGGCGCAGCGGTGAACCTGCACCCCGCTCTCGCAAAAGAGATCGTTCAGCGCGGACACGAAGCAACCGGACACGGACAGACCTGGACCGCACAATTTTCCATGACTCCTGAAGAAGAGCGCGCCTCATATCGGCAGAGTATCGAGAGCATTGTGAGGGCAACTGGTACGCGGCCGGTGGGCTTCAACGCTTTCTGGCTGCGCGGCACACCCAGTACGCTGGAAATTCTTCAGTCGCTCGGCTTCATCTACCACATTGACGACGTAAGCCGCGACGAGCCGTTCTTGGTGAACGTGCGTGACAAACCATTTGCCGTCGTGCCCTACACATTACACATGAACGACATCGTGGACTATGAAACTCGGTACTTCAGCACGGCCATGTATGCGGACGATCTTAGGGCAGAGTTCGACGCGCTTTATGCCGAGGCCGGAACACGGCGTCGCATGATGTCAGTGAGCGCGCACGATCGCATCGCCGGTCGTCCGTCTCGCGCCAAGGTGCTCGAACAGTTCATCACCTACGCACAGTCCCATACCGGCGTCGCGTTCATGCGTAAAGATGAGATTGCACGCTTTGCGCTGGAGAGCCCTCTGACCGTACGCGAGGGGATTTAAATGACGGCTTCGACTCTCTACTTGTCTTGGGCTTTCATGCGGTTCGCAACGCGTGGGAAGATTCATGAAAACTAGTGAGATCAGAAACGATGAGAGCAAACTGAGAGCTCGGGCCTGCACGCGTCTATGTTTTGCATTGATCCTTGGAGTCCCTTTGTGGGCTTTACCCTTAACAGCTCAGCAGAGGAGTCAGAGTCTGGACGATAAATATCCAGAGAACCCCACACCGCAAGAAACTGCGCCATCGAGATCTGCAAAACTTGAACGCTTGCCGATTGAGTGGATCATTGGTCCGTATGTTCCGGTGCAAGAGCGCCTCAAGCCGTTAACCAATAACCAGCGAGAGCAAATCTATGTACGGCAGACGTTCCTAACCGCTGGATCGTACGTGGCCAGGGCCTTTTCGGCCGGAATTGACCAGGCCCGCGGTGAACCTCACGATTGGGGAGGCGGGCTTGCTGGCTATGGGAGACGCTACGCGGCCCGGTACGGAGAGTTTGTAGTGCAGAACAGCCTAGTTGCCGGAGGGGATGCTCTGCTCGGGTATGAGCCTCGATATGACTTTTGCCGATGCGACGGATTTTGGCGTCGCACACGCCACGCTATATCGAGAAACTTTGTGGCCTATAACCGGACTGAGCGTGAACTCCGGCCGCAAGTGCCGATGTATGCCGGAGCCTTCGCCGCCGGCTTGCTCTACAACACGTGGCTGCCGGGACACCACAACATAGGCAAAGGTGGTGCGTACAGCATGTTGTCCCAGGCGGGAATCGGCAGTGGCTACAACTTCGTAAGCGAATTTGCGTTGGATATCCTGCACGCGTTCGGCCTGAAAAAAACTGTAAAGCGGGCGCCATGAGTGGGCCTTTTTCCTGAAAGGAGAGACAGGAGTGAAATGTTTTTACAAAACACTTCCATTGCTTGCGGCAGCGTGGGTCGTTACGGTTGCATACACACTCGCGGCTGACACTGTCCTGATTGAGCCACATAACCTAACCATTGACCGTAGTCTGCGGAGAGAACAGGCCGACGCCGAAATCCTGGCTGCGCGGCGCTACGACACGTTCTGGGATACAGGGGACGAAGCACTAGCGCGCTCAGCGCTTGCGTCCAATTTTATCGACGATACACTGCCGATCGGACGTGCTCAGGGCATTGACGGGCCGCTGGCAGCCGCGAGGTTTATGCGGATTGCGATTCCAGACCTGCGCTGCGAGATTGAGCAGATAATCGTAGCGGGTGATCGTGTTGTCACGCACCTGAGGTTTCACGGTCACTTCACGGGACGCTTTGGGCAGATCCGAGGTCAGGGTCAGACCATCAATTTCATCGCCACTGACATCTACCGCATCGCCGACGGGCGCATTGCTGAAAATTGGCACATCGAAGACAACCTAGCTTTGCAGCAGCAACTCGGATTAGTCCCCAAATGACAATCTGCGCGCCAGCGCTGTTCATTGACGGAGCAGCGTTGAGACGGAATCGATTCATGTTCGCTAGATATGCAGCACATGCTGATTCTTAATAGGAGGTAGGCGATGCCAGAAACTGCAGTACCCGCATATATCACCAGCCTAATCCGCCATTTTGAGGACCTTCGGGACGGTACGCACGGCGGCTCCGCCGGTCGAACGGACAAGGAAGCCCATTTCGAGAAGGCGGTGCAGTTGCTGGCTCCCATCGCCCGCCACGTTCTCACCGAGATGAACACCAAATTGTTGCTAGACACTGGGAAGCTGACCGAGACTGGACTCCTGCGGACGCCGGATGGAGGACTCAGCGCGTCGTGGGCGTTGAGCTGGCCTGAACAACGGGCGGCCGGAGTCGAGCCAATCATGCTCCAAGCCTATTTCGGAGGCGGCTTCCATCATCCTCATCTTCGAGGGACGACAGTTCGGGACTGGCCCCTAAACGTGTTCACCAACGAGGATGCTGCGGCCCAGCTATCCATACTCCGGGCCATCGCGTCGAGCGATCTACACAATTTGGTCTATCGTGCGGACTATCGAATCGTCCCTGCGGTAACAGCCAGCTCCGGCACCCCGCTCTCCCCTGGAGTCAAAGCAACGTAACGGGTCGTGTGCAAAACCAGGCAATCCGATACCCTGAACGAACGCCCTGAATCAGTACACCTCGCTGGCAGTCCCCGGGAGAGCGTGCGATTTCTCGAGCAGGCCCGCCAACCGACCGTCGGTGAAAATCAGCTGACCTTTCCGATGCGCGTCTTCCGTGTCGCACTAGTCAGTCCTTTGTCCTCACATTATTGTTATCAGCACATCGACACTGCAGAAAAATATCGGGGCAATTTGCTCAGGTGAACCGTTGTGGTGTCGTGGTCTGCGTTCAGCACAAGGTCGAGCCTGCCTTTCTCCAGTGCCTCGTATTGTCCGGCGTGCAGCGGGACAAAGCTGAACTCTACTTTTGTGCGTTTTGGCAAAACGGAGGTGTAGAGGGGAGGCACGAGGAGGTATGCAGCGTGGTCGGTAGCCGCGATTCGAAAAGAAGCATCGTCGGTCGCGGGATCGAAATCGCCGCCAGCCATTAAGCGGTCAAGACGCGGCAGCATTGTCGCCAGATCTTGCAGAAGGCGCTGTCCTGTAGGCGTCGGCTCGTAACCGGTTGAAGTGCGAATCAGGAGATCATCGTGATTCTTCAGCCAGGCCTTCGCTGCATCCAGCTGTAAGCAGACAATTCATGGTGTCGATGAGGTCAGTGACAGATTTGTTCGGCGCAGTCCAGTTCCTGGGCACGCTCGCCAAAGACGCCGCGGCAAACTGTTGGCTCTCCTTCAATGAACGTTGTTATCACCGACATAACAGGATCCTCTTGGAGCAACCTCGGGTCGCTAAGACTACTCAGTGCCTGCAGCAGGGCTGGATACTGTGCCTGACAGGAGCCACGCAATGACCCCGCCAGAAGGATGGAATCGATGCTGGCGCCTTTGCCCGCGAACAAAATTGGATGACCTTTCAGAGATCGAAGTCAATCGCTCCGCGCTCTGGATGTAACTTCCTATGATCGACGACCGTCCAATCACCGATGTCAAGAAAAGACCGCTTCAGGGAAGAAGAGCTAAGGCGGCACTACGTGGAGCTCTCAGGAGAAAAGACATGTGGACGAGGTCATGCGCTGTTTGCAAAGCACTTTTGCACAAGCCCCAGTTGAGTGATTCCGTGCGCTGTCATTGCGGATGGATATGGTAGGGCTGTTGGAGATTGAAAGCCAATTTCGGGCCTCACAGAAACCCCTAAAGGTAAAGGAGATGGTCATGGCAAAAGTGATTGGGTTTTACGTACCGAAGAACTTCCGGAACCGCTTGAATTGGGCTCCTCAGCTGCACGGCGGAAAGGTCATCGAGTTTCGCCCGCAGACGAAGAAATCAGCCTAGCTCAAGCTGCACAGCATTCAAGGAGCTTCAATGTACGATGAGTCAGAAAAACCTCATGTTTTGGTTTGCAACGAGGTATGGGGCGGCAATCGAAGAGTCATTCGCACGGTAAGGCTCCCGAGCCTGGTCGCATGGGTAGCCTCTGTTCCCATCAACGAGGGAGAGGGAGGAGGCGACCTTCACTATATGTCCCTCTGCGATCACGACATGATCTCCCGCGTGGCCCTGGCCGACGTGAGCGGGCATGGTCGTGATGTGAATGCCGTGACCCAGACGCTGCGCAAGCTAATGCGCAAGAACATCAACGCCTGGGACCAGGCAGATTTCATGCGAGGGCTCAATGACACGTTTGGCCAGGGCGGCAATGATAAATATGCCACGGCAATCGTCTTGAGTTTCCATCGAGTCACGGGCCGGCTGGCGTTCAGCAACGCGGGGCACCTGCCTCCGCTCTGGTATCACGCTGCCCAACGAGCCTGGGGCTGGCTTGAGGAGGGAACGGACCCTCAAGCCAAAAAGGTGTCAGGCTTACCTGTCGGGTTGATTCCTGGGAGCGATTATCGTCAGTCGGTTGTGACTTTGAAGCCATCAGATTTTCTCGTGCTCTACACAGATGGCATTACCGACGCCGAGAACGGGACCGGTCAGGATCTGGGACGAGAACAACTTCTGGAATGGGCGCGCCAAGCTCCAGTGGACTCTCCGAGGGCGTTGGGAGAAGACTTGCTTCAACGACTGGAGTTGTTTCGGGGCGGATTACGCAACGACGATGAAACACTGCTGGTGTTGCAACGCGAAGAAGAATCTCTTCTTTTCATGTTGGGCGAGGTTGCAAGCAGCAATACACTCGGTCGGCTGCTGAGGAGTCTCGCTGGCCTGAATAAGTTTCAAGCGGCATCATTTCGCTTTCAAAAAGCGGGGCCGCTTCTAATTGCAGAGCGCCGCCAGATTCGTCTATGATCCATCTACGCCAACCGTGAGATTGGTCTTGCGATTCTGAGGGTTGCGTTCTCTCAGCGTGGAGATTTTCAATCTTCGTACGGGGTGATGTGATGCCTTTTCTACCTGTTTTGCCGGACGAACAAGCAAGTGCCGAGGTCAGGAAGATCTACGAATACGTCACTGGCCGTTGGGGTTTCCTGCCTAACTATTTCCAGGCTTTGGGCCACAATGTCCAGCTTCTTCAAGACCAGGTGAATCTCTTCACGAATGCCATGAATGAAGAGCGTGGCCTGCCCAAGATTATCAAAGAGCAGATTGCCACTGTCGTCAGCGGAATCAACATGTCCAGCTATTGCCTCCCAGCGCATTTGGAGATCCTGGGCCGCATGG
>Ga0073928_10000927_pt1 | contig 60729 bp, 56 predicted proteins | sample PaiPotPPA55metaG_FD_76969 | JGI IMG/M metagenome (GOLD analysis project Ga0073928, IMG submission 76969) | Iron sulfur acid spring bacterial and archeal communities from Banff, Canada, to study Microbial Dark Matter (Phase II) - Paint Pots PPA... ... | reverse complement strand
CTGGAACCCGCCCCAACATAAATCAGCCGTCCCCCGTTCCGAATGCTGTTCACAATTGCGTCGACCGCGCGCGCTAAGGCGGGAAGCTCTCGGCTGACCGCAGCGGCAACCTTGCGGTCTTCGCGATTCATCAGCCGCACGATTTCCTTCGCGGTCATGCGATCAAGGTTTTTCGACGTTGCGTTGCGATGCTCGGTGCGCCTGTGTTCCTTGGGCAGGGAGGGCATCTCAGAATTATAGCGGTCCATTGGATCGTTCCGCGAGAAGTGCACCAAACAACCGGAGTTGTGCCCTCAGAACGTCAACAGTGTGGGTCACTTTGGCACGCCCTCATCTTTGGCTTTTGACTTAGCACCAATTTGGTGCATACTGGTGCTATGAGGACAAAAACTGTAAACAGGACAGTCCGGCAGAGCGTTAGCCTCCCCGAAAAAATGGCAGCGCAGGTCCGTACTTTAGCCAAGATTCGGCGGGTAAGCTCGAACCGTATGCTTGTCGAACTTATTGAGAACGGAATCGAGGCAGAGAAACGCAGGCAAGAGCAATTCTTCGATCTTGCCGAGCGCTTCCGCAACGCCACCGATCCGGAAGTGGCGAAGCGGCTCGGCGACGAACTAGGCCAAATGGTATTTGGCTGATGCCCCGGATTGCACGCTGGAAGGAGCTACCTGCAGGCGTGCGTGACCATTTGACAGAACGAATGAGCCAACGGGCGGTCAGCCTTGCAGATCTAAATCAACTTCGACTTTGGATTGAATCTGGGCCGGAAGTGCCAGAAGGTGACTGGTACAAGGACTTCGGCTCGTTCAAGATCTGCGGCCGCGGCTCACACCCGAAGACGTTCCTGCTCCCAGGACAAGCTGCAAAAGGTATGGCTGTTTGACTAGCAGACTGCAGAGACGGATTGTAATTGTCATGCTTTGCTGCGAAAAATAGCAACTCTGCGGGAAGCAAATCCCCTCCGCCCTATCACCTGTGATACAAGAAAGAATTACTGGAAAACTGCTATGGACGTTCTCAAAAGACTTTTCGAGGAGCATTTTCGCTCGCCGGTGAAGCGGATTCAGCCGCTGCAAGGAGAGCTTGGCGGCTCGGGGCGCAAAATTATCCGGCTTTCCAACGAAACGGACAGGGCGATCGGCATTCTCTACGGCGTACGCGAAGAGAACGTGGCTTTCCTGGAATTTTCAAAACATTTTCGCCGGCACGGCTTGCCGGTGCCTGAAATTTATGGCGAAGATTTGGATCAGGGCGCTTATCTCGAAGAAGACCTTGGAGACACCACTCTTTTCGAGTTTCTCTCGAAAAATCGCAAGGGCGAGAACATCGCTGCGCCGGTGGTGGAAGCCTATCGGAGAGTCGTCGAAGTGTTGCCGCGATTTCAGGCGAAAGCCGGCTGCGACCTGAATTATGACGTGTGCTACCCGATCGGGAGCTTCGACCGGCAATCCATCGCATGGGACCTGAACTACTTCAAATATTATTTCCTTCGGCTCGCGGGCATTCCGCTGAACGAGCAGGCGCTTGAAAACGATTTTGGACGCTTGACCGATTTTCTGCTAAGCGCTCCTCGCGATTATTTTCTTTATCGCGACTTTCAATCGCGCAACATCCTCCTGCGCGACGGCGAGCCGTTCTTTGTGGATTATCAGGGCGGCCGCAAGGGCGCATTGCAATATGACATTGCTTCCCTTTTGTACGATGCCAAGGCGGACCTGCCTCCGGAACTGCGCCAGGATTTGCTCGACCATTATCTCGACGCGCTTGGCCGGTACATGAAGCTCGACCGCGAAGCTTTCTTGCGGCACTACTACGCTTATGTTTATGTGCGCATCATGCAGGCGTTAGGCGCGTACGGATTTCGCGGATTTTACGAGCGCAAGGCCCACTTTCTGCAAAGCGTGCCGTACGCGCTGAAAAATCTGCGCTGGCTGTTGCACCACGTCGAGCTGCCGATTGAGCTGCCGACATTGATGGGCGCGTTTCGGAGCATGCTCGCGTCGGAGAAATTGCATGGATTGGCGAGCGAAGCGGACAACCTGGTGGTGCGAATTTTCAGCTTTTCATTTCACGTTGGGTTGCCAAAGGACGAGAGCGGGAATGGCGGGGGATTTGTTTTCGATGGGCGGAGCTTGCCGAATCCGGGGCGCGAAGAGCGGTTCAAAGCGCTGACCGGGAAGGACGCGCCGGTGATCGATTACCTGAATCAGCAGGAGAGCGTGCATCAGTTTCTCGCCAGCGTGATGTCGTTAGTGGATGCAAGCGTGGGAAGTTACAAGGAGCGAGGGTTCAAGAATTTGATGGTTTCGTTCGGATGCACCGGCGGGCAGCATCGATCCGTGTTCCTGGCGGAACAGCTGGCGAAGCGATTGCGCGCGAAAAATGGAGTTGAGGTCGCGGTGCGGCATCTCGAGTTGGAGAAGATCGGCAAATGAAGGCGCCCCGATGAAAGCCCCGCAATGAAAGCCATGATTCTGGCCGCCGGGCTGGGCACGCGCTTGCGCCCACTGACGGACAATCGCCCGAAAGCCTTAGTCGAGATCGCGGGCCGCACGCTGCTAGAGATTACGCTCGCGCGATTGCGCTCGTTTGATGTTCGCGAAGTGATTGTCAACGTGCATCACTTTGCGGATCAAGTCGTCCAGTATCTTAAGGCGAACACGAATTTCGGGATGCGCATCGAAATTTCGCGCGAAGAGATTTTGCTCGATACAGGCGGCGGCTTGAAGAAGGCCGCTTGGTTTTTTCTCGAGGATTCTGCCAGCAGAGATGAGTCGTTTATCCTGCACAATGTGGATGTCATCAGCACCATCGATTTGGTAAAGATGGTCGAAGCCCACGAAGCGAACGATGCATTAGCCACTCTCGCCGCGCAGAAGCGCGAAAGCAGCCGACAACTCCTCTTCGACGAGCATTTGCAACTCTGCGGCCGCCGCGCCGGAAGCCATCGCGACCCCGAAATCGTGCGTCCCACGGCGCGCTTGGAGCCGCTAGCCTTTTCCGGCATCCACATTATCTCTCCGCGCCTTCTCCCCATGCTCACCGAAAACGGCATCTTCTCCATCGTCGCGCCATACCTGCGGCTCGCGGGACAAGGTGAGAAAATCGTCGGCTTCCGCGCTGACCATTACTATTGGCGGGACCTCGGCAAGCCTGCCGATTTGGAGCAAGCCGCTCTGGATTTAGAACAAAAAGTTATTCAGCAATAGGCACGAAGGCCCTGCCGGTCGCTATTGCTGGTTATTCTTGCTATTACACTACCCGGCGCTGAGCGCGTCCTGGCGAGGCTCAGCGTCTGCGATAAAAGAATCCACGCCCCTTTGCCCAATCAATCGCGAAGAGAACGACGCCAGTGCTGGACTGTATGTCGGGCTCTTCCACAACATAAGCCTCGAATCCATCCGCGCGAAGCCTCGCGACGTCAATGTCGCCTTTCAGAAAGCGTGGCCACCATGACAAGCCAGGATCGTCAACGTGTTTCACGCGTTCTGAGAGGACACTAGCACTCGTGAGATTCTTTTTGAGGGCTTGGGAGTCAGCCGGAGAAAACTCAAATGCACACCACGTTCTGGGCGAAGAGGGGGCATAGATTATGTGGATTGCATGAGAACTCTTAGGCAGGTAGTCGGGTATCCAACCGCGAGTGATTTCTCCGGCCTTGATTGCATCATCGAGGGAGGCATAGGAGGATTCGTGGCGGTCCGAGCATGCCTGAAGAAACGCACTCGCTACAATACATGCACTGAGTAGTAGGACGCCCACTCTGAGCCGAGTGAAGAAAATCATTTAGTTGGTGCGGCCGCGGTTGCAAATCCGAGGGCTTGCATTACGGCGTCGTGGAACGCGGGGCGGAGTTGCGCGATTTTTTGGTTTTCGCGGGTGGGATGGACGCGATTCGTGAGCAGCACGACGAAGAGCTGCCGGTCGGGATCGATCCAAATGCTCGTGCCGGTGAAACCTGTGTGGCCGAAGGCGTGCGACGAGAAAAAGTGACCGCTGGAGCCGCCTTCGGTGGGCACGGCCCAGCCGAGTGTGCGCGTGCCGCTTGAGAGCTGCTGCGGCGTGGTGAATTGCGCGATCGTTGCGCGTCGCAGGATGCGGTGGTGCGCGTAGGCGCCGCCGTTCAGGAGCATCTGGCAGAAGGCGGCGAGATCGGGCGCGGTGCTGAAGAGGCCGGCGTGACCGGAGACGCCGCCAATGGCGAAAGCGTTTTCGTCGTGAACTTCGCCGTGCACCAAGCGATGGCGCAGGTTGTTATCGATTTCCGTCGGCGCAATGCCGGGCCACAGTTTTTTCGGCGGACGGAACATGGAGTCTTTCATAGCGAGCGGCGTGAAGACGTAGGTTTTTGCGAGGTCGTCGAGCGTGCGGCCGGTTAGGCGCTCGATGATTTCCGCCATCAGGATGATGCCGAGGTCGGAGTAGATTTCTTTTGTGCCGGGCTCGTACTCGAGGGGTTCGGCAAAGATTTTCGTGAGCGTGTCCTGCTTATTTTTAGAGGTGCGCCAATATTCTTTGAACGCGGGCAGGCCTGACGTGTGCGTGAGCAAGTGGCGGACGGTGACCTGGTGACGCCACTCTTGCTGTGGGCCGGTGGTCCATTCGGGCAAATAGCGCTCGATGCGGGCGTCGAGATCTAGTGGAACAGGGAAATCGCCTTCGGCGAGTTTGGCTACGAGCGTCGTTGTGGCGACTACTTTTGTGAGCGACGCGATGTCGTACATCGTGTGCGTGTCGACAGCGGGCGAGTTGGCGGCGTAGCTCAGATTTCCGAAAGCGTGCAGGGAAACTTTGCCGCGATAGCCGATTGCGACCGTGGCGCCGGGGAAGGCTTTGTCGGCAATCGCGCGCTCGATGACTTGGAACACCGGCTGTAGTTGAGCTTCACCGCGGGCGTCCATGGACTGGAGCGTCATGGGATTTTCCGGTAGCTCGAGACCGTAACCCAATTTCATGTCAACGCCGGGAATCGTGACGGGCAAATGTCCGAGGACGGGAATCTGGCCGAAGAGCGCGCGAGCTAGGGAAATCTGCGCTACGTCGCTGATGCCGAATGCGGCGAGCCACGTTTGTGCTTGCGGGAAACGCTCGATCAAGTAGGGGCTGCCGAGGCACAAGGTAACGACGGGCTTGCCGGTTTTGAAGAGTTGGTCGGCGAGCGCTGCCTGCTCGGCAGGGACGTCGACATTGCCTTTGCGGTCGCTGACGCGCACGAATAACGCGAGAAGAGCGACGTCGTAGGTGTCGGGCGGAGGCAGCTTGAGCGTGTCGGCTTTGACGAATTTGGTGTCTGCGCGCAGCGTGGTGAGCGAATCGAAGCGGGAGCGCAATTCGCGCTCCAAGTCCTCGCCGGGGTAGGGTTCGGGATCGGCGTAAAAGGCGAGCACTAGGGCGCGCGTGGGCTTGGTGGCGTCGAGTGGCAGGCGATGCGACGTGTCGCGAAGTAGAGTTACACCGCGATCGGAAATATCTTGCGCTTCGGCTTGCCACGCGGTGCGGCCAAATTTTTGGTTGATGGCGTTGATGTCGACGAGGCGATTTTTGTCCAAGCCGAGTTTGGCTTTTGCTTGGAGGATGCGACGCACGGAGGCATCGAGGCGTTCGCGGGAAATGCGGCCGGATTTCACGGCGGTTTGCAGGCCTTCAAAGGCGGCGTCGGGAACGGGCGGCATTAGCAATGCGTCCGCGCCGGCTTGAAACGCTCGGACAGCGGCTTCGCCGGGGGCGTAGCGAACGGTGATGCCGCCCATGTCCATTGCGTCGGTAACGACGAGGCCTTCAAAGCGCAGCTCTTTGCGCAACAGATCGGTGAGAATTTTGGACGACAAAGTGGCGGGCGTGTTCGGGTCCGGTTCCAGCGCGGGAACGGAAAGATGGCCGGTCATGATGCTGCTGACTCCGGCGGCGATTGCGGCGCGAAACGGAACTAGCTCGAGATGGTCGAGGCGGTCGCGATTGGCTTGAATGACCGGAAGATCAATATGCGAGTCGCTGGCCGTGTCTCCGTGGCCGGGAAAATGTTTTGCCGTGGCTAACGCGCCATTTTCTTCCACGCCACGGACGAATTCTTTGACGAATTCGGCGACGCGGGCGGGATCTTCGCCGAAGGAGCGCGTGTTGATGATGGGATTGCCGGGATTGTTGTTTACGTCGGCATCGGGCGCGTAGACCCACTGAATGCCCACGGCGCGAGCTTCCAGCGCGGTGACTTTGCCCATGGTGTAGGCGTCCGGGGGATTACCGGCGGCGGCGAGGGCCATCGCAGTGGGAAACGAAGTGCCTTCGTCAAGGCGCATGGCTGCGCCCCGCTCGAAATCGGCGCCTACGAGCAGCGGCAATTTTGATTTGGCTTGCAGTTGATTGGTGAGCACGGCGGTGGGATAGGCCTGGCTCTTGACGATGCCGAGCGGCGAGCCTTGCGTGATGTTGATGAAGCCGCCGACGTGGAGATCGTTCACGCAATGCAGCATTTGCGCGTAGGCCGCGGCGTCGGTTGAGGTGAAGCTGCCGTGATAGGTGGCGAAGAGGAGTTGGCCGATCTTTTCGTCGACGGTCATTTTCCGGAGCGTGGTTTCCACCCACTGCGATGCGGCGGGTGAGAGGCGGCGGTTCGTTTTGCCCGAGGCCGCTTTTCCGGCAGCGGCCGGCTTGGTGGCAGACGACCGGCTTTGTGTTCTCGTGGTATGAGCCATAAGAAAAATGATTGCGGCGGGAATTACAAACAGAACGCCAAGGCGTCCTTTCCTCAAATGTTGGTCTCCCCCGGTCCACTCCGGATGCAAACTTTGTATATAACACACGCACATCGAGTGAACAACGCGAGCGCGAAGAGGAAGTTCCACAATATGATTGGTGTTTGCACAAGGGGAGCAGCACTTGGTTCAACGGGCTAGATTTGTGACGTGGATCGCCAGCGTGATTGGACTGCTGACGGTGGCGTTATATGGCGGACCTGCGCTCGCTGGCACGCGGCATGGCGGCACTAAGCATTCGGGGCGGCCGGGACGGGTGCAGACGGGGCTCGATATTTTAGAGGCGCAAAAGTTTGCGCCGCTACGCAACAAACACGTCGGCCTCATCACGAATCACACCGGACTTGATTCGGAAGGGCGCAGTACCGCGGACCTGCTTTCGCACGCCGCGGGCGTGCACCTGGTCGCGCTGTTCAGTCCGGAGCATGGGCTTGCGGGCCGCAATGATGAAAAGGTTTCGTCGACGAAGGATGCCGCTACCGGGCTTCCGATCTTCAGTCTTTACGGCGAAAATCTACGGCCTACGGACGAGATGCTTCGGGGAATCGACACGCTTGTGTTCGATATTCAGGACGCGGGCGTACGCTTCTACACGTATACGGCGACGATGGCTTACTGCATGGAGGAAGCCGCCAAGCGCAAGATCGCGTTTTACGTGCTCGATCGGCCGAATCCAATCGGGGGCACCATCGTGGAGGGGCCGGTGCTCGATGCCGACAAAACGAATTTCGTCGCCTACTTCCCTCTTCCCGTGCGCTACGGGCTGACCATCGGCGAGCTGGCGCAATTTTTCAACGCGGAAAATCATATCAATTGCGACTTGCACGTGATTGCGATGAAGAATTGGCACCGGAACTATTTTTTTGAAAGCACGGGCGCGCGGTGGATTCCGCCTTCGCCTAATTTGCGGACGTTGAAGGGCGCGGTTCTTTATCCGGGAATTGAGATTTTGCAGAATGCGGGGATTTCCGTGGGGCGCGGAACAGAAACACCCTTCGAGGAATTCGGGGCGCCGTGGATCAAGGGGGAGGAAGTTGCGGCGGCGCTCAACGAGCGGCACTTGGCGGGTTTGCGGTTCGGCAATCAGCCGTTTATTCCGGTGACCGGATTGTATTCCGGGCAACGCTGTGGCGGCGTGGCGGTGCGGATTACGGACCGGCAAGCGGTGCGCGCGATGAAAATGGGGATGGAGATCGCAACCGTTCTCAGGAAATTGTATCCGGAGAAATTTGACCCCGAGAAAATATCGGTGCTGGTGGGCAACGCGGAAACTATACGCGAGCTGCAAGCCGGCACGCCTCCGGAGAAAATCGTGGAAGGCTGGAACGGCGACCTAAGTACGTTTGAATTGCTGCGAAAGAAGTATTTCCTCTACAAATAACCTAACGCTAAGCACGAATAAAGATTCGCAAAGACGCAGAGACCGCTGAGTTGCGCGGAGCAGAGACCGCTGAGTTGCGCGGAGCACCGATCTTGCTGCCAGCTGCAATTGCGTGTGGTACATTTCGGTTATGCGGATTGTTTCGCTGCTGCCATCGGCTACGGAGATTCTGTTTGCGCTGGGCTTTGACCGCGAGGTGGTCGGAGTTAGCCACGAGTGCGATTTCCCCGAACAAGCTCGCAGCAAGCGCGTGGTCATTCAGTCGCGCATTCCGGACGATACAGCGCCGGCGGAAATCGACCGGCTTGTGCGCGAATATGTTTCGCGTGGCGAGAGCCTTTATGCCGTGGACGCGCAAGCACTGGAAGAACTCGCTCCAGACTTGATCATCACGCAGGATTTGTGTCACGTGTGCGCAGCTTCGCCCGATGATTTGGGAGCAGCGTTGGCACGCTTTGCCGAGCGGCCTGAAGTGCTCTGCCTTAATCCGCAGGACCTGGGCGATGTGTGGCGCGACATTCTTTGGGTTGGTGAGCAGACGCGGCGTGGGCGGGCGGCCGAGGCGCTGCTGGAAAGAATCGGGGAACGATTGGGAACGCTCGAGCAGATCGTCGCTGATCGCGCGGAGCGGACGCTCGTTACGTTTCTCGAATGGCTGCAGCCGTTTTACGTCGGCGGACACTGGGTTCCGGAAATGATCGAGTTGGCTGGAGGGCGGGACGTTTTGGGAGGGGTACACACGCCTTCGTTTCGCGTGACGCTCGACGACATTGTTGCGGCGGAGCCGGATATCATTCTCGTGTCGCCCTGCGGCTACGGAGCGCAACAAGCTCGAAACGAATACCTAGTCATGGCACACACGGATGAATGGAACGCCATACCCGCGGTGCGGAATGGGCGTGTGTTCGCGCTGGAAGCGAATAGCTATTTCTCGCGGCCTGGCCCGCGGCTGATCACGGGTATTGAGGCGCTGGCCGGTGTATTCCATCCCGGAATGCCAGTGGGCGAAGGGGCGCAGCGCGCGGCGACGCCCATTTCTGCGCAATTGAATGCCCGGGCGGCCACGGTTTAAGCTCTTTTCTGGCAGGTCGCGGAGAATACACACCTGTAACCAAGGGGTCCTCGCCTAACCTCCGCCTCTTCCGGTCACTTTTCCCTACCCCTCCCCCCTCCCCCTTTTTTCGTAAGTGTTCATTCTAAAGGAGGTTAAAGTCCTTTGTTTTGATACACTTTTGCAAGTGTTGATTCTAAAGGAACTTACGTTACCCAAACTGATCCATCAGTGTATTTCGCACGAGTGGCAAACCAACGATTAAAACCTGCTGACCGGCTACAGAAAGCAAAAACGCCAGCAGGGATGCTGGCGCTACGGGATTCGAGGCGTGATGTTACCCAAGAGCTACTATACGCGACCGGTAACCGCTTGTCAACGGAAAAACAGTTGGAGTTCGCTTTAGGGCGTGCCGGGGTCGCGAACAATTCGCGATGTGCTATTGACAGTGTTGGGCCTTACATATAGGGTTCCTGCATATGGTCGGATCTGGGATAAAACGCGGCACTGCGGAGTTGGCGATCCTTAGCGTGCTTGAAACGGGCGAGCTGCACGGTTACGAGATCGCGCGGCGCATCGAGCAAGAGACGCACGGTACGCTGCGGTTCACGCTGGCTTCGCTGTATCCGCTGCTTTATCGAATGGAGAAGCGGGGCTGGGTGCGGGGTGAATGGCAAGTTGGCGAGAACGGCCGTCGCAGGCGCCGTTATCGCCTCACTCCGACCGGCAAGAAGAAGGTCGCGCCGATGCGCGCGGAATGGTCCGAACTCTTTAAAGCGCTGCGGCAGCTTGCGAAGGTGGCCGATGCCTGATTGGAAGAAGCTCGTCAGCCGCCGACTCGCGCAACTTGCATTGGACGAGCGAGAGAGGCAGGAAGTCGTCGGGGAACTTGCCGGGCACCTCGAAGAAATCTACGAAGCCTTGCGTCAAAAAGGCGCTTCTCGCGATGACGCAATTCGCGGAGCTCTGCTGCAGGTCGACAACTGGAACAAGTTGCGGCAGGACATCTATGTTGCACGGACAAAGGAGAATGCCATGAATGCACGCACAAGCCGTCTCTGGGTCCCGAGCTTCGTAACGCTGGCCGCGTCGATTATTACCCTGGTTGCCTTTGGATTTTTGGGGCTCCAACCTGGCCCCCTCGGGTCGCAACCCCACCATGAAGAGTGGTCCAGCCATCTCGTCGGCGGCATCACAGGCGGCTCGCACGTTGTGAACGAATACACGGTGTGGCTGATGGCGCTTCCCTTTCTTGGGGCCCTCGGCGCGCGTCTTTCCCGCGGCGCCGGAGGAACACTCCGCGACATTATCATTTCCGGCGTTTTTCCGGCGCTGGCTTGGTTGACCATTGTTGTCGTCATCCTGTCGTTCGCCGTGTCGCTCGGACACGGCCTTCAGGCAGTGACTGCACCAGTGGGCCCTGTCGGTTTGATCACCGTGCTGGTTGTGATTCCCGGTGTGTGCCTTCTGCTCGGAGTGCTGGTGTACTACGCGGCGGCGAAGCGGTGGACGAAATCAGCGGCTTAAGCCCGCTCATGGACGGCGGTCTTTCCTGTGCGTCGCCAGTAGTAGTAGAACGGAAGGCCGGCGAGGATTAGTAGCAGGCCGATGGAGCAGCGGACCGGGCGGTCGATCCAGATATTTACGGTGAGTGCTAGCGCGCCGGCGACGAAAATTCCTGGCACCCAGGGGTAGCCCCAGCAGCGGTAGGGACGCGGGAGATTGGGCTCGGTGCGGCGCATGCGGAAGAGCGCGACTACCGCGAGACCGTAGAAAATCCAACCGGCGAAGATGAAGAGATTGGTCAGTTCCTCGAAGGTACCAGTGAGGGCCATTAGGCTGGCGAGCACGCCTTGGAAAATCAGGGCGCGGGCGGGGGTGCGATATTTCGGGTGGATGCCGTCGGCGATCTTGAAGAAGATGCCGTCGCGGGCCATGGCGTAGGGGACGCGAGCGCCGCTTAGGATGGAAGAATTCATGGAGCCGATGGCGGAGATGACCATGGCGAGAGTGATCCATGTTGCTGCGCCGCGGCCCGCTACGTGCGCGACTACATCGGATGCGATGTGCTGGGATGACGCTACGGCGTCGAATGGCAGGACCTTTAAGCAGGCGGCGCTGAACAGCAGATAAATGATTGCGACGAGAGAGACGCCGCCGACTAGCGCGCGCGGGAAATTGCGTTGCGGGTCCTGCACTTCCGAGCCGACGAGATTTAGATCTTCCCAGCCGTCATAGGCCCATAGCGCGGCAGCCAGAGCGGCGAGAAAGGCGCTGAACACGCCGGCGTTGAGCGAGGCGGGCCAGATTGGATCGGGCGCATTCGATGACACTGGCGCAAAAAGGGCCACGCCGATGACGATGACCACGGAGATGATTTTGATGGCGGTAAGAAAGACCTGGACGGCGCCGCCGAGTCGTACGCCGAGATAATTCACGCCGGTCATGATGGCAAGCCACAGTACGGCCAGGGGCTGCCCCCACGTGAAAACGAAATCGTATGGCTTCACCCAACTGGTAAGCCCGGGGAGCGCGATGTGCAGCGTAAAAACCGGTGTGGCCACGGCTGGCACAAGGAATCCGAGAAAGCGCACGAGTCCGGCGGCGATGGAAGAGGCGGAAGAAGGGCGCCCGACAATGGAGTGCATCCAGCCGAATAGAAATCCCCAGACAGGACCGAAGCCGCGGCGCAGATAGGCATATTCTCCGCCAGCCTCCGGAATCATGGCGCCCAATTCCGCATAGGAGAACGCGCCGAAGAGGGAAAGAATCGCGCCCACGATCCAGGCCGCGAAGACCACGGAAACGAAGCGGCCCTCGCGGGCCATTTCGGAGGGCTTGAGAAAAATCCCCGTGCCGATCATCGTGCCTACGACGATTGCGCCGGAGGCCCATGCGCCCAGACCGCGAACGAGATCGATTCTCTTCTCTGCTGGTGTTTCCGCTAGCGCTTCTCTTGTTGCCACAGTTCCCTTCTGTCGAAGTAATTCTGGGCTTCTAATGCGCAGCCTCGGCCTGAGTCGCAATCCGGCTAATGATAGACCCGATAACGAACGTCACGCCTGCTCCGATCATGACGTACCACGTAAACGCAACGGTGGTAAATCGGAAGACGCAGAGAATTGTTGCTAGTCCGGTGAACATCCCAATGAGGGCGCCGCGGGCGTTCGCGCCACGATCAAGGGTGCCCAGGAGAAAGAGTCCTAGCAAGCTGCCGAATGGGAGCGACGCTATCGTCAATCCCGCTTCCAGCAGCGGTCCCCATTTCAGTAGACCGAAAGCCATTAGCACAATCCCCCAGGCCAGGGTCATGCGCCGGGAAAGTTTCAGGAAATTCACGGAGTCTGCCGATTTTCCACGCAGGCGGGAAAAATCGAGAACGCTGGACGCGGCGAGAGAATTCAGCGAGCCGCTGGCGTTGGACATAGCCACTGCAATGATGGAGGCGAGCAGCAGTCCTGCGAGCCCCGGCGGCATCTCCCGCACGAGAAACAGCGGAAGAATCCGATCGGTGCGTTCGCCTGGCGCAAGCAGGGGGGCATGTTGGGCAAACACGAAAAGCAGCACGCCAATTAACAAGAAGACGGTGAACTGCATTAAGACGATGATGCCGCTGGCCAGAAGCGCGCGGCGGCTGTCGCGTTCGCTGCGGGCGGCGAGCAGGCGCTGCACGATGGTCTGGTCCGTGCCATGACTTGCCATGGTAAGGAAAGCGCCGCCGATTAAGCCTGACCAAAATGTGTACTTCGTCGACCAGTGGAACGAAAAATCCAAGACTTGGAGTTTGTGGCCGGCGGCGGCCGCTACTTGCGTGACTTCGCTCCATCCTCCTGGGATGCGATGCAGGAGGACGACGAGGGTGACCGCGCTGCCGGTTAGATACAGCAGCAGTTGCGCGACGTCGGTCCAGATCACCGCTTTCATTCCGCCTTCGAGCGTGTAGAGGATGGTCAACGCGATTACAAGCACCACCGCAAATTTCTCTGATGTCCCCAGGACGACGCTGATTACCAGGGCGATTGCTGACACGCGGACGCCCTCTGCTAGCGCGCGGGTGATCAGGAAAGTGCTGGCTGCCACGGCGCGCATATTTTCTCCGAAGCGCTTTTCGATGAGCGCGTAGGCGGTAAGGAATTCTCCGCGAAAATATCCGGGTAGGAGAAGCAGGACGATCAGTACGCGGCCTACCAAATATCCGAACACTAGCTGGAGAAACATGAGATTGCCGGCGTAGGAAATGGCCGGGGTTCCGATGATGGTGAGCGTGGAGGTTTCCGTGGCCACAATCGAAAAAGCTAGTGCCCACCAGGGCGCCGTGCGTCCACCAAGAAAATAGTCGCGAGCGTCCTGCTGCTTGCGGCGGAAGCGCATGCCGAGGGCCGTGACCGCAAGCAAATACACGACGACTATGGCCAGATCGACCGGATGAACGCGCATCGCGGAGGGATTATACGCACCCGCTAGCTTCGATCCGGTTATTTTTTCGGTTTGGTTAGCCGACGGCTCGCATAGTTTGCAATTTTGGACCTGAGCTCAGCCGAGCTGATAGTGCGTTGCTCCTTGACCGCCCTTAGCCCTTCTTCGATTAGGTCCGCGTGATAAGCCTGTAGATCCAAATAATTAGCGACCGCTTCACTTAGTAGAGAGCTCCGGCCTCGATTTGACGAGCAGGCGATCGCATCCAATGCGTCGATCTTGTCGGCGTCGAGTCGCAAACGAACCTTTTGCGACTTGCTCATGTTCAAAGTAATACCACATATTTTGAGCACCGCGACGCTCAACGATGTACCTTCTTCAGTGCTTTTCGCGGGTATTCTGGTTCTATGCGGTACGTACTCGGTTTTGACGGCGGTGGGACAAAGACGGAGTGCGTGTTGATGAATTCCGCCGACCAGGTTTTGGCGCGGACGCTTGCGGGGCCGTCGAATCCTTCGCGAATTGAGTAGAAGGCGCTGTGCGTGCCGTCGAGGAAAGCGCAGATTTGGCGCTGCGAGATGCGGGGCTTGAGCGAAGCGTGATTTCGGCGGTTGGCGCGGGCCTGGCCGGCACGGCTAAAGCTGATATGAGGGAGAGGATGGGTTGCGCGCTGCAAGAATGTTTCCCCGGAGCCACCATAACGGTGCTGACCGATCTTGATGCGGCGCTGGCGGCTGCGGGTGAAGGGCCTGCGATTATTCTCGTGGCGGGAACGGGCTCTGCGGCGTTCGGACGAAATGCTAGCGGTGAAATTGCGCGCTCCGGTGGATACGGTCCTCCGTCGAGCGATCAAGGCAGCGCGTACGACATAGGGAGGCGTGCTATTACCGCCGCGATGCAGGAGCTTTCAGGCGGATCGGATTCCGCGCTGGGCAGAGAGATTTTGGCGCAGCTTGGTTGTGCGGAATGGGACGTGGTGCAGCATCGCGCTCAGACCATGCCGGACGAGATTTTTCCGCCTATTTTCCCCGTGGTTGCCGCTGCGGCTGATGCCGGGGATGCTGCTGCTCAAGAAATTCTGCTGTGTGCCTCGCAAGATTTGGGGGCGCTGGTCGGCGATGTAGCCGGCCAATTGCATCTTAGTGATAAGGAGTTTTTGTTGGTCAGGATGGGAGGTACGATGGGGCGCTCGCGCTTTTTTGACGCGCACATCGATGCCGAGTTGAAGAAAGTGGTTCCGAATGCGCAAGTCGGCAAATTGCGCGTTACTCCCGCCGAGGCCGCGGCTCTGATCGCAAAGGAATCGGATGCCTGCTAACGAACTGAATCGCGACCGGGCCCGCACGGCGACCGGCGAAGAGCTGGCATCGCTGCTGCACCATCATTCGCCGGATGTACTCTTAGCGCTGCTTGATAATCCTGCGCTCGACGAGACGCAGCTCTGCTTGCTGCTGGACCGGAAGGATCTTCCCGCTGAGATTCTCGAGGAGGTGGCTCGACGTAAGCCTTTGCTGAAGAATTATCGCGTAAAGCGGGCACTGGCTTTTCACCCGCGGACGCCAAGACTCGCGAACCTACGGCTGATCCGTGAACTGTATCTGATGGACCTGGTGCAGCTCACGCTTCTGCCCGGCACTTCTGGGGAGCTAAAGCGCATAGCGGAGGAGCAGCTCGTCGCGCGGCTTCCGCAACTGCCGCTTGGGCAAAAAATCACATTGGCGCGCAGGGGCACGGCGCGTGTTGCCGGCGCGCTCCTTGCCGAGGGTCATGCTCAGGTGTTGTCCATCGCTCTGGACAATCCGGGCCTTACGGAAGCGCAGGTGCTGAAGGCGCTCTCGCGCGAGAGTCTGCCCGTTGGGGTGGTAAGAGCTGTAGCGCAACATCGCAAATGGTCACACACGTACAACGTGCGGTTGGCCCTCGTGCGTCATCCTGGCGCGACGCTCTCAACGATCCTCGCTTATCTGCCGGAGCTGACGGTTTCGGATTTGCGCGAGTTGGCGGCTCCGGGCATCGTCTGCGAAAGTCTCCGCAAATACCTGCTGGCGGAGATTCAACAAAGAATCCGCAAGAGTGAAAAATCTGCGCAAGGTTTCGACACCACGGGTGAACCGGGCGCGTCTAACTCGGATTGAGTCCAAATTGTTTCAAGTTTTCCGCAATCGCACGGCGGATTAATACGAGCGTCACAGAAATAGTGTTAGGGTTGCGAGACAACAGTTTACGAGACAAGTACAGCCCGCTCCGGGATGAGTGTGCGCAAAAGCGGGGCGGCGATATTCTTGACTCAGGCAAGCGGCGGGCAGGCCCGACGCAGCAGCTTGGGATCTCTGGCAGGGGGTTCGTTCAGGTCAATGACTTCAGGGGAGCATCCGCCGCGGCATTTGGAGCGCCGCTGGGCGACACGTTATTCCTTTCGCGCCGAGCTGGAAATTGAATGGGGCTCGGCGGTATTGCGCGCAAAAACCAGGGACATTAGCTCGAACGGCATGTTTATTGAATCTGCCGACACGCTGTGGGTGGGGGCGGGCTTCACTGCGCGCCTGGCGCTCGAGCGGCCCGTGCAAATGGATTGTTCCGTCAAGCGTGTCGAGCCAGGCAGAGGCATGGCCGTCACTGTCAACGTGTCAGAAGAGCAGCACCAGCGGCGTTATCAGGATCTGATCGCCTCGCTTACTCGGCCTCAGCCGTAATCGCGTCTGCTGCGCGGGCATGCACCTCGTTCTATACTAAATAGGATGTCTTCGTCGGGGTTGCCCGGGGGAACTGACCGCCGTTCCGGTCATCTACTGCGGCTCATTTCATGACGCGATGCCTTGATTGTGGCTCAGAACGCAGTACCGACCAATGCCCTTCGTGCGGCCTGACCACCGCCGCTGCTGAGTTGATGTTCCGCCGCCGGCTGATGCGGCAGACCGGAATTTTCCTGCTGGGTTCGCTGGCGTTTCCGTACATCAGCCAGATTTATCCTCCGCTGGATCTTGACCTGATTCTGGTGTTTTTCGGACTGATTTTCTTTGGCGCGCTCACATTGGCTGTTATTTTGGAGCGGCGAGCGCGCAATCATCAGGAAATCGAGCTTCTGAAGCGCGTTTACAACGGATTTATCCCACTGCCTTGGATTTTGGCGGCTACGCTGTTCGTTAATGGACGGCTCGATTCGCAGAAAAATGTCGTTTACTACCCGACTGTGGTTGTTGGACGCTTTAACATGAAGGGCATTGTGAAAGGGAGCCGGCGTTTGGTCGTGCGTTCTGGGCGCCAAGGGCAGCGCGTTGAGCGACTTGCTGTGGATTTGGACGACTTCGATCGCTTTCATGAAGGCGATTCCATTGTGGTGGGGGTCGGGCCGGGGGCGTTGGGAATTCCGTGGTATTACGGTGTGTATCGCCGCTGAAGGCTGCTCGTAAATTGCATCAATACGCTGGCTCGCGATTACGCAACAGCGGTAGCTGAATATCGAGATAGCTGCCGTCTTTTCCGAACCGGAAACGTACGCGTTCCATTGAGCCGACATCGCGGATTTTCCAGTCGGTCGTCTCGACCGGCTGGTCGGAAATATCGGACGGCGACCACTCGACGTTTTCTCCCTGGGGTTTCACTTTTGTGGGGTCGACGTCGTAGACCTCTTGCTCCTTCACATCGACGAGCATGTACCGCTTCCACAGGCGCACCAGCAGCACGCCGCGCTTTTCACCGTGATAGATATTCCAAGATGCGGGCGCGTCGTCGTTGAAGCGCACGATCGCAAATTCGACCGGCTTCCAGACATGTTTCTCGGCGCTGTACAGCGAAAACGAGGCAAGCGTTGAAGTCAGGATTACAGAGATGAAGAGGTTTTTAGGTTGCATGTGGCTCTAGCGCAGAGGTCCGTTCTTGCTGGGTTCTAGGCAACTTGCAAATGCTAGTTTCTTACTTCGCCGAAAGCTTTGTCGAGGAGGCGAACACCTTCGTCGATGTCGGCTTTGGAAATGTTTAGCATCGGCGAGAGGCGGAGGACATTGCCGAAGAGCCCGCCCTTGCCGATGAGCAGGCCGTTGTCGCGTGCGCGCTCCATCACTTGTGCGGTGGCTTCCGGCGCAGGTTCTTTTGTCTTACGGTCTTTGACTAACTCGAGCGCTTGCATCAATCCCATGCCGCGAACTTCCCCGATTAGCGCGTATTTGGCTTGCAGCTCTTCGAGCTTGCCTCGGAAATACGAGCCGACGCTGTGCGCGTTTTCGAGCAGATTCTCTTCTTCGATAAAGTCGATCGTTGCCTTGGCGGCAACGCTCGTAACCGGATTGCCTCCGAACGTGGAAATGTTTAGCCCCTGAAAGCTCGAAGCAATTTCGGGCGTGGTGACCGTCAAGCCGATTGGCACGCCGTTCCCTAGGCCCTTCGCGCTGGTCAGGATATCGGGCGTCACTTCCCATTGCTCGATGCCGAACCACTTTTTGCCGGTGCGGCCCCAGCCAGTTTGCACTTCGTCGGAGATGAACAGGCCGCCGTACTTCTTCACAATTTTGAAGACGATCTTGAAGTATTCCTTGGGTGGTGTAATGAAACCGCCCACACCTTGGATCGGCTCGGCGATAAAGGCGGCGATGTTTCCGCTGGTGCCGGTCTGGATCAAATTCTCCACGTCATTCGCGCAGGCGACTTCGCAGGATGGATAGGTGAGATGCAGGGGGCAGCGATAGCAATAGGCGTTCACCGCGTGCGAAATTCCTACGCTAATTACACCGCTCTTGCGGTACGGCGCGTGCGCCGTCATTGCTTTCGCCACGGCGGAGCTGCCGGAATAGGCATGGCGCAGGGCTACCACGTCATAGCTGCCGGTGGCCATCCGAGCAATCAAGATGGCCGCCTCATCCGCCTCGGTTCCGGAACTGGTGAAGAAACTCTGTTGCAAATTTCCGGGCGTAATCTGCGCAATTTTTTCCGCGAGCGCCACGATGTGTTCGTTGGGATAGAGCGTGGAGGTGTGCTGCAACTTGTTGACCTGCGCATTGATCTTGCTGGTCACTTTGGGATTGCAGTGCCCAACCGACACGGTCAAGATGCCACCGAAGAAATCGAGGTACTTGCGGCCTTCCAGGTCCCACAAATATTGCATTTCGCCGCGATCCGCGACCAGCGGGCGCTGGTAATAGTTGGTCACCGACGGCCACAGATATTTTTTGTGCTTGGCCACAACTTCGTCGCTGCGCGTCGTAGTCGGCGTTGGCGTGGCAGGAGTCGTCACGGTTCGGTCCTCACTAGCTCGGTAGAATGCACTGAGTTTAGCGGAAAGAGGTCGCGGCAGTCGAATGCCATTGTGGCCTGCAAAGCCACACCGAGTTGCGGAGGAGTCGCGCGCAGGATATCCTCCTGCACTTCAAGCTGCACGTCGAGGAGGTGATGAATGCAGGTTCGCGCATGCAAAATTCTGGTGGCCGGGGTCCTTGCCATAGTGGCGGTAGCGATTCCGGGATCGGCGCAACAATACGACCAGAAACTTTTTTCTGAGATGCGCTGGCGCTGCATCGGCCCATTTCGCGGCGGCCGGACGGTCGCCATTACAGGCGTGCCGCACCAGCCGAATATTTTCTATATGGCTGCTGTGAATGGCGGCGTCTGGAAGACCACGGACTTTGGTCATACGTGGGAGCCAATTTTCGATGAGCAAGGCACTGGCTCCGTCGGAGCCCTGGCAATTGCTCCTTCCGATCCAACCATCATTTACGTGGGCAGCGGTGAAGGGTTGCAGCGCCCGGACTTGGCTACTGGCGATGGCGTTTACAAATCGACGGATGCGGGGAAAACGTGGGCGCACCTTGGACTTCGCAACGCACAGCAAGTGACCGCGATTTTGGTTGATCCCAAAGATCCCAATCGGCTTTTTGTGGCGGTAGAAGGCCATCCTTATGGGCCGAATCCTGAGCGCGGCGTATTTCGGTCGGTGGATGGTGGGCAATCCTTTCAGAAAATTCTGTACAAGGATGAAAATGTCGGAGCCGCAGATCTGGCTTTTGATCCCAGCAACACGCAAACAATTTATGCCGTGTTGTGGGCAGCGCGAGTCGCTCCTTGGGAGATTCGCAGCGGAGAGTCGTTTGTTGCGCCGGGTAGCGGGCTTTACAAGTCGACTGATGGCGGGAATACCTGGAATCAGATGACGAAGGGCTTGCCCTCCTCGGATGATGGTGGCCTCGGACGTATTGGCGTCGCAGTTGCGCCGAGTCAGCCGCGTCGCATATACGCCACCGTCGAGGCAAAAAAGGGAGCGGGCGTCTACCGTTCCGAAGACGCGGGAGAATCCTGGAGTCTCCTCAACACAGACCGGCGCATTGGCGGCCGCGGTCCCGGCGCGATGGGCATTGCCGTCTCGCCCGAGAATCCTGATTTGATTTACGTGGCGAACACCACGACGTGGAAATCCAGCGACGCGGGAAAAACATTTGTGGGATTCAGGGGCGCTCCTGGCGGCGACGATTATCAGCGCATTTGGATCAGCGGTGAGAATTCTCAGACTATCGCGCTGTCTAGCGATCAAGGAGCGGTGATTACCGTAAATGGCGGGGCTTCCTGGAGCAGTTGGTACAACCAACCGACTGCGCAGTTCTATCACGTGACCACCGATAACCGGTTTCCTTACTGGGTGTATGGCGCGCAACAGGAGAGCGGCTCTGCCGCTACCATGAGCCGCAGCGACTACGGCGAAATCACGTTTCGTGAGTGGCACCCCGTTGGCGTGTTCGAATACGGCTATATCGCTGTCGATCCGCTCGACCCCAATCTTGTTTACGGCGCTCGTCTGACGCGCACAAACCAAGCGCTGGGCGAAGTTGCCGACGTGACGCCCGAGCCGGTTCGCCGCGGGGAGTATCGATACGATCGGACGCTGCCGGTGGTTTTTTCTCCGGTCGATCCCAAAGCGTTATATTTCGCTGCCAACGTCCTCTTCAAATCCACCGATGGGGGAAATAGCTGGAAGGTGATCAGCCCAGATCTTGGGCGAGCTTCCTACGATACTCCCCCCAACCTCGGCGCTTTTGCTGCCTACGATCCGGAGAAGGGCAAGCACCGGGGCGTGATTTACGCAGTTGCGCCCTCGTTCAAGGACGCGAATACAATTTGGGCGGGCACGGACGACGGGCTAATTTACATCACGCAGGATGCGGGAAAGTCCTGGCAAAACGTTACGCCGCCCGAGCTCAAGCCCTGGAGCAAGGTCTCTGTCATCGAGGCTTCGCATTTCGATGCCGGAACCGCATACGTTGCCATCAACAGCTTTCGCCTTGACGATTTGCGTGCGCATATTTATCGGACGCGCGACTTCGGCAAGTCTTGGACGGAAATCACGCAGGGCATTCCTGCGGGCGGCGCGAGCAATGTGGTGCGCGAAGATTCCGAGCGCAAAGGTCTGCTCTTCGCGGGTACGGAGGGCTCGGTATTCGTTTCTTTCAACGATGGCGACGACTGGCAGGCGCTGCAACTCAACCTGCCCCACACCTCGATGCGCGACCTCGCGGTCCATGGCGACGATCTCATTGTCGGGACGCATGGTCGCTCATTCTGGATTCTCGACGACATTACGCCGTTGCGTCAGGTGAGCGCGGAGATCGCGAAAGCTCCCTCGAGTTTGTACAGGCCGCAAGAGGCGATTCGTTTCCGCTGGAACCGCAATACGGACACGCCGCTGCCGCCGGATACTCCTGCCGGGAAGAATCCGCCTGACGGCGCCATCGTCGACTACTTCTTAGCTGCCGCGCCCAGCAAACCCGTCACGCTGGAGATTCTGGATGCGGACAATCATCTCGTCCGCCGCTACTCCAGCTCCGATAAGCCGGAGCCCCTTGAGAAAATCGCGGCTTCTAATCCAATTCCCCTGTACTGGGTCCGCTCCGAGAAAATCCTATCCAGTGAAGCGGGCATGCATCGTTTTGTATGGGATATGCACTATCCAGCGCCAGAAGCGCTCAACCGTGAATTCCCGATCTCAGCGATTGTGCACGACACTCCGCAGTTGCCGATGGGCGCATGGGTGATGCCGGGGAAATACACCGTGAAGCTAACCGTCGACGGTAAAAGTTATACCCAGCCTCTCACTGTTAGGATGGACCCGCGCGTCAAAACCTCGGAAGCGGACCTGCGGAAGCAATTTGAGATGGAAGCCGGGATTGTCAAAGGCATGAACGAGACGTACGAAACGCTTCAGCAGGTTCGCTCTTTGCGGCCGCAAGTGACAGATCGCGCCGGAAAAACGAAAGGCGCGCTTGCCGATTCTCTAAACGCGCTCGACAAGCAAGCCGGAGAACTCGAGGGCGCATCGCAAGGCGCGTTCTTCGGTGTTCCCCCAGGCGGTAAGCAGGCCGAGAATCTCTCCACGCTCAATCAGCATTTCGGCCAGCTTCTGAACATAGTGGATAGCGCTGACGCCGCGCCCACTACGCAAGCCGCGGCTGTTTATCTGGAGCTTGAAGAGTCGCTCGGAAAGCTGCTCGCCCAATGGAAAAAGGTGCGGGAGTCAGACCTACCCTCTGTCAATGCGTCATTGAAAAAGGCCCACATCGAGGACCTGGATCCTAATAGGGGATCGACGGCAGCCCCAGCGACGGACGCAGATCAGGATGATGAGCCCTAGATTGGACCATGGTCTGACCATGGTTGACGTGTGCGGCGCCCCCCCTGTATCCTGTCTGCAGTCAGATGCTTATGGAAGAAATGGCCATCTCGAAGTTCAAAGCCACCTGCCTTGCCGTATTGGAACGAGTGCGCAAGACAGGAAAGCCGATTCGCGTCACCCGCTTTGGCCAAGTGGTGGCAGAGGTAGTTCCTCCCCGTGGGGCAAGGCCCGCCCCGCGCCTTGGTACTGGAATCGGCATGGGGGTCATTTTGGGGGATATTGTCGGCCCGTCCGGTGACGAGTCCGATTGGGAGGCGGCGCAAGACCCGCCTGAAGATCAGGATACGAAGAAATCTAGATGAAGTTGCTGCTCGACACGCACATTTGGATCTGGAGTTACTTGGAGCCCCACAAACTGAGTTCTGATGTTGCGCGAGAAATCTCCAACCCGGAGCATCACAGATACCTCTCGGCCGTCAGTATATGGGAAATGATTACACTGCTCGAGAAGAAGCGCATTCAAATCAAACAAGATTTAGAGGAATGGTTCGAACGATCCAAAGATGACCTGGACCTGCTTGAACTGCCTTTGAATTCGCAAATTGCTCATGAATTGCGTTTCACCATGCTCGACCATCGTGATCCCGCAGATCGCTTCCTGGTGGCGACGGCAAAGGTCTATGACTTAACGTTAGTCACAGCCGATGAGCGCTTGGTGAACATACCGGGGCTTAGTGTCTTGCAGAATTGCTGCTAACTGTATTTGACGCTACTTGGAGGCTGTGGCGCCTTGCAGTTGTGAAAGGGCCGCCAGCACTTCTTCGCTGTGCTTATCGGGCTTTACTTCGAGCCAGACCTTTTGCACTTTGCCTTGCGGATCAATCAGAAACGTATGGCGCGCGGAAAACTTCGCGTCGTTGTAAGTCATCACGGAATCATACTCGGTGGAAACTTGCTGCTTCGTATCAGCCAGCAGCTTGAAGCTAAGCCCTTCCTTGGTGCAAAACTTCTGGTGCGAGTCTTCGTCCTGGACGCTAACGCCGACAATCACCGCATTCTTCTGCTCATATTGCGCCAGGTCGCGCTGGAAGTTGTGCGCTTCGATCGTGCAGCCGGTAGTGAAATCCTTCGGATAAAAATACAGCACTACCCACTTGCCTTTAAAATCGTGCAAGCTGACCGCTTTGTTCTCCTGGGAATTCAGCGTGAAATCGGGCGCCGCAGTTCCCACTGCGGGCGCATTGCTTGCAGCCGCCGGCAATCCGATCGCTGACACAATCGCGAGAACAGCAATTGCTACGCACGTCTTTGAGAGCAACTTCATTTTCCACCTCATTTTCCGCACTCGTGCTGAATATCTTGGTTTACGCTCTCGATGGTAGTGCGATGCTCATGGAAACGCCAGTCCTTGGAGGCCTGTAGACAATTATTTTACTTTGGTTGCGTAAAGCGTCCGAAGCCGATGCGGACCTGAATAGTGTTGATTCCCGGATTCGGCGTAGCCAGGCCGGCATTGGAAATATGCATGAAGCGCACTTCCGCGCTCCAGTTGTACTTGCTGCGTGGAAAATGCACTCCGACCGCACCTTCAGGCGTAAAGTTCACGCGGGAAGTTCCTGGCGGCACCTGCGTATTGGTGAAAAGTAAGCCCCCGCCAAGTTCAACATAAGGCGTCACTCGGCGGGGGCCTGCAAAATTCCATTTCAGTGCAACCGGGTTCAATCCCAAGCCATACGCCGTGTTGGTGGGCTGCGTAAGCAAAAAGACCGGCACCACGTCGACCGCATATTCAAATCGTCCGCGCAAAGGACCAGGTCCTATGGCGTCGGTCAGCACCCAGCCATACCGCACTCCCAAATTCCACACGCCCGTATCCGACGTGCTCCCGTTCAGCCCGTGTCCGCCGCCCGTCCATACCTGCAACTCGTGCCCGCCATTTTCCGGCCCGGCCTGGGCGCGGGTTGTCGGCGTCGAGAGTGCGTAAAGAAAACCGATGGCTAATAAGGTTGCTAGAAACGTTTTCACGGACATGCCTCGAAGCTTGAAGCCGAGACACTATACTCCGGCGAGCGCCCCATTACATACAGCAGCGAAATCCGGCGATTCACTTCAAGTATGTTCGTACGATCTGAATCACGTCATCCGCGGCTTCAGTAGACGACTTCGAGTTGCGCGGCATATGATTGCGAATGTGATCTTCCATTAGCTCGCCCATCAGGCTGTTGATGGCACCCCGTGCCGCGGACAGGCGCTGGAGGACGTCAGCGCAGGGTTCATCCTGATTCAAAGCGCGCAGTACACCCTCGAGTTGGCCGACTACTTTCTTAGTGCGGTTTACCAAGTCCAATTTTTCCCGCGAAGTATGTGACATTATTATTGACTACCCTATGGGGGTATGGTATCAAGGGTTTGGCCGGAAAGAAAGGCCTGAAGGAAACTAGAGTCCATGGCCGTACAAAAACCAGAACCGGAACCTCCGGGTAGTCCGAATCTTCCGGAACCCCGCGAACTGCGACGAGTGGACTAGGCGCCTTTAGCCCCCCTCCTGCTCGCTGTCACGGGAAAAGAAAACCCGAGCGAGCGGGAATCCTTCGACTCTTGGCAAAGATCCCCGCGTGGAAAGCTAATCAAGACGTGGTGCACTGTCTTCATTCTTTCTCGGCCTCGCTCGCGGGAGGAAACATGTTCAAGAGCGAGAACGATTTGCAAATTACAAAACGAGAGCTCAGCTGTGTGTGGATCCGCGTCAATGAGAATCCTGGCGCGCCTCTGGTGTGTATTTGGACGGATGAGAAAATGCGCGCCTTCGAGGAGCCAGAGACCAGTAGCGTGGAGGCTACCGTCGATTCGGGTCCAGCAGAAGAGGGCCCCGGAGACTGGTTATATGCGTTGACAGTTGAAGATGTTAAGCATAGTGTATGACGGAAATTAAATGTAGTTAATATCGATGACTACAAAAACGCCGCCCTGGGACAAAGAACGAGCAGCGTTCATCGTTCTGTAATCCTCGCGGTTTACCCTAAATAATTTGGCCGCATGGCTAGACCGTGGTGAGCCGACACGAGACTATAGAGGATAAGGAAGACAATGCAGTGGTCGTGGTCACAAGTGCATGCGCCGTTGTTCGTCGCTCTTCTCGCGTTGTTGTCTCCCGTGGGCGGCCTCGTCTTCGGCGCGCAACAGCAGGCTCCGCCTGCTCAAGTTCCTTCCGATGCACCCGACCCACGGTCTGAGGAAATCGATCCGATTCCTGTGATGTTCCCACATCCGGAGACAGACCGTTTGTGGATTTCTGGGCAAGTCAATTTCATTTCCCAGTGGCATCCGGCGTTTCATTCGCCTTACCAGGGCCCCAACAGCCTTTCGCCTGAGGCGCAGGATGCCACCTCGCGCGTGCTCACTTTATATACGGGCCTGCGCCTTACCAACACGACGGAGTTGTTGTGCGATGTCCAGGAGACCGGCGGCCACGGAATCGGCGAAGCCCTCGGGCTCGCCGGATTCACAAACCTCGATGTCGTGCGGAACCCTACGCTCAGCAAAGCGCCTTATCTTGCGCGCCTTATGTGGCATCAGATCATTCCTCTTAGTTCGGAAGACGCGCCCTCGACGCGCACGCCATATTCCCTTTTCAGCGAGTTGCCCGTGCGCCGCCTCGAGATTCGTTTCGGCAAGTTCGGCATCGCCGATTTCTTCGATTACAACAACTACGGCGCTGACTCCAATTTGCAGTTCATGAACTGGACGGTCGACAACAACGGCGCCTACGATTACGCGGCTGACACCCGCGGCTTTACATTTGCGGCCATGTTCGAGTATCACGACCGTCACTGGTCAGTTCGGTTTGCGGAAGCATTGATGCCGAAAGTCGCGAATGGGATTCATCTCGATGCCAACCTCAGTCGCGCGCACGCCGAGAATGTTGAATTCGAGATCCGTCGCGCCATCATCCTCAAACAGGAGGGCATCCTGCGCCTCCTGGCTTACGTGAATCACGCCAACATGGGCAGCTATCGACAAGCGATCGACAACTTTCTTGGCGGCGTCACGCCCGTTCCCGAAATAACGGCGCACCCGCTGCAGACCACGATTAAGTACGGCTTCGGGACGAATTTCGAGCAGCCTTTCAACAATTGGCTCGGCCTATTTGGACGCTGGGGCTGGAACGAGGGCCGGCATGAATCGTATGCCTACACGGAAGTCGATGACACCGTCGAGCTCGGGGTAGGGGCCAGTGGCGCGCGCTGGGGCCGGAAATTCGATCGCGTCGGGCTTGCTTTTGTGTCCAACGGAATCTCGCGCGATCATCAACAATATCTGGCGCTTGGGGGACTTGGTTTCCTTCTTGGCGATGGTCGCCTCAACTACGGCCGGGAAAACATTGTTGAAACGTATTACACCTGGCACGCTTGGCGTGGCGTTTATCCTTCGGTTGGGTTTCAGTATGTAGCGAATCCGGGCTACAATCGCGACCGCGGCCCGGTTCTGGTGCCGTCATTACGCCTGCACTTGGAGTTTTGAAGGATGACCAAAACGCTTGCGTTGCGCCTGCTCGCGACTCTAGCTTTCTCTGTGGCTGTATCCGCCCAAAGTGTGGCTCCGCCCAAATCCGTTCCGGAGCGGCTGGGGTATCCGGCAAATGCGCGCTTGCTGGTCATTCACGCCGACGATTTCGGCATGTCGCACTCGGTAAACCGTGCCATTGAAGAAGCGCTCGAAAAGCGCTGGGTAACCTCCGCGAGCATCCTGGTACCGTGCCCGTGGTTTCCGGAAGCCGCGCGCTGGGCAAAGGCTCATCCGGATGCCGACCTGGGCATCCACCTCGCGCTAAATTCAGAGTGGACGACTTTGCGCTGGGGACCGGTGTCCGCGCAACCGAAAGGCTCGAGCCTGCTTGATGCCGACGGCTACCTGCCGCTCACGACGGACTACGTTGCGAGCCACGCGAAGATCAGCGATGTGGAAACCGAAACGCACGCGCAGATCGATAAAGCCAAAGCAGCAGGCGTCAATCTCACGCATCTCGATACGCACATGGGCGCGATCGTTACGACGCCTGATTTATTCAAGGCCTACGTCAGCTTGGGTCAAGCCTACAACTTGCCGTTGCTGCTCGATAGCCGCGCAGAAGCCACAGCGCCGGGCTCTGTGCTCCTGAATCAGCTTTTGCAAATGAATCGCGGAACACCGAAATCCGAGTGGCTCGACGCCTACAAGAAAATGCTCGCGCCTCTTCCGCCCGGCTCTTATCAGCTCATCGTGCATCTCGCTTACAACGACGACGAGATGCAAGGCGCAACCTTCGATCATCCCGATTGGGGTGCAGAATGGCGCCAAAATGATTTCGACCTGGTCCGCAGCGCAGAGTTTCAGAAGTTCCTCAAGGATCAGGGCTTCATCCTGGTCACCTGGAAAGATCTCTTTCGGGCGCTGCCTTCACGCTGAAATAGCTGGGGTGAGTTGCTTAGAAACTGGATCAGCGCATGGGGCGCGTTTTCCCCGCCAGCCGATACGACTCCGCTGCAACAGATAAACTCTCCAGGCACAAAAATATTCCATTTTGCATTTTCTTAATGCGAACAGGAATAAATCGGCACGAAACGTAGTTACTGCCAGCAGACCGCCCTGATTGTGTGTTGCGCACGTAGGCGGCGGCAACAAAAGAAAAGCGAAGTGTCTTTAGCGTGTCGACGAGGCATTTGTCTTGCGACCCGCGCCGCCACCTCGTGTCCAGAAATGAAAGGAACCTATATGTCAAGAATCGTAATTTTGTTCGCGCTCGTCTGTGCCGGTCTTTCGGTACTGGCGAGTGGCTCGTATAGTGCTAGGTCTAAAAATAAGGAGCACCAAGAACTCCCCAACTCCTCTACTGGGCCAGTCAACCCAGTGGTGCAGTGGAATAAAGCACTTCTGGTGATTGTTCGCACTCCTAAGGCCCAGCCGGCAACCATCCACCCCACCCGAAGCTTCGCCATCATGCATGCGTCGATTTACGACGCGGTGAACGCCATCGACCGGACCCATAAACCGTATTTGGTTCGCCTCACGGGAGTATCACGCTTCGCTTCTGAGGACGCAGCGGCCGACGCGGCGGCACACGCAGTACTGGTAGCGCTATATCCCAATTTCCAAACGACACTTGATGCGGAACTCCAGCAGTTGCTGGTACAAATTCCAGATGGAGCGGACAAGGTGGAAGGCGTCACAATCGGTCAAACCGTTGCGGAGCGCATTCTGGCTCTGCGAAGCAACGACGGATCGGGTAATGCGCCGATTCCTTTCAATTTTGGAATTGTCCCCGGGGATTATCAATCGACACCACCGAACTTCCCCAAGCAGCCTCAATTCACGCACGGGTCTCATGTCACTCCGTTTGCACTGGAGCGCGCGAATCAGTTCCGTCCCGGCCCTCCTCCTGCGTTAAGCAGTGATACTTACACCGATGTTCTCAATGAAGTGAAATCCCTGGGAATCGCTGGAAGCACTACCGCAACTTCAGACCAGGCGCTGACAGGCCGTTTTTGGAATGGAGCAATTCAGAACTACTGGAACGAAATCGCTCAGACGGCAGCCGTGATGCACAATCTCACGACGGCACAGAACGCCCGTCTCTTCGCACAGTTAAACTTGGCATTTGCAGATGACGTGATCGCTTTCTACGACGCTAATACACGTATAACTTTTGGCGGCCAGTAACTGCCATCCGAGAGGCTGCAACGGACGGCAATCCCAAGACACTTCCCGACCCGAATTGGCTTCCGGAAGTTGGCGACACGGCGCCCGATCCCGCCTATCCGGGCGCGCACGCTGTTATCAGTGCTAGCGGGGCTTCCGTGCTGATTTCTTTCTTCCGAGGGAATCATTTCGACTTCAGTATTACTTCTGAAGTTTTGCCGGGAGTAGACCGCTCGTTCACGAGCTTTTCGGCAGCCGCCGAAGAAGCCACATTAAGCCGGATTTTCGCCGGCGTGCATTTCCGCTCCGACCTCACCACGGGAGAACGTCTGGGCCGTCAGGTAGCGGATTTAGTCGTCGATAATTTTTTCACTCCCGTTGACGGAAAAGACGATTCCGACAACGACCGCTGATCCATTGGCTCAAGCGATTCGCTAGCTTATAGCGGTGCAACCAATGCGTTTAGTACAAAGCCCCATAAATCCATCAAGGCTTGGGCGGAGCGATAGAAAGTACCACCGCGCCGCCTAGGCCTAGTCTACACAGCCAGTATCTTCGGCGAGGAGTAAGGCCGTAGCTCCCTTAGCTACAGAATCCACTGCCCCGTTGCCAGTTCTCGATGTTCACAAATCGCCCGAGGGAAAGTGTTGCGCAATGCATGGCGGAAATCGGGGAATTGGTTAGAATCCGCGTCGGAGCCCTCTCTCGTGGGATCTACACACTTTTTGTGCCCCAACTTAGCTCGCTTCGGTACTTCCATTGGAAGCGCCGAGAAAAAATGACAGGTGTCGAGCCCAGGGGCGGAGTCACTCGATGGGATTCGGCCCCGATCTCTGAGATCGACATTTTGTGGCTGACGGCCGGACTAAGTTGCGATGGCGATACGATTGCCGTCACGGCCGCGACGCAGCCAAGCATCGAAGACCTTGTCCTTGGCACGTTTCCGTGGATTCCGAAGGTAAATTTCCATAATCCATTCCTGGCCTACGAAAACGGAGATGAATTCGTCCGTTATTTTCGCGATGCGGCGGAGGGGAGGCTTTCCCCTTTTATCTTGGTGATCGAAGGCTCGATACCCAACGAGAAGAACAAAGAAGACGGATATTGGGCGACTTTCGGCACGGATGCGGTGACTGGACAGCCGATCCCCACATGCGATTGGATCGATCAGTTGGCGCCAAAGGCGTGGGCTGTGGTCGCGGCGGGCACCTGTGCGACCTATGGCGGAATCCATGCCATGCAAGGAAATCCCACAGGCTGCATGGGCCTGGCGAATTACCTTGGCTGGCAATGGAAATCGCAAGCGGGCATTCCCATTGTCTGCGTTCCGGGATGCCCGGTACAGCCGGACAATTTCACAGAGGTACTATTCTATTTGCTTAACATGGCGGCGCAGCGAGCCCCGATGATTCCGCTGGACGATGCCTTGCGTCCGACATGGCTCTTTGGAGCAACGGTGCACGAAGGATGCGATCGCGGGGGATATTACGAGCAGGCCCAGTTCACGGAAGAATATGGATCGCCGACCTGCATTGTGAAGCTGGGCTGCTGGGGTCCGGTGGTGCAGTGCAATGTGGGAAAGCGCGGATGGATGGCAGGGATCGGCGGCTGCCCAAACGTTGGAGGTATTTGCATCGGTTGCACGATGCCGGGTTTCCCAGACAAGTTCATGCCGTTCATGAACCAGCCACTAGGTTCGCTGCTCTCTTCGAGCGCGGTGATGACCTACGGCCGCGCGATTCATGCTTTACGTCGATTCACGCAAGCCTCGCTCAATAAGGAACCGTCATGGAGGAGCCGAGCGCGGGACTGAACGGTTGCGAGATCGCAACCGAGTTGCCGATCGCCGAATCTATTCCATAGGCGACGCTCCGGCAGGGCAAGAGGTGCAAGATGGCGTCAGATTTTCAGAGGCAAATCACTGGGCTGCGCGCCGATCCGCAATGGAGCGCCGCGCCTGGTCAGACGGATAATCCGTACGCAGAGCGAGCTCTTCAGGAACTCGCTGAAGTTTTTCTACAGCAACGATCTTTGGTTTCGAATCCTACCCTGGATTCCTCAGGGGGCTCCGAAGTAGAAACCAAATCCGAAGTTCCATTGCTCAGCCTGGAAGCGAAGTACCGCGCCCTGGTAGAGCAAATTCCCGCCGTTGTGTTCATGGCTTATCTGGATAAAGGAATCGGCGAAGCTTATGTAAGCCCGCAAATTGAAGCGGCCCTCGGCTTTTCGCAGAGCGAATGGCTAGAAGATCCGGTGCGTTGGTATCAACAGATTCACCCTGACGATAAAATGCGATGGAGCGTGGAAGCCGCGGAAATGTTTTTGTCGGGTAAACCGCTTCGCTCCGCGTACCGCGTTATTGCGCGCGATGGAAGGGTGCTGTGGTTCCAGTGCGAAGCCAAAATGATTCGCCATGACGACGGACGGCCCTGGTTCATTCATGGCGTAGGATTCGACATTACCGAACGCAAAAGCCTTGAGGAAGCAATTCTGGATATCAGCGCCAGGGAGCAACAACGCATCGCTCAGGATTTGCATGACGGACTAGGGCAGCACCTGACGGGCATCGCCTTCATGAGCAAAGTTCTTGAGGAGAAACTCTCCGACCAGTCATTGCCGGAGGCTGTGGAAGCGGCGAAGATCGTAAAAATGGTGAATCAGGCGATCGACAACACGCGTCAACTGGCACGCGGCCTGCACCCGGTGGCGGCAGAGCCGTTAGGCTTGATGTCTGCCCTTAAAAAATGGGCGAGCGAGGTCGAAGAACTTTTTCACATCAACTGCAGTTTTCAATGCGAGAAGGCGCTTCCGGTTCACGACGTAAGTCTAGCTACGCATCTCTATCGTATCGCTCAAGAAGCGGTGAACAACGCGATAGGCCACGGGAAATCCAGGAACATCACCATCCGTCTAGCGGGTAAGAACGGCGCAGGTACTCTGGCAATACAAGACGACGGAGAGGGATTTACGAAGAAGCAAGCGAGTCAACCGGGAGTCGGTCTGAGCATAATGGGCTATCGAGCTGACATGGTGGGCGGATCATTGAAAGTGCAGCCGAACGAGGGCCGTGGAATAACGGTTACTTGCATGTTTCCCATTCGAAGCGTTGAATAGGATGAGCTCCGATGGCCACCAAGCCTCAGATTCCGTCTCCGGCAAAAAAGGCCAGGGTCCTTCTGGTCGACGATCACCCCATTGTTCGACAAGGACTCGCTTTGCTGATTGATCGTGAAACAGACCTTTGCGTGTGCGGCGAAGCCGAGGGTGCACATTCCGCCTTCCATGCCATCGCGACCCTGCGGCCTGACATGGTCGTGCTGGATATTTCTTTGAATGGTCCTGACGGGCTCGACGTGCTCAAAGAGATCCGCACAAATAGAACAAACCTTCCTGTATTGATCTAAACAATCTAGACTTTTTGTTCATTGAAAACGTCGGCAACCTAGTCTGCCCTTCCTCCTACGATCTCGGCGAAGACTTGCGTTTCGTGCTGCTCTCCGTAACCGAGGGCGAGGACAAGCCCCTCAAGTATCCGACCATATTCAATAGCGCGGAGGTAGCGGTCATCACCAAATCAGACCTCGCCGCCGCCGTGGAATTCGACGAGGCCGCCGCCACACGCAATATTCAAGCGGTGCGCCCGGGCATGGAGATTCTCAAAGTGTCTGCTAAAACCGGGGAAGGAATGGCTCTGTACGTAGAGTTTCTCGAAAGTCGGCGCGTGCGTTCTCGCGCCGCCGCAGTCTGAAACAAATCACGCTAGCTTTGAACCAAAGGAAACATCCGCGCCCGGGACATCCATTGATTCCGAAGCAGTCATAATTATGGTGGAGGCGGGGGGAGTCGAACCCCCGTCCGAAAAGCGCTGCGACACGAAGCCTACATGCTTAGCTCAATTCCGTTGTTTTCGCCCGCCGCGCTCAGAATGAGCAAGAAACGCAGCCAGCTAGTCCGATGGTTCTCGCCCGAGCCTTGCGGACCGAAAGGCTCAGGCCAGCTCACTGTGTGACGCCTCGATCCGGGCCCATGAGCGAAGCCCGGGGAAGCGTGCGCTTAATTAATTAAGCAGCAAGTGCCAAGTTGTTGTTGGCAGTTCTAGTTTCCACCAAGTTACGGGCAGGTGGGTCCCGGCATGCCTTCGGGCCGCGACAGCTTCCGTCGAAACCGTGTCGCCCCCTTCGTGCTCTTTTATTTTATCATGCTAAGCGCTGCCGGGTGCTGACCAGCGCTTTATCTATTCCCTGAAGCACAGAAGTCCATATCGTCGCGTTCTGGACGCCGCCAACGAACGTGCGGATTACCCCAAGCGGCACGCACATTTGCGCTTGAGCAAATAATCGTGCTTTATTCAAAGAATGCACGCCCAAGAGGGGAATCCAAAATCAACGCCTGACCTGCATCCAGAAGATCGGCCCGCGCTCCGCAGGTTGCGAGCGGTTCTGGCCCTCGGCTACGGCGGCTTGCTAGTGCTGCTGCTTTGCTCTGGAGCGAATGCCCTCCAGACCTTGCGCAAGCTTCACGATGCTGAAGAGTCGGCGCGCCAGCGGTCGGTAGAGCGGCGGCGCGTTCTCACCACGGTCGTACTCTCCGCCAGCGTCTACAGCAACAATGTCGAGCGAGTCCTGTTGAGCGAAAAGCCGCCCGAAGACGACGGCATCACCGCGGAAGTCTTGCAAAGGGCCAAGGAAGCCCTGTCCGCTGTAAAAGCCTATCCGCCTTACACAACTCTCGAAGAACAAAACCTGCTCGCCCATTTGCAGGCTTCTTTGCTCGAGGAAGAAGACATCTTTCGCTCGGCGAAGGCGTGGAATCCGCAAGAATTTCGGGGCCGGGCCCAGCAGGTTGTCAGCGAAGAGCTCATCCCCCGCAGACAACAGTTTGTGACCATAGCACAGCAGATCGAGATGCTTAACGACAATGAGGTCCTGGCCGAGCAGCAGGCCAGCTTTGCCGAGTTCGCGCGCCTCCAGGAGCGCCTAACGCGACTGTTGCTCGTTGCGCTGACGTCCGGCCTAATGCTGGCCATTGGCAGCGCAATCTATATCCTGCGACTCGAACGGCAAGAGCGCTTGCGTTATGCGGAGCTCGCGCACAATCGTGAGGAGCTGCAAGAGCTTTCCGCCAGGCTTGTCGACGCGCAAGAGACCGAGCGGCGTTCGCTTTCGCGCGAACTTCACGATGAGGTGGGCCAAGCACTCGGTCTGCTATTGATGGACGTCGGCAGGCTATCCAATCAACTCGGCGCCGACGCCAAGGGCCAGGAGATGGTGCAGCGCATCAAGACTGTTGCGGAAAGAACGGTACAAACGGTGCGCAACATGGCGCTGCTGTTGCGCCCCTCGATGCTGGACGACCTGGGCCTCGTTTCAGCCCTCGAATGGTACGCGCGAGAGGTGTCGCGCAGCAGTGAAACCGAGGTCGAAGTGAAGGCCGAAAATGTTTCGGAAACACTTCCGGATTCCCTGATGGTCTGTATTTACCGCGTAGTGCAGGAGGCGGTGAACAACGCGCAACGGCACGCGCGTGCAAAGAATGTCACAGTCGAACTGAGAGAGACCGATACTTCCGTGCAAGTCCAGGTCAAAGACGATGGCACCGGTTTCGACGGAAAGCGCACGCGCGGGATCGGCCTGCTCGGGATGGAAGAGCGCGTGAAGCGGCTGGGCGGCTCAATCTCAATTGAGTCGCAGCCTGGAGCAGGGACCACGATCCGCGCGGAATTGCCACTGCATGTGGCGAAGAGCAGCCACGTCGCATGAAAAAAATCAGAATTCTTCTAGCCGATGACCATACGTTGATCCGAGGTGGGCTGCGGCTGATTATCGAGCAGCATGCCGACCTGTCTGTCGTCGGAGAAGCCGAGGATGGCAGGCAAGCCGTGGCTCTCGCGGAGTCGCTGAGGCCCGATGTGGCTGTTCTCGATATCGGGATGCCGAATCTGAACGGTATCGACGCAGCAAAGCAGATCACCGAGGGCGACTCAGGCACCGCCGTCGTCGTGCTCAGCATGCATCGAGACGAAACCTACATCCTGCGAGCGCTCAAGGCCGGCGTGCGCGGCTATCTTCTGAAGGACTCCGCGGAATCAGACTTGGTCCGCGCAATACGCGCTGTGGCCGAAAGAAAATCGTTCTTCAGCCCCGCGGTGAGCAAAGTATTGTTGGAAGACTACATGCGAAAGCTCAAGCGCACGGGCGCTGAGGACTCCTACGACCTGCTGACGCCTCGCGAGCGCGAGATCTTGCAACTTGTCGCCGAAGGCAAGTCCAACAAAGAAGTGGCCGCTATCCTCAATCTCAGTGTCTACACCGTAGAGACGCACCGCTCCAACATCATGGAAAAGCTGAAGCTAAAGAGCCTGCCCGAGCTCATCTTGTACGCAGTCCGCAAAGGAATTATCGCGTAGTCGCCAACGTTTGATACCTGGCCATCTGCAACACTCCCCTTCCTACATATACTTCCAGGAGTACTCAATCGACGGCGCGCGAAATACCCGCCCGTCGGGAGGTGTGACTTCTCGCCTGGCTCGTCTAATTCAAGGGAAGGAATCTGGCGCGGTGTGCGGCCAGGTCGAGAATGCTACAGGAGAAACCATAATGATGAGATTTTCGCGCAAGCCCCAGGCTTTAATCTTGGGGATCGCGTTGACAGGCGGCGTGGCCGGTTACGCAGTGGCTCGCACCACTACGAGTGCGTCCGCTGGACACGTTCACGCCTCCTTGAAATTGGCCGATCCCAACGAAGGCCCCAGCAAGATGGGATTCGCTCCGATCGTCAAAGAAGTTCTGCCCAGTGTTGTGAACATTTCTTCGTCCAAAGTCGTGCGGACACCCAACCAGTTCGCCCAAGGATTGCCAGACGACCCGATGTTCCGTCAATTTTTCGGAAGGCAATTCGGCCGCGGCCCAGAAGTTCCCAAGCAGCGCCGCGAACAAAGCCTCGGGTCCGGCGTCATCGTCAGCCCTGAAGGCTACATTTTGACGAACAATCACGTGGTCGACGGCGCCACCGATGTGAAGGTGACCCTATCCGACCGACGCGAGCTAAAAGCCAAGATCATTGGCACTGATCCAAAAACAGACGTCGCCGTCCTGAAGCTCGAAGGCTCGAATTTTCAAGCCATTACTCTGGGAGATTCCTCCAAGGTACAAGTCGGCGACTACGCGTTGGCTATCGGCGATCCGTTCGGCGTCGGTCAGACCGTAACTATGGGCATCGTCAGCGCAAAAGGCCGCGGCAACCTCGGCATCGAAGACTACGAAGATTTCATTCAGACCGATGCGCCAATCAATCCAGGCAACTCCGGCGGTGCGCTCGTTAACGATCGCGGCGAACTCATTGGAATCAACACCGCGATTTTGTCGCATGGCAGCGGAGGCAATGAAGGCATCGGCTTCGCCATTCCAGCGAAACTAGCACAGGGCGTGATGAACCAGATCCTGGACCACGGCAAAGTCACTCGTGGGTACCTCGGTATCGTGGTGCAGCCAATCAGTCCAGCGATGGCCAAAGCCTTGGGTCAGGGTGATCAAGCCAAGGGTGCGCTCGTGGGCGACGTCAGCGCGAAAGGACCCGCACAAGCAAGCGGCGTTCAGCGCGGAGACATCATCCTCGACGTCAATGGCCAGCCCGTCAGCGATGCCAACGATCTGCGAAACACCATCGCCATGATGCAGCCGGGCGAAACGGTAAAGCTGAAAATCTCGCGCAACGGCGGCACGCGAGACGTCTCGGTGAAACTCGGCGAGCTACCCGCCTCCAAGGAGCAAGCGGAGAACCAACCGGAAGGTGCATCGAAAGATGCCCTGGAAGGGGTGAACGTCGAAAACCTAGATGCGGACACCGCACAGCAGCTCGGCTTACCCACTTCCACCAAAGGCGTGGTTGTAACCGGGATCGACCCCTCCAGCCCGAAAGCAGACTCCGGCCTGCAAAAAGGCGACGTGATTCAAGAAGTGAATCACCAGCCAGTGCACAACGTCGCCGAGTTCGAACAAGCCATGCATAGAGCCGGAAGCGCCAATGCCCTCCTGCTAGTAAACCGCGGCGGCACAACGCTGTTCATCGCCGCCTAAACAAACCAACAATTCGCTGCTGGCCAACAATTATCGCCAGCGGCAAACAATCGGCTGCGCCGAAAGGTGCAGCCGATTTCGTTTTTGAGCTTAATATTCCGAACCACAAATGAACTTTTGGGTCGTTAAACCCGAATAACAGTATGGAGATCAGGATTGCCTGACGACCGCGAGCTTTGGGAGCGGATTAGCCGGGGAGACGCGTTCGCCTTGGACGTGCTCTACCGAATGCATGCACCGAAGCTAGAGCTATTTCTCAGACAAATCCTGCGTAGCCGGCAGGCGGCGGAAGACGTGATGCAGGAAACCTTTGCGCAGATTTGGAAAAATCCGAATGTACGCAGAGCTAGCCGCGATTTTGGAGATACCCGTGGGAACCGTTCGCTCACGTCTCTTTACGGCACGCGAAGCGCTGAGAAGCCTATGGCACGCTGCGCCGAACGCAAGAAAGGAGCACGGATGAAGTGCGAAGAAGGTGCGGAATTTGTCTCCGCTCTGTGCGATGGGGAAAGAATCCCGCAAGAAGCCGCCAAGCACATCGACGAATGCGAGGTGTGCCGAGAGCGGCTGAACGCTTATTCGACGATGGGAACCGAACTGCGCCGAGTAGCGAGCTTACAAGAGCAAACAGAAGTGAAAGCAGGTTCCTGGGAGAAAGTGCCGAGAACTCAGCCGACCTGGTGCCAGAAAGCGAGGACAACTATGAGAATTCCGAGATTTGCGTTTGCATCAATGCTGGGGATGATCTTGCTGCTTTCCGGCGGTCTCGTTTTGGTGCGCGCTCGCACCGCCGTGGCAGGGCCAGTGTTCGTGTTGACCTACAAGATTCCGGCCGATGGCAGAGTCGGGCACTGCATGATGGTCACCGGCGGAAATCGCGGAATCAATAGTTGCACCGAGGGCATTGGAGGGCTATGGGGCTTTCTGACGATGAAAATCCGCTACGTGGGAAAGGAAGGGGAGCGCATCGCGCTGGGGGTAAAGACCAGATACGAAGCCCAGGCGCGACCTTTAGAAATGAGCAACATCGACCCTCTCGACGACATTCCTGAACAGACGGTTTGGATCGAGCCCGGGAGCAAGCAGCAGATTTCCGTCCCCGGCCTGGGTGAAATCGAACTGACCGGAGAATACCTCGATCACATCCCCACGCTGCTCTACCGGCCCAACGAAGCCCTTGATCCAAAAAGGGACGAGTTCCGGATTGTGTCGCCCGTCCTCATCCGAGGAAACGAAGTCGTGTTCAATTTGGCTGGATCTAATTCAACAGATTCGGGCGATCCAGATGCTGCTCTGATGATCTATTTTCCCGGTGAGGGCCGATACCTCATTTCCACGGTTCCGTTCGCGGGCGCAGTCGAAGGCAAGGTGGACGTCGGCCAAATCAAGTTCAGTCTGGAGGGCCAGGACTACCTTTTGCTGACGGCGACGCCGACAACCCGCTCGGAGCACGTATGGGTCACGCATGATCCGCAGTACAAGCTGTCCGAGCACATGCAAGGTGCGCACGACGACCAGTCAATGTTCATGGTCAGAAGTCTGAGCAAACTCCTACAAAAACAAATACGCCACTTGTGAGCACTGGGGTAATCACGGAGCCACTTGCTCGTTGGTGCCCAATTCCAGAAGCCAGAGAGATGAGCAGCCGACGTTGGTTCGTTTACTGCCCCAACAACGACGTTCATCTGGGGATAGTTTTGGCTCCTCGATGTAGGCCCGAGGCAACCGAGAAACGAGGCTTTCTCGGCTACCCCGGGCAGCTCTTCCGCACTGGCTTATTTTTTTAGTTCGACGATCAACGCTTCGAAGGGTTCGTTGGCCAAGTTTTCGGGCAGATGCTCCCAAGGCTCCTCGGACGAAAGGAATTCTCCCGCCTTCTTCTCGAATTGTTCCGTGCGTCCATCTGGATAGGTGAACTTGAAATGACTATCGGTGAGCATAACGGCTACGCCCGGTAGATGTTGGTGCATTGGTGATTTTTCGTTCGGACCGTAGCGGATTCGTACGACCCGGAAGCGGTCCGTCTCCGACTCCACTTTGTAGTGTTTAGGGTCCAACTTCACAGGATCCCGCTCTAATGCGGGGCGCGGCGCCGTGGCCATGGTGGTCTCCCTCCTTTTGAAAAGGTGCCTCAAAATTGTTGCAGGAGCCCGGCTAGGTTTGGACTTGAATTGGGAATCTAACGAGGCACGCCTAGCCGAAGATTTTGCACCCGAAAAATGCGCAAGTCAAGACCGCCAGTCGCTCTGCTTTTAGCTACCCCAGTCAGGCGCAACTGCCAACACTTCCCGGACAGGTCAGACTAAAACTCATTCCCAACTGGGGTACTTCTGGGCACAGCGGTACGCGCAGGTAGTTGACTCCCAGGCACCTAGCTTCCAAAATCAAAAAACGGGCGATTTCACGCGAAAACCCGTCGATATCCGCATGCCAAACGACTCCAACCCGCCCAGCGCCGTGGACCAAGCCGTCTCTCGCGCGCTCCGTGAAAATCTCGAGCGCATCCAGCGCACCACGGACGAACTGCACCAAGCCGTCTCCGATGTAGTGGCAGCGTGCGCCAGCAGCAGACCCACCAACGCGTTGCCCTCCATGCTGCGCGCCCAAACCGCCGCCGCTTCCATCTCCGCCGCTTTGGATGTCATGTCTCGCTTCGTTTCGTCCGCCGTACAGGGCAGCCCGCGCTCGCCCTTTGAAACGGAAATGTCCCGCATCGCCAGCACAATGTCACCCGCTGAACCCGCGCCTCCAGCGCCACAACGCCGGGCCCCAGCGCCACCGCCTCCTCCTCCGCCCGTGCCGGAGTTGCACGCGGAGCCCGCTCTATCGGAAAATTTTGAGGACGACACCGCGCTCCCCAGCGCCGTGGTGGCCGAGCCTGACTACGAAGTCGAATTCGACGTCAACCGCCTCTCCCCGGAAGAGCAGGAACTGCACCGCCGCGCAAATCGGGTGGCCAAGGTTTCCATGCAAGATATTAAAATGCTTCGTCCGGAGCAGGTGCGGCTAGGCCGCGAAAATAAGGATCTCTGCATCAGATTACGTGACGACATTGAAAAAGCTCATAGAGAATACGACCGGCGTTTCAAACCCATCATGGACCACCCAGTCGATTACTTTTATCGCTGGTTGGTGGAAATTCTCGCGGAAGGCGATGCCCACGCCCTCGGCGACTATCCGTACGCCAGTCCCGCGCGCCAACACTAGTTTCTCCGTGTGGACGCGCTTCACGGCTGCGGCGGCACTCTTGTCGCTACTGCTCGCTGGCTCGGACGCGTTAAGTCAAACCAGACATAAGCGCAAGAAATCCAAGCCCAAGTCCTCACCGTGCCGCATGGGCTGTGTCACCGAAACCTCCGCTCCGGACTTGACCTCTTCTTCGCCCGATGACGAAGCGCTCCAGCGAGAGCTTTCTGTGCGGGCACGCGCGCTGCACAACGCGACTCCCGGCGCTTACGAAAAGCTCGCGGAGTTTGCCCGGAAAAATTCAGGCAACGTTTGGGGCGCACGCGCCGCGCTAGCGCTTGGCTACGACGACTACAGCAAAAATCAAGCTCCGCAAGCGCTCGCCTGGTTGAACAAAGCCAAGAGCGACGCCCTGCTCGGCGAATACGTTCTGTTCTGGACCGCGCAAACCCAGCGCTCTCTAAAGCACAACGCCGAAGCGCTCGCCAACCTGGAAACTATTCAACGCGAGCACCCCAGCAGCGCAATAAAGGAGCAGGTTCTCGACGTCCTGGCTCCCGCCGCCATAGAAGCGGGCAAGTCTCAGATCGCTGTCGAAGCTCTCGAAGCCTACTCTCCGACGTCGTCAAAAGCTCCCCTGCTCCTCCTGCGCGCAGAAGCTTACAAAGCGGCTCATCAGACCGCGCGCGCCGCCAAGGATTACCAAGTACTTTTCTACAAGTATCCGCTCTCCGATGAAGGTAAAGCCGCGGGCGCAGCACTGCCATCGCTCACAAAAAGTCTGGGCAAGGAATATCCGTATCCCGGAGTCGAGCTGCAAGAGCAGCGCGCGCAGGCATTTTTCGACGCTCGCAAATGGAAAGAAGCACGCACAGAATTTGAAAAGCTGCAAGGCATGCTGCATGAGCCGGCAAATCCGCACCGCCAGCTCGCAGAGCTCCGTTTGGCCCAGGCGCGCGTGCAGTTGCGAGGGCCGTCTTCGCTGGTGTCATCTCTCAGCCTGACTGATTTCGATGTGGATGCCGAGCGGCTCTACGCGCTCTCGCAAATCCATCGCTCCGATAAAAAAGAAAATGAGATGCTCTCCGCAATCGAGCAGCTCGCCCAAAAATATCCCGCCAGCAAGTGGACCGAAGAAGCTCTGATGGCCGCGGGAAACTATTTCTGGGTCGACCTCAATCGCAACAAAGCTGCCGCCTACTACCAGCGCGTTCTCGATAATTTTCCCGCCGGCAAGTATGCCTACAACTGCGAGTGGCGCGTCGCCTGGGTCGCCTACCTGAATCATCAACCCGACTCCGACCAGAAGTTCACGACTTTTCTCCGCAAATATCCCGTCTCATCCAACGCGCCCAATGCGTTGTACTGGCTAGCGCGCAATGCCGAGCGCGGCGGGAACCCAGCGCATGCGCGCAGCTATTACCGCATGGCGTCGGAACGTTTTCCCGAAACGTATTTCGGCCAGCACGCCGCCCTGCGCCTGGACAAACTCGGACCCGGCGACGAAGATCCGCCCGAATTTCTCGCGCAGATTCCCCCGCCACCTCCGCTGCGTCCCTTTGACGAGCCGATTGCATCCACCGCAATGGAGCGCTGGACGCGCGCGCAGGCTCTACGCAGCATCGCATTCGATTCCGCCGCGGAGCTGGAGTTGAAGTCCGCATATTTCGCGGCCGGTTCGCCGCGTCTTCTCTTCGAGGCAGCGCAGGCTGCATTCGATCAGGGACATTTCGCTGCCGGCATGGCGTATGGCCGCCTGATGGTGCCGAATTTCGATGCGCGCAGATTCTCCGATGTTCCACTGATTGTCTGGCGCACCTTGTACCCGCTGCCGTACGAGCCGGCGCTGCGGCGGGAAGCGGCAAAGAACGGATTCGATCCCATGCTCGCCGCGGGATTGATCCGCCAGGAATCCACATTCCAGGCCGACGCGGTTTCGCACAAGAACGCAGTCGGCTTGATGCAAGTGCTGCCGCAGACCGGAAAACGGATGGCGAAGCAACTGCGCGTGCGCTACACGAAAAATAGTTTGTTTGAGCCCGACTTCAATTTAGAGGTCGGCATGGTGTACGTTACCGGCCTGCTGCATGCCCTGGGCGCTCCGGAATATGCGCTGGCGGCCTTCAACGCCGGCGAAGACCGCATCGCGCTGTGGCGTTCCGAGCGCAATTACGATGAAATTCCGGAACTAGTGGAATCGATTCCGTTCACGGAAACGCGCGACTACGTGCAAATCGTTTTGCGCAACGCCGAAGTCTACCGCATGATCTACGGCACCAGCGTTCCGGCTCCCGTCGCCGTAGCAACCACCACCGCCGGCCACAACCATTAGCCTTGCTTTTTTCCGCTGCCACCCTAAACTCTTAGTCTCTACCATGAATGAATCAACGATGACGCAGCTCGCGCGGCGCATGCTTTCCGCGAAGGCGGAGCAGTTCACCGAATCCGTGATTCGCGAAATGACCCGGCTGGCACTGAAACACAACGCCGTGAACCTGTCGCAAGGATTTCCTGATTTCGCCGCGCCGGCGGAAATAAAAGAGGCGGCGCGGCAAGCAATTTCCGACGACATCAATCAGTACGCAATCACCTGGGGCGCGAAGCCCCTGCGCGACGCGATTGTTGAGAAGTTTGAGCGCACGCAAGGAATCCGCGTCGACCCGGAACGCGAGATTACAATCTGCTGCGGCTCCACCGAAGCGATGATGTCCGCGATGATGGCCATCATCAATCCGGGCGATGAGATCGTCGTATTCGAACCCTTCTATGAGAATTACGGACCTGACGCGATCCTGAGTGGCGCGACGCCACGCTTCGTCAAGATGCGTCCTCCGGCGGACGACAATTCTTTTTGGTCCTACGACGAAAAAGAATTAGCTGCGGAGTTTGGGCCGCACACGAAAGCTATCATTCTCAACACGCCGAACAATCCAACCGGTAAAGTCTTCACGCGGGCTGAACTCGAATTTATTCGTGACCTGTGCGTGCGCTGGAATGCCTTCTGCATCACCGACGAAATCTACGAGCACATTCTTTATGATGGCGCCGGGCACATTTCCATGGCGCGCATCGATGGCATGCGCGACCGAACCATCGTGATCAACGGCATGTCCAAGACATATAGCGTCACGGGTTGGCGCGTCGGCTGGGCCATCGCTTCGCCCGAAGCCACGAACTCGATTCGCAAGGTGCACGATTTTCTCACTGTCGGTGCAGCCGCTCCGTTGCAGCAAGCCGGGGCGATCGCATTGCGCTCCCCGCAGAGTTATTACGACAAACTCGCCGCCAATTACGCCGAGAAGCGCGCGCGCTTACTGAAGATTCTGGAACAAGCCGGCTTCACCGTGTTTAAGCCGCGCGGCGCGTATTACATCATGACCGACATTTCGCGCTTCCCCGATCCAGATCCGCGCCGCTTCGCAGCAGGAACGAAAGACGTAGCGTTCTCGAAATATCTAGTCGAAGAAATCGGAGTCGCTAGTGTCCCCGGTTCCAGCTTTTACAACGACGCCCGCGACGGTGCCAACCAGGTCCGCTTCACCTTCTGCAAAAAAGAATCGACGCTAGCTGCGGCAGAAGAACGGTTCGCCAGGCTGCACGCTTAGACTCCTATTTCTTCATTAACTCCAATACAGCCACACTCATCGCTCTGACTCCGGTTCGAATGGTGGGCTCCGGCACGGGCCAGAAGAGGGCGGAGTGCAGTGAGGGCAGCGGTACGCCAGTTTTCTGGCTCGTAGCGATGCGGTCGTCGTCGATTGCGCCGACCATAAACATGAAAGTCGGTATCTTGTGCCCCTCAAGACCGAATTGGCCGAAGTCTTCGCTGCCCATGACCGCGGGTTTTTCTACAACGTTAGCGGCGCCAAGCCCGCGCTTGAGTGCCAAGACTTCACGTTCGGTCAGGGCTGGATCGTTGTACATAGCCGGAGTTACTTCCGTTTCGCTGGCTTTCACGATGGGAGCGCGATCTTCCGGGACGCCGCCGGCGAGGGCGACGCCTTTAGCGATGCGCTCAAGGGACGCGAGGATATGCTGCCGCACTTCTTCTTTGTAGGTGCGGATGGTGAGCTGCAAATGAACGTCGTCCGGAATGATGTTGTACTTCGTGCCGCCGTGGATCGAGCCGACCGTTACGACCGCGGGATCGAACGGTGAATTTTCGCGGCTCACAATCGTTTGGATGGCCATCACAAATTCTGACGCGAGCACAATCGGATCTTTGCTGACTTCCGGGCGCGAGCCGTGAGCGCCGCGTCCGCGAATCGTGACGTCCACGGAAGTGGAGCTAGCAAGCGCGTAACCCGGCGTGTACGAAATTTTGCCCACCTCGAGTTCGGAGCTGTCGTGCAAAGCCAAAGCATAGTCGGGCTTGGGAATGCGCGAATACAAACCATCGGCAAGCATGGACCGCGCGCCGTCGATGGTCTCTTCCGACGGCTGACCAATCAAAACCAGCGTTCCGTGCCACTGGTCTTTCATTGAGGCCAGCAGCTTCGCTGTGCCGATTAGCGATGTAACGTGAATATCGTGCCCGCATGCGTGCATGACACCGACGTCGACGCCCGCATCGTTTTTCGTATGAACGTGGCTCGAGTAAGGCAGGCCGGTCTGCTCTTCGACGGGCAAGGCGTCCATATCGGCGCGCACCAACACCGTTGGGCCCGCGCCGTTCTTTAGGATCGCGACAATGCCGTGGCCTTGCCACTGCGGGTTAGGATACTTTCCGACGTGCTCGGTGACGTCGTAGCCGAAGCTTCGCAATTCATTCGCCAGCAGAGCGGCCGTTTTATCCTCGTGGTGCGAAAGTTCCGGCGCGCCATGTAGCGCCTTGTAGGTGGAGACCAGCGAAGGCAGCTCCTGGTCAACCTTGGCGTCGAGCGCCGGATTTTGTGCTGCAGCGATGGGCACAACCAGCGCGGATGCTAATGCAAGACGACAAGATCGCATTCGGAAAGCTCCTGACCGTGAAGTTGGGCTCAGGATTATAGCGCGTAGCGGTGGAGGCGCGGAGGCTGTGCTTTGACCGTAGCTAACCCCGCTCTCTCCCTCGTTCTCAGATCTGTGACACACAAGCACCGACTTAAAATGCCCTCGAAAACCTCAAATTAGGCCTTGACGAATTTCTAAATCGTGGTATTCTCATCGCTGTACGAAATTGCGTGCCACTAACCTCCGCTCCGTCGGAGGTTTTCTTATTTCAGGCCAGATTAAGCTCTGTCTTTTGTGATGGTTATAGCCTCTTTGTCTCTCTGGCAAAAGAGCCGCTCAGTAGAATCAATAAGTTACAGCCTCTTTTTTTCGAATTCGCCGCTCGCAAACCTTTGTTTTCAGCAGCTTACAGCCTCTTTTGTGCAAAATGGGGGGTAGGGGGTACCCCGGCCGTACAGTTCAGCCAGCAGACAAACAAGCGCCGGCGTAGAAAGACTCCCGAATTGGCACCCCGAGGAAAATCAGAGTGGCGCTTTGCGAAGGCGCAAGGCGTTGGCGATGACCGAGACGGAGCTGAAGCTCATGGCGGCGCTGGCAATCGTCGGACTCAGCAGCCAATGGAAGAACGGATAAAAAACGCCTGCCGCAATCGGAATTCCCAACGTATTGTAAAGAAACGCGAAGGCGAGATTCTGGCGGATATTCTCAACTGTGGCGCGGCTCAGGTGGCGCGCGCGTACTATCCCGCGCAGATCGCCTTTGAGCAGCGTGATTCCCGCGTTCGCGATGGCAACGTCCGTCCCCGTTCCCATGGCAATGCCCACGTCGGCGGCCGCCAATGCCGGTGCGTCATTGATCCCGTCGCCCGCCATCGCCACGACGCGGCCCTGTTCGCGCAGTCGTTTCACAACTTCAGCCTTCTGCAGCGGCTGGACCTCCGCTTCGACTTCCTCAATACCAAGTTCCTTAGCAACCGTCGCCGCAACCTGCCGGCGATCGCCGGTAAGCATGACCAAACGTATTCCCTCCCCGCGCAGCGCCCGAATCGCTTCCGGAGCGGACGCTTTGACTCGATCCGCTAAGAAAATCACGCCGAGCACACGCCCATCCGCCGCCACGTACACAGGGGTAGCGGAAGAATAGCGCTGCAGATCCGCCGTCGGTTCCTCTCTTGGAATCCCGATTCCCATCTCGCTAATAAACTTCGCTGTTCCGGCGACCACCCGCTTGCCACCGACAAGACCCTCCACACCGCGCCCCGGAATCGCGCGAAACTCGCTCGCGGCAGAAAGCGGCAAATGCTTCTCCTCCGCGGCGGACACAATCGCCCGCGCTAGTGGATGCTCGCTCAAACGCTCGAGGCTCGCCGCCATCGAAAGCAGCGAATCCTCGGTAAGACCGCTTCCAGAAAAAGCGCTCACGTGCGCAACGCGCGGCCTGCCTTCGGTCAGCGTGCCGGTCTTATCCACAACCAGGGTGTCCACTTTCGCGAGCGCCTCGAGCGCTTCCGCGTTGCGAATAAGCACCCCGGCGTGCGCGCCGCGCCCCACCGCCACCATAATGGACATCGGCGTCGCCAAACCCAGCGCGCACGGACACGCAATAATCAGAACGGACACGGCGGCGACCAGCGCGTGTGCAAAGCGCGGCTCAGGACCGAATAGTATCCATCCGAGAAACGCCAGCACAGCCGTAGCGATCACAGCGGGCACGAAGTAAGCAGCAACTTTGTCCGCCAATCGCTGCATCGGCGCGCGACTGCGTTGCGCTTCGCTGACCAGCTTCACAATTTGCGCCAGCATAGTTTCGCTGCCAACGCGTTCCGCCTCCATCACGATGCTGCCGCTGGTATTCAGCGTGCCGCCAATCACTTTCTCACCCACAGATTTTTCCACGGGCATCGCTTCCCCGGTCACCATCGATTCATCCACTGCGCTCGCGCCTTCGCGAATCACGCCGTCCACCGGAATGCGCTCCCCGGGCCGAACCCGCAAGCGATCGCCATGCTGCACTTCGCTAAGCGGAATGTCCTTCTCAGAGCCGTCGGGCGCGATGCGATGCGCCTGTTGCGGCGCCAGATTCAGCAACGCGCGAATCGCTCCCGAAGTTCGCTGTCGCGCACGCAATTCCAGCACCTGGCCGAGCAGCACCAACGTGGTGATGATCGCGGCAGCCTCGAAATAAACCGGCACAGCTCCGTGCATGTCGCGAAACGATACAGGAAACACTTGCGGGGAAACCGTCGCGATTACGCTATCCAGATACGCTGCGCCAGTTCCCAAGCCGATCAGCGTGAACATGTTCGGACTGCGATTTACCAGCGAAGCCCAAAATCGTTGAAAGAATGGCCAGCCGCCCCAGAGCACAACCGGAGTGGCCAGTGCGAGTTCGATCCAATGCAGGACGCTCGGCGCGAGGTGCAGTCCTAGCGACTCACCAAACATTGCCAGCACCAGCAAGGGCGCGGAAAGCGCGGCGCTAACCCAGAAGCGCAACCGCATGGAATCGTATTCGGGGTCGGCTTCGACATCGGCGAGTACATCCATCGGCTCCAGTGCCATGCCGCAGATTGGACAAAAGCCGGGGCTGTTCTGAACAATCTCCGGGTGCATCGGGCAGGTGTACCGCACTTCCTTATCGCCGGCGGAAAGCATGTTGGAGGCAGGCTGGCGCTGTTCAACTCCAGCAGCCTGCACGGCCGAAGCACGCTTTTCTTGATTTGACTCTCTGCTCGTAGCTGGGGCGGCGGCCGCGGCGGATTGTGATGTACCGTGCAGGCCGACCAATCCGGATGGAGCGGCCAGGTCGCTTACGGGCTGCAGATATTTTTCAGGGGTTTGTTGGAAACGCTTCGCGCAGCCCGGCGCGCAAAAGTAGTAGGTCTTCCCGCCGTGCTCCACTTTTGCCGCGGCTTTACTGGGATCAACGTTCATCCCGCAAACCGGATCGCGCTCCATTTTCTCTTTTATCCTCACTTCATTGCTTCGTTGCGTCATTACTTCACTCTTTCTTTAGCGCAAATGCGCGTAAATCAGTTCTAACAACTCGTCGTACATCGCCTCGGCTTCTTGTTTCTTGCCGCTGCGCAAAGCTTTCGTGGCGCAGTGGTGCAAGTGATTGCGCATCAGATTTCGCGCGACGCCGCGCAGCGCTTCCTGCACGCTGGCGATTTGCGTGATGATGTCCGCGCAGTAGCGGTCGTCTTCCACCATTTTCTGCAAGCCGCGGACTTGTCCTTCGATGCGGCGAAGCCGATGCCGATTAGCGGCTTTAATTTCGGGATCGACACCAACAGCTTTGCGCCCCGTATGCATGTCGCAAGGGCAATCGGCTCTGGATTGATGTAATCGTTGGGCCGGCAGCCAGCCTTTCTGAGGTCCGGCGCTCCTGTGCTTTGTCACCACTTTGATCTCCTCCAGCTCAGTATATACCCCCCTACCCTATATGTGTCAAAAGCGCATGCGCAAACCTGGCAGCTTAATCCTCTGCAATAGGCAGCGTTCGTGACCAGCGTGTCAGGGAAGCTCAGGTAAATAGAGCAATGCCTCCCGAAAAAACGGTATGGCACACCACACCCCGCTAGGCGCATCAGGAAAGGTGGCGTAGTTGATGCAGCGGATGTGCCTGTGTTCTCGTGGCGAGATTTGGCAAGGCGTAAGTTTGCGCTGATCCTCTTAGTGACCGCTATCCCCGTGATGCCCATGCTTTTTCTTGGCCATCACGGGGGACACGATTTGGCAATTCACCTTGAATCCTGGATGGACGCGGCGGCGCAATTCCGCCAAGGCATCTTGTTTCCTCGCTGGGCCAGCGAAGCGAATTACGGCTTCGGCGAGCCGCGTTTCATCTTCTATCCGCCGGCCTCGTGGGCACTGGGTGGAATGCTCGGTCTGCTCCTGCCATGGACGATTGTTCCCGCTATCTTCGTCTGGCTCAGCATGATACTGGCCGCCGTGGGCATGCGGAAGCTAGCGGCGGATTGGCTGCCTCCAGGCGCGGCACTGATCGCCGCCCTCCTGTATGCGCTGAACCCCTACCTGTTGGTAACTGCATACACTCGTTCCGCCTTCGGGGAACTGCTGGCCAGCGCCGTTTTTCCGTTTCTTCTCTGGGGAGCTTTCCGAATCCAGCACGACCCGGCTAAAGGCTTCGGCATCGTGGCGATCTCTTTCGCTGCTATATGGCTCGCAAATCTGCCCGCCGGCGTGATTGCCACGTACGCTTTGGCTTTAGTGCTTTTGATCGTTTCTGTGTTGCTTCGCTCCGTTCAGCCGTTGCTTTATGGTTCGGCTGCCGCTCTTGCGGGGTTCGGTCTCGCTGCATTCACTTTGTTTCCCGCGGCATGGGAGAAAAAATGGGTGTATATCGATGCCGTCATTCGGCCCAACCAGCTTCCGGCAGCCAACTTTCTATTCTCCCACTTCGGCGTCACCAATATGTACTCGTTCAACCACCACCTCTCGCCGCTCGCCGTGTTGCTGATCCTAGGAGCGGTCGCTTCGGCCGTTGCCGCGCGGCGCATGCGATGCGGCACACCGGCGGTGTGGTGGTCGCTCACGATTCTTTGCGTCCTCTCTGGCTTCCTAATGTTCCCTGTGAGCGCGGCGATCTGGAGAACGCTGCCGGAACTTCGATTTGTGCAATTTCCTTGGCGGTGGCTTTTCCCGATGTGTGCAGCCGCTGCGCTCTTGGTTACCTTCGCGCTAGTTCAGTCCAAGCGAAAGCGAATTCTATTGCCTGTTCTGGGATTCGCACTTGTCGCGATTGACGCCACTATTGTCTACGCGAAACAGGTCTATCCGCACTTCGTCGCGGAAATCGCAGACAAATTTCACTCCGGCCGCGGATACGCAGGATTGTTGGAGTACACACCATTGGCCGGGAAAGGCCGTTATCTGCCGACAGACGCTCCGTTGATTGCGCTGGTCGAGCCAGTCTCGGAGCAATCCGTGGGCACACCGCCAGGCGTTTACGTCGAGCGTTGGTCGCCGGAGCGAAAGGTGATCCGCGCGGACTTGTCGCAGTCGACTACCGTCAATTTGAAGTTGCTGGCGTACCCTGCGTGGCAAGCCACCGTGAACGGCAAGCCTGCCACGCTGGAAGACAACCCGCAGACAGGACAAATCATGATGGTGTTGCCAGCGGGAGCGAGTCGCACGGAGATAAAATTCACGCAGACGTGGGACCGCACAGTCGGAGCAGAAATCTCCATTGGAAGCGGTGTTGTGCTAATCGCGCTCGGGCAATTGATTGTTCTGAGCCGAAAACGGGCCACTGAACTGCGCAAAGTGGAAGCTCTTCCCACAAAGGCCGCTTAGGTCGGTTCGCAGGCCTATCTGTTCGTGGGCTGGTATAATGCCGGCCCATGACACTCGTCGAAGCAACTTACGAATTACAGAGACCACTGACAGAAGAACAACTACGCGCGCTCGGAACATTTGCCAACACCTATGGGTTGCGGCGTTTTCGGATTGACGACCAGAATCATTTGTCCTTCGAGTATGACGCGTCACGCCTGCGGGACACAGAAGTAACTCACGTACTGCATCAATTGAATATTGCGGTCACGCGAAGAGTGAATTAGGGAAGGCACTTCTACAGACTTGCTATTTGGACGGAGAGCCAAGAATGGCTGTCCCACGAGGAATGGATTGGGAAAAAAATGGGGCCCTTGCTTGGGAACAAGAGCCCCGAGTGGCGCGTTTCCATTTGTCAGTGTCGTTTTCACACCGACGCGTGGGGTCATCCATCCTAGCTTCCCTCTCAGAGGCAGGTGGGAACGAACCTTTGAAATGCGGCGAGCAAGCCCCTTCCCCCTCGCTCGTCACCTTTCTTGATTCGTCATCGGAAACGCGCCAACGCTTGCTGATATTGCACGAACTGCGCCAACCTTCCATTGTGCCGCGAAGCTAGTAAGTCGCTTGTTTGCGCCGTTTTACGCTCGCCAAACTTGCGCCATTTGCCCCAAATTGGTTTTATGAGTTCACTTTGGAACTATGCCCCCGCAGTTCCCGCAAACACTCCCTCAGCCGCACCACAAAAAGACGTTTTCATGGCAATAGATCAATGAACAATCGCGCCTGCTCCCCGAAGCGGGTTCCAGGACCACGGTAACAAAACGCCCAGCCATCCAGCGCTATCGGTTTTTTTGACGACTAGCAAGAGAATGCTCGTCCATGCGCCGGCCAAACACACACATATCGCCGAAAAAGCTCCTATGGAAATTGCTGCTGTTAGGCAGCGCGCTCTTAGCCGTGTCCTGGGGCTTGCTGGCGGACACGCCAAGCCGGCTGAAATCGACGCAAGCGGGAGGCTGCTACTGCCATTGCTCCCGCGCGAAGAAATTGGGAAGCTGCGTGAAAATGTGCGAGCTACCGAGATACGCGTCGCGCTGGTGGGCAACGTCTTGCACGAAATCGCGAAACCATTACAGCGGAGAAAATCCAGGGGCAGGGCCGCACTTGCGGCACAAAGATAGGGCAGAGCACGCCCGACGCTGAACTCCTTACGAATCCACAACTAGCGGACAGTCTGCAAATTTCCGGCGCCCAAGCGAGATGCTTTTGCGTCGCCGGATTCACGCAGCAGTTTATCCAAAATTTCCGGGATCTCGAAGATGGCGCGGTTGTTGAGTGCGTCGACATTTTTGCGTAACTCGGCCAAGTTTGCGGGCTCCAGCATGCGCTGGACACCACTGACTACTTCGCGAAAGCTGTGCAGCACGATTCCGACCCGCTTTTCCGCAACCCACTCGGCGTTGTAGCGCTCCTGCGGCAGCGTCCACGAATTGCATTCAATCAGCACAGGCAGTTTGCGCACCATCGCTTCGGCGATGCTGCCGGGGCCGGGCTTGCCGATCAGAAAATCGGCGCCGCGCATCAATTTGTGGATCTCCTTGGTGAAGCCAATCACTTTTATCGGCATTCGCCACTGCTGGGCGTTGAATTTGGCGGCGAGCTCTTCATTGCGCCCGCAAATCAGGATGAGCTGCAGGGGAAGCTGCGCGGTGTCGAGACTTTGCGCAATCTCGTACATCACTTTGGAGCCGTGCCCCCCGAATAGGACGATGGCGGTAGTGAGGTCAGGGCGCAGACCGAGCTCTTTACGCAGCGCGATCGGATCAGAATTGTCCGGTGCATAAAAATCCGGGCGCAGAATCATGCCGGAGGTCTTGAAGATATGTGCGTCGTCGTGACCGAGCGCGCGTGCTTGCTCCACGGCCCGCTCCGTGCCGGCGATAACGTATTGCTCTTTCATCGGCTCGATCCAGAAGCGCGGCGGAAAATCGGCCAAGTCCGTAATCAATGTGACGAACGGGCGGCCCGGATAAACCTTGCTCCAGCTCTCGCATAACTCGCGATTGAAATGCGGAATAACGGAGACGAGTAGATCCGCGGGCTTTTCGCGCCAGAAATTTTCAAGCAGATGAACCAGCGGACGATGAAACACTCGAATGGTCGCCTGCAGCAGTCGCAGGAGATACACGCTGCCGAGCGTCCACCCATTTTGCAGCAGTACGTTGTACTGTTCTTGAATGCGGATGCCAGTTAGCCTGCGCAGCACATCAAAGCGGTCGGTCAGCTCCTGAAACTGGACGAGCTCGATCTGCCACGGCCGCTCTTGCTGGACGACAACGGTCTGCAACGCCACGGCCGCATTGCGGTGACCGCCGCCCGCATCATGGAAAATAACGTGTATTTTCTTCATGGTCGCCATTGTACATACGCCTGAGTTTCGCCGTGAAGAGCACACTTGATGCCATGTGGATAACTCTGGAAGCCCCTTGTGCTCAAGCAGTTCCGTGGACACATTAACGCAGAATTCGTGGCCTCTTCACAGATTGTTCATATCGGCGGCTCAAAATAAACGCATGCGATGCGACCTCCACGTTCATTCGGTTGCTTCCGGAATGTTCGACGCCCCCGGCCTGAACCGCCTCTGTCGAGAGTCCTACAACGACCCGACCGAAGTGTACGAGCGGCTCAAGCACCTCGGCATGTCCATTGTAACCATAACCGACCATGACTCGATTGATGCGGTGGAGATCTTGCGTCGCTACCCTGATTTTTTTCTCAGCGAAGAAGTGACCGTGAAGATGCCCAGCGGCACGCAGATGCACCTGGGCGTTTACGGAATTAACGAGCGTGATCATGCGGAAATTCAGCGCCGTCGTAACGATTTTATCGCTCTATTGATGTACCTGACCGAGCGTAAACTTTTCTTCAGCGTGAACCACGTGTTTTCCGGGCTGACCGGCAGACGCAACGAGGAAGATTTCCGCTGGTTCGCATCGTATGTTCCAGCGTTTGAAACGCGCAATGGGCAGATGTGGCCTGCTGCGAATTCCGAAGCGCAGCGGCTGGCGAAGCGGCTGGGAAAAGTGGGCATAGCGGGAAGCGACTCGCACACCATCGCCGGAGTAGGACGGACCTACACAGAAGTTGGTGGTGCGCGAACGGCCGAGGAATTTCTTGCCGGGCTGCGCACGGGCCGCGCTGTAATTGGCGGCGCGCACGGAAGCTACGGGAAGCTGACCGCCGATGTTTACCGCATCGTGCTGGCACTGCTCTGCGATCAGCCCTGGACGCTGCCACTGATGCCGCTGGCCGCTTTTGCTCCGGCGTTCACCGCGGTGCACTGGCTGAACGAAATTCGCTTCTGCCGTGAATGGGCGGCGAAGCTCGACAGCAAGAAAAAGCAGCCTCGCTTGCTGTGGCAGTTGGATTCGGGCCTGGAGACGAATTCGGCAGGCTGACGAGTTTTGTAGTTCGGACGAATGAAGTATTGAGGTGACGCGATGACCGTCACGCGAACCGTCTGGGGTTTCATTGAGCAACGCGACCACCGCCTAATGCGGCGGATGAACCGGTGGCGCGCGCCGCGTTGGTTTCGTTATTGGATGATTGCCGCCACGCGTATGGGTGATGGCTGGCTCTGGTATGCGTTGGGTGCGATGCTGCTGCTGTACGGCGGTCCGCAGAGGTTTGCAGCGATTGGCGCGGCGGGCTCGTCGGCGATCTTCGGCATCTTCGTCTTCAAGCTACTGAAACGGCTGAGCCAACGCTCGCGGCCCTGCCAGTTGGAGCCGCACTGCTGGTCCAAAGTCTTGCCGCCAGACAAATTTTCCTTCCCTTCCGGGCACACCATGACGGCGTTTTCGATTGCGCTGGTGGTCGGTTATTTTTATCCGTCGCTAGAGGGCACGCTGTTCTTCATCGCGTTAAGCATTGCCGTGTCGCGCATCGTGCTGGGCATGCATTTCCTTAGTGACGTGCTCGCGGGGATAGTGCTGGGCGTAGCGCTCGGCTGCGCCGCGATTACCACGTTCGCTTCCTTCGGCTTGGTCTAAATTCTTGCGATTACATCGGCTTCGGATGCGCCGCGAGCGCTTCGCGGAACGCCGCTAGATTGCCCTTGTCAATAATAGCGGTCCCTGTGTCCACCCAGGCAGGCAGCGGAGACGCGGGAGCAGTGCGCCAATCCTTGAATTCGTGCACGGCGTTGTGGTGCAAGTCGTCCAGGAATTTCACGCCGTAATACGCCATAAGGTACGGCTTTTGCGCAACGGTGGCGTTAATCCCTCCGCGCTCGATCCAACTCAATGTGTCGGGATCCTTATCGAAGGACACGATCGCGACCTTGCCGGTCAAGTCCATGCGGTGCAGCGCGCCGGCTGCTCCTGCTCCGCCGGACGCTTCCAGGCACAGGATGCCGTCTACTTTGGTCTTCTTTGCGGAGAGCAGAGCATTGACGGCATCAAAGGCCTTGTTTGAATCGCCGCTGTCGTTCAGGGTCTGAACAATTCTAATGCCGGGATACTTTTTCAGCGCCTCATTTACTCCGCGTACGCGCTCTTCCAAATTGAGCTGGCCGGGAATGGTGACAAGCACGATGTCGCCGTGCCCCTTCAGGATGTCGGCCACGCGCTTGGCGCTCTCTTGGCCGGCGCGGAAGTTGTCCGTGCCGATGAACATGACGCGCTTGGAATCGGGCGCGTCGGAATCCAGGCAGATGACGGGAATGCCGCTCGCGATGGCGGCGGCAATCGGCGCCTGAAACATCTCGGGATTCGCCACGGAAACGAGTATTCCGGCAGGGCGCGAGGAGACGGCTTTCTGGAAGGCGTCTACTTCTTCTTTCGGAGCATACGAAGTCGGGCCGTCCATTTCGCCTTTGACGCCGATGCCCATTTCTTTTGTCACATCGCGCAGCCCCGCGTCCGCTTCCTGCCAGTACGGCAGATTGATGTTGGCGGCAATCAGAACAAATCGCTCATCTTTTTCGTGGTAAGACTCCTGGCAGCCGGCTAATGCGGCGGTGGCGAAGACGAGCAGCCACATGGTGAACTTGGAAAACTTTTTCATGGCAAGGTCTCCTTTGCGCTTCCGGCCTGGGGCTGAGCAAAGCAAGAATTCGACCGAGACCCGGAGTGTGGAGCGAAAGACTATCATAAGAAATGGCTATGGCAAGTCTCTAGCCTGATGCGCTACGTCTTTTGCATGCTGCTCTTGCCAATTAGGGGACGTAAAGCAATGTAGCACGTGCCCGAGAAGCTGGATTGTGTAGTCTCCTGTAAGCAATGGATACGGCTACGATTCCGGCACCAGCGGCTCTAACTAAGCGGACTATCTGGTCGGAGCTGGTGTTTCTCATACAGGTGGCGCGGCCCGGCCTGTGGACAACGACGGCGCTGTTTTACTTGATGCCGCTCGGACATCGCGTATTTTTTCGCTCCTGGATATTTTGGGTCGGCCTCTTCTATGTGCTGGTTCCGCTAGGCCTAGTGCTGTATGGCGTTAACGACATCGTGGACGCGGAAGCGGACGTTTACAACCCACGAAAGGGCACGTTTCTTTTCGGATCTTTGGGTGCGAAGGAGCAATTGGCGGCCCTGCGCTGGGAGATCGCGGCCGCGCAACTGCCGTTCTTGGCGCTGTTCCTGTTGCTTATCGGGGCAAAAATCCTTCTTTGGTATGCGACGCTCGGTGTCGCGGTCGCTCTATACAATTCTCCTCGCGTCGGCTGGAAGGGGCGTCCTCCGTTTGATGTTCTGATCCAGGCGAGCTATCTGCTTGTTTTTGTGTTGAGCAGTTGGCTCAACCATCTGCCGCAGCTTCCGTGGCCTACTTTTATTTTCGGCGCGCTATTCGCTATGCACTCGCACATATTTGGTGAAGTGATGGACATCGTGCCAGACCGGCGGAGCGGTCGACGAACAACCGCCACGCAAATTGGACCAGTCCGCGCGAAATTTCTGATTGCCGCGCTGCTGTGTGCCGAAACGGCGATCGTTTACCGGTTTTCCCACGATGCGATCATTAGTGGATTCTTAGCCGTGGGCGTCGTGTGGTTTGTTGTGGACTCCATCGTGCTATGGAAAGAGCGATCGTACACACCCGGACAAATGCGCGCGTTCATGTGGGCGTGGAATGGCGCGGCGGTCTTGGGCATGTGCTGGAACTGGTTGACAGCTAGTGTGACGATATCCATTAACGGATCGCGGCGTTTGAGGTACGGAGCGGCCGCGAACCTTTTGTATGCTCCTGTCATCTTAATTGACGGAAACCCGATGCAGTTTTCCCGGTCCCGTCTGCTCGGTTTAGGGGAATTGTTCATCGATGGTTCGTTCCTTAGACTTCCCGCGCTTTTTTAACGCTTCTTTTCTATTTGTATTGTTCACATTCTCGCCCGTCGCGAGCCAGGCGCAGGACATTTCGTTGTTGCCGGCCCAGGAAATCTCGTCCGCTCCCGAGCAAACGCAATCTAGCAGTAACACTCCGAGCTCGGGTTCCAGCACGAATGCCACACCGGATCCTGCTGACCTGGAAGTTTCCTGGCGCAAGATGCCGGCCAGATTTTTGCATGACGAAAAAGACATGTGGCTTTTTCCGATCAAGCTGGGGCGAGGCAAGAATTGGATTCCCACGGCAATCGTCGTAGGTGGAACCGCGGTTTTCATCAAAGAGGATCCGCCGCTCGAGCGCAAGGTGCGTCAGACCGATATTTTTAGCGAATACAACAAGGTGCTCAAGAGTTCCGTTAGCGGCGGGATCATCGTGGTGGTTCCTGTGGGCTTTTACGCCGTGAGTTTGCTTCGTCACGACTCTTACGGCCAGGGCACGGCGATGTTGGCCGGCGAGGCGGTTGCAAACGACGCGATACTCATGGTCGTTTTGAAAGCCATCACGCGGAGAGCGCGGCCTTCGGAATTCCCGCCGAACGGCGCGTACAACGACACTTTTTTTGCAACGCACAATTCCGTTTTCGGGAAAGGAAGCAGCTTTCCATCGGGCCATGCCATGATGGCGTTTTCGGTGGCTGACGTTTTCTCGCAACGATACCGCCAGCATAAATGGGTGCCTTACGTAGCTTATACGCTCGCTACGGCAATCAGCTTCTCGCGTGTAACCACCGGCGCGCACTTCCCTTCCGACGTTTTCATTGGCGCGGCCCTGGGTTTTTCCATCTCGCACTTTGACGTGCTTCGCCACTAAGTTCCTGGTTTGCTCGATTCCTACTTTGATCGACGCGGGGCCTGCTACTCTGTCTCTTCCGTGGCGAGCTCAATTCTATTTGAAATTTCGGTAGAGACGGCGGAGGCCGCAGTTGCCGCCCAACGCGGCGGCGCGCAGCGCATCGAACTGTGCATGCAATTGCGCTTGGGCGGGCTTACGCCTAGCGAAGAACTGATGCACATCGTGCGTGAGTCCGTGCGCGTGCCAATCTTTGCCATGATTCGGCCGCGCGCGGGTGACTTCGTTTATTCGCCCGGCGAACTCGCGCAGATGCTCCGCGATATCGCCGCCGCTCAACGTTTTGGAATCGATGGAATCGTCTTTGGGGTGCTGACTAGGAACCGCCAAGTCGATGTCGAGCGTACACGGGAATTGGTGATGGCTGCGCAGCCGCTGCCGGTTACGTTTCATCGCGCGTTCGATGATGTCGCTGACCTGGACGCGGCACTCGAAGAGGTCATCGCGACCGGCGCTGCGCGCATTCTGACCTCCGGCGGCGCGACTGCTGCGGCTGCTGGCATCGAGAAACTTGCGCGCCTTATAACGGCGGCGAAGGGACGCGTCATCATTCTTCCCGGGGGCGGAATCAATGCTTCCAATGTGGTGCATGTTGCGCGGCAGAGCGGCGCGCGCGAGCTTCATTCTGGATTGGGCAGCGTGCTCGCCTACGGGCAAAAAGACTACAAGCTATTTGAAGACGAAGTGCGAAAACTGGCTGTGCAGCTAGAAAGCGCTACGTAGTGACTTCACGTCTCGTGCGCCTTGAAAAACCGCGGCCAAAGGATTTCATTTCCGAGGGATAGTGGAAGCCAGCTCGCGATACTCGCGCAGGGGGAAGGTTTTCGCATCGTCCGTGATGACCTGAATGCAGACGTGGTCCGCGCCTGTGGCATGATGTTCACGGATGCGACTCAGCACCGTTTTCAAATCGCCCCAGGCAATCACGGCATCAATGAGCTTGTCGCTTCCTCCATTGCTAAAATCGCTTTCCTGAAATCCCAGCCGCAAAAAATTGTTCGTGTAATTGGGCAAACCCAGGTAGATCGCAAGAAATTTCCGCGCAATGGCGCGCGCCTTGGCCGGATCCGTTTCGAGCACCACGGCCTGTTCCGGGCACAAATAAGGATCCGGGCCCAATAGTTCGCGAGCCTGAGCGGTGTGCTTTGGAGTCGTATTGTACGGGTGCGCTCCATCCGCCCGCTCCGCGGAGAGCTTAAGCATCAGGGGCCCCAATGCCGCTAAAACGCGCGGCGGTTTCGAGGGCGGCGGCACTGCTTGATACGGAGCCTGATCCATTGCATCCAAATAGGCGCGCATCGTTGGGACCGGCTTGTCGTAACTATGGCCGCGCACCTTCTCCACCAAAGGAATGTGGCTCACGCCCAGCCCAAGCAGGAAACGATTGGGGTACGCCTCGGCCAATGTTTTCTGTCCTGCTGCCATAGTGACTGGATCGCGGCCGTAGATATTTGCAATGCCGGTGGCGATGACGATGCGCTTCGTTCCGGCCAAGAGCAGGCCTGCCTTTGTGAGCGCCTCGCGCCCTATAGCTTCGCCGTACCAAATAGCGCCGTAGCCCAGCTCTTCCAATTCAGCAGCCGTCTCTTGCATGCGTGCCGCAGGCAACACATCCAGTTGGAATGTCCAAACTCCAAACGCGCCAAGCTGCACCGATTTTTGAGCCACGCCTTTCCTCCGGGCCGACCAGCACCCGGCAAATATGATGAAGCAGCGGGCTTATTGGGCACAAATGCACGAAGGGCGCAAACAACTGCGCCCTTCGTGAAACACCAGCGTGAAATTCGTTTAGGCTTTTTGCGCGTGACGGCGGAGAAATGTCGGTACGTCCAGGTCGTCCGCGGGAACTTCGCGGGCAACCTCGCGAACGTTTTCCTGCACTTGGTGGACAACGTTTACGTGCTGCTGCGGAGGTGGTTCCGGCACTTCTGAAACTTCCCGGCCGGCCTTCCAGGTCTTCGGCAAGAATGAGGGGCGCTGCTGCGCTTGTTTTTTGTTGGCGTCCTTGAAGCCGGCGGCGATCACCGTAATCTTGATCGTGTCTTTCATCTGATCGTCTTGCACGGCGCCAAAGATGATGTTGGCATTTTCGTGCGCCGCCTTCTGGATGACGGACGAAGCTTCGTGCACTTCGTGCAAGGTGAGGCTGGAGCTGCCGGAAATATTGATGAGAATGCCCTGCGCGCCCTGGATGGTGTTGTCCTCGAGCAGCGGGCTGGCGATGGCGCGGTTCGCGGCATCGACAGCGCGGTTCGTGCCGGTCGCCACGGCGGTGCCCATCACGGCGTAGCCTTGGCCGTGCATGATGGCTTTTACATCCGCGAAATCACGATTGATGATGCCGGGTACCGTGATGATGTCCGAAATCCCTTGAACAGCCTGGCGCAGAATATCGTCTGCGATGCGAAACGCATCGAAGAAGCTCGTACCGCGCTCGACGGTTTCCATCAAGCGCTCGTTGGGAATGACGATGACCGTATCGACTGCGTTGATGAGCTCTTGCAGCGCTTGTTCCGCTTGCAACATGCGGCGCTTGCCCTCAAACGCGAACGGCTTGGTCACCACAGCAACGCTAAGCGCGCCCAACTCGCTTGCGAGTGAAGCTACTACGGGCGCGGCGCCACTGCCCGTACCTCCACCGAGCCCGGAAGTGATGAAAATCATGTCCGAGCCTTCGAGCGCCTCGATAATCTTTTCCGTATCTTCAAGCGCAGCCTTGCGGCCAACTTCAGGGTTGGCGCCCGCGCCCAATCCCTTCGTCAGCTTCGCGCCGAGCTGCAGCTTCACCGGCGCCTGAGACAACTTCAGCGCCTGCAAATCCGTATTCGCCGTAATGAACTCGACACCCTCAACTTTTGCCCGAATCATGCGGTTGACGGCATTGCAGCCGCCACCGCCCACACCGATAACCTTGATCTTCGCCGGCTGAAGCTCCTCGCTGAAGCTCATCCGGATTCCTGCTTCTTTGTTCATGCGCCCCTCGTTCTTCTCCACAGTCGCTGCGCGCCGTTCGGGTGGGTTACGACGCGCTGGCAAACATGGATTTAAGTTTCGATACTAGATTTCCAGCGCGTTGCGGCGCCGCCCGCCGCGCTTTCGCGCCGTACAGCACGAGACCGACAACCGTTGCATATTCAG
>Ga0073928_10000924_pt1 | contig 60772 bp, 67 predicted proteins | sample PaiPotPPA55metaG_FD_76969 | JGI IMG/M metagenome (GOLD analysis project Ga0073928, IMG submission 76969) | Iron sulfur acid spring bacterial and archeal communities from Banff, Canada, to study Microbial Dark Matter (Phase II) - Paint Pots PPA... ... | reverse complement strand
GCGCAAGCGATTAGCAGGACCAGGCCCACAGCGCCAAACAGAAGCAGCAACGTTCTGCTTACATCTCCAACGAGCACTTGCCGGAGCGGCTCCACCGATGCTCCCATGCCCTCATTCGCATCAGGGTAGAGCTGGACTAGATGGTCCTGAATGGCACTCATTTCCGCTTGCGCCTGAGACATGCTGACGCCCGGATTTAATCTTGCGATGGACACGATTGCGGGTGCCCCGCGCGGGTCGAGCATGAGAGGGTCGCCCTGCGCGATCGGCGTGTAGATATCTGCTCGCTCATCGCCGAAATAGAAACGCGGTGGAAGAACTCCAATGACTGTGTAATCGACTCCGTTCAAGGTGATTGCCTTGCCCAGTGCTTGCGGATTGCCGCCGAAGCGATCTCTCCAGAGGTCGTTGCTGATGATCGCAACGGGCGCTCCGCCGCGCTGATCTTCCTGCAAAGAGAAGTTCCGACCGAAGGGCAGCTTAACGTCCAGCGTGTCGAGGAAGCTGGAGGAGATTCCCGCGCCAAGAAGATGTTCAGGGCTACCGGGGTTCGTTAAATCGTAATACCGCCATCTCACTGCCGCCATTTGCTGGAACGAGCGAGCGCTGCGTTCCCAATCCTTGAAATTTGGATACGAAGGCCAAACGACCTGCTTGAAATGCAGGTTGTTCTCCCAGACGACAACGAGACGATCCGGATGACGATAAGGAAGCGGCGCTAATAGAACGCCCTCGACGACGCTGAACATGGCAGTGTTGGCACCGATGCCGAGGGCGAGAGTGAGAACGGCAACGGTAGTGAAACCCGGAGACCTACGGAGCATGCGGGCGGCGAAGCGCAAATCCTGCCACAACGTCTCGACAAAAGATTCCCAGCCGGCAGAGCGGACGACTTCCTTCGTAACTTCGAGACTCCCCCGCTCCAAACGCACGACGCGAAGCGCATCCTCGCGGCTCATACCCCGCTTCATCTTTTCTTCGGTCGCCATCTCCAGGAAGTCGCTTAGCTCTTCGTCCAAGTCCTTGCTGACCTGCTCCTTTCGGAACAGTGATCGGAGCCCGCCCGCAATGCTTCTCAGCAAGGACATGGTTCCCTTACGACGCCTCCAAGATTCTGGCGATCGCTGCCACTTGCCTTTCCCATTCTCGAGTTTCGCTACTGAGTTTTTTTCGCCCTTGCTCAGTCAGGGAGTAATACTTTGCTCGCCTGTTATTCTCGGTAGCTTTCCATTCGCTTCTGATCAATCCGGCTCGTTGCAACCGTTGGAAGGCAACAAACAAGGAGCCCGCATTGACCCGGAACACGCCCTTGCTTATCTGTTCGATGCGGACGGCAACCCCATATCCGTGCATCGCTTCCAGCGCCAGCGTTTTCAGAATGAGCATATCTAGAGTGCCCTGCACGAGATCACTCGATTTGTCCGCCATAAAAAACGCACTCCCCCTGAGGGTCAAGCGGAGAATACACCTCTCCTACTGATTGTCAAGAGGAGGAGGCGAGTTGCATCGCGTCGTTTGCGAGCATTTCTCCTAAGCTTCATTACCTCCCAGGATTTCAAGAGAAATCTCCGAGCCCGGAGCTATGTTTGGGAGCTTCTCGACGAGCGAAACCTCGATAATACCCTTTGGCAGATGCCCGTTCGGATTCGGACGATTGCTTCCTTTAAAGACCGGAAGAATCCAAAAGCCCGGCCGCCCCTCCATCAAGCAAGGCGTGATGAGGATGTCTTGGTCGTCGTCGAGATCAATCTGGTCTTGCCCAAGGATTCTCTGCGTGGTGGGCATAGGGAAGTGGGGCATGTCACCGTCGATTTTTACGTTTATCGCGCCCGTGTGAAGCGACAACCCACTTAGGTCCAATACATTCTGATAGAATTTAGGTCTGCACTTACTGAAATGCCCGTAGCCAGGCCCCGATACTTGTCCTTTGAACGTTCCGAGTTTCACATAGCCTCCGCCCCCGGTCGTTCAGAATCCTCCGGTGCCGCTTCGATGCCTGGCTTTGATTCTATTTGATTTTGCGAGGCCATTCCCTGAAGTGCAGCTCCCCTCATCGTGCTCGGCACTTAATTGTGTTATAGCCTCGCTCCCTCTCTCAGCAATGTAGGCATCGGGCTTTATCTGGTTTCACCGGGGTGATAGCCAGTTTCAGCAGTTGCCAACGGAATGCTCTTCGCAGGCTTTTCCAGGAAATGTTTAACGATCGGGATCACCCTCTCCTGTTCCGAAAATAGGGCGAAGTGGCTGGCCGACGGGATCACCGCGAGCTCGGCGTTGGGGATGAGCTTGACGGTTTCCACGGCGTGCTCGAGACGGACAAAATCGTAATCTCCGAGAAGGATGAGAATCGGCGCTTTGATGGACGCTAACTCTTCGTTCGAAAATCCTTTCCACACAATGCTTCCCAGCTTGTCAAAAATTTTGAGCCAGTAGTTTGGATCAGGAGCGACTTTCTTGTAGTTTTCTCGCTGAAATTCGATGTTCCTGGAATCAGCGGTAGGCGCGTGGTCAAAGTGCGTTGTCCGAGGGTTTAAGGCAATCTGAGGAGGGCCAAAGGTTGCTGCGTAGGTCACCACACGACCGACAACCTCGGGGTAGCGAATTGCGATCATGGCCGCTGCATTGCCGCCGTAACTTTCGCCAAAGAAGTCGGCCTTTGAGATTCCAAGATATTTCAACAAGCCAACCACATCTTTGGCGTATTGCTCGATCGAAAGCGGACGCTCCGGGATATCGGCCGTGCGACCATGCCCCTGAAGATCGACCGTAATGACCGTGTGGCTTTGAACCAGCGCAGGATACCGGTTCATCCCGGCGTATCCGAAGGCCGGAGGGATGCAGACCAGCGGATCGCCGGTTCCCTCGATTTCGTAATACATCTTCAGACCATTCACAGGCGCGTACCCGCGGGTTTCCGTTGCTGTACCGTTGCGTGAGTTCATAAACTACTTCTCCTTTCGCGAGCCATTTCCAAACTGCCCAGGGAAAATGTCTAAAAAGTGGTTCCAACCTTTCTCGTGCCCTCTTCCGGCATCCGTATCCGGAATCCCGGAATGCTCGAGGGTCATCAGGGTGTCTTCTCCCTTTTTCTGAAAGGTCAGCGTAACGATCGACTCTTCTCCTAAGGTTTTCGGTGACACCCACGTATGCTGGATTCGGGCCGGCCGCTCGACGTCCGTGAATCGGCCGTAGTGGGACGTGTCATTCAGGGTCCAGAAAAAGAGCCCGTCTACTTTCGGCTCCAAAATAAACTTTTCGGCTGCATTCCAGGGATTGCCAGGGACCGTTGGATTCAGCCACCCGTCAAACACCTCACCCGGAGAAGCCGGGATTGTTCGTTGGACCCTGACTTCGAGCGTTTTCTTGGCGTCCTTCATCACTTCTTCTCCTTCTTCTTGTTTCTGAAATGCTGCTCAAACTGATCGAGACGCTCGTTCCAGAACCGCTCGTACTCATGCACCCATCCTGCGACCTCTCGGAGCGGTTCACCTCGCAAAGAGATTAAGACTTCGCGACCCCGCTTCTCGCGCTCAATCAGTCCAGCTCTTTCAAGGAGCTTGAGGTGTTTCGTCACTGCGTTTAAGGCAGTATCGAAAGGTTTCGCGATATCTAAGAACCGAGCAGGCCCGTTTGCCAACTGCCCAATAATCGCTCGCCTGGTGGGGTGCGAAATCGCCGTCAAAACATCGCTTAACTGATCCATAATGACATTACACCATAAGGTGTAATGACCCGCAAGCGGAATTTCGCTGGACCGGCGTGCTGTGGGGCCAAGGGAGAAACAGGATCTGGGTTGGGAATCGTCGGCGAGCGAGCCAGCTCGAGAGCTTATTCCACGGAAACTCGTCCTTGACAGATAGTAACCAATATGATATAGTTGATTGTGTTAGTCGAATCGTTAATTCGAACGCTTCCCGGCCATCTTTGTCTCTCCGTAGCCAACTCGCTTAGACCCTTTCAGGCCGTAAACCCTTTAGAATCCGCACTTCCGAAAAACGGGCCCGTAACTCATTTAGAATCCGCAGATCCAAAAACACGACACTTAAGTCCTTTAGAATCCGCACTTACAAAAAAAGGTGGGGGGAGGGTCGAAAACGGTTAACCACACCCAAGTTCCGTCTCTGTCTGTCTTTGCGATCTCTGCGTCTCCGCGTCGGACGTTACGAGCCGCCAGCTAACCGCCCTCTGCAAAGACCGTGCGCCGGCTAGGGTTTCGCGGCGGGGAATTGAACCTTGGGCGCTTCGCGGGAGGCTTCGGAGGCTTGGAAGTAAGCTTCGTTGCGTTTGAAGCCGGCCCAACCGGCGAAGATGCTGTTCGGGAAGAGCCCGATGTAGGTGTTGTAGGCCTGGACGGAATCGTTGTAACGCTTGCGTTCTACGGCGATGCGATTTTCCGTGCCGGACAGTTCGTCTTGCAGACGGAGGAAGTTTTCGTTGGATTTTAGCTGGGGGTAGTTTTCGACCACGACCAGGAGGCGGCTAAGGGCGCCGTCGAGTTGGCCATTGGCGGCGATTTTGTCGGACGGGGTCTTTGCGCCGATCAGGGCGGAGCGGGCTTTGGCGATGTCGCCGAAGACTTGTTCTTCGTGGGCCGCGAAACCCTTTACCGTTTCCACTAGATTGGGGATCAGGTCAGCGCGGCGTTGCAGGACTACATCGACCTGGGCCCAGTTGGATTTGACTTGCTCGTCCAGCGTGACCATTTGGTTTTTGCGGCCCACGTACATGCCGCCGATGGCCAGAACAATTAGGGCGATTACTACGACGACTGCTAGCAGTGATTTCATTCCGGTGCCTCCGAGAAATCCAAATTCGATCTGTTTGGTCCAGAGCTGCGATCGTGCAATCCGAAAAGCCGGCTATTCGCGGCGGACGCGGTGCCGGGGTTGACGGCCGGCGGGGCCCTTCGAGGCTCAGGATAAACAAGCCCCGACCCTACAAGGGAGAGAACGCATAGGCTGTCGGGGCGAGAATCGGCGCCGGTCATTGGGTGGCCAGGCGGCGGTCTACTTCGTTGGTGACCGCTTCGACGAAGGCTAAATAGGAGCGGAGAGAGGCTTCGACGTCGATGGCGTCTTTGCTGCGCTTGCCTTCGCGAAGGTCCAGCAAGGCTTGGAAGGCGCTCGGGTCGGCGGCGGTCAGCGCAGCTGCCGCGGAAACGGCTTCGCGTTTTGTGGCGGGCATAGGTTGACCCAGGGCTAAAAGTGCGTGGCGAAACAGGGCGCAGAATGCTGAGAGCGAGTGGGTCATGATGCCTAGGTGGGATTTTGCGTCTAGCGGGGCGGCCAGGATTGCCTGACGGAGGCGCAGCCAATTGGTGCGCAGCTCGCGTTCGACTTGAAGCCGGTGCAGGTTCAGAGGGACATCCAGGGTGGTGAGGAAGTCTTCGCCGAAGAGGATGCGGTGGCGCGATTTCATGTCGAGGAGCTCGATGGCGAAGACGTCGGCGGAACGCTGGAGCTCGTCGTGGGTGAAGATGAGCGGCGGGTGGTTGCCTTTTTTGGTCCACCATTCGGTGACGCCGTGGAGGGTTTCGAGATCGGACGAAATGGCATGCTTGACGAGGCAGAGGATGTTGAGGTCGGAGTGGCCCTCGTGAAATTCGCCGGCGGCTGCGGAGCCGTAGAGGGCTACGGCTTGGAGGTTGTCTCTTGCCGCGGCTTGCAGGCGATCGACTAGTTCTTTGAGCTTGGTTTCCATTTTTCTTTGGGCAACCTTTGCCTAGACCCTATCATCTTTTTTGCGAAATCGGGGAGAGTGGCGTATTCGTTTGGGCGGACGGCGCGACCGATCTATAGATCGGCCACTACATTAATTGGCCGGGCTAAAGCCCGGCGGCTACATAGAACTTTACCAGCTTCCGCCTGCGCCGCCGCCACCGAAGTCTCCGCCGCCGAATCCGCCGAAACCTCCGCCGCCACCGCCACTATCGCCGCCTCCTCCCCAACTGCTGCCGCCGAATCCTCCACCGCCCCAGCGGCCGCGGTTCATGTTGGCCGCGATGAACGGGGCGAGCCACCAGGCGTAGCCGCTGCCCCCGCCGGAGCCGCCGCCGAGAAACATCAACGCGACGATGATCATGATCAGGAGCAGGAGAAGAACGAGCGGGGAGGTATGGAGTCGCTGGCGATCTCGCTGCGGGTGCAGTTGGCTTGGCGGAACACCGCTCAGGGCGACGCCGGCGTCTTGCGCGATTACGTCGGCGATGCGGCGGGTCATGAGCAGGACAGCGGCGTCATAGTTGCCTTGGCGGAGGATGGGGACGGCTTCGCGACCGAAGCCGCCGACTTTGCCGTCGGGGAGGATGGGCTCCAGGCCGTAGCCTACCTGGGTCCAATATTTGTGGTCGTTGACGGCGAAGAGAATCAGGATGCCGCGATTGGATTGCTTGGGACCGACGCCCCACTTTGTGGCCAGGTTGAAAGTGTAGTCGACGATTGGTTGGCCGTTGGTGGTGGGGACGGTGACTACGGCGATCTGAGCGTGGGCTTTCTGGTCGACTTCGGTGCAGAGGGCGGTCAGTTGCTGGCGGGCGGCCGGGCTGAGGACGTTGGCGAAATCGTTGACGTAGCCTTGAGGCTTGTAGTCGGGGGGAGCTTGGGATTGGGCGTGCGCTGGCGAGGCGGTGATCAGTACGACGAGAGCAAGCAACAGCGCGCTCGGAGCGGTGCGGCGCCGTGTGCCTGAGGGAACAGTGCCAGTGACGTATCGCTGCATTTGATGTACCGGCTAGCTTACCTCAGGTTGGCACGTGAGTCCCGGTTAGAGGTGGTATCCTCCCGTGCGGTGTTTTGTTGGGGGAGACTCGCTATGCGGCACGGAATAGAGACGGAGCACGACCGGAGTATGACCGAGCGAAGGATGACCGGTCGGAGTATGACGACGAGCGTGTTGACGGATATGCAGTTTTGGGTGCCGGTGGTCGTGTTGATTGCGGGATTGGTTTTGTTGGTGGCGATTCGGTAGGGCGGATGGATTTCGAGACCGTGGGACGCGAAAAGAGGAAGAACGAAAGGGCGCCCGCTTCGGAAAGCGGCCGGTACAGCTTCCGCTTGTGTCGTTACGGCTCGAGAGTTTTACGCCCGAGCAAGCTGGGGCGCAGCAGTGCTGCGCCCCTACAACGGAATTTCGGCGGCAGTGACGTGAGCTTATGGAACCGGTTTTGAGTTCGCAGATGGAGGTGGGCGGCGCGGCGGTGGCTTCGCGCGCGCGGAAGTTGCAGGTTGTTGGTGTGCTTTCGGGATTTACCGCCGGGGCCTGGCTTGGGGCTGCGGAAGCGCCGACCAAGTTGGTTTCAGTGGGAATTTCGCCAGTGGTGATTTCGTTGATTATGGTCTTGGGAGTTTTTCTGGCGCGGTGGAGCGTGCCTGTTTTGATTTTGGGGACATCTTCGGTTCGGGCGGACGTTCGGCGGACGCCTCATTTGATTATCTGGGCAGTTTTGGCCGGGTGCATTTGGGCGGTGGCGAATACCTTGACGATTTTTGCGATTCGGGATGTGGGGTTGAGTATTGCGTTTCCCTTGTGGAATTCGAATAGCTTGCTGGGTATTTTGTGGGGATTTATTTTTTTCAATGAGTTGCGAGGGGCGGGTTGGCGGCGATGGACCGGCGTGCTGGGTGGAGTTTTGGTGATGTGTTTTGGGGCTTGGATGCTGGCGGTGGCTTCGTCGGCGGCTGCGGCGGGTCCGGCATCGCATGCTTCGCGCGGCGTGGCTGCGGCTTTGGGGGCGGGGATTTTGTGGGGAACGATGTATATCCCTTATCGAAAGGCTTATTTGACGGGGATGAATCCGCTGTCGTTTGTGACATTTTTTACGTTTGGGGAAGTGGGAATGATGGGGACTTTGGCGGTCAGCTTTACCGGGACCGCGGGGTTGTGGCGTCAGCTTGTGGACGCGCATGAGGTTCTGTTTTGGTTGATGCTGGGGGGATTTGTTTGGGTGATTGGGGATTTGTTTCAGCAGTATGCGGCGAAGTATGTGGGGATTAGCCGCGGGATTCCTTTGTCGAATTCGAATCAGATTTGGGGATTGCTTTGGGGCGTTTTTGTTTTTGGGGAGTTGCATGGGCGCGGGGCTTCGACCTACGGGCAGGTGGTGGGCGGGTCTTTGCTGATGTTGCTGGGAGTGGGAGCGATCGCGTTTTCGTCGGCGACCGGAGCGGAACGACAGCGATGGAAAGAGGCGGCTGAGCGCGAGGGGGCGCGCTACGGGGTTGCGGCGGATTATGTGGAGGCGCGGATGGATGGGCGGCGATCCGCGGGTGAGGTAGTGCTTAAGCGTAGCATGTGGGATTTCGTTTTTATTGTGTCGGCGACCGGCGTGTTTGTGTTTTTCGGATGGATGGCGCGGTTGCCGCAGATGGCTTTGCATTGGGGGCCGGCGGTGATTTTGAGTCTTGTGAGTTTGGGGTTGTTGGTGGGTTGCGGGGTGGTGATTTGGAGGACTACGCGGTTTCAGTGAGAAGGGCGGAAGTAACGAAGTAATGACGTAAAGAGGTAACGACGACGGGCGGAAGAGAGAGAGAGAGAGAGAGAGGAAGAAAAGCGGTCAGAAAAAAGATTTAACACAGAGGGCACTGAGGTCGGAGCACAGAGGGCGCGGAGACGTGGTGATGCGGTTGGCATCGAAGAGCCGGCAGGATGCCGGCGCTACCAGTGTTTGGCGCGGATGCGCCTTGGGGCGGAATGGCGAGGTCATCGGTGGTCGATTTGGTTGGAGTGGGATTGAATGCTACGGATACGATTATTCCGGTGCCGGAATATCCGGCGCGGGGGTCGAAGGTGGCGTTTCGGTCGGCGAATATTTTGCCGGGAGGGCAGGTGGCTTCAGCGGTGGCGGCTTGCGCGCAATGGGGATTGCGAACGCGGTATGTGGGTAAGGTTGGCGATGATGCGGCGGGAGAGTTGCATCGCGAGGAGTTTGCGCGGCTTGGTGTGGAGGCGCATTTGGTTGTGGCGGAAGGATGTCCGAGCCAGCAGGCGTTTATTTTGGTGGATGACAAAGGGGAGCGGACTGTTCTTTGGAAACGGGACGAGCGGTTGAAACTGGGGGCTGAGGAATTGCGGCGAGATTGGGTTGTGGACGCACGGGTATTGCACGTGGATGGACACGATACCGCCGCGGCGGCGATGGCGGCCGGGTGGGCGCATGAGGCTGGCGTGCCGGTGGTTGCAGATCTGGATGAGCTTTATCCTGGCGTGGAGGAATTGCTGCCGAAGCTGGATTATTTCGTGTCGAGCCGGGATATTCCTGGGCGGCTTACAGGCGAGGCGGATCTGCGTAAGGCGTTGCCGGAGGTGCGCGAGAGATATGGATGCGTTTTGGCTGCGGCTACTTTGGGCGAGGAAGGCGTGCTGGCTTGGGACGGTGTGAAGTTTTGGCATGCGGCCGCGTATCGCGTGAAGGTGTTGGACTCGATCGGTGCCGGGGATATTTTCCATGCCGGATTTATTTATGGGCTCTTGCAGGGATGGGGGATGCAGAGGCAATTGGACTTTGCGTGTGCGGCAGCGGCTTTGAACTGCATGGCGGTGGGTGCGCGAGGCGGCATTCAGTCTGTGGAGTGCATCGAAAAACTTATGGCGATTGGTGAGCGGTATAGTTCGGAGCTCAAGTTTAGTTGACACGCTAAGAAAAGGCGCCCGCTTCCCTTCGAAGCTCAGGGCAAACGGAAAGCGGCCGCCACAACTTCGACGGCAGGTCGGACGTTACCAACAGGGAAGAGGTATCGAGACTTGGGCACTTGAGCGCTCCCGCGGACTTATACTGTGTGCGGGGCGTCCATGTTGCCGCACAAGAGTTTGTTTTTGCCGCCGCCGATCATTCATTGTCCGGTCGACCATTTGCTGATGTGTTTCCGGGCCGGCATGAAGGTGTACCGGTGCAACTGGCCAGGATGTGCGGTGTTGTATTCGCTAGAAAAGGGCTACTACCGTCTGCAAGAAGATGGTGATGCAAAAGCGCGAGAAGCCTTTTACGGGCGCGAGGCGATTTGCTTGTGCGAGCGGGGTGACTTTCACCCGCTCTACATCGAGGACTTCGTAGCGAACCGGAAGGTGCGGTTTTGGGTATGCCCAGTGCGAGGGTGTGGGTACGAGGTGTCGCAGCGGCTGGAAAAGACGGCGGATGGATGGCGGACTTGCGGATCGTTTGAACATACGAAAGCCGTGAGGATGAGGCGATAAGGATGGATTTCGCAAATTGAGCGTCCCCGGAAGAGTAGATCAACGAGTTGTTTGCGAGCCTTATTTAGACCAGTTTAAACTGAACTAGTACTAAGAAAAGTGGAACCAGAGCGTGAGCCTTTGTCTCTAAAGCACAGAGAAACTTCTGACCAGTTTACGAGAGGACGCCGGCTCTTTAGAGTGGAAGGCGCTAAGGTAGCCGGAATGATGAAACAAATCCTGACCCTTGTTCTCCTCACGCTAGTGTCTGGCGGAAGTGCATTTTCGCAGCAGATCAAGATTACGAATCATACTTATCTTGCCGCATCGGGGAAATGGAAGAGCGACTCCGCAATGACGAAGCCTGCGGACCCCGCTGTGAAAGTGGAGATTGAGTGCGATAAGAAGATCTCGCTGTGCGCGGTAGCGGAAGGGAAGAACCTGCAGGGCGAAGGAAATCTGTTTACGCGGCTGGATGTGAGCCCGGTGCACTATACGATTCTTCGCTGGGACAGCACAGGATTGGTGGCGCAGACCTCGGCGCGAGATTGCGTGATCGGGAAGCTGGTGATCGATTTCAGGACGAAAAGCGTGACGATGACGGAGGCGCCGAAGAGCAAGAATTCTGGCGAGGACAATGAGTTTTGTAGCGTGTTTACGAAGACGGTGACTTCGCGTTTGGTGAGGTCGAATAGTTAGGGTTTTTGGGATGCTTGGTTGGTTTTTGGCCCGGGATTAACTCCATTTAAATTTTGAAACTGGGCGGAATGCGGGAGTCGCGTTCACGGCGGCGCCTGGGCGTTTGGGGCGCAGCAGTCTGCGCCCGTACATTATTCAACTGAGAGGCGTCGAGGTCAGCTTTTAATCGTGCCAGACGCGGAGTCCCACGTTGTGGGGGCCTTGCGGAAGTAGGATTCGTTGGCCATGTGACAGGCCAGGGCGGCGTGGTGGCCGAAGATCACGTCTTCGGTTACGGAGCCTCGGGAACGTACGGCTTGGAAGAAGGTCCAGAGGTGAGGCTTCAGGTCGTCATAGGAAACGCTGGTGTAGCTGAAGCCTTCGGGAATGGGCTCCTTGCCGGGTACTGCGTCGTGCTCCGCGTGCCACTTCTTCAAATATTCTTCGTGCATGGCTTTGGGAAAGCTCGAGGTGTAATAGCTGGGGCTTTCGTCTTTGCCGGATTGTGGGGAATAAGTGATGGTGGTCGGGGTGACGTCCAGGGTGCCTTTCGAGCCCTGGAAACGATAGTTCTCGGGCGTTTCGGTGCCGAGATTCAAGCGCAAGTAGACCGGCGCGGGAATGGATTTGAATTCGAACAATGTGGCTAGAACGTCGGGCATGTTGCGGCCGTCTTTCCAGCGAAGGATGCCGCCATTGGCTTGGGCGCGCGCGGGCGCTTCGTTCAGGCCGAGCATGAAAATTGCACCACTGACCAAGTGAACGAGAAGGTCGCCAGCCACCCCGGTGCCGTATTCTTTCCAGCAGCGCCAGCGGGCGAAATATTTGGGCGACATCTCGGGATCCCACGGGCGCTTGGGCGCGGCTTGTTCTTGCCATCCATTCCAATCGAGATTTTGCTGGGAGAGATCGAACGGCGGCGGATATTCCCACGCTCCGTTGGGATCGTTGCGTCCCATGGAGCCTTCGACGAGCATTAGATCGCCGATGATACCTTGCGCGATGAGCTCTTTGGCTTTACCGCAGATGACGGAGCTGACGCGCTGGGAACCGATTTGAATGATGCGGCCGCTGGATTGGCCGGCTTTTACCATGGCCACGCCGTCGGCTGCGGAATGGGACATGGGTTTTTCGCAGTAGATGTCTTTCCAGGCGGCTACGGCGTCGACCACCACCTTTTTGTGCCAGAAGTCGGGAACCGCAGCGATGATGCAGTCGATGTCTTTGTTGTCGAGGAGTTCCTGGTAGTGGCGGGTGACGGTGAGATTGGGTTTGTTGGTGATTTCGCGAGCCAGCGTGTGGCGGCCGTCGTAGAGATCGGCTGCGGCTATGCATTCGACGCCGGGGAGTTGGATCGAGTTGGGGAGCAGGCCGGAGCCTTGCATGCCGACGCCGATGATGCCGAAGCGGATGCGGTCGTTCGCGCCGGGGTAAGGTGTGGCGTTCAGACGATCGTCGGGGAGAAGGATGGAGTTGGTGGTTGCCAGGGCGCCGGCTGTTAGCGCTGTGCGTTGGAGGAATTGGCGGCGGGTCAGGTCTTTTTTCATCGGTGCCTCGCGTTGAACCAGAATTCGAAAGTCGAACGACAATTCCTCAGCGGCTAAAGCCGCCGGTGTCAAATCTCATGATGTCGGACCTAAAGGTCCGATCCCCATTGCGCATTAATGGAGGGGTTGGACAGCGACTTCTTTGAAAAAGACGATGTCGTTGTCGCTGTGATTTTGCAGGCCGATGTAGCCTTCGTTGGGCCGCAAGCCGTGTTGCGGCTCGAAATCAAATTTGCGCGCGGGAACAGGCTGGCCTTCGGTGTAATCGGTGACCTTCACATCGTTGACGACTACGACGGTGTGCGGACCATCGAGGGTGATGACCATGGTGTTCCATTCGGGACCGGGTTTGCCTGGACGAGCGAGCGGCTTGGTAAGCGAATAGAGCGTTCCGGTAACGTGATATTCGTCTTCCTTTGAGTCTTCCGGTTGGTTGTCGATCTGAACTTCGTAGCCGTAGTGGACGGGCATCCAGGGCTCGCGCGGTTCGATGGGAATGCGGATGAAGACGCCCGAGTTGTCGTTGTGATCGCGCATTTTGTAAACGACCTTGATGCGGCAATTGCCGAATTTTTCGGCGGTCCAGTAGAGCAGGCCCATGCCTCCGTGGGTGCGGATCAGGCCGTCCTCGACGGTGTCTTCGCCGGGGCCGACGTGCTTCCATCCGGTTAGGTCTTTGCCGTTGAAGAGTGGGCGCCAGTCGTCGGGCTTGGCGTTGGAGCGCGAGTGATTGGGGAGAGCGAGTAGGGCGAGGATCGCTATGGCCGTTAGAACGAAGCTACGCGTTGTTGAGCTCATCGTGGGGCTCCTTTTTCCGGCGGGTATCGTACAAGAAGAAATGCGCGGAGGCCACGCAAATTCGAATATTAGAAACTACCAGACGATTTGAAGCTCCTCGTAAAGGCGGAACTCCTGGTCGCATGACACGATCGGGACGCCTTCGCTTAGTGCCTGGGCGATGAGTTGGCGATCGAACGGATCGGTATGGCGCGGAGGCAAATCGAAGAGGCGAAACGCATGGTCCATCGTGTAGGGCAACGTTTGCAGGTGCAAATCCTCGATCGCGGTCCGCAAGTCCAAAAAGGAAAAATCGAATTTGCCTCGGGCTGCTTTGATGGCGATTTCAGAAACGGAGACCGTGCTCAGGTTCAGAATTTCATGGGGATTGGCGAAAATATTGGCTGCCTGCCTGCCGAGGCGCTCTGGAGCCTTTACGGCGAAAATCAGCGCCACGGTATCCAGGAGGAATCGCACCTAATAACGGCCTTCGAGAAAAGCGTCGACTTCTTCCTCCGTCATGGGCTTCCACCAATCGGGATCGTGGATTTTGATTTTGTCCCGGAGTGTTCCGAGTTTTCGAATTTTTCCGACGGGTTCCTTGGTGCGCACCAAATCGACCGCAGGCACGCCGCGACGGCAGATGGTCACGGTTTCGCCGTTTTCGACGGCTTTGATGAGCTCGGGGAGCTTGTTTTTGGCGTCGGCTACGCTGACTTTCATATATCTAGGATAGCTATCTGAGATAGCTATGTCAACGGGGGGGGGGTTGAGCACCGAGCAGAAGAACTTTTAGCAAGCCGCAGTGGCCGTGCGGGCCAGCCCGCCCCTACAAGGGATAGCGCGAAGATTCAACAACGCGTCCTGATCTCGGACGCGGCGTGTCCCGGACGTTAAGGATTCTGTCGCCGAAGCGCGGATCCTGCCGGAATTTGCGCTCGGCTAGTGCGAAGTGGTGCGGATGCGCATGCCGTAGAACGAGCGGTAGACGAAGAAGAAGGAGACGGCGAAAAAGACGGCCGCGAGGATGTGTGTTAGGCCGGCGCCCTGGGAGGCGGTCAGTTGCACGGCTAGCTCTACCGCTAGAAGGCCGAAGAGCGTGGTGAACTTGATGACTGGGTTTAGCGCGACCGAGCTGGTGTCTTTGAAGGGGTCGCCCACGGTGTCGCCTACCACTGTGGCGTCGTGGAGTGGTGTGCCCTTTTGCTTTAGCTCGACTTCCACGATTTTCTTGGCGTTGTCCCAGGCGCCGCCGGCGTTGGCCATGAAGATGGCTTGGTAGAGGCCGAAAATGGCGATGGAGAACAAATAACCGATGAAGAAGAACGGCTCGACGAATGAGAAGGCCAGGGTGGCGAAGAAGACCGCGATGAAGATGTTGAGCATGCCTTTCTGGGCGTACTTGGTACAGATCTCTACCACTTTTTTGCTGTCGGCTACGCTGGCGGCGGCTGCGCCGTCGAGCTTGATGTGGGCCTTGATGAATTCGACCGCGCGGTAGGCGCCTGTGGTTACGGCTTGGGTGCTCGCGCCGGTGAACCAGTAGATCATGGCTCCGCCGGTGATCAGGCCCAGGACGAACGGTGCGTGGAGCAGGGAGAGCTTGTTGACGTTTTCGGTTAGGCCGTGGGTTAGCGCCATAATGATGGAGAAAATCATGGTCGTGGCGCCTACTACTGCTGTACCGATGAGCACCGGCTTGGCGGTGGCTTTGAAGGTGTTGCCCGCGCCGTCGTTGGCTTCGAGCATTTCTTTGGCGCGTTCGAAATTTACGTCGATGTTGTAGTCCTTCTTTAGCTCGCTTTTGATGTTGGGGACTTGCTCGATCAGCGAGAGTTCGTAGACCGATTGGGCATTGTCGGTGACCGGACCGTAGGAGTCTACCGCGATGGTGACCGGACCCATGCCCAGGAAGCCGAAGGCTACCAGGCCGAACGCGAAGACTGGGGCTGCGATCATGAGGCCGCCGAGTCCCATGTTGCTGATCAGGTAGCCGACCGACATCAGCAAGACCATGGCTAGGCCGATGTAGTAGGCGGAAAAGTTTCCGGCTACGAACCCTGAGAGGATGCCAAGCGAGGCGCCGCCTTCTTCTGCGGAGCTTACGACTTCTCTTACGTGACGTGATTCGGTGGAGGTGAAGACTTTCACTAGTTCGGGGATGATGGCGCCCGCTAGCGTGCCACAAGAAATGATGGTCGCGAGCTTCCACCACTGGCTGGAGTCGCCTCCCAAAGTGGGGATGATCAGCGACGAAACCCAGTAGGTGAAGGCGATCGAGACGAGGGAAGTGATCCAGACGAGAGAGGTGAGCGGGGCTTCGTAGTTCATTTCGTCGGCTTTGCCGTATTTGGCGTTGGCGATGAAGCCGTTGATGAAATACGCGGCGGCGCTGGCTACGAGCATGACGATGCGCATTACGAAGATCCAGACGAGGAGTTGGACTTGCACGGTCGGGCTCTTTACGCCTAGAAGGATGAAAGTGATGAGCGCTACGCCGGTTACGCCGTAGGTCTCGAAGCCATCTGCGCTGGGGCCGACGGAGTCGCCGGCGTTGTCGCCGGTGCAATCGGCGATTACGCCGGGGTTGCGGGCGTCATCTTCTTTGATCTTGAAGACGATTTTCATCAGGTCGGAGCCGATGTCGGCGATTTTAGTAAAGATGCCGCCCGCGATACGGAGGACGGCGGCGCCGAGAGACTCGCCGATGGCGAAACCGATGAAGCAGGGGCCTGCGTAATCGCCGGGAATGAAGAGCAGGATCAGGAGCATCATTAATAGCTCCACGCTGATGAGCATCATGCCGATGCTCATGCCCGCTTCGAGCGGAGTGTGATAGATCGGATAGGGCTTGCCACGCAAGCTGGCGAAGGCAGTGCGGGAGTTCGCGAAGGTGTTCACGCGAATGCCGAACCAGGCCACGCCATAACTTCCCGCCATACCGATTAGGCTGAACGCGAGAATAGTCGGCAGGGTGACGGCGACCGACTTGCCGGGGACTGGAGCGAGCACGCCGAAGTAGAGCACGATAACTACGGCAATGAAGAGCCAGAGAAGAAGTAGGAATTTACCTTGGGTGATGAGGTAAGTCTTGCAGGTTTCGTAGATCAGCTCGGAAATGTCGCGCATCGAGCGGTGAACGGGAAGATTCTTGAGGCGGCTATAAATGACCAGGCCAAAGATCAGGCCAAAGACACAAAAGAGGATGCCGAAGAGAAGGAGTTTGTGGCCGTCGATGCCGAGAAATTGGACCTGGGAAAGGTCCGGAAGTTTGAGATTGGCCTCGCCGCTGGCTTCCTGTGCGGTTTGCGCGAACGATCGGACTGCGGTAAACAACGAAATCGCGGCGGCAATGGCGCCAAATTTTGCGATTCGACATGCCAGTGACCGGGCACTCGTAAGCCAGGTGCGCATTAACACTCCTCCCGTACTAGAAACGAATTTTGGGCGAAACTTTACAGAGTGGCCGCAAAGCGGTCCACTACCCTGAGCACTCGGTACCGCACAATACTTCACTAACGCAGGACTGGGACTGCGACCAGAAGCTGCGTTCCTGTCTACCCGACGGGATGACTTGGCGGCATTCTGGGCGCACAACGAACTGCTAAACGAAGTGGTGAGTTTATAACATTTAGCGGGTGGTGGGTCAAACTGCCCGGAGGGCCGGTTGGAAAGCACGCAATGGACTTAGGACACGGATTGGCGAACAAAATGGTACCATGCGACAGCATTTTGGTCGTGGACTAGAAGTAAGGTTACGCTAGAAGGGACAAATGCTAGGCGGAGTTATGAGCGCTCAAGTAACGACAGTCGCGCGGTCGCTGGAGACCCCTCCGGTTGAACCGCGGCACGATTGGAAGCGCGGCGAGGTTGCCGAGATTTACCGGACGCCACTGACCGAATTGGTGTTTCGGGCGCAAAGTGTGCACCGTCAATGGCATGCGCCGGATCGGGTGCAGACCTGCCAGCTGATTTCCATCAAGACAGGGGGATGCCCTGAGGATTGCGCATACTGCCCGCAGAGCGCTCACTATGACGCGCCCATAGAGCGGCAAGGCTTGTTGGACCCACAGCATGTCATTGGAGTGGCGCGGGAGGCCGCAGAGCGCGGGGTGACAAGATTTTGCATGGGGGCGGCCTGGCGGCAAGCTCCGGAGGGCGCGGAATTTGAGCGCGTGCTGGAAATGGTGCGTGGCGTGTCGGCGTTGGGAATGGAAGTTTGCTGCACTTTGGGGATGCTAAGTGAGGGGCAAGCGGCGCGTTTGAAAGAAGCTGGACTGTCCGCTTACAACCACAATTTAGATACGTCACCAGAGTTTTACGGTTCGATCATCAGTACGCGGGTTTATGATGATCGCCTGAGAACACTTGCGGCGGTGCGAAAGGCGGGTATCACCGTTTGCTGCGGGGGTATCCTGGGCATGGGCGAGCGAGAGTCAGATCGCATCGGCCTGTTGCACCAGCTATCGACGTTGCAGCCGCATCCCGAGAGTGTGCCTATTAATATGCTGGTCCGAGTGGAAGGGACGCCCTTGGCGTCGATGCCGCCGCTGGATCCCTTGGAGATGGTACGCGCGATCGCGACGGCACGGATCTTGATGCCTGCTTCGAGGGTGCGATTGGCTGCCGGGCGCAAGCAGCTGTCTCCGGAAGCAGTTACGTTGTGCTTTCTTGCTGGCGCGAATTCGATTTTTGTTGGGGAAAGGCTCTTGACCACACCTAATCCTGGACCGGATGAAGACCAACAACTACTTCAAACCTTGGGGCTGAAACCACTCGAATCGCATGCCAGCTGAATTCCACAAAGTATTTCAGCAGGACCTAGGCAACGGCCTGCGGCAACTGGAGGCTCGGGATCGGCGGCGATCTTTGGGCGAGATTGCCGGCGTGAATCTGTGTTCGAATGATTATTTGGGATTGGCGGAATCCGATGCGCTGCGCGCGGCGGTGCTGGATGCGGTGAAACAGTCGGCTCGCGTAGGAGGAACCGGGTCGCGGCTCCTTTCCGGACATCTGGATGTTTGGCAAGAACTCGAGCAAGAGTTTGCGGAGTTCGCTGGAACGGAGGCAGCGCTTTATTTTGGGAGCGGGTATGCGGCGAACATAGGGCTGCTGACATCCGTGCTGCGGAAGAGTGACATTGTTTTCTCGGACGAGTTGAACCACGCCAGTTTGATTGATGGAATTCGATTATCTGGCGCGCGGAAGGCGATTTATCCGCATCTCGATTTGAACGTCCTTGAAGAAGGCTTGCGATCTCGGGCGAATGACGGCGCGCGAAAGTTTGTGGTTACGGAAACCGTATTCAGTATGGATGGCGACGTGGCGCCCTTAGTGGAAATGGCTGCGCTGTGTGAACGATTCGGAGCTGGTTTGATTTTAGATGAAGCGCACGCGACCGGCGTTCACGGTCCGTCAGGACGCGGGATTGCCGTCGCCATGGGTTTAGCCGCTGATGCAATTTCAGTGACGCATATGTGCGGCAAGGCATTAGCCAGCGCGGGCGCATTCGTTTGTGGGAGCGCGGCGTTGAGGGAACACCTGGTCAATCATGCCCGCACATTTATTTTCAGCACGGCGATGCCGCCCTATATCGCGGGTCAGATTCTGGCGGCGCTGCGAATTGCGCAGGGCATGGACGTGCAAAGGGCGGAGTTGATTGCGAACTCGCGGCGGCTGGCGGCGTCCCTGCGACAGCAGGGTTACGACACCGCGGGAAGCAGCACGCAGATAGTGCCGGTAGTGACTGGCGGAAACGAAGAAGCGCTGGAGGCTGCGGCATTCTTGCGAACGCAAGGTTTTGCGGTGCGCGCGATTCGTCCCCCGACCGTAAAGGAAGGTAGTGCGCGACTTCGGTTGTCCGTCACTTGCGCGATTGTGGCCAGTGAACTAGAGCGATTGGAGAATTGCTTGCGTGCTTGGCGAGCGCAACACCACGTATTGGCGGCGGGGTGCTCGTGAGGAATCACTTTTTCATCACAGGCACGGACACCGGCGTCGGAAAGACCACGCTGTCGGCACTGCTATGCGCGGCGCTCGATGCGGTGTACTGGAAGCCGATTCAAACCGGAACACTCGAGGGATCGGATCGCGTCACGGTCATGCGCCTGGCGGGAATCGGAACGGACCGAACGCTGGATGAAGTGTACAAGTTTGTCCCGCCAGTATCGCCCGATCTGGCAGCGCGCTGGGCGGGCACCGAGATCGACTTGGCGCGGATTACCTTGCCGACGAGTTTGCACAATGATTGGCTCGTTGTGGAAGGCGCCGGCGGCGTACTGGTGCCCATCAATCAAAAGCAATTCATGCTCGATATGATGGTGAAATTCATGCTGCCGGTGATTCTGGCAGCGCGCAGCGGCGTTGGGACCATCAATCACACATTGTTAACGCTCGCGGCTTTGCACGCGGCGGAATTGCCGGTGCACGGCGTGGTGCTGATCGGCGATCAGAACCGCGAAAACCGCGAGACCATCGAACGCTTCGGCCACGTGCGCGTCATTGGAGAGATTCCGCGTTTGCCGAATCTGCACCGCACCGCCCTGATGCAAGTCTTTATGAACAATTTCGACCGCGCCGCTTTCGCGCAGTAGGTTCCGCCAAAACTTTCCGTTTACCGTCGGAGCTTCCCGCTGTGCTCTGGCAATGCAGAAACCAAACCCATACTCCGGTCCAATGACATCTCCCGATTGGCTGACGCTCAATCATGTGTGGCTTCCGTATACCCAAATGAAGACCGTAGAGTTGCCGGTGCCTGTAGTATCCGCGCGGGGTGCTCGGTTGCAATTGGCGGACGGCAGGGAATTGATTGATGGGATCGCCAGTTGGTGGACCGCCTGCCACGGCTACGGCCATCCGCACATTCTGAAAAAAGTTGCCGAGCAACTGGAGAAGTTGCCGCACGTGATGTTCGGCGGATTGGCGCATGAGCCCGGCTATCGTTTGGCGGAACGCCTCGCGGCGGCATTGCCCGGCGACCTAAACCACGTTTTCTTCTCGGACTCGGGATCGGTCGCAGTAGAAGTGGCCATGAAAATGGCGGCGCAGTTCTGGCTAAACCAAGGGCAACGGCGTACGAAGTTCGTCAGCTTTCGACACGGGTATCACGGAGATACGTTTGCGACGATGGCGATTTGCGACCCAGAGGAGGGAATGCACAAAACATTCAGCGGGGTTTTGCCGGAACAGTTTTTGACGGAGCTGCCGGATTCGAAAGAAAACCACGACCAACTTGATCGTTTTCTGGGGAAGAACCGGACCGAAATCGCGGCAGTCGTCGTCGAACCACTGGTGCAAGGCGCGGGCGGAATGAAATTTCACGATGCGGCCGTGTTGAACGATCTTAGGTCACTGTGTGATCGATACGATTTACTCCTGATTTTCGACGAGATTTTTACCGGCTTCGGGCGCACCGGCACGATGTTCGCTTGTGAGCAGGCGGGGGCGGCGCCAGACATCATCTGTCTTTCGAAGGCTTTGACAGGTGGCACGATGCCGCTGGCCGCGACCGTCGCCAGCAAGAAAGTTTACCAAGCGTTTTTTTTCGATGATCCGAACGCCGCGTTGATGCACGGACCGACGTATATGGCGTATCCATTGGGTTGCGCGGCCGCCAACGCTACGCTCGATTTGTTTGAGAGCGAGCCGCGGCTGCGTCAAGTGGCCACGATTGAAGCGCAGTTGAAGGACGAGCTGAGCCGCTGCAGGCGTGCGCCGGGAGTGAGAGAAGTCCGTGTTAAGGGTGCGGTCGGCGTAGTTCAAATGGATCGCCCCGTTACTTCGGTCGAGCTCAGGACACGTTTTATTGAAAAAGGATGCTGGATCAAACCTTTTGGAGATGTCATCTACCTCACGCCACCCTTCGTCATCGAGGAGCGGGACCTGTCGAGCTTGACGCGCGCCATCGATGAAGTGTTGAACGGACGCTAAACTCTTCCGCGGGCCAACTGAATTCCCGCCGTCATTTCCACTTGCGCCCTCTGGTAGACTCAAGCACCCACGAACGGAGGACGGGAGTTTGCCTGCGAATCTGAGCGGATGGAAACAAAAGGTCGTCGCATTTGCCGGCGGGCTCGGCGCCCCCGGATTATTTCTCATTTCCTTTCTCGATTCCTCGGTCCTGACATTTCCGGTGATCAACGATTTGCTGCTGGTCGAACTATCCATCCAGCGTCCCGCGCGCATGCCATTTTATGCGGCAATGGCGATGCTCGGCTCGACGCTGGGATGCGTGCTCCTGTATTTCCTCGCAAAGAAAGGCGGCGAAGCCCTTTTTCACAAGAAGGCCGGACCTCGGGGGAAGAAGATCCAGTCGTGGGTGGAGAAAAACGGCTTTGCGGGAATGCTGGTCGCGGCCCTGCTACCCCCGCCGACTCCGTTCAAGTTTTTCGTGCTGGCTGCTGGAGTGTTCAAAGTGCCGCTGGCGGGTTTTACGTCAGCGATCGGTTTGGCAAGGGCGGTTCGGTATTTCGCGATCGGTTATTTGGCCGTGCGGTATGGCTCGCAAGCGCTGCCTTTTCTTGGACAGCACAAGTTGGCGGTGGCGGCCGTTGTGATTGTGCTGGTGGCGTTGAGTTTTACGATTTCGCGATTCATTTTGCGGGAAGAGCGCATTGTCGCGAGCGGGAAATAGCCAACAACGCGGTTGCGTAAATACTGTTGCGTTATCGGTGCGGCAGGTCGCGAGCCCAAAGCAAATCGTCCTCCAAGACCTTGCCAGTAGAATCAGTGTGGACCAGTGCCACGACTTCATGCCGGATCTTGCCGGAAACGGTGTAACGCAGATCTCTAATTTGTACTTCATAACCCTCCGGCGTTTTCTCGACAGAGGCTTTCGGGAAGCTTGCGATTCGGAGAAACGCCCTGGCCGCCTCGGCGTTCTGAGCATGCTCGAGGATGGGCGAGGATTCAGGTTTGAACAGGGTAGTGCCATTGTCGGGGTCGAAGCTCGCGCCCGGCGCGGCGTCGACCGTGAGTTCATGCAGGGCGCGATCTGTTTCTACGATGGCGTGCCAGGTGAAAAGCGAAACGGATTCCGGGTAGGCGGCGGCCCGGCGAGGCGATTCGTCTCGATAGCTGCGCGCTTCGATGGTGGCCAGTACGTTGGCGTGGAAGTCAGCGCGCCCGCCAACGTAGAGAATCACGAGAATGAAACCAACGACGGCTCCCACGCGCCCGCGCGGGCCTTTGTTCTTTGCGCCGATCTCATCGCTGACCAGGCGCGATAGTTCCGGCAGCAGGATGGCCGCGATGAGTATCGTGATGATCCATGGATCGACACCGGCGAGCCAATCGGCCGAGAGGCGACGCCCGCTAAACGGCCACAGTGGGGTGATTCCGCCGGACTGACATGCATCCATGAGAAGGTGCAGAAATCCCGCCAGAACGATGGTGCCGAAAAATGTGCCGCGAGCAAACCCCGCGGGACTAGATTTTCTGGAAAGCAATAAATAGGCAATGCCAAGAATCGCACCTGCTGCCAGTGACGCAGCGATGGAATGAGTGTAGGTGTGATGCCAGGACAGATAGGTCGATGGGCCGCCTACAGCGCTGAGTGCGTCCATGTCAGCGACCGTTCCGGCGATCAACACCACTCCCCACGCGGGCAGCGGTGCGCGGGGCAGCAGCGCGCGAGTGAGTGCAATCGATGCCAAGGCATGCGAGCCGACGTCCATTTGGTGGAATCAGGCGCTCGCGAGAGACTTCTGTGCGGCGCCGTTCCGCGGAACAAGCAGCTTCAGAGCATCCGGCACGATCTTGAACTCCACCGGCAAGCGTGCCAGCGGTTCGCCGTCGATCTGCGCATAGACCGGATTGCTGTCGAGTGGCTCGCACACGATCGATTCGGCCTTCCAGAAGTGCACGCCGTCGGTGCCACGCAGTGTGTTAAACCACAAGCTCGGAAGGTAGCTCAAATAGCGGAAACCACTCTGCGTGGTGAGCGCCATGAGCTCGAACTTGTTCTCGTAGAGATCCGCGTCGGTGGTGATTTTGAACGGGCCACCGTAATTTTTCGTCCTGCCCACGATGACCAGCGTCGCATCAATTCTCTGATCGCCCGTAACGACTCGGAAGTGTGGAAATTTGTACCGAAAAACCTCGCGAGCCCCTTGCCACCAGTACGCCAGAATGCCTACGCGCGCTTTCAGGTCAAGATCGATGGCATAAACGATCATCCCATCCGGTCCAGCGCCGGCCACGCTCAGAAAATAACGTTTCCTTTCTGGCTCTAACAGTGGCGTCGCCAGTCCCAGTGCGACTTCTTTGATTTGTCCATGAATCAGTTTCTCGGCGGCTCCCGGAATGTCCCAGGGCAAGTTCAATTCCTTTGCGAGAATGTTGGCGGTGCCGCCGGGTAGTAGTGCGAGTGGAACACGATGCCCGTTTTGCGCGTCAGCCAGGCCATTCACGACTTCGTTGAGCGTCCCGTCGCCGCCGCACGCGATTACCAACTGCCGGCCTTCCATCGTTGCGCGTTGCGCCATTTCCGTGGCATCGCCGGGACCCCGAGTTTCGATAAGTTCCGCCTCAATGCCGCCAGACGACAGAATTCTGCGAGCTTCGTCGAGCATGCGACGTCGTCCGTGTCCGCCATTCCCGGCGTTGGGGTTATGAATCAGCAATGCATTTCGTAAGTTGCCCGTCATGGACCGTCCTGGATTGTGCTCGTCCCGCAAACTAGCTGCGCGTACCGCGAAACTTCCATTGTATATAATACGATGCGGAATCACGTGAATGTTCTTCAGAGGTTGCCCATGGCCAAGTCTGCGGTGGCGAAACTCGAAATCGAACAGCTGCGGGACAAAATTCGCCATCACGACTACCGCTACTACGTTTTGGACGATCCCGAGGTGTCCGACGCCGCTTACGACCGCCTGATGAACCGGCTGAAAGAGCTGGAGGCCGCGAATCCAAAATTGATCACCCAGGATTCTCCCTCGGCGCGCGTTGGAGGCGTCCCGCGCGCTGGTTTTCAGACGGTGCGCCACGCGCGTGCGATGCTGAGCCTCGACAACGCCTTTTCCTACGACGTGCTGCGCGATTTCGATCGCCGCGTGCGGCAGAGAAGCGGCCGCGAGAAGATTGAATATGTAGCCGAGCACAAATTCGATGGCCTCAGCATTTCCCTGCAATATGAAAACGGAATTCTGGTGCGCGGCGTTACGCGCGGCGATGGTACGACCGGTGAGGATGTCACGCCCAACGTTAGAACCGTTCGCTCAATTCCCCTCCGGATGGACGCCGCACTTCTGAAGAAAACGAAGCTGCCCGCCACTTTCGAAGTACGCGGCGAAGTGTTGATGACCCGCAAATCGTTCGAGGCCATGAATCGGCAGCAGGAGCAGACCGGCGGGAAGATTTTCGTGAATCCCCGGAACGCCGCGGCCGGATCGGTCCGCGTGCTGGATCCGTCGATCACCGCCCAGCGCCGGCTGGAGTTCTTTGCGTACTACCTGCTGGTCGATGGGGCGGAGCCATTCCCAAAGCATTCGGAATCTCTGCAAGCTCTAAAGCAATTGAGGTTCCGCGCCTCGGACGATTGGAAACTCTGCGAAGGGATCGACGAAGTGCTGGCGTATTGCGACACGTGGGAGCCGAAGCGCGAGGCGTTGCCGTACGAAATCGATGGCGTTGTGATCAAGGTGAATTCGACCCCAATCCAGCACGAATTGGGGTTTACGGCGAAAGCTCCGCGCTGGGCGATCGCCTACAAATATCCCGCGCGGCAAGAGACCACGGTAGTGAACGATATTCGCGTGCAAGTCGGCCGCACCGGCACGTTAACACCGGTAGCCGTGCTCGAGCCCGTGCAAGTTGGAGGCGTCACTGTCAGCCGTTCCACGCTCCACAACATGGACGAAATCGACCGCCTGGGCCTGCAAATCGGCGACACCGTGCTCATCGAACGCGCTGGTGAAGTGATTCCACACGTGCTGAAGGTCGTGAAACAAGGTTCGAACCGCCGCGAATTCCGGATGCCGGAAAAGTGCCCGGAGTGCGGAAGTACCATTCACAAAGCGGAAGACGAGGTGGCCTACCGTTGTGTGAATGCCGCCTGCCCAGCCAAGCGTAAGGAATCCCTGCGGCATTTTGCCAGCCGCCACGCCATGGACATCGACGGGCTCGGCGACAAGATCGTCGATCAACTCGTGGACAAGGCGCTCGTCAAGGACGTCGCCGATCTGTACTCGTTGAAATTTGAGGACGTCGTGGAATTGGAACGCTATGCCGACAAGTCCGCACAAAACTTGATCGACGAGATTCAGGCGAGCAAAAAACAATCGTTGGCGAGGCTGATCTATGCGCTCGGAATCCGCATGATCGGAGAGCGCACCGGCCAACTCCTGGCGGCACATTTCTCTTCGCTCGACGAACTAGCCGCGGCCAGCGAAGAGCAACTCCTCGAGGTCGGCGAAGTCGGTCCCAAAGTCGCCGCCAGCATCGCCGAATTCTTCTCCGAATCCGCCAACCAGCGCATCATCAAGAAACTCGATAAAGCAGGCGTGCGACCCACCACGGAAAAGCGCGTCCTCAAGAGCCAAAAGTTCGCCGGCAAGTCCTTCGTATTCACGGGCGGCCTAGCAAATCGCTCCCGCGAAGCAGCCGCCGAACTAGTGCAGCAACACGGCGGCAAAATTTCCAGCTCCGTAAGCAAGAAGACGGACTACGTGGTAGTCGGCACTGACCCCGGCTCAAAATACGACAAAGCCATGGAACTCGGCGTCCCCACCCTCTCCGAATCCGAATTCGACAAGCTCCTCAACATGAAATAGTTTTTGACCATTCATTCGAATGATACCTAATAAAGTAATTGACAAATAGTGTCATACGTGGTAGCCTTCGACGTGTCTGCGATCAACGTTCCTCTTATCCTTGCTGCCTGCCCAGTCATGAAACGTCACTACGGTCTTCAACCGCAAGACGATGCCTGCAACTGCCTTAGAATCAATACTTACAAAAGTCTATCAAAACAAACAACTTTAACCTCCTCTAGAATGAATACTTACAAAAAACCCAAGGGGGTGGCGATTATTGTTAACTAACAGTCCCGCGACTTCGATGACCGACCATCGGGCAAGTATTCCCCGCAAGTTCAACGAATCGGAAGTTATAATGGACACGGCGGGCGGGCCGGGTGATCGCTGGTCTGGCCATCGCAAGATGGCTGGACGGGAGGAAAGTCCGGACACCGTCCTGAGTCATCAGGAAACCTTTGTCCGCTTTACGGCGGGCTTGGGGTGAATGGGCAACGCGCCTGGTAACGCCAGGGGAGCGATTTGGATGACATCGGCTTCGGCCGGCGCCGGCCGATTCGCTCACGGAAAGTGCCACAGAAAATGTACCGCCGGCGGAACGGCACGGTGGCATCGCGCAGGAAAACCTGCGAGACGTCTTCGCTCAGCTCGTTGCGTTGGTAAGGGTGAAAAGGTGGGGTAAGAGCCCACCGCTCGTGTGGTAACACGCGAGGCACGGAAAACCCCGCGTGGTGCAAGGCCAAATAGGAGGGGAGAGCCGGCCCGGCTCGTCGAGTCAGCGTTCGCGTGGCAGCCGCTTTAGGGCGATTGCTGCAAGAATGCGCTCCCTCTGCAACGGCGCAAGCCGCTGTGGAGAGCAACCCTCGGGTAGGCTGCTTGAGTCACGGCGCGAGCCGTGACCTAGAGGAATGATCGCCGCGCAAGCGTCTCGTTTTAGAGATGCATGCGGCACAAAATCCGGCTTACAGGTCCGTCCGCCACTAAGTTTCGTAGAATCATTGGATTCTACCTTTTGGAGCAGTCCCGTGTGCCCGCTGTGTGTCCGCTAACTGCTCAAGTCCGACGCCGTTGTCCATGATTTCCCTGAGCCGATCACGAAGTTCACGCACGAACGGCGCGTAATGCTTCTCGACCGTCGCGACGACATCGCCGAGAGATTTCGCCACGTCGTAGGGTGACGCACCTTTGCACAGCAGGTCCACTGCAAACGTGTCGCGAAAGCGATGCGGGTTGGCGTTCTGAACACCCGCTCGTCGACCAATCGCGAGCATTCGTTCGTAAAGCCGCGGTCTCGTGAACGGCTGTCCATTTGTCGAATTCAGAAGCACGCGGTCCTGCGATTGCGGCTTGCGACGATCGCGTTCCGCCTCGAGAGCGAAAAACAGTTCTTCTGGAATCGGTAGCATGACGCGCTTTCGCCGCTTCTGCGTGAGCCGATTGATCTCGCGAGAATCGAAGTCGATCTCTTCCCATCGCAAACCGACAGCGTCAGATCCTCGCAACCCCGTGTGCCGCAAGAGCAGAAACGCGAGCATGTCCGCGCCAGCAGCGTCGCGAAGTTTTTTCAACTCGTTCGCCTTGAAAGGCTGAGATCCGCGATCTGCGTCATCGCCGGGCCGGCCTTCCATGCGAACTGGATTTTTGACGATCAAATCGCAGTCGACCGCGTGGCCGAGGATGCGATGGAGAATCGCCGCGTCAAGAACGACCCCGCGCCCGCCGCGTGATTGTTTTTTCGTGAGCACGCGCGCCAGGAGCCAGCCTTTGAAGTCTTCGACAATCGCACGCGTGACGTCTTCGAGATGCACGATTCCGCGCGTCTCCAGAAAATCGCCGAACGACTTCGCCGTCTGTGCGTACCGCGCGCGCGTCGAGTTCCGCATCTTGTCGAGAGCGACGCGTTGCTGCATCCACGCGGAGAATCGCGCAGCGAGATCTTTCCACGTATGTTTCGGCGTTTCGGGCGTTGCGACGTAGCCCGCTATCGTCGCGAGCGCCGCGAATGTGTCGGGAGGTAGGACCGCGCGCAAATCATTCCACTTCGCTGACGCCGGACCTTCCGCGAGCGCCTGATCGATTTTCGAGACAAGAATTTGCGCCGCATCGCCGTTCATCGTGCCGAGAGAGAGTCGGAAGCGCTCGCGCTCGCCGGATCCGCGGCGGAGCGCTTCGCCGTATCGTCCTTCGAGTCGATAAAACTTCCCACGTTTTTCCGCACGGAACGTCATCGCAATACCCTCAAGTGTGCGCGCTCGATCTTCAGCACGACCTCGGCCGGAATCAGCTTGTGCCCCTTCCGACCTTTGGCCGCGAAGTCTAACACCACTTGCCCGCGAATTCGGTTGTAGACAGATCCGCGCGAGCAACGCCACCGCTCCGCAAGCTCAGGGATGCTGTAGAACGGCAGGGCAGCTTGGGCCGCCGGCGAGGCTTGCTCGGCGCTGTGCGCTGTCCCGAATTTGAGAGCTGTCGCCATTACTCCGCGGCGCGCTCCTGGCATTCTCGGTAGATAGCGAACGTCCATTCATCCAACTCGCGCGCTCTTTCTCCGAGAGCAATCTCCACCCGGTCCAGCTCTCCCGCTAACGCCCTCGTCCTGCGAGGGTGGTATCGATCAGCCATCAGTTCCAAAAAGCGGACTATCATGTCGCAGTAGCGGCGCTCGACCTCTGACGTCGGTCCCGCATTTCGCGGCACGAGAAACCCGCTTTTCTCCCCGAAACCCTTCCAGAGCCTATTGCTTCTCCGAAACCCTTCCAGAGCCAACTGCTTCTTTGTTTCAAGCATCACTCACCTCTTGCCCAGAAAGATTTCCTTGTAGTGCGCTTCATTCCGCAAATTTTGGTGCTGTGGTTTCATCTGTTTAAGTGCCCGATTCCTGCGCGGTTTTTGGGCAGCGTTTTTCCGCTCAGAGGGTTCACACCTGTCGTTAGCGGCGCAAAGAACCCGCCTTAAAAAAGGGTTCTGCGCCCGAGGTGTGCAGCCAATCTCTTTCCTATAGGGTGCTGCACACTGCACACTTAGGGATAACTCCTTTGTATACAGTCGGATACCGGGTGTGCAGCGTCGTTGGAATTTTGCACACTGCACACTTACCGGTTTCACAGGGCTAACTCCTTTCGATACCGTCGGATACTTGAAGCGTCCACTTCGATGCGCATAACCCGAAACCGCTGTGCAATGTCGTTGGAATTGAGGGAGGGCTCTTCACAGAGCCACTGGCGCACGAATTCGATCCGCATCGCCTTGGCTTCGCGCGCGGTTTCTGACGCTCCGCCCTTGTTCTGTTCAGGGGGTTGCTCCTCGATTAGGGAGCCGCATTCGCCTGGCTTTTTGAGCATGGCGAAGTCACCGTTTTGATCGATGTAAGGGCGCCCGATCAACTGAAACGGTTTCGGCGGAAGGAAGTCGCGCGGCTTCACGTTCTCCATGTGCACGATGTTGTTTTCGCGATCGAGCTGCTTCACGCCCCAACAAGTGGAAAGCATCGCGCCGATATCTCCACTGCCGCGGAGTACGGTCTCAAGAGTCATGATGCTTTCTTTGGAGAAAGCCTTCGGCGAGTGATGCGCGAAGACAACTGCCCGCGCGCCGGCGCGTATCAGGCCGAAGAGATCGTCGGCAAGCATTCGATTTCCGGAGGCGGTATTTTCGTCGGCGCCTTCGTCCGCGAACCGCACCGCAGTGTCGAGAAAAACGTACGTACCTTTGCAGGTGGCCAGCAGTTCAGGATCATTGAGTTTAGGCGCCGGGCCTTTAGAGAGCGTGCGTACCAACAGCCTTCCGTCGTTGGGCGCGCAATACTCGAACAACCTCATGAGTCTGAGGCGGTATACGAAAGGCGCCATCGCCGATTCAGGGATGAGGTACAACACGCGGACCGCTTTCTCGACTACGGGAAAATTTCCCCAGAGCGGTCGGCCGCTCAGTTGCGCGCCGACGATCGAGAGCATGAGGAATGTCTTTCCGTGACCGCTCGGGCCGCCGATCGCAGTGATGCCGTCATTTTGCAAAATGTCCTGAATGCCGAAGGACAACGAGGCGGCGGATGTTAGCTCTTCGTAGGTGTGGAACAACTCTCGCTTGCGGTCGCCTTCCGGCGTGGGATTGCTGCAGAGAGCAAAAGTTTCGGCCAGCACCTCGGCCGCGTTCCCGTTTACCGCATATAACTTTTTGACTGCGAGTTCGTGATTCTCCAATGCTCGCCGGCAAGCGCCCTTGGTTCTAACTATCTCGACATAGTGAGCAAGATTTAATACTTTCGGGAGCCCATCCAGCAAACCGGCCAAGTAGTCGATCTTCCCGATTCGCTCAATCTCTTCAGGACCAAGTTCGTTCGCGAGCAACACGAGGTCGTTACTAGGTTTCCCTTCAAGCTTCCGTCGCTGGAGGATCTGATAGAGAACTTGGTGGAAGGGTAGAAAAAAATCGCCGACGTCGAGATCTGGCGGAAATTCCGCGCCCAGAATGATGCTTCCAAGAATTGCGCGCTCAGCCTCCCTACTGTGTGGAAGCGGCGGGCCGATCTCACTGGATTGCTTTTGTTTCACGCCTTTTCCAGAACCATCTTGCGATACATGCGCACGAGATTAAGCAGCGACCGCACGTCGATCGGTAAGCCGGCCTCAGCGCGAGCGGCCAGCAATTTCGCCTGGCCAGCGAAGAGAATCCGGAGATCGGCGGCGGAGGGCAGGCACGTCGAGGTTTTTCGACTCTGTTGACTCGGACTGTGGCAATGGGTTACTAGTGTGGTCATCGATTAGTTTCCGCAAAAGACTTGAGAGGGCCGGTCCACTCAAAAAAATCGGCCCTCCCGATACCCGCCCCGCGTCACGCCTCGGATCGCGCCGCTTGGCGAATTTCGTTTCAAATTGTTGCTAATTGAAACAATTCCTTCTAAGTAGCGTTCTGAGTTTCCCGTTCGCGGCCAGGTTCAATGCCGATTACTGAGTCCTTCCGTCTGGCCCGCCGCGTAAATGCCGTCAGAGACTCGTAGATCACAAAAACTTGACCTTTGACCCGCACGGCGACCAATTCACCATCGTGAATAAGTGCGCCGATTTCCTCTTTTGGGAGACTCAGTTGAAAGCCCGCTTCGGCAATCGAAACGAGCAGCGGGTTGTCGGTCTTCATGGACGGCACTGTAGGGAGCGAAGTGCAGGAGCGTCAAACTCGCAAATGCTCGCAGCGAGCAAATACAGCGGTTTCAGGTAGGTTTTATGCAGCTTTCGTAATAGTACGATTTACTCGCCAGCGAGCGCGCTAGCGAGTTTTTTCGCCTTGCGAGTGATTTTAGATTTCTCGTCTTCAATCCGGTGAGGCCACCGACCGCCCAGATTGTAGGCTGCAAGATACTTCCGAGGGCCGTCTTTCCACACACCGACTTTTGGTGGGGCAATCTCCGCGTTGTCCAACTCGCGAGCATACTGCCGGCCGCGAGCGCCTCGCTGAATGACCAACCAAATATTCTTCTCACGATCGGTGAGTTTAATCACCCCTTCGACGTCAGAAGGCTTCGGTCCCTCGGGGCCATGCGGCTTTGGAGTTTGAATGGCTGGCATCGACTTCGCCTCAAAAAGGCCGCCAGGCAATGGGTTTTCCTCGCAAAGCCTGACATTCGTCGCGCTTACACATTCGGACTTCACACGAGCGCGCCAGATTTCAAGAACCCCGTATATTCTCCCAACGAGTGCTGCCGTTTGCTGTTCATCGAGGCGCTCCGTGAGTTCCGCAACACGAGATTTGTGCAGCGCCGTAGACTCGCGAACTATCTGAGCAGGAAGGCCACCCGCTACCCGGTGCTCACCTGTCGCCATGCCGCGTTTCATGGAAGCAAGCGCGATGCGGGACTGGTCATCCCATTGTTGCAGCCAAGCTGGAGCCAGCCACTCCGATGGACTATCGCCGCGGTCACAGGCGGATGCGATCCATCCCCGATAGGCCTTAATGGTGAAGACGGCGTGCCAAATTTCCTCCAGGCGAGAATCAATCCAGGCTCTCTCGTTGCCAGAGAACTCACGATTTTTCGCGGTGACATAGCCCGCGAGATGGCGGATCAGCAACTCCTGCATTTCGAGAATCCACTTGAACGCAACATCGAGGTGCTCTCGGAATTTCGCGGCCTTCTTTTCTGGTGGCGATGATTCAATCTCACGGCATGCATTTTCAGCTAGCCGCGGAATCCAGGTCCTGCCGAAGTTTTTGAGCAGTTCTCTAGAGAGATCGTTGCAAAACTCGACCTGACGCTTGCGAAACTCGACCTGAAGCTCAGATAGTTCTGGTGTAAACTGATCTAGATCATCCACGGTATCTGCTTTCGCCCCGGACCACGAATCCGGGGCTTTCTTTTGTCTCACCTCAAAAACAACTGCTAGCGGGCAACGATCCTGCCCAAAACTCCCGCGATTCAGGACATCGTAACCACCGCAAAATCACAACCGCGAACTTGCCCACAAACCCGCCCGGGGCCGGGCTTGTTCGGCGCGCTCCTCAAGCTATAGCTGCGACAATGCGCTCCAGGGCCATTACGCACTGGCCAGTGAAATACATTCCAAACGTGGTGCAGGACATCTGCAGGTTCCCAAGAGACTCCCGGTCATTGTGCATGATGCCTATTACCAGGCCGGCCGTCGGATGTGCGAGTTTGGACAGAAATCTGTTGTTCGACGCATAACGAGTCTCGAGCCCAACGCTCTTTGCGGCTTCCAGCACTTTCAGATAGTTAGAATCGACAGACTGAAGTCCGAGATTCGCTACAGCCACTCGGTTGAGCGCATCCTGGCCTGAAATCTCGATCTCGTTTTTCCGTCCGAAGGCTCGACAAATGGCTCCGTGAGCTTCTAAAATCCCTTGCATATCGCGCAGTGCGTCACCGTGAAAGCGCCAAGCATTCTCCCGGGACTTCGAACAGTATTCGGCCCAGATCCACAGCTCGAGGCAATTTCGTGCGTTCCACGCCGCCCCAGAGAGATTGTCTTCGTCCATCGTCTTCAACAGTCCGCTGCAGGCACGATTGAGGCCCAGAAGCATTTTTGAAACAAGGCCGTAATACCAGTCCTCCACGCGGCTACCAGGGGCATTCAGAGCGTCCAACAGTTCTTGTAGGCGTTCCGGAATCACTTTGCCCAATTTGTCGCGGGCAAAAGCGCTCTCATACTGCACGTCGTATTCGGCGACCATGCTTAGACCTTCTTTCGATGCTTTGGCCGCATCCTAGCATGGCCTTGACACCGTGTCTAGTATCTGTCATGCTCCTGGTCGATGGTTGCAAAGACCTACACCACACGTGAAGCAGCAAAGGCCTTAGGCGTTTCCCCGCAAACGCTCTACACGTGGATCGAGCGTCGGCAAATCGATGCACCGCCGCCACTCACGCGAGGCCAAAGCACCATCCGTATTTGGACTGCGGCCGATATTGAGCGAGCCCAGAAGTTCAAGGGCACGCTCAAACCAGGTCCGCAAACGAGGTCAAAGAAGAAGAAATAAAAAAACGGGACGCGCTGTGCTACCAACACAGACACGCCCCTAACCGAACGTCGCACAATGGAGGTGCAACGATGGCTCGCACGAATCTATCACGAAGTCCCCGCTCGAAATCCGCAGCAATAATTATTAGCCGGTTGAAGTCCTATCGGCTCCCACGTCGACCATTGCCGAAAGTAGTTTCGTTCGCCGTACTGCTCGAAACCTTTCGGCGTCGCGGTATACGCATCGTCGGATAGTGCCGAAACGCCTGGCGCGATCCCGATGTTCTTGATCGTGCTGGCGTCCGCCCACTATTTCCGCCGTCTGCTGTGGGCGCCGATGAGTCGGCAGCGGCCAAAAATGGAGATGCCATGAAAACTAGTCAGCCGAAGTGCCCGGAAAGCTACGCGAAAGCGCTCGCTCAGGGCTGGAGGATATGCGACGAGACGTTTACCGGAGAACTCCGACGCCGTGGTGAATACAAGATGGAACGACGACTCGATAAATCCACGGGCGATCGCGAGGTGATTTACGTTCCGTACACCGGCAAGATCTCGGTTGGTCGTCCGCACGGGTACGAGGTGGAACGCCATGCCTACGCGACTGCCGAAGAGACCAAACAATTCGAAGAAGCCGTAAAAGCCGGGAAGAAGATCGCGCTGGCTTCCAGCCCCGTAACTGCGCTGGCGCCGTCGCAGGATAATCAGCCGTTGGAGATCCCTCGAATGACCCTCCTGGACGCATTCCAACTTGAGGGCGGAGGCGGTCTGGACGACGAAAAAGCGATCCGGTCAGCCGGTCTCCTCCTTGAATGGGCTTCCGAAAACGGCAACGAATTGGTCGATGGTTGGTTCGCGTATGGTTTGTCACGCATGCTCGATAAAGCAGCCGACAAAATCAGTTCAGAGATGGCGATTCGCTGGCATGAGCGGCAAGAGACGAGTGACTTGGAGCATCAGAGATTGTTGGACGCGCGGCGAAAGCTTCGCGCCAAACAAGCAGAAGAGCCGGTGCGGACGTGATCCAAAAAATGTATTCACTACGCCGGGCTGCGAAGTTGCTCGGCGTCACCCGAAAGACGCTGCGCGATCGGCTTGGCGATCTCGGCTATCACATGCCCGATGTCCCGCAGGGCGGCAAGATCCTGCTCAGCGAGAAAGACGTCGAATCGATCCGTGCGGCTCTCTCCGTTCCCCGAAAAACGGTCGATCGCCCGTGGCATGGCGATCTGAGCGAATACATCGCTGATTGGCACAAAAGGCGAAGCCATGAATCCTAAACGCCCACAAGTACGATTCACCGGCAAACGCACGGATGCGATGCGGCTACCGAGCCAAGTCAGTTTCCCGTGGGACCTGGCCGCGCACGTACGGGCAATGGCCGAAAGTGATTTTCGCACGATCGAGCACCAGATTCTCCACCTGGTCATTCAGGGGATTCGATACGAGGAGATGCTCGCGGGAAAGGTGCGCAAATGAGAGTCGCTTTGTACTGTCGTGTCTCTACGATCAACAAAGGCCAGGACACCGAAGTCCAAGCGCGCGAGCTGCGCGAATACTGCCAGGCCCGGGGTTGGACCATCGTCGGCGAATTCACCGATCACGCCAGCGGCGCAAAGGAATCGCGGCCGGCCCTGAATCAACTCATGTCAGCGGCGTCTCAGCGGAAGTTTGATGTCCTGCTCTGTTGGAAGCTGGATCGCGTCGGACGTTCGCTTCGTCACCTCGTGAACCTGCTCGCCGACCTGGAAGCCGTCGGCATTTCCTTCGTGAGTCTGCGAGACAATTTGGACCTGACTACACCGTCCGGGCGCCTCATGTTCCATGTCATCGCGGCCATGGCGCAATTCGAAAGAAGCTTGATTCAGGAACGTGTTCGCGCCGGACTCCGCAACGCGAAAGCGAAAGGCGTCCGTATCGGCCGTCCCAAAATCGTCGTGGATGCTCGCAGGATCGCCCAATGCCGCGCAGCGGGCGATTCGTGGAGCGACATCTGCGAAAAGACAGGTCTCAGTAAGGGGACAGCCCAGAGAGCCTTCTACGGCCTGCCCAAAAGGCCTTTACCACTAGCTCTCGCAAGTGATTGAGACAGCGAATCCGATTTTCTGGGAAATTGGCTGCCCACAACCATCTGTTTTTCGCGCGCATTCCGGCGAGGTCTTTCTTCACGCTCGAGTTCAATGGCTTCTATTTGGCGCCGCCGGGCTTCTTTCCACGCCTCTCGGCGCGCGATCTGAGCCGCAAACCGCGCCGCGTCTATCACCTGGTGAGAACAGTGCAGGCAGCGAACGCCATGGATCGAATGAAACAACGGCCCGACATGGCACCGCGGGCAACCGCCGTTAGGTCGCGTAGCCGTCGGCGTTTGAGATCCGCGCTTCATTGCGGGTTAATCGCATGGCTCGGCGCCTGAGTCGCGGGCTCGGAAACCATCGGTTTTGACTTCGGGCTCTCGAGGAGCTCCCAGATCGTTTTCGTACTGACCGAGAATCTTTTGGCGATCGCCGCCAGCGTCATCCCGTTAAGTCGAAGGATTTTGATTTTTTCGCGGTCCAGAGAATTGAGTTTTGCGAGTCTATGGTTCCACATGGCTTGGTGTTACCCCATGCGGACGGGCGCCGTCAACAGAGTTGGCGAAACGGGCCCGAGGTTCCAACCCCTACCGTCTGCAGTTGTGCACTCGCCTAGCGTCGTTTCTCAATCAATGTATTGATAATTAAGCTACTTAAGCGACGGCCATTCGGTTGCACTCGATCTTTCCCTGTTCCCCTGTCCCGAGGTGGTCTGAATGCGCAAATTCGTTCTCACGGTGGCTGTGTGTGCAATCGCGAGCCTCGCCACTGTCGCTCAGTCTCCGGATCCAAAGGCCGCCGCCCTCCAACTGCAACCGGGCGCGTACGTGTGGACTGGCGCCTCCTGGAGTCCGATGCAGCAAATCACTATGGCCGGCGGCGGCACGAAGCATATGGCAAAAGTGTTCGTACCCGGGTTGACTCCGCAAATGGTCTGGACGTTCCGCGATTCTCAGGCACCTGTGCAGGTCGCAGACGGACTGCCGCTGTTCTGCTTCAAGTTCTTTGCCGTCATGCCAGGCTTGCCTTACTCACCATCTGGCCGAGACCTGTTGATCGCGCGCTTCGACCAGAAAAAAGATCGTCGAGAGTTGCAAACGACTTCAGGCGGCAATTTGTTCACGTTCAAGTCAGGACTGAGCAAAGATCGAATGCCCGATATCGACGTCACGGGATTGAATTCGAGCACGTTCCTGGTCTCTCCCAGAGCGTCACTGAAGGCGGGCGAATACTTGCTGACAGGTTCATCGATGGGAATGACCGGCTACGACTTCGGCTTTCACGCCGGCAAAAAGTAAGAACGGGCTCTCGGCTCTACTGCAGTAGTCCCGCCGTCGGCGCATTCTCCTTCTCACGCGATCTAACTTTCCTTAGGAGCCTGTCCAGTCGCGCGTCGATTTCCGCGACAGTGAGTTGCACTTCCCCGCCGAGCGTAATCGCTTGCGGCGGCCGTCCTTCGGTGCGATCCGCCATCGCCGTGTAGTGCTGTGCGCTGCCTTGCAGGAGTTTTTTGCCCATGGCTCTGACCACGAGAACGGCATTCGTCAGACCGGTTTTTTCGTCCACTTCCGCGAGCCACTCGCGACTAGCATCCGACAGCAGCTTGGCCCTGGAATAGCCGCCCGGGTTGCCGGAAATCCCTTTCTTGAACTGCCTTGCTGGATTGCCGCTCCGCCCTTTCTTGAACGGCCGGCCCGGGCCCCGTTTGCGTTTTTGGCTCCTGCTCTCAGGAGCGTGCGGCGCGCGAAGTGGTTTTCTTTTCTTCATGGTCAATCCATTTCGGATTTTCTGGATAGTCGCCTTGCTTCAGTTTCCAGGCATGGCCCGGCGGCCGAGCATACGCAACACCTGCGTCGCTTCTACGGTGTCGCCTGATTCCGCCAAACCGCGGGCAATGGTCTTCATAGCGTCATCGTGCGAAGCTTTCGCGCGATCGTACTCTTCCCTGGACGGTTTGCCGGCGGCCATCGTCTTCTCGGCGGTCTGCAGGTATTCGCTCGTAGTCTTGACGCGCAGGATCGCGGCCTTCAGTTCTGACTCGCTCAACTTTCCTGCGGCCTCGGCTTGTTCCACGCCCGATCGATTGCTCAAATTGCTCAAATTGTTCATGGTCGTGCTCCTTCATTTTGAATTTTACTTCTCGAAACCTTACGACTTTCGCGCGCCGTTTCCGTTCATGTGAGTCGACGGCGGAAGCAACGGCTCGATCTCGATCGTCGTGCCAAAAGCGATGTACGCGCGCGGATGCGTCCAACCCGTCATCTTCAAATGGTGGACCGGATTCGCAAGCGGATTGATGACGATTCGCTCGGCCGCAGACAGTCCGCGATTGCCGAATCTGTCTCCGATCTCTTTCTGTGCTAAACGTACTTCGGCCAACGCTTGACAGGCCTGCGCGTGAAGCGCAAGAACGCGTTCAACGCCTACAGCCGCCTTGTTACAGGCCTCAACGAACTGTTGCTCCTGTCTCTGCTCGTCTTGCGCAGCTCGGGCCGCGTTGATCGATTGCTGCGCAATTGTGATCTTCGGTTCGAGCTCCTCGAGGGCTAGGCGCAAGCCTTCTTCTTTGCGAGTAAAGGTCCTGTGATCCGCTTCCGTTTTATCGAGAAGTGACGACGCGCCCGCATCGCCTTGCGCGAAACGTTTTTTGAGAGATCGCGAATCTTCGGAGGTCGTTTGTATCCCGACATTCACGAGCGCGAGTTCCTTTTCGAGCGCGATGCGTTCGGCCCAGAGATGGCCAAGCTGTTTGTTCAGATCCTCGATGCCGTTCAAGGCTGCGATTTGTGTTGCCATGCTTTCACCTCAGTTAGAATTCCAAAAAAAGAGGCCCGTGAGACCGGCGGAGAGAAACCCGGCCTCACAAGCCTCACAGGAGCCGGTCGAATTGCTTCTCGACAATTCGCCGACAGAAGCCGGTCGAACCAAGGTCACGCAAGGAGTAAAAAACCCCTTGGACTCGCCGGCTAACTCGTATTTCGAAAAATATTCTCATGGCGTCGCATTCACCTCAGCGGAATTGACGCTCTCGGTCGGGCTGTACGGCGGATTGCTGCCAACCGAAGTGAAGACGTAGTAGTAAGTTGTTCCGTGCGTTACAGCGGAATCGGTGTACCCCGGCCCAGCCACCGGCGTTGGCGTCAGCAGCGTATATGGACCGCCGCTGACCGTTCCGCGATAGACGTTGTAGCCGATCAAGGAGGCGCTGGTGGATGCGGTCCAAGAAAGCGTCACGTAATGCGAGGCCGTGGCGATGCCCGAACCGGTCAGTGCAATCGTGCGAACGCTTCCGATCGCGGAATCGGTGATCGATACGCTCGCGGATTCGGTCGAAGTCGTCGACGGGGTGAAGGTGGCGCCGATGATGCAACTCGCGCCAGGGACAAGCGTGGTCGAACTCGTGCAATAGCCCGAACTTCCCAACGTGAAGTCCGCAGAGTTTGTACCTGTTAGCGCAATGCCGGTAATCGAAAGGCCGGCCGTTCCGGTGTTCGTCAGCGTCGAATTGATGAAGGTCGACGTCGTGCTTTGGACCACATTGCCAAACGAAAGGCTGGTCGGACTTAGTTGCACCGCAGGCGCCGCGGGAATCGTGCCCGAGCCGAAAAGAGTCACGAACTGCGGATTGCCGATGCCGTTGCTCTGAATCGCGATGACGGCCTGTTCGTTGCCTTGCACGGAAGGCGTGAACGAGAACATGGCCGTGCAACTCGCGCCCAGCGCCAGCGTCCCGCCATTCGCGCACGTTCCACCGCCGACGAAAGCGAAGTCTCCCGCATTCGTTCCACTGATGACTTGAAATGGCGTCGAAAATGTAACTGTCGATGGAGAAATGTTCGCGATCGTGATCGTTTGCGTGCTGGTGGTGGACGTCGGCAAATTCCCAAATCCGATGAGCGGCTGAATGTTGAGGCTTGCCCTTCCTGCAGGCGGGGTCGCGTTGTAGACGGTGATGTGATGAAGGCCGCTGCTAAGGATTGCAAAACTCGTAACAAAGGCGGACAGCACGCTCGAAGACACAAACGTCGTGTGTCCGTATGGCGCAATTAATGGAAACCAATCGAAGAAGACCGTAGCGTTTGGATTGAAGCCCTGCCCGTACACCGTGATCGTGGTGTCAGTGCCGTACGTGAACACGGTTGGCGTGTAGGACTTCACGTCCGCCATCGGAGTGAGAATCTGAAAGGTAAGTGGCGTCGAGGTAATGCCGCCCTGTGTAACGGTCACTTGCGCGGCGCCGGGAGTCGCAAATTTAGGGGTGTTGATGGTCGCGGTAAGTTGGCCCTGCGAAACAAAAGTCGTCGACTGCGCCTGGCCGTTCCAATTGATCGTCGCGCCCGGAGCAAAATTTTGCCCGTAGACGTTTAGCGTCGTGTCGGTCGCACTGGCGATCGTGCTGGAGGGATCAATGCGGGTTAGACCGAAGTTCTGCGCCCAGCAAGCGCCCGGGATGAGCAGCAGAAGGGAAAGTGCCGCGCGCCTTAAAATCATTCCTGCACTTCCAAGCGCGTTCGCTCGACCCGCGGCGCTTCGGCAACCCTGCGAAGTACGAAGGCCACCGCGCGAACGCTGGCCTGTCCCGCCCAGCGCGCCGACTCCAGGAGCAGCTCCCACAGCACATTGCCGAGCACGATGCCGAGGGCGATGCTGACAATCAACCGAATCAATTGAGCTCCATGCGCATCAAGATTCCTCGGATGGGTTTTTGGGCAGCGTCGCGGCGTTGCACAGGCGACAGTTGCCCGTCCCGCTTTTGCAGGAGTTCTGAGGCGCCACGTTGCCCGGAATCATACGTTTCTGACATCCGCGTGCTCACTGCTGCACCAGCCGCGCGCTGACGTCGTAGGTCGGTGTATTCGCGATCGTGACGCCGTAGGTGATAGTGGTGCCGGCCAGGGCACGAATTATGTTGTCCAGATAGGCCACGCTTCCACTGCCAAGGGTCGTACACGTCGCCGTGGCACTTACCGTTTCGCGGGTGTTGGACGGGTCGGTGTATTTGAGATTGAGCGTCGCCGTTGCCGACGCGCTACTGGAGTCGCAAGGAACCGTGCCGCGGAAAAGATAGACGGCATTCGCGCTGCCCACGGTCAGCATCGTGGTATCGCTGATGGCCGATGTTTGCGAGGTTTTGTCGCTCGTCCACAGGAAATTTGGGGCGTTGGGTAAATCGCTGGCCACCAGCTTGCGAAATGTCGGCGCAGCGGTCGGCGTGCCGGTCGTCTTGTACGCGACGGTAAACATGCGCATCGTATTCGTCCCTGTGCTGTTCAGGGTCGAAGTGTAGGTGCCTATCGCAGCGACGCCAGAGTCGAGCGCCATGGAGTAATAGAAAGAATTCAGCGTCGGGGTGTTGACCGTTTGCTCCACGGTGAAAGCGGAGTTGCCGTTGGTCTGTCCGGTGGCGAAGGCAAAGCCGAAAGAAACTAGCAAATCGTTTGTCGCCGTAGTGGTCGCCGAGGCGGAAAGCGAACTGCCATTCGTGCTGGTGCTGGTTCCGGCGTCGAAAGCCGTGATGCCCTGATATTCCAAGACGTAGATGATCGTTTCGTTAGCGGAATTGCCGTTGGCCGGCGTCGCCGTGAAAGTCGTGTTTCCACCGATCGCACTGATGACGTGCGAGACGCGTGAATCGTAATTGCTTTGCGCTACGTCCGAGACGAATGTGTCTCCAGGTCCATCGGTGAAGGTGAACGATGACCCGCTCGTGTTCGTGGTGATTACAAAGGCCCACAGGACGAGTTGGTCGCCGGCCGTCACTGGAGATCCACATGTCGCGGTCGCCGCTTCGTTGATTCCGGTCGTGTTGTTATGGCCCGTGCAGACTTGCACGAGCGTGGCATTGGTGCCGGGAAGAACGGCGGGTCCAAGGAAGCCCGTTCCAGCGTTTTGGTTGGCGAGCACTCCGGTGAGCGTTCCGGTCGAAGTCACAGGCGTACCGCTGACGGTGATGATCGACGGCAGAGCCAACCCCACGCTGGTAACGCCGCCCCCTGCTCCGGTGGTCTGCGGATTCTGCAACTCAAAAAAGGTGCCGTCGTAGACCGCGCAAGCCACCGCCGTGGTCGTGAGGTCGCTCGCAGCCAGCGCCACATTGCCGGGAGTTTTTACGATGGTCGTTGCGGTCAGTCCGTTCACTGCGAGAGTTGGCGTAGTCGTCGTGTTGGCCGTGATCGGAAGCCAGCAAACCTTTAGGCCGGTGGTGAGCGAAGTCACCGCTGGAGCGAGCGTCGCAGTTTGAGCGTTGGCCGTACCGCCGCCAGCGACGTATCCGATCGAACTCACATCCCCTTGCGTTGCAGCGACGGGCTGCTTGCTGCCGTTCGTTCCTAGAACTTTCGCGGACGTGGGGATGACTCCACCTTGGATCTGATTCACGCTGGGATTCGGATAGGTGCCGTTAAGATCGCCGCCTGCCGCGCCAGTTGCGGATCCTCCGCCAAATGCAATCCCGAATGTGCGGTCGTCGGTGATCGAAGTGATTGCGCCGCCTGAGGTGACGACCGTGGCGATCGCAATGAGTGTCGCCGTGTAGCCGGTGGTGTTGGAACCAGGCGCGCAGCTCGAGCCGCTGTCGAGATAGACGTAGTTCGTCGTGCTGTTGGTCATCGTGAGCGTGCCGCCGGCATAGTTCACCATCGTTGTGCCGCAACGAACGCGGCCTGCGGCGATGTTGAGCGTCAAACCCGCGCCCGGTGTCGGCCAGTAGCCGGGCCCGGCGCCTTGCACGTATTTCGCGTTGACGGCGAATGACGGTGCCGTTTGCGTTTGCGGCTGCTGCGCGTGGAGAATTCCACTGCAGGCGATCGACAGAAAAAGTGCAAGCCGTGCGAGCCGCTTCACGCCAGTACCTCGGCCAGACCTGTAGCGTCGGAGGAACCGATCAAGTACAGATTCGTCGCGTCAAAGCGCAGTGGGTTCTGCCACCATATCGGGCCGCCGGAAGTGTCCTGAAGGATGACAACCTTCGGCTCGTACGGCAGTCCGTGAGGCACGACGAAAGGTCCTCCCTCAGTTGGCGATCGCAGCGGGATCCGTGCCACCAACTTCAGACCTGGTTCTGACATAGCTGGGCTCCTTTTGGTTTTGAAGGCGGATCAAATTCGGCGTGTCGGACAGCGACGTGCGCGGCGAAACGTTCCTCGGCTTTTTTCGGATTGCACGGCCGGCTGTGCCATCCGCACGCGCATTCCGCAACGATCGGCGGTTCACGACGCCGGCGAGTTCCTTTGTAGCGGCCGGGGAGCTTCACGGCTGTGCCCACGGTGTGCCCGTTATCCGAGCAGGGTTGACACGGCTGACATCGTTGACGGCGTAAGTGGAGTGTTTTCTGTAAGTGCTTGGTTCAAAAGAGGCGATTTCGGATATTCGGAGAATCCGGCTTACAGGCTCGCCCGCTATTTTTTGTGAATCGCCGATCTGCTTGGACGCTGATCTTACGAAGGCTTCTGCGCCGGTGACAGCGCAACAGAGGCTTCGCCGGTAAGGACGCGAAAGGCGAATGTTTCCTGGAGATACAGCCTCACCACGGAATCGGTGTGGCTGAGATAGCCGATGGAAGCATCCTGCCCGATATTGAGCTCGAAATCGCCGCCGCGCGTGGTCAGCACGAACGCACCTTCGATCGCCGGCGCCCAGATCAGATTGCCGTCGACGATACGTTTGACGTGCTCCAGGACAGGGTAACCGTGATCGCGAGTTTCGGCGAGTGCCGTATACTCATTGGCTCCGAGCAAGACCGAGTAGGGGCCGTTCACGCCGACGAGACGTAGTTGGCTCAATGCGTGTGCCACGGCATCCGGATAATCACGCACATCCGCAGGAAGCGTCTCGATTGGATTGCTCGTGCCTTCGCGAATTCCTTGGATATCCGCCTCGTGGTATCCGTTGAAGATGGCCCGATCTTCGGCAAAGGCAAGCTTCTTCGCGGCGTCCTTTGCAGGCTGCCAATCGGAGTCATCCGATCCACGCTCTACGTCATCGATTGTCTGACGGGATAGTTCGAAAGGCACACGCAACTCCACGAGAGGCTTGACCTCTCGCTGTCTTGCGATGATGCCGTCTGCTGGGGCGGAGATCGATCGCAGATGGCCGGTCGCAACTCCAGGCAGAGCCACTCCTCCGGCCGAAGGAACATCAACCGCCCGTCGCCCGGCTAGATACCGCTTGAGCGTCCTGGTCGTTTCTTCCTCAATCTGCGACCATGCAGCGTCAGAGATGGGAGCTAACTCCCGATGCAGGTTATTCATCTTTGTGTCCTTTAAGCGATCCGATTCTGAGCGTTGTGAGGGATGTATCGCCCTCGGACGAGGCCGAAGGCGCGTCCGATGTCAGCGATGCTCCGATTGCGGCGGAGCCCGGTGCGTCTCCGCTGATGTTGTCGAGAAACGTGGATGACGGCGCAAAAAACAAACACCCGGTAACCGCGTTGCTGAAATCGAGGAGGTGGTCATAATTGCCAGGAGGACGGCCGACGAACATGTTCTGCAGCATCGTTTCGGTGATGCGCGGAGTGCGGCTATAACCGATAAAGTAGGTTCCGAACTCTCCGTGCCCCGGCCGCCCGAAAGGCATGTTGTCTCTCAAAATCTTGAGTTCTTTTCCGTTTTCTTCGATAACCGTGAGCGCATTGTGCGCGAATGGCGGCTTCTCGGCGTCTTTCAGTTCGATGTCGGAGAGTTTCTTGCGGCCAATAATGCGCTCCTGGGTCTCAACGGGGAGAGCATTCCATCCCTTCATGTCGTGAAGATACTTCTGGACGATGACGTAGCTGCCGCCCGCAAAGGCCGGATCTTCGTCACCGACAATGGCAGCCTCGCGCGCTGCACCGCCGCGCGGATTTTCTGTGCCGTCGACGAACCCGATGACATCGCGATCATCGAAATAGCGGAAGCCGTGAACCTCGTCGGCAACTGAAACTACATCGCCGATGTTATCCATAATTTGTGTGGCCAATTCAAAACAGAGATCGGCGCGTTTGGCCCGAATGTGAAAGAGGATGTCACCCGGGGTGGAGACGGCATGGCGGCCGCCTGAGCGAATCTCTCGAAACGGATGAAGTTCGGCGGGGCGGGGTGATCCAAAGAGTTTGTTCCAGGCATCCGAGCCGAATCCGATGACACAGGTGAGACCGGCTTCCACGTCTCGAAACTCGACAGCGCGCACGAGCCCGGATAGGTCCGCGCAGAATGATCGTAGCGTCGCATAGTTGTCCTGCTCCGGGCGAATGCAAACGACCAGAAAAATCGCCGCGCGCGTGAGCGGGCCGACCACCGTCTGCGGAAGAACGATCTCGTTTAGTTCCTTGGGCGCGTCCATTATCTCAATCCACGATGATTCCCATCCATCTGAGTATTCTCAATGGGTGTAGCGAGTGCAGGCGCTTCGACCAGAAAAAGTGTCAGGGATTGGCTTCGCACGGTTCGCTTGCCCTCTGATAATGATGGGCACCTCGGCGACAATCTCAAATGCCAGCACCCCAGATCGTCGTTTGGGGATTGCCCGCTTGCAGCGATCGCATAGAATATACCAATCTCTTTCAGATAACGAAGAGGACCGCTGGGACCTGGAAGCGCTTGACTGATTTTCGGAGCCCGCGATTGCCGGATGCCTCTGGTGATATCGAGAGCGCGGGCCCCAATGGGGCGTGCAAGGTCTCTAGCAGTCTGCGGAAAAACTCAAGAATACCTCATTCCGAAACCCGTTCGGTTTTTGGACGGGGTGAGGAATCTGCTTTTTCCTTAGTTTTATTGCGAACAGCAGATCCCTCACCCGCAAACGACGCGGGTTCGGGATGACAAATCCGACTTCTTCCGCAGCCCGCTAGATCCGTTAATGCCGCTTGAACAATCGCAGTTCTTCTGGGCCGCTTAGAACGGGAGAGTCGATAGGTCCACGTTGCCACCGGAGAAGATCACCCCGAGTTTCCACTTCGCACCGTCGGCCCGGGCGGGCAGACCCAATCCGGCAACGGCATCCGCCTTCAGCAAGGGCGCTATTGCTACCGCGGACGATGGTTCCACAATGATCTTCATCCGCTCCCAAACGAGGCGTGTTGCCGAGATAATCTCCTCCTCGCTGACTCGGAGGATTCCCGCAACGTGCTCGCGCAAGATTGCAAACGTTCGCGCGGAAAGCGAGGCCCGCAACCCGTCCGCGATCGTGTCGCTGGCGTCCATCGTCTGCAGTGTCCCGGTCTCGAGCGAACGGTAGGCGTCGTCGGCCTGTGCCGGCTCGCATCCAAAAACGCGGACTTGGGGGCAAAGGCCTTTGGCGCCAAGGCAGGTCCCGCTTAGCAAACCGCCGCCGCTCACCGGAGCGAACAAAGCGTCCAGATCGCCGATCTCCTCAAGAAATTCTTTGCTGGCAGTAGCTTGGCCTGCGATCACGCGGTCGTCGTCGTAAGGATGAATCAAATGCGCGCCGGTTTCAGCTTGAATGCGGCTAGTGGCTTCGTTGCGGGAAGTCATGGTCGGCTCGCACACCGTGACGCGTCCCCCATAGCCCTCGACGGCGAGCCGCTTCACCGCTGGCGCATTCCTGGGCATCACGACCCACGCGGGAACGCCGCGCCAAGCCGCCGCGCAAGCAATCGCCGCGCCGTGGTTGCCGCTCGATTGCGTCACGATGCCATGAGAAACTTCTTCGTCGCCGAGCGAGAAAATCGCATTGGTTGCGCCGCGAATTTTGAACGATCCGGTTTTCTGCAGGTTCTCGCATTTGAAGAAAACCCGTGCGCCTACCATGGCGTCGAGCGACTTCGAGGTCATGACGGGAGTGCGGTGAATCCGCGGCGCGATCCGCGCGTGCGCCTCCACGATGCTTGGCCAATCCGGGGGAGTGAACGTGCCGGTCTTCGGTGGTGTCGTCGAACTCATTTGTTCACGTAAGTTCCTGTCCTAACAGGCTGCGAAAAAACAACAAAACAGCGAAAAAGCTTCCTTCAGGGCCTGAAGCCCATTGAGAGCACGCAGTTTGCGTCGGCGCTAAAGCACCGACCTCCTAAAGTAAAGGACTTCTTCCGCAGCCTGCTAAGGGAAGCACAGCTAGAAATGGCTGTGCCACTGGTAGGCTCGGCGTCTCGAGCGCTTGATGCGGATGGTCTTCTTCCACAATGGCACTGGACTTGTCGCATCGGGAATTGTCGCATTATGGCACAGCGAAATCGACTTCGCTCTAGCTTGGCTCGCACGATCGCCGCGCTTCGCACTCCTTTTCGCAATGTTCACGCTCTGTGAATGATTTCTTACTTGACCTCGCCAATGGCTCTGGTAGCCTGAGTCCCCCTTCTCCAATTTCGCGAGAACCCACGAGCAGGTCCTCTCGTGTGGAGGAGGCCAGCATCACCATGAGCTCATCCGAACGACGCCAGCTCACCCGCTACAACATTCGCACACCGTTGCGTTTCCGTGCCGTCAATCTGACCGCCGACAAGAGCGATCACTTTACGGAAGCGTTGAATGTTTCGCGCGGGGGATTCTACTTTGCCTCGTCGGCACCGTTGCAGATTGGAACGCCCATCGAAGCGACGCTGCGCATGCCTGCCGAGGTTACCGGGAACAAGGCGGAGGAGACAAAGTGTACGGCTCGGGTGGTGCATGTGAAGAATCAACCCTACGGCGATGGGCGCATTGGCTTTGGGGCTGAAATCGAGAAATTCCACAACCCCAGCATGCAGGATCGCGCGGTCAAGTAGATCAGCGCTGACAGTTGTTGCAGTTGTTGAGCCATCAGGCAACCCTCCCGCGGGCAGCACTTCATTAAGCGTCAAATCGTGGCGTCGGATCATTTTTCGCGTGGTGCCGACGTTGAGGTCCTTCGGCTATCCTCGTCGGATAGCCTCAGGATGACAATTGGAGCCGGGGCCGGGTAGGAGCCGGGGCCGGGTAGGAGCCGGGGCCGGGTAGGAGCCGGGGCCGGGTAGGTGACGCGGCCGAGTAGGTGCCGAGGCCGAGTAGATACGAGCACAGCCAGGAATGGCTGTGCAACCGGTGTTGTGGGAGTATGCCGAAAGCCACCGCCACGCCCATGGACCTGGTCGAAAGCTGGACCTGGCCTGCGAACGTTTGAAAGGCGCCCGCTTCGGAAAGCGGGCGCCACTACGGAGAGTCGAAGATTACGGCTTCGCGGAAGGCAGGTTCACGACGGTTTTTGCGCTCCCGACATTGTCGAAGTGATCGTAGGCGCGCACCGCGATGGAATGTTCGCCGGGACTCAGTTCGCCCAGCGAGAATTCGTAGCGCTCTTCGAGAGAGTCGCTGATGTTCCCGGCCGGTGCGATCAGGATCCAGTCGCCGCCGTCGATGCTGTATTGTGCGCGCTCGATGCTGCTGGTTGCGTCGCGGGCGGTAAATTTCACTACCACAGATCGAAGAGTTGATGCACTTCGCGCACCGGGAACATTGGCCTCAAGAAGCTCGATCATCGGCGGCGTGTTGTCGATCACGAAACGCTCGGAGTCCCGCGTAGTGGCCAACGCGACGCCGGGAGGATTCGACGGAGCGTCGCTCGCGACGATTCTGAGGTAGTACGCGCCGTCGGGCAGGGCAGTGGCATCCCAGGAATAAAATTTCTGATCGAGTTTCTCTTTCAGGAGCTTCCACTGGGTTTCGTTTTCGCCGCGATACAGAACGGAGAAGCGCAGGTCATCATCGTTGTCATCATGCGCGGTCCACAAAACGGATTGATAACCTCTTTGCACGAATCCTTGGGGCGGCTGCTCAAATTTCTGCGATGAAGCACTCTGCGAAATGACCACTCCGGTGGGATTCGGCGACGGTGGCGTTTTCAGAGTCACTGACGCCGACTGGCCGGTCTGAATCGGATTGGTGCTTTGCACGCGCACGTTGGAATCCTGCACCGCGATGCCGTCGATCACGGGAGCAACGTTGCGCGGAAGATACGCGAGGCTGACCCACTCGATGCCATCACCGGGCCGGCCATCGTGGATGACGGCTTTCCATTGTGCGAAGCGGGCTGACGGAGCTTCCACACTCACGCCGGGTTTCGAGTAAGGCCCAGACCAGCGCGACCATTCCTTGCCGGGATCTTCGGTGTTCCCGGTGCGCACAAAAAATTCAAGGCGCGGTCCACCGGTGATCCCAGCCGATTTAGGCGAAGTTGCGGCGGGCGGCGGGCTCCACCAATCGATGCGTCCCCACTGCGAAAAAAGTTGGGCGTCGAATGAGCGCGATTCGTAGGTGCCTTCGGGCTGGTATTCCGGACCGACCGAGAAAACCTTGCCAGGATTCGCGGTACACAAGAAGATTTTGCCGTTGGCGCCTCGCGCGATTCCGGTGATTTGCGCGGAGCCAGCCTTGGCGAGTTGCGCGAAAACGCCCTGGCCGTCGATCGCGAGGAGCGCGCCGCTGTTGCCGGTGCCGGCGAGAAGACGGCCCTCGGGATTGAGGGCGAGCGCGTAGACGAGATCGTCGCGGGACGTCCAGAGCTCTTCGGGGGCGCCGTCGGGAGATATTTTGTAGATGCTGCTGGAGAGAAGCGGCGGGAAGGGGACAAATGGGGTCTGGTTTTGCTGAGCGCCGCCGATAACGCCGCCGCCGGTGATCGTGGTGGTTCCTTGCGGCGAGGTGATGATCGTTGTGGGCTGGCCGCCGGTGCGTTGTTTCTCACCGACGGCCGCAGCGTAGATGTTGCCGTCCGGCGCAACGGCAAGCGCGGTGACTTCGCGCTTGGAGGTTTCGTAGAGAACGAAGCCTTCCGCGGCAGCGTCTTTCTCCTTATCCTTCCGTGAATTTTTGTTTGCTAGCGGAGTGACGCGCAGGACGCGGCCACTGGGCTCGGTGCCTGCCAGCAAATTGCCTTTGGTGTCGAAGGCCATCACGCGGATATGCGCTTCATCGCTGGCGTAGAAAAGCTCGCTCTTGCCTTCGGGGGAAACCGCGAAAATCTGGCCCTTGTCTCCGGTGGCGACGTAGAGAGTGCCGTCGGAGCCGAATGCGAGGTCCCAGATGTATTTCGTTTTGGGATCGAAGAAGACGGATTTTTCGCCGGACGCGGAGACGCGATAGACCTTTCCGTCGGGAGAGGTGGCGACGTAGAGCGCGCCTTTGGCGTCGAACGCGATCGATTGCACGGCGAGGTCTGTGGATTCGAAGGCGACCGAGGGTTTGCCGCTGGCGTCGAAGCGGAAGACTTTTGCGGGGGAGCCGCCGCCGGCGTAAAGAACGCCCTTTGGATCGACGCGGAGAGACCACAGAAAAGAAGCGTCGGCGTCGGCGAGCAGCGTAAATTTTGGAGAGAGTTCGAGGCGGCCATCGCTGCGTACGGCGACGCCATTCGAGGTGCCCTTGAGAAAATCGTCGTAGGTGGACTGGCGCCACGTGCGGGTGTGTTCGGCGAGGAGGGGGGAAAAGGATGAGGCAATGAAGTAAAGAAGTAATGATGAAAATGCGATCGTTGCGCGCGAGAGGCCGCGAAGGCGCGGCGTTGAGAGGCGAAAAGCAGATCCCTCGTCCCGCTGGAAAAACCGCGGGGACTCGGGATGACACGTTCTCGTTCGCGTGGCGCGTTCGGGGCTGGGCATTTAGATGTTCACCGGATTTGTAGATTCAAGGAGATGACGCCCGTGACCGGGCCGCTCAGCTGGACTGACGCTTCACTTGCGAGGGATTCACGTAGGACTTGGACAGTGCCGGGAGCCGGTCGGCCGTCGATGACGTTGATTTGGGATAACGGGGCGTTGGGAAGTTCTTTGTCGTCCCAGATGATCGTGGGGGACGGAACGAAGAGGCCGACGTAGAGACGGTCGTTGCGGCGCTCGCGATTCAGAAGGGTAATGAGTTGGTCGAGGCCTGCGGGGCCGCTGCTGCCCGAGAACAGGAATCCCCGGGATGCGCGATTGAGGAGGTCGCCGTCGGTAACCAAGACGCGAAGCATGGTGCCGCGGGCGATCTGGTCGGGAATGTGCACGCTGGTTTCTTCGATATGCGGCGATCCGCGATACGGGTGCAGCAGAACGCGCACGCGAAGGTCTTCTCCGGGGGCGGCTTCGCCTCTTTCGAGCCAGGCGCTGTCGATCGTGAAAGACTGGCGGCCGGGAACGCTTTCCACGCGAAGAGCGATGTGTTCGATGGAGGGTATTTCGTACTGGTTGGTGAATAGCCGGCCGAAGATGCTTTGCACACTGAGGGCGATCGGGAGACCGTCCTGGCCGAGGGAATCGCCCGGTGCGTAGGTGTTTTCGATTAGCACGGGCGCGTGGCCCTGGACGCGAATTTCGCCGTAGAGATGAAGCGTGGTGCCTTCACCGTAAACGGCGTTTTGCGTGAGGCCGTTGAAGGTGGTGAGCGCGACGAGCAACGGCGTGAGTTTCGGATGATTGACGAGCTCGAAGTGAAGTTTTTGCTCGCCCCTGCTGGTGGCGATCGAGAGATCAAGAGGAATCATGGAGGGAGGAGCGCCCAGTTTACCGGTGACGGCGGTGAGATGGTCGCCGGTGATGGTGCCGATCGATCCGCCGACGTTGACGATTTTTGTGGAGGCGAGCGATGAGGAAAGCGTGGTGACCACGCGGCTGCGAGCCATGGGAAGCGCGACGTCGCCTAGACTCAGGAAGGGGTGGCCGCAAAGATAGACGCGATCGGCTTGGACGGCGGTGACCGTGCAGGCAGAGTTGATGGAGGCATCGCCCTGCACGAGAACCATTCCGGCCATATCACCGGCGACCAGTTTTTTGTCGTCGGCCTGCGGCGCGGAGGTGCCACCCTGGGCAGCAACGAAGCCATAATTCTGGATTTGCGGAGCGAATTGCTGGAGCGTCGAAGACTGAAAGCCGGAAAAGACCAGCGGGGTGGCGATGGGCTCGAGCGAGGAACCTGACGGCAAACCGGTGCGGGGCGAGACTTCATTGGGCAGAGTGAACTGTTGCGCGGAACTGGCTGGCACGTTGTCTTGCGCCGCGGGATGCAGGATGTCTTCGATCGGGGTGACGCCTGCGATCGCTTCCTTGGTGAATACGCCAAGTTTCAGCGAGAGGGCGCCCGCGAGCTTGCCCTCGAGATAGACGGGGCTGCCGCTCATGCCCGCGACTACTCCGGTGTGCTCGACTTTCGGGCCTTTGAGTTCGATCAGGATGATTGACTGGCGAGGACCGAGGAAGTTCGGCATTACCCCGATTACTTCGAGGTCGAACTTTTCGACTTGGTCGCCGGCGAAGATCGTGTAGGCATAGCCATGCATTCCCGGTTGGACTTGGCTGAGAGGTAGGATTTCGTCGGACTGCGCGGAAAGAGGCGGAGCTAGAGCGAAGCAGAGGCCCGCTGCTAGCGCGAGGATTGCCAAGGCGAGTTTGCGGGAGCGGCGGTAGTGCGAGAGAAGACTCGATGGAGCCGGGTTCATGGAGCGTTCATGATACTTGGCGGGGTACGGGTAAGCAATTGAACGGCTGGAAGGCGCGGAATGGGCCGAGAAGGCTAGGCGTTCTAGGACTCGGTGCATGGCTAGACCAACGGAGTCTCGGAAAAAATTGTGGAATGAGCGCCCGGCTGAAGCCGGGCGCCTACACCAAACGCACCGCTCCGACTGGGATGCATGCGTGAGCCCCAGTGCGGTCAGGAATGGCTGTGTGAGCTAGTCGGGATATTTTACGGAGCAGCCGTACGAGCAAACGTCCCAGAGTGGTGTCTTCGGCCTTGTAAACGATGCCCATCCCGCTGCGGCCCAGTTTTCCCAGAATCCGGTAGTGCGAGATCGTACGGCCAAATCATAGTGGGCGGCTTTTGGGCGCGCTGGTCAGACAGGGAAGTCTACTTCAATCGGTTCGATGAGGGGCACAAGCCAGGTCAGAAGCTTTTGGTGGACGGGATGATTGTTGTAGCGCTCACACGCGGCTGCGTCGGCGAATTTCATGGCGCCGCCGAATTCGTAGCCCCGACCCCGGGGCGAGACGTTGAATCCCACCCAGGATTCGAGGATTTCCGGGATCTGGTCTTTCAGCGTGCGGATTTCTTCGAAAACGCGCTCTTTTTGTGCGCTCGTGACGTCCGGTTTGAACCGGAATGCAAACATGTGGATGAACATGAAGTGGGCTCGCTCGTTGTAGAAAAATCGCAGTGGTGATTTTTGGAGATGAGCTGCGCTTTGTCAACCGCGAAGTACGCGACCGTTGGATCAACCGAGTGGTACGCCGCTGCGCGGAGCGCCGGGCTACGTCCGCGTTCGGGGTCTCTTCGTCTTAGGTGACCGCCTTCTTGTGAAATTGACGCAATCCGAAAGTCAGAAGCGCGACGTCGAAGAAAAGCAGGCCTCCCACCGCTGCGATCATCGGCAAGTGAGGGAATTGCGGCACCAGTGTTCCGCGCAAGCCCTCGCTGGCATAGACCAGCGGATTGATCAGCACGATTTTTTGCATGATGGGGAAATTCGTCAGGGCGCTCCACGGATAGTAGGTGCAACCGAAGAAGATCATCGGCGCCACCACGAGCGAGAACATCAAGCCAATGTGCGTCTGTTCGATGCTGCATCCGAGGGCGAGGCCACCCACGGCCGAGAACAGCGCGACAAGCACTGCGACCATGGCGAAGAGCAGCGGGGCGTGCAGGTTTAGTTCCACGCCGGGCCGCAGTAACAGCCATGCGCAGGGAATCACCATGAGTCCTGCAGCGAGCGCCTGCAAGGTGCCGAAGACGACCTTCTCCACCGCCAGCCAGGAGATTTCCATCGGTGCCAGCAGGCGATCTTCGATTTCGCGAGTAAATTGAAATTCGGAAATCAGGGGCATGGCGACGGCCCAAATGCCCGTACCTACCATGCTGAGGGCCATGATGCCGGGAAGCAGCAAGCTCTTGTAGGCGGGCGGCATAAAACCGCTGCCAACCATCACACGGCCGAAAATAAACACGAACATCAGCGGCTGCAAGAACGTCTGTAGCAACAGTGGGACGAGGTTGCGGCGAGCCACCTGAAAATCGCGCCCGAGCATGGCCAGAAAGGTCTTGAAGTTCACTCGCGCAAACTCCTTCCGGTGTGATGGAGAAAGAGGTTTTCGAGGCTGGGCTCGGAGATGTGCACGTCACACAATTCCACGCTGGCAGCGAGCGCGGCGTTGGCTATTTCGGGAACTAGCGAGCCGCCGCGGTCGGCGTAGAGGTCGGCGCCGTGCCCGTCGGTGGGGCGCACTTCGGTGACGCCGGACAGCGCTTTCAAGCGCGCCAGTACATCGTCGGAGGAGTGACCGAAGCGGAGGCGAAGCAGGTATCCGCCCGGGACGGAAGCCTTCAACTCGCGCGGCGTACCCATGGCGATAACGCGGCCGTGGTCGATGATGGCCAGGCGCTGGCAGAGGGCGTCGGCCTCTTCCATATTGTGGGTTGTGAGCAGAATAGTTTTGCCGCTCTGGTTGTACTCGCGGACGATCTCCCAAAGAAGAAGCCGGGTTTGCGGGTCGAGGCCGGAGCTTGGCTCGTCGAGGAAGAGCACTTGCGGATCGTGCATCATGGCACGCGCGATGGAGAGGCGCTGCATCATGCCGCCAGAGAAGCCGCGGACCATGTGGTCGGCGCGGTCAGTGAGCTTGAAGCGGTCGAGGAGGGTGGCGGCGCGTTTTGCGCGTTCGTGGGAATCGATGCCGAAATAGGCGCCGTGGAAAAGCAGAATCTCCCGCGCGGTAAGCGAAAAATCGAGATTGGGGCGCTGCGCGACCACCCCGATCAGGCGCTTGACCGCCACTTGATTTTTCCAGACGTCGAATTCGCCGATCCATGCTTGGCCGCAGGTCGGACGAACGCGAGTAGTCAGGATGCCCGCCGTCGTGGACTTGCCTGCGCCGTTCGGCCCCAGCAGGCAGAAGATTTCGCCGGGCGCTACGTTTAAGGAGATGCCGTCGAGCGCCACGATCTGAGGCTTCGGCTGCTTGCCTTTGGCGCGCGGTGAGGCGCTCCCGAAGCCACCCGCGCCTGCTGCCGGCGGAGGAGCCGAGGTGTAGACCTTGCGTAAGTCCTGCGTACGGATGCCAGCCAGCATGCGAGAAATTCCATTCAGGGTAGCTTGGCGAAAAGCCTTGGTCGAGCACGAACCGAAACCGACACCACTGATTACGTATCCGGATTGGGAATTGTAACAAGTCAGAGCGGCTGGACGCAGGCCAATTTCGGGGGCATGCTTTCGCGCAGAGCGATACCGAGTGTACGGTCAGTGAGGCGCGTGCCGGGGGCGTCTGTTAGTCCATGTGATGATGCATGGCGAAAATTTTGTCGAGCGAGTCCTCGTAGGGGTAGACGTGGACCATCCAGCCGAAGATCACTGGCGAGAAGCGGCCGCCGGCGGCATCGCAGGAGTCCTTCGTGGCGATCGACCCGTGCAAGCCAAACTTGGTCCAGTCGGCATTGTGCAGTTCGGCGCGCGCGGGCATACAAAGATTGGTGTGCAGGTGCCACATGGCGATGCTGAGCGGCACGCGGGCGTTCAACTGTTCGTCCGTAGCGCGCTTGGGCATGGTGTACATCGCGCCGACCAGTTCATACCCCGTGGACGTCTTCTTGTACAGCAGCGATGTAGGCCGCGCCGGGTCAAACGTGAACGCTTCCATAAATCCGTTGCGATAGCTCGTGAAGTGATATTCCGGTTGCGGAACATTCGGCATGAAAATCCGGAAGCCGTCGTTGAGCGCGATGTGATAGTCCTTGTATTTCTCGATGCCGGCCCGAAGTTGCGTCACGATTTCTCCCGCATGCTGCACGTCTTCAGGTGTTCGTTCGCGCATCGCCGTCATAAACATGTGCTGACTATGAGCGTCTTGATGACCGGGGGTCATGTCGTTGACGGCTGCCCGCTCGTTGGCCTTCTCGTCGGACATATTCATGCCTGGCATTGACGCGCGGTCCGGATTTTGTGGCGCAGGGGCAGGTTCAGGTGCGGTCGAGGGATCCTGCCGAACGGCGACCTGTAATACCTGCTGCTGATGTGCCGGAATGGCTGCCAGCAGAACGCTCACGACGAAGAGCGCGCCAAACACGATTCCCGTTTTGGCCGCTATTTTGAAAAAGCTGCTACGGGCTGACATGACTTTTCTCCCACACCAATAATACGGATGGACGTGCCGTCGTGTTTCACCGGGTTTGGGGGAGGTTCCATTAAAAAACTGTCCTTGTGGCCAGTAACAATCTAGAAACATTCTTGCTTCCCATCGGGGATCGTTCGCCCCGACCGCTGCGTCCCGGTGTAAGGAGCTAACGCACGAGAGGCGGCGCGCCAAGTCCGCGCGTCATGAACAGGGGCCCAAGACCGATCATGCTAAAATTGCGACGTGAAAAAACAGACTATACTCCCGGCGAAATACCTCACCGGAGCAGTCGAGCCGCCCGGCGACAAGTCCATCTCCCATCGGTACGCGATGCTGGCCGCCATGGCGGAAGGCACCAGCGAGTTGCGGCACTTCGCGGCCGCTGCGGACTGTCACAGCACGCTCGATTGCATGAAGGCGCTGGGCGCCGGCGTGGAGGTCGACAAAGACAACGTAAAGATCACTGGCCGCGGAGCCGAGGGACTGAAAGGCAGCTGGCGCGCGCTGGATGCCGGCAATTCCGGCACAACGATCCGCTTGCTCACGGGAATTTTGGCGGGACAAGCCTTTACTTCCAAGCTGACCGGCGATGCCTCCCTGCAAAAGCGCCCGATGGGACGCGTAGTGTCTCCACTTCGCCAGATGGGCGCGGACATTCGCGCGCGCGAAGACAATTTCGCGCCGCTGGAGATTCGCCCAGCGAAGTTGCGCGCCATCCACTACAAAATGCCAATGCCCAGCGCGCAGGTGAAGTCTGCGCTCCTTCTCGCGGGACTCTTCGCCGAGGGCCTTACCTCGGTCATCGAACCGGCTCGCACCCGCGACCATACCGAGTTAGCGCTGGAAGAGTTCGGTATCGATGTCCAGAAGCATGGAAGCTCCGTTCAGATTCGCGGCTCCGGTGGAAACGGCGGCGGCAAACTCCAAGCGCGGTCTCTCGATGTTCCCGGCGATATCTCCTCGGCAGTCTTTTTTATCGCTGCCGCATCGATGTTTCCCGACTCGAATCTGCTGATTCACAACGTCGGCTTGAATCCAACACGGACCGCGATTCTCGATGTGTTTGCGTCGATGGGCGCAGCGATCAAAGTGGTGTCTCTACGAAGCGCGCATGGAGAAGTGGTCGGCGACTTGTCGGTGAAAGGCACGTCGCTCAAAGGCGGAATCGTCGAGAAGGAACAGATACCCCTCGTTATCGACGAGCTGCCGATGCTGGCCGCGCTCGGACCATATACCGAAGAAGGAATTGAGATCCGCGACGCCGCGGAACTTCGCGTCAAGGAAAGCGACCGCATCGCCGCGCTCGCGGAAAATTTGCGACGTATGGGTGCAACCGTCGACGAACGACCCGACGGCCTCCGTGTCGAAGGGCGCAAGGCAGGAAAACCGCGCGGCGCGGAAATCGATCCGCGCGGCGATCATCGCATCGCCATGGCCTTTGCCGTGGCGGGCCTGGCCGCCGAAGGCACGACTACAATTCGCGACGCTGACTGCGCTGGCGTTTCCTATCCGAAATTCTACGAAGATTTGGAACGCGTAGCGGAACGGTAAGAGCGAAGATCCAGCCGTCGAACTAATTCTTGTGAATTGAGATTGATCCGTAGCTCGTCTTCAGTGTGATCTTCGGGCCGCGGCCGTTGCCGTATTTTCCTTCAAGGTGCGAGTCACCCGATTCCGTCGTCTTCTTCAGGGAATCCGCCTCAAACTCCGAGTCGATATCTCCGGAATGGCAATCCGCCACGATCTGAAAGCTCGACACTTCCGGCAGCCCTAACGTAATGCCCGCGGACGCATTGGTGATGTCGATGTCTTCCTTGGGCGAGGAAGAGAAGCGCACCTCGACGTTGCCGTTGCGGTTTTCGATTTTAATTTTGCCGCCTGCGTTTTCAACAGTGATTTCTTCCTCATGCGTGCGCACGTTCAAGTTCCCCGGCGCATCGACAATCTCCAAATTCCCTGATCCCGCTTCCATATGCCCGCTCAACTGTGTCAGGGTCAGGTCCGTGCGACGCGAAACGAAGCGTACGCCCTTGGCTACTTTCTCCGCACGAATCGGTCCTACAAACTCTCCGTTGATCGTGAAATTCCCGGTGGCATCGGTGACGTCAACGCTGTCGCCGGTCCCCGAAATCTTCACGTCTCCCTTGGTTCCCGAAATTTTGGCGTCACCCCGACGCATATCGATATTTACGTCGCCCTTGGTATTGCGTACGTCGATGTCCCCGCTGCCGCCGTTGATCGTCACTGGCGTGCCCATGTCGGCCACGGAAATGTCGCCCTTCTCGTTTCGGATGGTCACCGCGGACTTACTCGGCACCACCACGTCCATGTCCACACTGACCCGCGAATCGCCGCCGCTCGTGGGCTGCACGTCAAAACCATCGCCGTTCGGCACGATTTCGACGCCAACGCGGTCGGCGACGCGGTGCGCATCGTTTTCGTTCCAACTGCGCACGTTCTTCTTCCCATTGACGCGAATTTCCGGCTCATCGGAACCCCGCACGCTGATATCGCCGTGAATCCCACGAATGGTGATGCGCGCGTTTGCGGGAACCGGCTTCGGCATCACGTCAAGATCGGCCGTCGTGGTGTCGCCGCTCACCCACTCGGGAAAGTGCTCCTTCACGCCCTCTACCGCGACAACCACTCCGACGAGCGCCAGTAACCCAAGCACAAGAAAAACTTCGCCGGGTGTGATCCGCGAACCCCCAACATCGCCGGAGCGCGACCCCGCCATTCGTTCGTAAAGTTTCAAGGCGCCCCAAAAGATCAGCAGCAACGGCCACCAATGCGTCAGGATCCGGCCCAGCTCAAAGCCGCGGTAGTTGTGCAGCAAAAGCAGCACACCGATGAAGATCAGAAGGAGGCCGCTGAAAATGCTGCTGCCGCGCGGGCGACCGTTAGACATGTCTGGTTATTGTCCCTGCCCGGGATACGTGCTCTGTGTCGGTCCGGGAGTAGAACCTGGCGCAGGCGGCGCCGCGGGTGGAGCAGGAGTCGAAGAGATGTGGCCTTCCATGGGAGCCAGCGATGACGCCAGTAAAATCGCGCCGATCACGACCAGGATCACGGGGTAGGTGTTGCCGAAATCGAAATAGCCGCCGCGCGCCTGTTGCAAGAGGAAAAGCACGCCGACGGTGATGACCACCGCGGGGCCCATCAGCGCGCGTATGGTGCATCGCGCACAGCGACAACGAACCTGATCACTCATGGCGCCACCTCGTTTTGGCCCTCACGGCCGCCCCCCAAGGCGCTGGCGGAACATCAGCACGCCGACGACGATCAGAATCACCGGCCAGAATTGCTGGATGCGCCACCAGGGGAACCAATCGAAATTGTGCAGCAGCAATAAAATGCCAATGGCGATGATCAGGAACGGTCCCACCGGTTTGCCCTTGCTGAACGATTCCAGTGGATCGTTCAGAATCTCTCCCGCAAGCTTGGCCTTAGCGGTGCGATACGCATCGACCGGCATATACACCCACAGCGCCGCAATGCAGATCCATAGCGCCGCTTCCGCTCCGCCGCTCAACGCGCCATCCACACCCAGGATGAAGAGGAAAAGAAAAATCGCGAGATGAATCACGCCCTTGCCGTACTGCTCGTTATAAAACGCTCCCAATCCCGGCAAAAATCCCAGGAAGAATGCCAGCGCGGGATTCGGTCCCACGCCGGCTCGCGGCACAACCGGCGGCGGCACGGGGACTTGTCCGGTTGCAACATCAGGCGCGAACGCTGCGACGGGGGCGGACGGCGCCGGATGTCCCATCACATTGGCTAGGCAATCTTCGCAGTACAGCACATCGCGTACCGGCCGCACGCACACCGGACACATCGGCTTGCCGCAATTTCGGCAAAAACCTGCGGCGTCCACATCCGGATGGACCGCACACTTCATGGCAATCTCCTCGCGAACGTGGGAACGCTGAAATGTCCAGTCCACATCGGCAGCTCGTCGGCTAAAACCTCGATTTGCCGCGTGATATCATTGGCGCGATTCTGCTGGCGTGGCGACGAAGGCTTCGAGCCATCGGTCCGGCCCGGCTGTTTCTCGGGAGAAGATGACGGTGCCGAACTCTCCGGATTTGCCTGCAAATCGTTGTCCTGCCGCAAGCGCGATTGAATTTCCGATACCACGCGCAGGTCGTTCACAAACTTTGTGGTCTGCCCGTAGACCAGATGCACTTTCCGGTCCGCGGTGCGATAAATATTCGCCGGCTGCAAATCCGCCAGCTTCGGCTTGCGCCAAGAGAAGCCCACCGCGCTCAGCAAAATCACAAACGATCCCGCAACCGAAAGCGCTCCGTACGCGAAACGCATCGAAGCCATGCCGCGAACCCAACCCAACACCGCAGCCCATCCCTTAGTGGTCTCCCGCGGCCCCAGCGTCTTGTCCAGAATGGCGTAGACCAGCCGCGGCGGAGCTTCCAGCTGCTCCATCGAATGCATGCCCGACAGAAGCTGGGAAACGTGAGCCACCAGCGGCGCGCAGCGCTCGTCGCATTCCGCAACGTGCGCCTCAAACGCCGTCCGTTCGGTCCCCGCAAGCGCGCCATCCAGATAATCGCTAAGCCGAGCTTCGATTTGTTCGCAAGTCCAAGTCATTGTCGTCTTCTTCGTCTGGTCCTTACTTCTCTATTTTCCTGCTTCTTCTCTGCACCCTCTGCGTCTCTGTGTCCTCGGCGTTAATTCTCACTTTTCCAGTCACGACGGCCGCACACCCATCTGCTGCAAAATCCTAGCCAGTTCGATCCGCCCTCGATTGATCCGGGACTTCACGGTCCCTTCCGGCACCGCCAAAACTTGCTGTATCTCCGCATACTCCAGCTGTTGCAAGTCCCGCAAGATCACCGCTTCCCGTAGGTCCGGCGAGAGCTTGATCAAGGCTGCTTGCACTTGCGAACTCAGCTCCCCAAGCAACAACTGCTCGTCCGGGCGTCGCCCTGCCGACTCCTTGTTTTCCACCACCGGCATGGCGTCGTCCAGCGAATCGGTCAATCGATCCCGCTTCGAGCGCCGGTAGTGATCGATCAGCAAGTTGCGTGTAACGCTGGTGAGCCAAGTCGCAAACCCTCCATGCGCCGACCGATAGCTCCCTAGTGTACGGTACACCCGCACAAACACGTCCTGCGACAGATCCTCGGCTTCCGCTCCATTCCCGGTAAACCGGTAACAAATGTTGAAGATGCGGCGCGTGTGGCGGCGTACAAGCTCCTCCCAGGCTGAACCGTCTCCCTGGAGGCATTGCTGGACCAGTTGGGCATCCTGCTCCAACGTCTCATCAGCCTCGAATCCT
>Ga0073928_10000923_pt1 | contig 60802 bp, 58 predicted proteins | sample PaiPotPPA55metaG_FD_76969 | JGI IMG/M metagenome (GOLD analysis project Ga0073928, IMG submission 76969) | Iron sulfur acid spring bacterial and archeal communities from Banff, Canada, to study Microbial Dark Matter (Phase II) - Paint Pots PPA... ... | reverse complement strand
TTCTGCATCCTTATCCTGACGCCCGCTTTTCCGCTACTCATCCACGATAAGAGCCGTATGCGTAGACGCGCTAGTACGGATCTGTGCGGGGGGCGATCAGCGATGGTCGTCCCTACCGCGACAGCTATCCGGGTTCGACGGCGGGATTAGTCCTGTGCAGTCTCAGGGTTGTATCGGAAGCGCGATGGGGCAAGGCGCCTGCACCAGCACGGTGTGTTGGCGCGCTTTCGATACAACGACTTGAAGGAAGCCGCCCGCGCGGCGGACGCGGGCCCTATGCAAATTCAATGGTGGGAAGCAGCGTCGTCGAGGTGTGCCGAGGCTGAGCCGCAGAGCGCGACACGTGACAGAATTAGCCCGGAAGCTAGCTGAATGCGAAAAAGGATCGTGAAGCGCGTGGTTGAAGAGCTGGAAAAGGAGGTCCGTTCCGAGGCAAGGCACAGGAGTAGGGAGCGGGTGGAAAAACACTTTCGAATTGGAGAGAGTCGCTTCATGCTGCAGCCGTGACCACCGGTGGGGAACGAAGTTGGGTTTCAGCAGTGGTGAGTCTTTCGACGACCATCATCGGTCCACCACACTTGGGACAAGACCAAAGATCGCTCGGACCGGCGGTGGAGGCCTGTTGCTCGGTTCGCGGTGCCCCGCCGAGCAATTGGAAGGAAAGTGGCAAGGTGGTGGCACGTTTGCGGTTGGCCAGGAAGCCGAAGTTGCGGATGCGCACGAAACCTTTCGGGAGCAGGTGCAAGAGGAAGCGGCGCAAGAACTCATCGAGAGATAGGGTCATCAACTTCTGTTCGTTGTTGTGGGCGGAATGGCGCCAACGAAACGTGACCTTCCCATCAGCAAACGAGATCAGTCGATGGTTGGAGATGGCTACCCGATGGGTGTAACGGCCAAGATAACGGAGTACATGCTCCGGGCCTCCGAACGGTGGTTTCGCGTAGACCACCCAATCCTTTCGAAATAGTGGTCTCAGCCACGCAGCAAAGATTTTCGGCTGAGTCAGGGTTTGCAAGTCCCCGTGAAAACTGAGGCTGCCGTCCTTAAAAGCGTGCCGGAGTGCCGCGACGAACTTGCCGCGAAAGACTCGGCTGAGCACTTTGACAGGAAGAAAGAATGCATAGGCTGGTTTGATCCAACGCGAGCGATCGGCAGAAAGTCCACCGGCCGGCACCACACAATGTACATGCGGATGAAGTTCGACCTTCTGACTCCAAGTATGCAGGACACTGAAGAAGCCAATTTCTGCACCGAGATGTTGGGGGTCGCGGGCGACCTCGAGAAGCGTTTCGGCACTGGTGCGAAACAGGAGATCGTAGACGACCTTCTTGTTCTGCAAAGCCAACGGGGCCAACTGGCGAGGCAGCGTGAAGACCACATGCACGTACTGCGTCGGAAGAAGTTCCCTGCGACGCTTCTCGAGCCAACGTTCGCGAGTGCCCGCCTGACACTTCGGGCAGTGTCGATTTCTACAGGAATTGTAGGAGATGGCGCGATGTCCGCAGCGAGTGCACTCATCGAGATGTCCGCCGAGCGCGGCGGTGCGACACCGCGCAATCGCCAGGAGCACTTTGACGTGCTTCCAGGTGATCCACTTACGGCTTCGTTCGATGAAGGCGTCTCCCGCAGCGCGGACCAGATCGGCCACCTCGAGGGTGGCCGGTCCATCTACTCGCCCTGTGGTGGCCGGTCTTTTAGCTCCAGCAAGTCCAGAGGACTCCCGGTCGCACTGAGGTGACGTTCAGAGAGGTGGAGGTAGATGGTGGTTTCTTCCAGATCGCGATGCCCTAGCAACATCTGGATGGTTCGCAGATCCGCGCCTGCTTCCAGTAGATGTGTGGCGAAGTAGTGCCTCAGCGTATGTGGGTGTACGTCTTTCTGAAGGCCCGCTTGCTGAGCGGCTTTCTTGCAAGCGGTCCAGACTACCTTGGTGGTGATCGGTGTGTCACCGGTATGCCAGCGGTTGCCTGGAAACAGCCATGTGCTTGGCTTGTGCCGTAGTCCGCGCCAGTGCTCACGCAGTACCTCGAGCAGTTTTGGACTGAGCATCACATCCCGGTCTTTGCGTCCCTTGCCGCCCTGGACGTGAATCACCATGAGTTTGCTGTCGATGTCGCTGACTTTCAAATGCGTCAATTCAGCGCGCCGTACTCCGGTAGCGTAGAGGGTCATCAACAGAGTGCGCTCAAAAGGAGTTAGTGCCGCGTTGATGAGTTGTGCGACTTCTTCCCGGCTGAGGATCGAAGGAAGGTGAAATGCTCTTTTCGGATAGGGCGTCTCGGCGATGCTCCAGGTTTTCTTGAGAGTTTTGACGTAGAAGAATCGCAGAGCTGCCAATCGTTGCGTAACCGTGCCCGGCGACAATTTGCGCTTCTTGAACAGCTCGGCCTGATATTCACGAATGTGTTCCGGACCCAAACAATCTGGAGAACGCTTGAATCGTCGTGAGAAATCTTCAACTGTGCGAATGTAACAGCGTGTGGTAGCCTCAGAATAATTACGACGCTCGAGTTCTTCGAGCATCATTTTGCGAAGTCGGGTCATAAGGACCTCCTTATGACCCGACAACTTACTTCAGCCGTTCGCCATAAACTGCTACGTTCGCCTCACGCGAAGCGTCCGCCGCGCGGGCGGCTTCGTTCAAGTCGGCTTGTAGGAAACGATCTCCGCTTGGCATCGACCCTGGACGGATTACTGGCCCACCCGTAATTACTTCGGATATCTAATAACGCAGTAATTGGAAACCGACCCACTGTCTCGCAAGAACCAACGAGCAGAAACCTTAGGAGTTAAGTACAATAGAACCTTGCCGGGAAATCTAGTGTACGCCTGGCTGCATCGAACGTAGAATCAAGTGGGGCAAATGCCGGTACCTATTTCACAGATGTGGACGGTCGCGACGTACGTCCTCAAGCAAAAAATTGCGGGACGCAAGCGCTACCCGTTTGTGCTGATGCTCGAGCCGCTTTTCCGCTGCAATCTGGCGTGCGCCGGCTGCGGCAAGATTCAGTATCCCGCCCATATCCTCAAGACGGAATTAAGCCCTGAAGAGTGCTTCAAGGCCGTCGATGAGTGCGGCACGCCCATGGTTTCCATCCCGGGCGGCGAACCGCTGATGCACCCGCAAATCGACAAAATCGTCGAGGGCCTGGTTGCGCGCAAGAAATACATCTATCTCTGCACGAATGCTCTGCTTTTGAAGGAAAAACTGGATCTCTTCCAGCCCAGCAAATATTTGACGTTTTCCGTTCACATGGACGGCCAGCGCGAACACCACGATTTCTCCGTGTGCCGCGAAGGCGGCTACGACCTGGCGGTCGACGGAATTAAGGAAGCGCTAAAGCGCGGCTTCCGCGTCACCACCAACACCACGCTCTTTGACGGCGCCGATCCCAACAGCGTCCGGCAGTTTTTCGACGAAATGATGGAGTTGGGCGTCGAAGGCATGATGCTTTCGCCGGGCTATTCCTACGATAAAGCCCCGGATCAAAAGCACTTCCTGGGACGCGCGAGAACGCGTCGCACATTCCGCGCCATCCTTTCCAATCGCAAGAAGAGCTGGCAGTTCAATCAGTCTCCTCTTTTTCTCGAATTCCTGATGGGCAAAAAACAATATGCCTGCACGCCCTGGGGCATGCCCACCTACAACGTGTTCGGGTGGCAAAAGCCTTGTTACTTGCTCCAGGACGGCTATGCCGACTCGTTTCAGGAGCTGCTGGAAACAACCGAATGGCAGAATTACGGGACGGAATCTGGAAATCCGAAGTGCGCCAACTGCATGGTTCACAGCGGTTACGAAGCATCGGCGGTTGACCATACCTTCAGCGGTCTTCGCGGCCTTTTCGCCACGATAAAGGCCACGTTTTCCGGAAATTACGCCGATCCAGATGCGCTGGCCCTCCTCAACGAACCCGCAAAGCCAGTCCATTCTTATAATCCGCTCATTCAAATTGACAAAGGCAAATCCCAGCTCGAGGAGACGCGCGCTTGACGGGTCCTCGGCACACAGACCAGCCCAATCACGCGGAAACTGATCCGCAGAATCCCGATACTCTGGAAGTAGCTCCGGGAAAAATGCGCGAAGCAGTCGAGGGATGGCTGCCGGATCTCGCGACGGAACAAGAATTGCGCGAGGCTCTCGAAAAAGCCTTCGACTATCGCGGCGACGTCACTCTAACCACGAAAGATGGCAAGAAGATAGAAGGATACATCTTCGACCGAGTGTCCGGTTCCACGCTCGCCACTTCCTTCGTGAGAATTCTACCGAAGGATTCCAACCAAAGACAGAAGATCGCCTATGCCGATATTGCGGCACTTGCTTTCACGGGCCGCGATCCCGCCGCTGGAAAAAGCTGGGAAGCTTGGGTCCGCAAATATTGGGAAAAGAAAGCCTCCGGCGAGAGCGGTTTGAGCTTGCAACCCGAATCCCTCGAATAATCAAAACGCCTCCGCGCAAGTAGTCCTTCCCACTCCCTCTCCTAATAAGTCGATATAATTCAATCATTTAGATGACAAGCCAGCCGTTGCACCCCGGCCTCCGTCGTGGACAAATACGCCATTTTGTGGTACTCTTTGACTAGCGTTTGTTGCTCTTGCATTGCCTTCTGGCTCGTTGGAGGGTGCTGCAAGGACAATCTTTGCGCCCTTTCTGTGGATTTAAAGTGAAGAAAAGGCCCCAAAGGCCTTCAGGGCAGAGAACGTCACCCGGCCTCTAGCGTGTGCACTTGCAAGCCCCGGCGCACGCCTCACGAGTTTCGGTTCGAGTTTCAACGACGCAAATGTGGTCAAGGAGGATGATGTGCAAGTGATGGCAGAAGGACAGACAGTCAAGCACGAAACGTACGGCCTGGGCATTGTTACCGCTTCCGACCAGGAGCGCACCGCAATCGATTTCGACGATCACGGCCCCAAGTTGTTCGTTACCAGCATCATGGTGGCTGAACTCATTGGTGAAGCTCCCGCCACGCCGCCGAAGACCAAGCGCCGCCGCAAGGCTTCCACCGCCGCGAAAGCCGCCAAGAAAGCCGCTGCCGCTACTGCTGCTGCCGCCGCAAGCCGTTCGTAGTTCCTTTTTTTGCTCCACTCTAGAAGTCTGCAATTCCCCTTCGCCAATCAGGCGCTGGGGTGTGTCTGAAAATTCCCGATCTCCGTTTGTTCTCCCCTTAGAAGTGTCTGCCCCATGAAGCGTTTCGTCGGTGCACCTGGGATGATTTTCGCGATTCTCGGTCGTGTGAAGCTCCGTTTCGCTGGTCGCGGCGCCAGCGTTGCTAAACGCGGGAACCGTACTATCGTCCTGGCCCTCGAATGAAGTGGTTGGCCGCTCTCGATTTTTGTTCAACGCTACACACTCACGTTTACTCGCCCTCTAACTAGACAACAGGTCACCACTTACCTCTACGCTTCTTCCGACCTTTTAGCTCGTTGACATCCAAAGCCGCGCGGACAATCCTAAAGACAATCCAGGGGCCAAAGCTTCTCTCTGCACGGAGCGCAAAATGAGAACCGTAACTTTGAAATTAGTCCTGGGGCTTTGTTTTTTTCCCGCCCTTTTCATCGGAACTGCTTCCCCAACTTTCGGCCAAGGCGCACCCGGCGTATCTGAAAACGAGGTTTTGATCGGATCCTGTTCCGCTCTGGAAGGCCCGTCACATTTTCTGGGTGAGGAAACTGTGACAGGCGCAAAAGCCTATTTCAACCTTATTAACGAAGAGGGCGGCGTCAACGGGCGCAAACTCAAGCTCATCTCCGCCGACGACAGCTACGACCCAGCGAAGACAAAAGCGTGTTTTGATCATCTGATCAGCGAAAAGGTGTTCGCGCTGGGATTCTTCGTGGGCACGCCCACCGCCGTGAAGTATGTCCCCATGGCCGACAGCGCCAAGATTCCGCTGGTTGGTCTGTTCACAGGCGCTCAGACTCTCTATGTGCCGTTGCGCCACTGGATTGTGAACGTGCGCGCATCGTATTTCGATGAAACGAGAGAACAGGTCGACGGCCTGTGGAAAACTCTCGGCTACAAAAAAATCGGTGTCATTTACCCCGACGATGCATTTGGTACCGCCGTTCTCGAAGGTGTCAAGGCCGCCCTCAAGCAGCAAGGTGCCGAACCCGCGGCCATCGCCTCCTATCAGCGGCAAACGGCACAGGTTGGCGGAGCCATCGACACCGTCCGCGGGGCGAACCCGGATGCTGTGGTGGTTGTGGGACCTGCAAATACGGTAGCGCCCATCCTAAAGCAAGCCCACGCCAAGGGATGGAAACCTATGTTCGTGACCGTCTCGTTTGTTGGGACAGATGAATTGATTTCTGAAGCGGGCGCGGATGCGGAAGGTGTGGTGATTACACAGGTCGTCCCACCGTACTACATGACGGAGCAGAAGTCCGTCGCTCTATATCGGCGGGGGCTTGGGAAGTATTTTCCTTCCGAGCAGCCTAACTTCGTCAGCCTCGAAGGATTCGTGGATGCCATGGTGCTGGTCGAGGGGCTTAAACGAGCGGGGAAGGATCTGACACGGGAAGGGCTCATCCGCGCTATTGAATCGATCCATGACCATGACTTAGGTCTTGGCCCGCAGCTCAAACTCAACTATTCCGCGAAGGAACACAAGGGCTTCGACCATGTCATTCCTACGGTGGTTCGCGGCGGGCGCGCCGTGCCCTTTACCGATTGGTCCACGGCTTTGCCAAAACAGTAGCGCGCATTTTCTTTTGTCTATCACGTTTGAGCCACCGATCAAGGGCAATACCCAAATTAGAAAAGAGCACAGGCAGGAGTGCCTGTGCTACTTGTGGGCGGATTCGGTTTGCTCGAAGGCGTGGTACGAGGAGCGGACTAGCGGGCCGGCTTCGACGTGTTTGAAGCCCATGGCTTCCCCGAGGATTTTGAACTCGGCGAACTCGTCGGGGTGAACGTAGCGAACGATCGGGAGATGGTCGCGCGTCGGCTGTAGATACTGGCCCAGCGTTAGAATGTTTGTGCCTTGCGCCGCGAGGTCCTGCAGCGTCGCGAGCACTTCATTCTTTTCCTCGCCAAGGCCGAGCATCAGTCCTGTCTTCGTGGGCACATCGGGATGGGTTTGTTTCGCGCGGCGAAGCAATTCCAGCGAACGCTCGTAAACTGCACCTTTGCGGACTTGCCGATAGAGGCGCGGAACGGTTTCCGTGTTGTGATTCAAGACGTCGGGCCGCGTCGCGAGGACGACGTTCAGCGCGTTCCAATCGCCGCGAAAGTCCGGGATGAGCACTTCGACTTTGCAGCCGGGCACGCGGCGGCGAATTTCTTCGATGGTGCGCGCAAAAATGTGCGCGCCGCCGTCCGGCTGGTCATCGCGATTGACGCTGGTGACGACCGCGTACCGCAAACCCATTCGCGCAACGGCTTCCGCGACACGCAAAGGTTCGTCTTCGTCGGGCGGGCCCGCTGGCTTGCCGCTCGGCACGGCGCAGAATCCGCAGGCGCGCGTGCAGATGTCTCCCAGAATCATGAACGTGGCGGTGCCGTGGTCCCAGCACTCGCCCATGTTGGGGCAGCGGGCGCTTTCGCAAACGGTGTGCAGGTCGAGCGTGCGCATGATGCGCTTCAGGTCCTGGTAGCGCTCGCCGCCAAAGAATTTTACGCGGAGCCAGTCGGGGCGGGGGTGCGCGTTTGGCGGGGGAACCGGCGTCGGCGGCTGATTCGAGATGATGTTGAACGGTGTGGCCATTGAGTCTGCTCGAGTCTTCTATTTTACCTCATTGCCCGAGCAGCACCAACCAAGCCCTCTAATTGTCACGGCGCGCTCGTGACCTGGCCAGAATCGCCGGTCTGATGGTCCTTGATTTGAAAGCGCAGAAATTCGTGCACGGCGGCAACTGCGTCGGCGTTTTTCGTGATGATGCGGATGCGCGCGCCGTGCTCGGTGTTTTCGAGCTTGTATTGGATGGCTTCGCGCAGGCGCTTCATGGTCTCCGAGCCGGGAGGATTTTGTGAGTGAATGAGCATCGGGGCGGAAAAATCGCCGGCCGCGAACATCTTTGCGATGTGACCGAAGTGCATGCGGATTTCATCCAGCGTGGCGGTGTCGTCGGCCTTGTTGGCTTGGACATCGATGGCGCCGCCATCAGGGTAGAGATGGAAGTGATGCGTGGCTTTGTCGTGCGAGAAACCCATGACGTGATCGCCGCGCTCGACGACACCTTGGTGATGGTCGTCTTGGGTGGCAGGCTTGTCCTGGGGATAGACGTGCATGGTCGCGAGGGTCAGCAAGGCTGCGGTCAGAAGTACGTTCATCGAGGGAGTCCTTTCGGATGAGAGTCTCCGTGTTTGGACGGACGAGGAGAAGAAGGGTGTGGAGGGGTACCCCAACCCGGGTGTTTTGCGCAAAGAGTGCGGAAATTGCTGAAAAAATTGGGGATAGCATTTTGCGCGGCGCAAAAGAGTGCGCAAGAATATGAAAACAAAGGGCTCATTAAGTGTTGTGGAATGATATTGATGCGGACTTTTTGCATGAACAGTGGCGAGTGACGAGTATCGAGACAGAAGAGAAAAGCAGATCCTTCGCTACGCTCAGGATGACACCGATTGGAATTCAATAGACAGGGGAGCGGGGAGCGATTCGTCGGGGAAGCGGCTGGCGAGGAGAACATGAGGAAGGGTAGCACGGAATTAGCGAGGAAGTAAACTATTTTACAGGGAATGATCGAAATTGGGGGTTGAACGGCGATTTTTGGGGGTTGAATGGAGGGGCGATTGAAGCGACGTATGCTTTGGTCAGGAACTTGGCGGGCGGAAAAAGAGGAGAGCGCCTCACGCTTTGCAAAAAACAAAACCGCAAAGAGTAGGCCCCCCGGAGTTAAGGCGCGGCCTCCCGCACGCCGCCTTGGCGTGGAGCAGGTCAGCTTCGGGCCGGGGCCTGGAGCCACTTGATCGCTCTGCGCCACGGGGCAGCCTCTCCGTTGCTCATCGGGGTCTGCAACCACACCATCGCGCGAAGCCCGGCAACCGCCCAGCGGTTGGGACCACTCTCTTGGGGCTCTGGCAGGTCAACCGGTGGTTTTTCCTCCGGCGTAAGCCAATAGGGGCTGGCATTTGCAAAGGGTCGGTCCGCGGCGGCAATCGACGAGGGACGCTCGCTGATCGCGCCTGCGAGCGACAACTTTAGCAGTGCCCCGACTTGCTCTTGGGAGGCTCTAATTGTTTTCAAGATTTTGCGCGCAAACCAAACACCGGCAGCCAGGAAGCCAAACTGAGCGAGGAGATTTCCCAGCGCATACCAATTGTTCTGGATCCAAGCGGTGAATTCGTTCATGGTTACCCCTTGGACTGGGACAGGTTCAATTTACAAGCGGGCTTCGGCGGCGGAAACTGGTGAGAAGTCCAGAAAACGGGCAAGTGCTATCCCTGCCCTTGCGGACTCCCTGCTACCCGCCCAAACCCGCAAGGATTGGGCACCCGGCGGCCCACCACCCCGCCAGGTTTCATTGTCCAAAAGTTGCCTTATTTGTTAAGATACGGCCATCGAATAGGGCCACAACTTGAGGTTGAAACGGAGTATTGAATGGCGAAACTAGACGACCTAGAAGCTGTCCGCACGATAGCTGCTGCACTCAGCGGCTTCAGCCCAGAGGAGCAAGAAAGAATTCTGCGTTGGGCACGCGAGAAGATAGGGCTTGCGCCGGCCATGCGGACACTGCCGGAAACACGAGCCCCGCAGCCATCTTTACCCGTCGCACCGGCAAGGCCGCCCGGACAACCCGGTTCGGCGCAGGTGCCCACGTCGGGCAAGGACCTGAAGACTTTCGTGACCGGCAAAGATCCGAGAAGCGATGTGCAGTTTGCCGCCACCGTGGCCTACTTCCACAGGTTTGAAGCTCCACCAGATCAGCGAAGGAATGAGATAGACGCCGCCGTTCTCCAAGATGCGTGCAGGCTTGCGGGCAGAACGCGTCTTAAGCACCCACTCATGACTCTTAACAATGCGAAAAACCTTGGCTTATTAGATAGCGGTAGCGAGAAGGGCAGATTCACTATCAACACCGTTGGAGAGAATCTTGTTGCTATGACGCTACCTGGTCACGCTGATGGCTCTGCAAGGAGTAACAAACCCAGGAAGCCAAAGAAGCCCCCAAAAAAGGTCATTAGAAAGCAAAAGTGACCTTCGCATGAACGAAGCAGACGAAGCTATCTATCAAGCTATCACCGACGCGGAACGGATTCGGTCTGTTACGCGTAAGAAAAAGCTTCCACAAGTCAGGGGTTCGGAGCGTGGTGTCATCCGGGCCAACGCATTGACTTGGTTTCAATCGCACCGCCCTAAGGTCGCCGCGATTTTTTCTCCCGCTGAATTGCAGCCAGTAGACGAAATGTATCAGAGAATTGTTCAAGCCAGTCACAAAGATGCTGCCCGTACCGGCTATGTGAGCACCTTCAAAGACATATACGACAATCTTGTTCAACTTCGTTCGAGCAACATGCGCAAACTGGCCTCTGCCGCCACAGTAGATACTCCACCAGACTTCTCGAAACTCATTTCGGATGCTGCCATGCAAGGCATTCTGCAAAAGCGATGGACGGAGTGCGTCATTTGCATCGCATACGGTGCACCGCTCGCCGCAACTGTCATGGTCGGTGGTCTGCTGGAAGGACTGTTGCTGGCGAGAATAAACCGGGAGAGTAATAAAGCTCCGATTTTCACCGCTGTTGCCGCACCAAAGGACAGACAAAATAACCCACTGTCTTTGCGAGACTGGACACTTCAAGACTACATCGGTGTGGCGCATGAACTGAAATGGATTACGGTGGCCGCAAAGCATGTGGGCGTTGTCCTACGTGACTACCGAAACTACATTCACCCACAGAAGGAACTGTCGCACGGTGTTTCGCTGACAACGCCAGACGCCGTGATTCTCTGGGAAATCGGTAAGAGCATTTCCAGACAACTCCTCAAATGAGAATGGCCCGTCCCGGTCAAGATCGAGGCGAACATGGCGCGGCACTTAGGGTTGCGTTAAAAAGCTCCAGCTTGTTTGCGCAGGGGCTTGGCTGAGGATTGCGCTTCGACGGATTTGCGGACGCCTTCGGCGTGGAGTTCGCCGCGTTCGAGAAGATCGAGTATCTGGTTGGCGGTCAGCGTATCTTTGCCGACGGAGAAGATTATCTGGCCATCGGCGGTTTGCATAGGGAAACCGACAGCTATGCCATGTTGGCGCAGCAGGTGGACGGCCTTCACGATATCGTCTGTTCTCTTTAGGGAATTGCTCACGGCAAACTTTCTAAACGGTAGCGACATCATTGCCGAAACGGAGGAGTTCGTCTAGAGGCAAGATTGGTCCGCACACAGGTTTTGCACAGCTTCTCCACCTTCCTAGGCTGGCATGGCGGAGAGGCGGGGACGGCGCGGAGGAAGAATCTCCGCACGCGCGCTAAAAGTCGTAGCGCGGATGCGGAGAACTAAAGGTCTGAAACATGCTCTGCCGAGGCGCAGGGCGAGCTGACCAAGTGCACGACTGAAGTCGTGCGCCTTCACAAAACGAAGGCGCTAGAACAACTTACTTGGCGGCGTGGCGGGCTAGGCGGGCGGCAAAGCCTAGCAGGAGAGTGCGCTTTTTGGGATCCATTTTGGCTAGGTAGCGCTGCAATTGGCTTAGTTCGGAGGCGTCTTTTTTGGAGGCACCCCAGAGGCCTTTGTCGTCGTCGCTGATAAGTTTGCGGGGCTTGGGGGGTTCGTCCCCTTCGTACATGACTTTGTAGAGAGGCATGTCCAAGGCGCGGGCCCACTTTTCGAGGGTCTCGACGTTGGGGACGGTGTGGCCGTTTTCGACGCGGGAGACGTAGCAACGGAGAAGGCCGGTGGCCTTCTCGATATCTCCCTGGCTGAACTTCTTTTCTTCACGCAGGGTTCGGAGTCTTTGTCCTATTTGCATAGGTAGAGCATACGACAACGAGGCGGCTGGTGGCTAGTGGTGATTAGCGAGCGACGAGGGAGGAGCAAGAAGAGCGGCGGGGAATCGGGCTTGAAAAAATTGAGGGCGCAACATGCGGTTAAGCGTGTTGCGCCCTTTAAATCGAGCCGTAAAGTATCAGGCTTCCGTTCAATCCAGCGACGCAGGAGCCTTGCGGCTTGCCACGCCTTCCAAACTGATTCGTACAACCCTTCGAACTTTCCGGTTCAGCCTTGCGGCGCAAGAGCGGTGAAGCTCTTGCGACGTTCGAACTAAACCGTGAGTCCTGCACTTTGCAGTTCAATCTAAAAGCGCGATCGTGGTTAAACTTTCGCAGCTTTTAGCCTGAACCGTAAGGTGTTTATGCTTCCGGTTCAATCTGTGCGGAAGATAGACTTTGTGGTTTGCGGCGTCAATGGAATTCGGGAAAAAAGTCTGTGCAAATTTGTGGATGACTGTGGGAAAAAGAAAGAAAAGGATTTTACAAAGGACGCTGAGAACACAGATGGCATAGAGAAGAGAGGACTATTTGATTTTAGCGATGCGGCCTTCGGTGGGGAATTTCTGGAATTGGAGCGCATCGTGGCCGGGGACTACGCGATCGACTGAGCCAGCCAGTTCGATCATTCGCGATTGGGCGGCGATGTTAGCGGGATGATCGGCCTCGCTGAACGTGGCGCTGGCCAAATGAGAGGAGAGGTTGAGATAGAAATAGCAATTGTCGGAGGCGAGCACGAACGGAGGATTGCCGTCGACGCGCAGATACTGCGAGGCATAGGTGTGGCGCGAGCCGGTGTAGGCGCGAATGCCGGCTAAAATTTCGACGTTGTCGCCGTCGACGAGATGGATGCGGCCTTCGATGTTTAACCGAAGGAGTTGCTTGACGTCTTCTGGATCGATGCCGCCGTGATTGCCGCCGGGCTGCCAGGCGTCCAAGGTGTAGTAGCGATACTCGTCCTTCTGAAGCCATACGCTGGCTTTCGGGAAGAGATCGATACCGCCCATGTGGTCCCAGTGCGCATGGCTGATGACGATGTCTGTTACTTCTTCGGGCTGCACTCCAGCGAGCTTCACGGCTTCGTCTGGGCGGAGATAGTCTTTCATCGGAAAGTATTTGAGAAAGGTATCGCGATGAAAGCCGCTGTCGAAAAGAATGGTGTGGCCTCCACCGCGTATCAGCCACACCACCATGGCGATATCGACTTTCACGTCCTTGGGGCCGCCGACTACCAGGGCGGAGACTGGAACATCCGGGGAGCTGGCGTAGCGAATGGCTTGGATCGAGTAGTCGGGCGTGGACGGAGCTGCGAGTAGCGACAACGCTGCGAAGATTGCTGCAAGGAAGAATCGTTTCATGTGAACAGAATTATAACGGAATTACAGCGGTTGGCGCGAGGAGCGCACGAAATCGCGCAGCACGGTTACATTCGGACCATACGCACCGATGCGGCCTGCATCCACGGGCAAGCCAAGCCGCTCTGCCAAGTCGAGGTCGACACCGGCGTCGTCCAGCTCAGACAAACTAAAACCCTGCGCGGGCAACACGCGGTTCAACCCCGTCGGATACACGGGCCGCGGCGGGCGATGACGCTGCCAGGGCCGGCGCGCCAGTTCATAATATTGCTGCCAATCGCGTTTATGCCACGTGGTCATCGTTCTCTTTACTACGTCCTCTTCTACCGCTTGGATGCACGGAGCGGCTAGAAGGTTCGTCTCGAAATTGTCAGGCATCGCTTGTACCACCCGCGGCCATGGATACCGTCAATCCCTCCCTGGGGAGGGCGAGCCGTCAGGCGCTCAACATACTTCACATTCGATGGCTTGAGTCATTTTCCTTGCCTATTGTTTCAAACACGTTACCGGGCGATATGTTTCGCGTGCTGTACTCCCGGCGCCGAAGCAAGCTGCTTTGTCGCCCACGGCGGCGGGGGACACCGTTAGCCGCGGGATACTATACGCAATGGCCAACTTTCGCTAGCGGAGAACTGGCTCTTCTCTACCATCTCGGCCCGCGGGCACGTTGCCGCGCCAGCCTTGTGAGGCCGGGTCTCTTTTCATCATTGGCAAACAGCTACTCTCTTTGACGGATTTCTGCCTAGAATGTTGCACGAGAACCAAAGGACGGGCACACAGCTATCTCAGAAGACTCTTTGGGAAGATTTCCAGCGGCGTCCTGGGGGAAAGACGCCGCCTCTTAATCCGGAAGGACTCTTTACCAGCGGTTCCCGCGGTCTCCACGATCTCCGCCGCCACCACGCCCACCACCGCCGCCGCGACCGCCTCCGCCGCCACCACGTCCACCGCCACCGCCGCCGCGCCCACCGTAACCACTACCGCCGCCAGGGCGCCCGCCGCCACCGCCGCCACGCTCAGCTTGCGGCCGCGCTTCGTTGACTACCAGGTTCCGCCCGCCGAAATTTTGCCCGTTCAGCGAGTTGATCGCACGATCGGCGTCTTCGTCGCCCTGCACTTCCACGAAGGCAAAACCGCGTGATTGTCCCGTGAACCGGTCACGAATCAGATTAACACCCGAGGGAGTAACGCCTACTTGCGCGAACCATTCCTGAAGCTGTTCTTCCGTCGCGGAAAACGGAAGATTGCCGATATAGAGCTTCTTCACCTGCCCACTCCTTCTGCCCGGAACCCAAGTGAGAGTCGCGGAGCGCGCTGAAGGACACAGCTATCGTTTCACGGGCAGTCGGAGTAGCCGAGCCACCGCGGGGAGCGAGACCGGCACTTCAGCGGTCAGAGGCATACTCTCGAAAATTAACCCCTTTTGCAACCGGAAAGAGTCTTACCTGCTTGTGGGGCTATGGGCAAATCCATCACTCAGGGTCCGTTCGCCGCCCTTTGCCTGAGCCCATCCCATCGCTTGGGCCACCCGGTGGCTAGCGAATAGTGATACGATGCCGCCAACTCGATCCCCAACAGGAAAATAGAAGATATGCGCGGCACCATGATGGATTTTCCGTTGACGCTCCCGGCCGTTCTGGAGCGCTCCGACAAGCTTTTTCGCCGCGTCGAAATCGTTTCCCGCAGGCCTGACCGCTCGATTGTTCGCACTACCTACGGCGATTTCTACCGGCGCGCCCGGCGCCTTGCAGACGCAATCACCAAACTCGGCTTGCGTCCCGGCGACCGTGTCGCCTCTATGATGTGGAACCACTCGGTGCATCTCGAAGCGTTTTTCGGCGTACCGTGCGCGGGCGGAATCCTTCACACACTCAACTTGCGTTTGCATCCGCACGAAATCGCCGCCATCGTCAAGCACGCCGCCGACCGTTTTTTGATCATCGACGATGTGCTGCTCCCGACCTTCGAAAAGTTTCGCGGCAGTGTGTCGTTCGAACGCGTCATCGTCGTCCCGTACTGCGGCGGCAGCATCCCGGAAGAGTTTCTAAACTACGAAGATCTTCTCGCCGATGCCAGCGACGATTTTCGCTACCCCGCCATCGACGAAAATGACGGCGCCGCCATGTGTTACACCTCCGGCACCACAGGCAACTCCAAAGGCGTGCTCTACTCTCATCGCGCCCTGGTGCTGCACTCTTTCGCGGAACTGGGTGTCGATTCCTTCGCCATCAGCCACCATGACACCGTGCTCCCGGTGGCTCCGATGTTTCACGCCAACGCATGGGGCTTGCCCTATTCCTGCGCCATGGCCGGCGCGCGGCTGATTCTCCCAGGGCCCAATGTGGACGCCGAAAGCGTGCTCGATTTGATCACGCATGAGCAAGTTACTCTGGCGTGCGGCGTTCCCACCGTCTGGCTCGGGGTGCTCGAAGCCCTCGAGAAAAATCCCGGCCGCTGGAAATTTTCCTGGCCGGTTCGCATCGTCATCGGCGGCACCGCACCTCCCGAAAAATTAATCCGCGCCCTCGATCCATACGGTCTCCACATCCTGCACCTTTGGGGCATGACCGAAACAACTCCGGTGGCCACGGTCGGCAAACTCAAACGACACATGCTCGACTGGACCCCGGACCAACAGTACGAAGTCCGCGCAAAACAAGGATGGCCCTCGCCTTTTGTCGAACTACGCGTCATGCGCCCCGAAGGCCCCGGGGGCAAATCTGTCGAAGCTCCCCTCGATGGCATATCCCCCGGCGAACTCGAAGTCCGCGGCCCTTGGGTAGCTGGCAGCTACTACAATTCTCCCGATCAAGCCCATCGCTGGACCGAAGATGGCTGGTTCAAGACCGGCGACGTCGCCACCATTGACGACGAAGGCTTCGTCAAAATTGTCGACCGCGCTAAAGATCTCGTAAAGTCCGGCGGCGAGTGGATCAGTTCCGTCGACCTGGAAAACAGGCTGATGGGTCACCCGGCCGTCAAAGAAGCCGCGGTGATAGGCGTGCCGCATCCCAAGTGGCAGGAACGCCCCCTGGCGGCGGTCGTCCTGAAGGACGGCGCTCAAGCCACCGCCGACGAGCTCCGCGCTTTCCTAGCCCAATCCTTCGCCAAGTGGCAGCTCCCCGATGCGTTCGTTTTCTTGGAGGCATTGCCGCGCACGTCGGTAGGCAAATTCAAAAAAATCGCCCTCCGCGAACAATTCGCCGACTGGAACTGGGATCAATAGGTGCGTTGCCCTTCAATTCCGACGTCACGTTTTTTTTAAGCTTCAATCTGGGCTTGTCGCTCGGCCTCAATCTACATTCTGGATCGTCTAGGTTCTGTAAGAAGCATTGATGCGGACGTACTCTGCCGTGAGGTCGCAGGTCCAGTAGCGCGCGCTGGCGGTGCCTGCGTGCAAATGCAGAACGATGGGAACGTGTTCGGCCAGCAGGCGGTTGCTGGCGGCGCGCTCGTTGAAATCGAGCGGACTGCCGCGACGCAGGACGGGAATGCCCGCCATTTTGATATCGACGCGCGCGGGATCGAAAGCCACTCCCGAGCGGCCAGCCGCTGCGAAAACGCGGCCCCAGTTGGGGTCGCCTCCCGCGAACGCCGTCTTGACGAGCGGGGAAGTCGCAATGGTTTCCGCGATGCGCTTCGCCGCCGCTTCGGTTTTCGCTCCCCGCACTTCGATTTCGATTACGCGCTGGGCGCCCTCACCATCGGCGACGATCTGCAACGCGAGCGAGCGGCAAACTTCTTCAAGTGCCGCCGCGAAGGCGCGGTGCGCCGTGCTCCCGGCGCGAATCGCCGGAGTGCCTGCCGCGCCGTTGGCGAAGACCAACAAAGTGTCGTTCGTGGAAGAGTCGCCGTCGACGCTGATGGCGTTGAACGTGCGCGAACAGACGTCGCGCAGCGTTTTTTGCAAAAGCGCCGGCGCGATGGCGGCATCGGTTACCACGAACGCGAGCGTCGTCGCGAGGTTGGGATGAATCATCCCCGCGCCTTTTGCGCACCCGACCATGTGAATTTTCTTTCCGGCCATTTTGAATGAGGCGCCGGCGGTCTTGGGCCGCGTGTCCGTTGTGCAAATGGCGAGCGACAGCTCCGCGAAGGAACGCGCTGAAGGCCGGCGGTTGCGCGTGAGCTTTGGCAGAGAGCGCAGAATTTTTTCGACGGCCAGCGGCACACCAATCACGCCGGTCGAGCAAACAATAATTTCGTTGGACGTGCATCCGAGCCGCTTGGCGGTTTCCGCGACGGTTTTCTGGGCCGCGGCGTGACCCGCAGGGCCCGTTGCGCAGTTCGCGTTGCCGGCATTCACGATCACGGCGCGCATGTGACCTTTGGACGCGCGCAAGTGTTGCTTGGAAATGACGACCGGAGCGGCGACAACAAGATTTTGCGTGAAAACCGCGGCTGCGGAGGCGGGAACATCGCTCGAAATCATCGCGAGATCGAGCGCGCCGGTTTTTTTCAGTCCGCAGGCGATGCCCGCGAAGCGAAATCCGCGCGGAAGAGATGCTTCGGAGAGTGCGTGTTTAATCAACGGGATATCCGTATGACTAGCGCGACGCCCCCGGAAGGGACCTCCTCTCCTCCGAAATGGAGGTTGGGGCGTTTAACTGAATTGCAGTTTGAAGGCTCATGGCGTGGCTCCTTTTGGTGTAATCAGTTGGTGTAAACGGTTCTGCAAAATCGCGATGGCAGCGCGCACGGATTCAGTCGCAGTTCCGCCGGGGACAATCTTGGTAGCGATGGCGTTTTCGACGGAAGGCCCATCGAGAAAATCAGCTTCAAAGTGCGGGGAGATTTTCCTCATATCGGCGAGCGAAAGCTGCGTCCAGCATTTTCCTTGTTTTTCCGCTTCGCGAAGAACTTTGCCCACGAGATCGTGCGCCTGGCGAAACGGAACGCCTTTGTGAACGAGGTAGTCCGCGGCTTCAGTGGCCAGCAGAAGCGGATTGGAAGCGGCGGCCCGAAGACGGTCTTCGCGAAACTGCGTGCCAATAATGGCGCCAACTGCAACGAGGAGCATGTCGTCGATCTGATCGTGCGCGGCGAAGAGAGCTTCTTTGTCTTCCTGCAAATCGCGCTGGTAGCTGGAGGGCAAGCCTTTGATTGTGGTGAGCAGACCAATGAGGGCGCCGGTGATGCGGCCAGTCTTGCCGCGAATGAGTTCCCACGAATCGGGATTTTTCTTTTGGGGCATGAGGCTGCTGCCGGTGGAATATTCATCGGGAAGAACGACGTAAGAGAATTCCTGCGATGCAAAGATCACGAAATCTTCAGCAAGCCGCGAAAGATGCGTGGCGATGCCCGTGAGCGCGAAAAGATAATCCAACGCGAAATCGCGGTCGCTGACCGCATCGAGGCTGTTCGCGGTGATGCGTGAAAAGCCCAATTCGCGTGCGATGGCATTGCGGTCGATCATGAAGCTGTTGCCCGCGAGTGCGCCGGAACCCATTGGACAGGCATCAGCACTCGCTGCGGCGTGTTGCAACCGAGTGACGTCCCGGAGGAAGGCTTCCGCGTGCGCGAGCAAGAAATGCGAAAGCAGAATTGGCTGGGCGTGCTGCATGTGCGTCATGCCTGCCATAGGGACGGAGATTTTTGCTTTGGCCTGCATGAGGAGCGTATTCAAGAGAGCGGATAAACCGCGCTGGGTTTCCGCAGCCGCGTCGATGACGAAGAGGCGGAAATCCGTGGCGACGAGTTCGTTTCGGCTGCGGCCGGTGTGAAGCTTCCAACCGAGCGGTCCGAGTTCTTCGACAAGGGCTTTTTCGACGAAGTGATGGACGTCTTCCGCGTTTGCGCCAAACGAATCAATCCAGGTGGGGTCCGTTCGCGCTCGCTCGGAGATTTTGTCTAGCGCGGCGAGTGTTTGCCTTACTTCCGTCGCGCTGAAAATGCCGATGGGCTCGAGGGCTTTCGCCCAGGCGCGGTCGACGGCAATTTCGTAAGCCAGCAGGCGGCGATCGAACGCAAAGGAACGCTGGAACGCGTCGAAATGAGCGTTTGGTTCACGCTCGAAACGTCCTCCCCAGAGCCGGTCATCTTTGCGTTCAGTCATTTGAAATACTCAGACATTCGTTGATCGCCTCTTACACTTGTGCTGCCTAATGTTTTAGATCTCGCTAAGAAAGGCCCGGCGTGCCGTGTCCATATAAGGACGATTTAATGATTGCCACCTTCGGCCTTTGCTTTGGGGCGCACCGTGACTGGCAGAGCGAAAAGGTTGATGAAGCCTTCGGCGTCTTTGGGGTTGTAGCGGCCCATCGTGAAGCTGGCTAGGTCCGTGCGATAGAGCGAGAAGGGGGAGACGCGCTTGGTGACGGTGAGCGTGCCCTTCCAGAGCTTCAGACCCACGGCGCCGGTGACGCGCTGTTGCGAGATGTTGAAGAAACCGTCGAGCGCGGCGCGCAGCGGAGAGAACCACAAACCGTAGTAAACGAGTTCGGCGTAGCGCAGCGAGAGCGCTTGCTGAAAATGGGTGGTCTCGCGGTCGATGGTCAGAGCTTCGAGTTCACGATGCGCGGTGACGAGCAACGTGCCGCCGGGCGTTTCGTACGCGCCGCGGGACTTCATGCCAACCAGGCGATTTTCGACAATGTCCGTGCGCCCGATACCGTGCTTTGCGGCGATTTCATTGAGAGTATTGAGGAGATCAATTGGACCGCGCTTCGCCCCGTTGACGCTCACGGGTGTGCCAGCTTCGAAACCAATTTCGACTTCTTCGGCTTTGTCCGGGGCTTTTTCGGGAGAGACGGTCCATTGCCACATCGCTTCATTTGGAGAGTTGGCGGGATCTTCCAGTTCGCCGCCTTCGTGGCTGAGGTGCCAGATGTTGCGGTCGCGGCTGTAGATGTTTTTCTTGCTCTGCTCGACTTGCACGTTGTGTTTTGCGGCGTAGGCGATGGCGTCTTCTCTCGAATCGATGTCCCACTCGCGCCAGGGAGCGATGATTTGAACGTTCGGCGCGATGGCTTTGTAGGCCAACTCGAAGCGGACTTGGTCGTTGCCTTTGCCGGTGCAGCCGTGCGAGAGGCCGTCGGCACCGAGTTGGAGAGCGAGTTCGGCCTGGCGCTTGCCTAGAATGGGGCGGGCCATCGACGTGCCAAGCAGATACGTGTGCTCGTAGACTGCGCCTGCGCGTAGCGTCGGCCAGATGTAGTCGCGGACAAATTCTTCGCGCAGGTCTTCGACATACACGGTGGAGGCACCCGTCGCAAGAGCTTTCTTGCGCGCGGCTTCCAAGTCTTCTTGCTGGCCTACGTCGCCGATCATGGCGATGACTTCGCATTGATAATTTTCTTTCAGCCACGGGATGATGATGGAGGTGTCGAGACCTCCGGAATAGGCGAGTACGACTTTCTTTGGTTTTGGCAATTGTGTTTTCACGGTTCCTCGTTTGAAAAGAAGTTTAAGAGTTTAATGGTTCAAAAACAGGCACGGCGTGCCGTGCCCCTACGATACGAAAAGCCACGATGCGATGAGTAGCATCGGTGGATCAGAACAGAGTGTGCAGGATGGCTTTCTGCACGTACATGCGGTTTTCGGATTGGTCGAGGACGACCGACTGAGGGCCGTCGAGGACTTCGGGTGTAACTTCCAGACCGCGGTGGGCCGGAAGACAGTGCATGAAAACGGCGTCCGAGGCGGCCAGGGCCATCAGATCCGCGCTGACTTGATATGGCGCGAATACGGCGCTACGGACTTCGCCTTCGGCTTCGAAGCCCATGCTGGTCCAAGCATCGGTGTAGACAGCTTGCGCGCCCTCTGCGGCTTCGCGCGGATCGGTCATGAGTTCGATTTTGGCGCGGGTTTCCTTGGCTACTCGCTTGGAGTCAGCGAGGACTTCCGGCAGCGGCTCATAGTCGGGCGGTGTAGCTACGCGCAGATGAACGCCTAGACGCGCAGCGAGATACATCAGGGAATGGCAGACGTTGTTTCCGTCGCCGACGTAGGCGAGCTTGAATCCGCGGAGCGCGCCAAATTTTTCTTCGAGCGTGAAAAAATCGGCGAGCGCCTGGCAGGGGTGGAACTTATCCGAGAGAGCGTTGATCACCGGGATCCCAGCGTTGGCGGCCATTTCTTCGAGAACTCTTTGTTTGTAGACGCGGGCGACGATGCCGTGGACCCAACGATCGAGGTTGCGCGCGACATCGGCGATGGATTCGCGGGCACCGAGAGAGGCGGAGGCTTGCGTATGGTCGAGGAAAACGACCGAGCCGCCCATGCTTTGGATGCCCACATCAAAAGTGACACGGGTACGTAGCGAGGGCTTTTCGAAAATGAGGGCGATGAATTTTCCCGTCAGGGAAGAAGCGTAACGGCCGGGGCGGGCTTTGATTTCCGCGGAGAGCTGGAGCAAGTCGCGCGTGTGCGAGGGACTCCATTCCGCTCCGGTGAGCAAATCATTCGACAAAGAAATAGGCGTGACGAGCGCAGATGTAGTCATTTTTTCACCTTGCCGCAGCGAGGGCAGCGTGCGACGGAGGCGCGGACTTCGCGTTCTCTGCAGCGGCGGCCTTTTGCGGGGTAGTTACAAAGAGTTTTTCGAGGAGGCGCAAGAATTGGCGCACTTGGGCGCGTGTGACGAGGAAAGGCGGTAGCAAGCGCAGCGTGAAATCGTGCGTGCAATTGATCAGCAGACCCTTGAGCAGAGCTTGTTGGACGAAGGGAGCGCCCTCGATGGAAAGCTCGATGCCAATCATCAAGCCTTCACCGCGAATTTCGCGGATGAAGGGGAATTTTGTGGCTAGCGCGGAAAGGCCTTCGCGCAACTCCGCGCTGCGCGCGCGGATATTTTCGAGGAGTTTTTCGTCTTCGATGATGTTGAGAAATTCGAGAGCAGTGGCGCAGGCGAGCGGGCCGCCGCCGAAGGTGGTGCCGTGCAAGCCTGGCGAAACGCGCCGGGCGACGGCTTCCGACGTGAGGATCGCGCCGAGGGGGAGGCCGGCGGCAAGCGGCTTGGCTACCACCACGACGTCGGGCTTCGAAGAAAATTCCTGGTAAGCGAAATAGCGGCCGGTGCGTCCGAGGCCGCACTGAATTTCGTCAGCGATGAGCAACGCGCCGTTTTTTGTGGCAAGGGCGCGCGCGCGGTTCCAGAAATCCTCGCTGACGGGATAGATTCCGCCTTCGCCTTGAATGGTTTCAAGGAGAATGGCGCAGACAGTGTCGTCAAATTTTGATTCAAGATCGGCGACGTCGTTGAAGAGCACGAATTCGACGCCGGGCACGAGAGGAGCAAAGGGGAGACGGTATTTTTCCGTGGCGGTGACGCTCACGGCCCCGAACGTACGGCCATGAAAGGAGTTTTCAAGTGCCAAAATGCGGTACTTGCGGGCAGGCGACCCGGGAGCTTCGGCCGAGGTGCGCCCATATAGACGCGCGAGCTTGAGAGCGCCTTCGATAGCTTCCGCGCCGCTATTGGAGAAAAACACGCGGTCGAGGCCGGACCACTGCGCAAGCTTGCGGGCTAGCGGGCCCTGATAAGAATTGTGAAAAAGATTGGAAAGATGAATGGCGCGCGCGGCTTCGCGGCGGATAACTTTGACGATGCGTGGATGGGCGTGGCCCAGAGCGTTGACGGCGATGCCGCCGAGAAAATCGAGATATTTTTTGCCGCGCGAATCATAGACATAGCAGCCGCGGCCATGCGTGAAAACAATGGGCTGGCGCTTGTACGTTGGCATCAGAAACTGGTTCGCATCGCGCAGAATGGACTTCGCGTTCGACGCGCAAGGAGACTTTTTCTTAGCCGTTCGGGCAGCGGAATTTGCTGACTTTTTTGTATCGAGCTTGCGCATTACGCCGCCGAAAGAGCCGTTTGGGCGCTAGGGAAAGACTCGCGGACAATACGGGTGCCGGGAATCGGCGAAGAGTGGTCTTCCGTGATGTGTTCGGCCGAGTGAAACGCGAGGAGTAGCGCATCAGGCGCCATGCCACCGACGATACGCACCTGGCGTACGCCGCCTTCGAGGGCGCGCTTGGCAGCTTCGAGCTTGAGAACCATTCCACCGGAGACGACGCGACACTGGACCAGGCGTTCGCTCTCTTCGCAGGTGATGGCGGAGAGGACTTTTTCGCCGTCGAGGACGCCAGCGACGTCGGTGAGATAGATCAACTGGTCGGCGCCAAGAAATTCGGCGCAGGCGGCGGCCATGTGGTCGGCATTGATGTTGTAAAGCTCGTTATCGGGGCCGAGGCCGAGGCAGGGAGCGACCGGGATGAGACGCTCGCGCCAAAGGGATTCGATGAAGGCGTTGTTGAGGCCGGTGAGGTAGCCGACGAAGCCGAGGCTGCCGGCGACTTCGCCGTGGGACATGGGCTCGGCGAGAAAACACTGAGCATCGGCGGCGGAGACACCGATGGCGGGATAACCTTCGGCGGAGATGGCGGCGGCGAGGCGCTTGTTCAGCAGGCCGGCGAAAACCATAACGGCAGCGTCGCGCGTCTCGCGGTCGGTAACGCGAAGGCCGGACACAAATTTGCTTTCGATGCCCATGCGCTTGAGGGCTTCGGTGAAGGCGCGGCCACCGCCATGGACCACGAGAATCTCGTGGCCTTCGTTGGCAAGGGCAGCGACCTGCCGCGCTAGTGCGCGCATGCCCGTTTCGTCTTCCAGCAAAGCACCCGCGAACTTGATAACGGTTTTCATTGAAGTGCGGTTTTCTCCTCGATACCCAGAATGAGATTGAAATTCTGAACGGCCTGGCCGGCGGCGCCTTTGCCAAGATTGTCGAGGCAAGAGACTACAATGAGACGCTGGCCGGATTTATCCAGGGCAAAGCCGATGTCGCAGAAGTTGGTGTGGGCGACATGTTGCAACTCGGGCAAAGTGCCCGCGGGCCAGATGCGGACCATGGGACGCCCGGCGTAAAACTTGCGATAGAGGCCTTCGATGGCGTCTGGCGATTGCTGGGCGGAGAGCGTGACGTAGATCGTGGAGAGAATTCCCCGGGCGAGAGGCAGGAGGTGCGTTGAAAAAATGACTTGCGATTCGGCGAGTCCGGTGTGCTCGAGAATTTCGGGCGTGTGGCGGTGCGAGAAAAGATTGTAGGCTTTGAAATTTTCGTCGACCTCGACGAATTGCAGATCGCGGCGCAGATCTTTGCCTGCGCCGCTGGCGCCGGATTTGCAATCGCAAATCACGTTTTGATCCGGCGCGATAAAACCGGCTTCGGCGAGCGGGCGAAGAGCAAGGATAACGCTGGTGGCATAGCAGCCGGGATTGGCGACCAGACGGGCCTTTGCGATTTCTTCGGAATACAACTCGGAAAGACCGTAGACGGCTTCGCCGAGGTAATCGGTGTGGGGCGTGGGCAGCTTGTACCAGAAGGCGAATGTTTCTGGCGCGCGAAAGCGGAATGCGCCGCTTAAATCCACGACGCGCAAACCCTCTTTGAGAAGCGCGGGGGCGAGTTCCGCGGAAACTTCATGGGGCGTGGCGAGAAAAGCGGTTCCTGCGGCGGACGATGTGATGGAGTCGAGAGAAAGCGGGCGCAGAGGAGCTTGTCCCCACCCGCGGAATTGCGGAAAGAGTTCGGCGATACAGCGGGCGCCGCGCGTTTCCCGCACGTAAAAAGTGGGGGAAGCAACAGCAGGATGCCGCAGGAGAATGCCGGCGAGTTCAAGGCCGGTGTATCCGGTGACACCCACGACGGCGACTTGGCGAGGGTCTCTCATTTCACCAGGGCTTCGATCTTTTTTTGGAGGGACTCGCGAGTTCGTTTGTTGGGCGTGATGATGAGAACGGTGTCATCACCCGCGATAGTACCTGCGATTTCCGGAAATTTTGCGGCGTCCACAGCCGCGGCTAAAGGTTGAGCGCCGCTGGGAGGAGTCTTCAGAACGAGCAAATTTTCCGCGGGGCGAATATCGAGGAGAAATTCGCGTAAAGCACGGGCGAGCGGAGGAAGCGGGAGCGCACCATTGTCTTCGGGAAGAACGGTTTCGGGCTTGTAACCTTCCTGGGTCTTGACGAGGCGGAGCTCCTGCAGGTCGCGGGAGAGAGTGGCTTGGGTGACGCGCATCTTCTGCTGGGCGAGGCGGCGGCGGAGCTCTTCCTGGCTGACGATGGGCTGGCCGCTGACGAGCCGCAGGATTTGACCGTGGCGAAATGTTTTACCGATACTCACGACTGATACAAATATACAGCCTCCTGCATTTTTATACAATTATTTTTGAATAAGAGCAATCGATTTTTCGCGAGCGGCTGATAGAAGGGATTAACAGGAGGGATACGGGGTGCGGAAAGAGGTTATGCAGGATTCGCAACCTTTAGCGGAAGGGGACTGGATTTTCAGGGCGAGGAGTGGTTACCTTTCTTGTTGGCCCCAGATTGCGCGCCCCATGCCTATGCCGTGCAAAGTAACGGGATGCAAGAACGACTCGCCGCCAGCCCTCGCCGAGCAGCAGCAGGTTTGTGTTCTGCACTTTACGCTATCGATCGAGGCAAGTTGCGCAGAGATGCGGCGGGAGACGGCGCTGGGGAACGCTCCGCACGAACGGCAAAAAGAAATCATGCGTTTTATCACGGAAAGCGGCGAGCGCCTGGCGCGGGTGGCGACAAGCGGTTTGCACCTGACCGATGATTTGAAGGCGAGAATTCTGAGCACGTTCCTAACACTGATGAATCTGCGGGAAAACCTGGACAGGGCGAACATGCGGAGCTCGTTTGGGCGGACCGGGCAGCATCGCTGAAGCTGCTGGGCGCAATTCCCGCGGCAAAAGACCACAAATCCCACCGAAAAAACGAAATGAATCAGGCCCCGATATAGCGGGCATAGAGGGAGCGCGCGACGGCAGGATCTCTTGTGCCTTTGAGAATGGCGCGGCCATCGGCGAAGACGGTCATTTGATAGGGTCCAACGCGAAAACAGAGCAAGAATTCGTTGTGGCGGACATCGGAGACGGTGGCCGCTAACCGTACTCGCAACGCTCCCAGGTCGAGAGTCCGTCCGCCCTCGTGAATTTGCACGGAGTCGCGTCCGCACAGGGTGATGTGCGGCTGGGATTGTCCCTGAAGATAAGAGAAGTCGCGGCGGGCGCAGACGCGACAGGCCGGGTTTTGGGAGACGCGAACAGATTGGAAGTGGCCGCTCCAAACATCGCAAGAGATCAGCCGTCCGTGGAGAGCCTGTTCGCGGCCAGCGAGAAGTTTGAGGGCTTCCGCGACTTCGAGAGAGGCGATGAGATTGACGATGGGGCCTAAGACGCCCACCGTGTCGCATGTTTCTTCAAGGCCGTGGCCGTTGGCGGAGGATTCGAGAAGGCAGGCTAGACAAGGAGTGAGGCCTGGGCGGACGGTCATGGTTACGCCGTAGCTGGCGACGGCGGCGGCGTAAACCCATGGGCGAGCGGATTGGACGGCGTAGTCGTTGATGAGGAAGCGGGTCTCGAAATTGTCGGTACCATCGAGGATGAGATCGAAGCCGGTGAGCAACTCCTTGGCGTTGCGCGGGTTTAAGTCCGCGACCAAGCCTTCGACGCCGACGCCGCTGTTGATGGCACGCAGTTTGCGCTCGGCAGCTACAGCTTTGGGGAGGGCGGCACGGGCGTCCTCTTCGTCGAATAGGGTCTGGCGCTGCAAATTGGAGGGCTCGACAAAATCGCGGTCGAGAATCCTGACGCGGCCCACGCCTGCGCGAACAAGGAGACCGGCGGCCGCCGCGCCGATGGCACCGCAGCCTACGATGACCGCGCTGGCGGCAAGGAGGCGCTGCTGACCTTCTTCGCCGATTCCGGCGAAGAGCACCTGACGCGAGTACTTTTCGTGCAGTGGGTCGCGCAAGAGCGGGCGCGGTGCGTCCATCTCGGTCATCGTCCCTCTTAGTTCATCATAACGCTTGAGATAGCGGGATGGGCAACGCCCTTGTGCTACGCTTCGTCTGAGCGATAGTGAGCATGAAATCGAGATGGGGAAGAAGGCTGAGGGGAATTGCCGTCTTCGCGCTGCTTTTCGGAGCGGCGAAGAGTTACGGACAGGTACAGGCTGAAGCAAAAGCCCGGACAACTGCGGGGGAAGCTCCGGTGGTTGCGGTACGGATTGTCACAGAAGATGGGCGCGTGCTGGCCGAATCGCCATCGGGAATGGCAGTTGAAATTGGGAAACCGCTGGATAGGGAGCAGGTCGCCAGGAGCCTGCGTGCGCTGTACGGGCTGGGTGATTACACGGATTTGAAAGCAGTCGTAACAGCCGTGGGGAGCGGCGTGCGGCTCGATTTCGTGGTTCGCGAGAGTCTCTTCTTCAACAGTGTGCTGATCGAGGGGCTAACGCCTCCGCCTACGGATACCTCGGCTGCAGCAGCGATGCAACTCACGTTGGGACGGCCATTCCGACAAGAAGACGTGGACGAAGGCTTGGCGCGTTTGCGGGACGTGTTGAAGGACGAGGGCCTGTATACGGCGCAGGTCTCGGCCGAAAACCAGCCGCACGCCGAAGCTCATCAGATGGATATTTTGGTGCACGTGAAGCCGGGGCCGCGGGCGCGCGTGGAGGCCGTGGAGCTGAAAAACGGCACGGCATACCGCGACGCGGAGATTCTCTCGCGGCTGAAGATGAAGGCTGGACAACCGGTGACGACCGCGCGCATACAGCGCGGAACCGGCAGGATCCGAAAATTCCTGGTGAAGAAAGGGCGTCTCAGCGCGCGGGCGGCGGTACGGCGCGGCGAGTACAACGCGGCGAAGAATACGGTGCCGCTGGAGCTGGAAGTGACGGAAGGTCCGCAGGTGCAACTGGCGGTGACAGGTGCGAAATTCTCAAACGGAGAATTGAAAAGACTGGTTCCCGTCTATCAAGAAGGGGCCGTGGATACGGACCTTCTGGAGGAAGGAAAACGCAATCTTCGAGAGCGGCTAGAGCGGGATGGATACTTTGACGCGCAGGTAACTTATACGACAGAAACGAAGGAAGTGCAGGGCAAGGAGCAGAAATCGAAGAGCACGGAAGAATTGATCACGTATCACGTCGATCGTGGCGAACGGCACAGGCTGGTGGGAATTGAGATTACCGGGAATCATTACTTCGGCACGGAGTTGTTGCGGAGCCGGCTGCAAGTATACGGTGCTGCGTTCGGTTCGCGCGGGCGGTTCAGCCGGCGGCTGATCGACGCTGACGCGGAATCAATGCACGGGCTTTATGACGCAAACGGTTTTCTGGATGCAAAGGTGGCCGGGCAAGTGCTCGACAACTATAAGGGCAAAGCAGGAGACATTTTCGTACGATTCGCGATCCAGGAAGGCCCCCAGACGCGAGTGGCGTCGGTCACGATTGAAGGAGTCCACGCGTTCAATGAAAAGGAATTGTTGGGTGTGATCGGATCGACGCGGGGCCAACCGTACTCTGATTTTAACGTGACCACGGACCGGGACAATATTTTGGCGCTGTATTTCAACGAAGGATTTCCGGAGGCTAGTTTTACGTCGACGGCGGAACGCGTCACCGCGGAAAAGAGTGAGGGCGGGAAGGAAACGCCGAAGAGCGGAGCCGCGGATAACGGCAACAATCAAAAGAAAGAGGAAGAGAAGGAAAAGAGTTCGAAGCCAGAGGTAGTGCAGGCGGCGCCGGTAAGACTGGTCTATCACATTACGGAAGGACCGCAAACGCGGGTGAGGCGAGTACTGCTGAGCGGCTACAAACGGACGCGGACCCGGGTCATTCAGCGAGAGATTCGAGTGAAGCCAGGGGCGCCGCTGCGCGAAGGCGTTGTTGTGGAGTCGCAGAGGCGTTTGTACAACCTGGGGATATTCAACCGTGTGACGATTGAACCGCAGAATCCGGACGGTTCGGACCCTGAAAAAGACATCGTGGTGTTGGTGGAGGAAGCCAAACGATACACGATGGCGTATGGCGGAGGATTTGAAGTGCAACGGCTGGCGAGCACGACAGATCCTACAGGAGGCCAGCTCCAGGCAGCCCCGCGCGGGATTTTTGAGTTGACGAAGGTAAACCTGACGGGGCGGGCCGATTCGCTATCGCTGAAGCTGCGCGGGAGCACGATCGAGGACCGGGCGCTACTCGGTTATTCCATCCCCAATACATTTGGAAGCCCGCACTACAGTACGCAGGCCACAGCGTACACGGAAAAAACGCAGGATATCAACACGTTCACTGCAATGCGGTATGAAGTATCGGGGCAGTTGACGGACCAAGTGTCACCGTTCACAACGGTGGTGTACCGGTATGCGTTCCGGAAAGTTCTGGTTTCGAATCTGAATTCGCACATTGCATCGGAGGAGATACCTTTGTTCGAGCAGCCGACGCTGGTGTCTGAGTTTGGCGTGACATGGCTGCGAGACGCGCGGGACAATCCGGCGGATGCGAACAAAGGGAGCTACAACAGCGTGGATTTCAATGTCGCCAGCACCAGCATCGGTTCCAGCTCAAGCTTTCTGCGGCTTTTTTTCCAGAATTCGACTTACCATCCGATTAAAAGACGGTTTAGCTTTGCGCGTTCTATCCGGATAGGGATTCTCGAACCTTTCGCCAATACCCAGTCATTGAAATTTCCGGCACCGACGGCGAACGAATGCACAGGGACGGCGACGCCAGGGCCGACGCCAGAGATTATTCCTCTGCCGGAGAGATTTTTCGCCGGAGGCGGGACGTCGCTGCGGGGATTTGCGTTGAATCAAGCGGGGCCGCGTGACCCGTGCACGGGATTCCCGGTGGGTGGCCAAGCCCTGCTGGCGCTCAACCAGGAGTTTCGCTTTCCGATGCGGTTGCCGTATTTCGGTACGTCGTTGGGCGGGGCGCTGTTCTACGACGGAGGAAACGTTTATAGCCGTTTGGATCACATCACTTTTCGGGCGTATTCGCCGAAGCCGGTTTTCGTGCTGCAAAACCCCTCGCAGCCAGCGAGCGCTACGAATCCCACGGTGTGCGTCTCCAACTGCACGAATGAGTTGAATTATTTTGCGCATACGGTTGGGTTTGGGATCCGTTATGCGACGCCAGTGGGGCCGATTCGAATTGATTTGGGATATCAGATCAACCGCCCGTTTTTTGTGCTGCCCTGCGTTCCCAGCACGACCGGGACGCCGACGACTCCGCTATGCTTCAAAGGCGCGCAGCTGCCACGGCTGCAGATTTTCTTCAATTTGGGATCGACTTTCTGATGCGGCGGGGCCTGATTTTCGGATGCTGCGCGATTTTGATCGTACTGACTTCAGGTTCGTTTTTGACAGGGCAGGAAGTGGTGGACCGCATCGTGGCCCGGGTGGAGAACGACGTCATTTTATTGAGCGACGTGCGAGAGCTGAAAGAGTATCAGGAGTTGGTGGAGGGCAAATCTGAAAGCGAGAGCGCAATTTTGGACCGGCTGATCGATCAGTGGATTGTGAGGTCGGAAGCGGAGTTGTCGCGATTTCCCGAGCCGAAGGACGCAGAAACCAACCTAGGAGTTTCGCGAGTCGTGAAGTCGTTCGGCTCGCCCGAGGAATATGAAGCGCGAAAAAAGCAGAGCGGCTTGAATGACGCGGAAGTGCGAAAGATTGTGGCCGCGCAACTTTACCTGAGCAGCTACCTCGATTCGAGGTTTCGCCCATCGGTGCAACTCGATGAAAAGGCGATTGAGAATTTCTATCAAAACGCAGTTGTTCCGAGAGCGAAAGCACGCGGCCAGGACCCTCCCACGCTGGATGCTTCGCGCGACATCATCCAGGAAGCTCTGGCGCAGAGCGACATCAACGAACAAGCCGATCGCTGGCTGAAGGAAAGCCGGGCCCGGCTACACGTGCAAAAGTTTCTGGAAGAAGGAGCGAAATGAAGCTCCGGAAGCGCCACCCGATATGGAATTGGGTGATCCACACGCCGTGGGTGCTGACGGTTATCGCGATTTTGTGCTTCATTGGCTTCTTCGGAAGCGGAGCAGGAAATCCCATTCTGCAGCGATGGATCGTTCATGGTCTAGAGAAGGCAACAGGCGGCCGTGTGGAGTTGCAGACGATTTCGATCCAATGGCTCTCGCTGAGAACCACGCTGAAGGGATTGGTGATTCACGGGCACGAGGCGCCGGGGACGCAACCCTTATTTTCGACAGAAGAAGTACAGGCAAAATTGCAGGTCGATTCCTTCTGGGGCCGAAAAGTGTCGCTCAGCGATCTCCTGGTAAAGAAACCGCAGGTACACATTCGAATTGCGAGAGATGGCTCGAGCAACGTACCGGTTCCCAGGCCATCGAGTGGGTCCAAGAGAGATCTCCGCGAATCGCTCTTCGATCTCCGAGTGCGCAGCGTAAGAATTGAAAACGGATGGGTGCGGTACAACGAAGTGGAAGTGCCGCTGGCGGTGGAAGGCGGCGAGATGAGTTTGGCGCTGGATGCCGGCGGGACGCTCGAGCATCCTTTATATCTGGGCAATCTGGAATGGCAGAAGATACGGTTCAGCGCGCAGAAAATGGCGCCAGTACCTGCGAATCTCTCGGCCAAATTTACGTTGTGGCGCGAAGGATTCACTTTGGAGCAAGGGATGCTTACCGCCGGGAGGTCGCACTTGGATGTGCAGGCGGAAATGTCCGACTTCACAAAACCGAAGTGGGCTTTCCGATACCGCGGCTGGGTGGAATTGTTGGACATACGAGAGACTTTTCGTTCGCCGGTGACACCGACAGGGCACATCGATGTACGCGGAGAAGGAACGTTTGCGGACGGCCGGTACAAAGGAACGGGCAGCTACGCGGGGCGCGAGATCCATTTAAATTATGACATTTTTCGCGCCGCAGGATTGACGAGCCGCGGCAGCTACAGCATCAACAACGATGGGCTTGTAGTGCCCGACTTCCTCGCGGAGGCTTTTGGCGGAAAAGTGAAGGGAAAAGTAACGCTGCGTTTCGCGGGCCTGCAGTTCCGAGCGGACACATATATCGAGAATGCGCACCTCGCAGGAGTGCTCTCGGCCATCGAGCATCCCGGGTTTCCTATCGATGAACTTCATTGGGACGCGCTTCTGAGCGGAGACACGATCGAAACGTGGAGCAATGCATTCGAGCATTTCGAGCTAGGCGGCAAAATGGACTGGACGCCCGGGGAAGTTTTGGCGTCCGGCCACTTGCCAGTAACGGCGAGTTGGCAAATCCACTACCGTTACGATTCTGGAGTATTCGCGATCAGCATGGGCGAATTCGAAACGCCATCGTCGAAGGGAACGATTACGGGAGTACTGGCGCCGCGGAATTCCACGCTGGACGTGCATTTCGAAACTGGGGCACTGGAATCGTACAAAGATTTCATCGATGCGATACGCGGGGCGAAGCGGGGGTCAGCGGACGCGATCAAAGAAATCTCCGGGAGCGCGCAATGGGACGGCAAGATCGCGGGCCCCGGCGGCCATCCGACGTTCAGCGGACACGTGCGGAGCGAGCGGGTGCGCTACAACGGCGTTGCATTGGATTCTGTCGAAGGCGACCTCAGTTATTCGTCCACGGAACTTGAACTGGCGCGCGGCAAGTTGCGATTCGGGGCGATGGATACGGAGATCGAGGGAACGCTGGACCTGACGGATTGGAGTTTTTTGCCAGAGAACGAGTGGACGGCCGACGTGAACTTCGACAAGAGTTCGGTCGAAACTATTCAGAAGCTGCTTGGCTCGACGTATCCAGTACAAGGCGTCTTGAGCGGGCAGTTGCACGGGCACGGAACGCGCGCGGCGCCAAGCGTTACGGGACTCTTTGATCTCGCCGAAGGAAGCGTTTATGGCGTGTCCTTCAACCGATTGCGAGGTCAACTAAACCTTGCGCCAGACGAAGTACGCATCGCGGACGCGGAGTTGCGTGTGTTCGCGCCCGGAAAGGAGAATGGCCGAGGCGCGGGAATCGTAACGGGGAGGGCAGGATATCGTTTCGCGGACCAAAGCTTAACGGCAGATCTGGTGGGAGCGTCGCTCCCGCTCGAAAACATAGAGAAGTTGCAGTCGGTGAGACTGCCGGTTGGAGGATTGGTGACGTTTCGGGTGAAGGCCAGCGGCACGCTTTCTGCGCTGCAGGGCGATGGCACCTTCCGAGTGGTGGACCTTCGGGTTGGGAAGGACGTGATCGGGAGCTTCGAGGGAAGTCTAATTTCCGACGGACATAACGCGAAGCTGCAGCTGGGCTCAGCAATGACAACAGGAGGGATTTCCGGCGAATTGACGGTGGCGTTGGCTGATTCCTATGCCCTAAATGGAAAAGTTTCGATTACGAATATCGATCTAAATCCGTTCTTGATGACCGCTCTGCATCTCACCCAGTTTAATGGTCACGGCGTCGCCGACGGCGACATCACAGTGGCCGGCGAATTGAAACATCCCGAGAACATCCTGGTGGACGCCAAGTTTTCGAAGCTGGCGTTGAACTATGCCAATGTGCAGCTCGAAAACGTGGGGCCGATCCATCTGCGTAGTTCGAAGGAGACCCTGGAAATCGATCAAGCCACCTTTAAAGGGACGGATACAAACATTGCACTAGCGGGCGCAGTGCGATTTGCGGGGCGGGGTACGCTGGGGTTGAAACTGAACGGGGCGCTCGACCTGCGGCTGCTCACGGGATTCTTGCCGGCATTGGAAGCGAATGGGCCAGCGCAGATCAACGCTTCTTTCGAAGGACCATTTGACCGGCCGCGCATTACTGGAAAAGTGCATATAGAACGCGCTTCGGCCCGAGTGGCTGATTTTCCTACGGGGATGAGCAACATCACAGGCGATTTGGTCTTTGACGCGACGCGGCTGTTCTTTGAAAACGTGACGGCGGAGTCGGGCGGAGGCACGCTGCATCTCACAGGGAGCGTCGACTATATCGAGAGTCCGCTGCGGTACGACATAACTGTGCGCACAGATCACGCGCGCATCCGATATCCGGAAGGAATGAGCTGGCTGGCCGGCGGTTCGCTGCGACTGACAGGAACACCCTCTGCCGGAGTTCTTACGGGGAAAATCGTGATTGAACGCGTAACACTAACGCAGGGCCTCGAGGCTGCTAGTGTGCTTGTATCCTCGAAAGGGAGCATCTCGGGACCATCAACCAGTTCACCGTTCTTGCGCAATTTGCAATTTGATATCTCGGCCCTGTCCGCGCCCGACGCACGGATGGAGTGGCCCGGCGCGGAGCTGGAAGCAGAAGCAAACCTTCGCGTGCGCGGGACGTGGGAGCACCCGATTCTACTCGGGCATATCCACATTCTCTCGGGAGACCTGACGTTCCACGGCGATAGGTATCGAGTGACGCGCGGAGATATGAACTTTGCGAACCCGTTTCGTCTCGACCCGGTGCTAAACGTGGAAGCCACCACGACGATCCAGCAGTACGAAATCACGCTGAATTTTAACGGGCCGGCGAGCAAGCTGACGCTGGCTTACCGCTCTGATCCGCCGTTGCCGGCAAACGACATCATCACGCTGCTGGCGCTGGGGCAGACCAGTTCGGAAGCAAGCATCCGAGGTGGTGGAACGGGTGCAACACAGAGCGCCTCGTCGGGGGCATCAGCGATTCTCTCCGAAGCGGTTTCGAGCCAATTGGGCGGGCGGGTCGAACGATTGTTCGGGATTACACGTTTCCGGGTCGATCCCGGACTCGCGGAAGTGGGTTCGACGGGTTCTTCGCAGAACGCCGCGGCGCGAGTGACGGTGGAGCAGCAGGTTACGCGGGATCTAACAATAACTTATGTTTCGAACGTCGGATCGACACAGCAGCAGGTCATTCAGGTGGAATATAACTTGAATCGGAATGTATCGATCGTGGCGCTGCGGGACCAGAACGGGACGTTTGGCATCGACATCAAATTCAAGAAACACTTTCAGTAAGAGGGATCGAAGCCGCTGGACTCTAGAATTGCGGAGGATCAGGCTGCTGCGCCGCTTGTTGAGACTGACCTTGTTGAGCGCCTTGCTGCCCGCGGGCACCCTGTTGCCAACGGCGAGGGCCGTTGTTGAGGCGCGCGGATTGGCCGATTTCCGGATTCTGAGCCCTTAGCGCCTGGAGGGCATCTTTAGCAGCCCTGGCACCCGTGGTGCGGCTGGCTGCCTGGATTTCGCGCCCAATCTTGGGGGTCTCGGCTGCAACCTTTTGACCTACGGGCGAGCCGTAGAACTGCAGCAAAGTCTTGATTTCATCGTCGGTGTAGTGCTTGTCGTAGATTGCGACGAGCTGCTCGGTCAGCTGGTCGACGTCAAATTTCTTTTGATAGCTCTCGATGAACGACGTGACAAAGGCTTGGCCTTTGTCGTTATTGGGGACGGTGGCGAGAAGTTTTTCCCGGTATTGTTCACTGGAATTGCTGACCGCGTCCTGCATCTGATCGTGAGCGCCAATGAGCTCCATCAGTGAGCGAATGTCCGCGTCCTTGACGGGATCGATGGGCTTTGCTGCGGCCGGGCTTGTCTGATCCTGCGCAGCTGCGTCTTGTGGCGCGGCGCTGACCGGATTTTGCGATGCGCCCTGGATGGCCAGGAAAAATGTTCCAACATAGATGATAACGAGAGCTAGGACTGCCTTCATGACTTCCTCCGCAACGGAACTTTCCGAGCCTTTCCGCCACTTATGAAATTGTAGGAAATAAGGCTCCAGGGAACGCGATTTGCGCAGTACAGGCGTGCTTCTGGTTTAACTGTCCACTCGTTCAGGTGGGATTGGTAACGGCAGATGGGGCTTTCTGCTACCATGCCGCGGCATGGCGGAGACAACTACGGGGAGGGCGACGGCACAGGACGCCCCGAATCGCACTGAAATCATAGATCGGGAAGCCGGTCTCCATCGCAATTTATCGCCACGGCAGCTCTCCATGATTGCGATAGGCGGAGCGATCGGAACGGGATTGTTCCTGGGCAGCGCGATTTCCGTACAACTTGCTGGGCCGGGCGTGATCCTCAGTTTCGTGGCGGCTGGGGCAATTGCCCTGTGCTTGATGTGGGCGCTCGGCGAAATGACGGTGGCGCACCCTGTGGCGGGTTCGTTCGGAGTGTACGCGGAAATGTACGTGCATCCGTGGGCCGGCTTTGCGATGCGTTATTCGTACTGGCTTGCGCAGGTGATCGCGACCGGCAGCGAGGTGGTGGCCGCATCGATTTATTGCAAGCACTGGTTTCCGAATGTGCCGTCCTGGATGTGGATTGCGGGATTTTCGGCGGCGCTCGTTTATGTGAACGCTCGTAGCGTGGCGAGCTTCGGCACGTTCGAATACTGGTTCGCGATGATCAAGGTGTTGACCATCGCTTTATTTCTGATTCTCGGGGGTGCGTTGCTTTTGGGCTTCGGATTTCCGCGGATCGGGATTGCAAACTATGCCGGGCATGGGGGATTTCTTCCGAACGGCTGGCAGGGAGTGGGTCTGGGCGTGGCGATGGCGATTTTCAGCTTTCTAGGCGTGGAGATCGTGGCCGTCACATCTGGAGAAGCGAAAGATCCGGCGACAGCATTGCCGAAGGCGTTGCGCTGGACACTCGGACGACTGGGACTTTTTTATGTGGGAGGGCTGGCGGTTGTTGTGGGAATCGTGCCGTGGAACGAGGTAGGGCTGGGGGAAAGCCCGTTCGTGCGTGTTTTCGAGATCGCTGGCATTCCCGCCGCGGCGGGCGTGATGAATTTCGTGGTACTTACGGCGGCGCTCTCCAGCGTGAATTGCAATTTGTACTTAATGGCTCGGATGCTTTTTTCGTTGTCGCGTGGCGGTTATGCGCCGACGGCGCTGGGGCGTTTGAGCAAGCGCGGGACGCCAGTGGCAGCGTTGCTCGTCTCCAGTGCGGGAATGTTTGCGGCGCTCTTTATGGATCACTGGTTTCACGCGACTGCATACGTCTACATGCTGGGTTCAGCGTTCCTTGGCGGAATTTTTGTTTGGCAAATGATTTTCGTCACCCATCTTGCGTTTCGGCGCCGAACCGCGAGATGGGCAAAACCGCCTCTACGGTTTGCGCCACCCGGACCGTGGAGTTCTGCTTTCGGACTTGCAGGCCTAACGGCAGTGCTCATTTCGACGTGGTGGGTCCCCGGTTTGCGGATCACGCTGATCGCGGGAGTTCCCTGGCTTGTGTTCATTTCGCTGTGCTACCTTGTGTGGAGAAAGGTCCGTTCCCGGAAGATTTCCGATGGAGCTTTGCAAGATGGATGAACTGCTGAAATGGCGCGGCGAATTTCCGATCCTTGAGCGCACGACCTATCTGATCAGCAATTCGCTAGGAGCCATGCCTCGCGGCGTGTACGACCAAATGCGGGCTTACGCCGATGCATGGGGCGAGCGCGGCGTCCGCGCGTGGGAGGAGGGCTGGTGGGAGATGGCGGTCAATGTGGGCGACAAAATCGCTCCGTTGATCGGCGCGGGAACCGGCGAAATTTCGCTGCATCAGAATGTGACGCTTATTCAGGCGGTGATCAGTTCCTGTTTTGATTTTCACGGTCCGCGGAATAAGGTGGTGATGACGGATCTGGAATTTCCGTCGATTCAGTACTTCTATCACGAGCAGCGCCGCAACGGCGCGCGCGTCGAACTCGTTCCCAGCAAAGATTCGGTGCGGTTCGATCTGGACAAATTTCTTGCGGCCATCGATGAGAGCACGCTCCTCGTGCCCGTATCGCAAGTGCTGTTTCGAAGCGCCTATATTGTCGATGCGCGGGCGATTATAGAGAAGGCGCATCGCGTGGGGGCGCACGTAATTTTGGATCTCTTTCAGGCTACGGGCACGATTCCTATCGATGTTCGCGGCCTCGGCACGGATTTTGCTTGTGGTGGCGTGCTCAAGTGGCTGTGCGGCGGACCGGGCGTGGGTTATCTCTACGTTCGGGAAGATCTACGCGCGAAGTTGAGGCCGGCAATCGCGGGCTGGATTGCCCATCGGCGGCCTTTTGCGTTCGAGACCGGGGCCATCGATGCGCGCGAGGATTCCTTCCGGTACTTAAACGGTACGCCGCACATTCCCGCGCTTTATGCCTGCCAGCCGGGACTCGACATACTGAACAAAGCTGGGATTGCTGCAATTCGGCAAAAATCGATGCGGATGACGGCGCGTCTTTTTCGGGGCGCGAAGGCGCATGGATGGCGTCTAAACACTCCGGAAGATCCGGCGGAGCGTGCGGGAACGGTTTCCGTCGATTGTCCGCATGCCGCTGAGGTCTGTCGCGAGCTTCTCGCGCGAGAGATTCTGGTGGATTACCGCCCGAAAGCCGGCGTGAGGCTTTCACCTCATTTCTACAATCGCGAAGAAGAGTGCGATCTGGCAATTGCACAAATCGCGGACATTCTTGAAACACGAGCTTGGGAAAAACATACCGCGGCACTCTCGCATGCTTGACGAGTGGGAACTGCGTTTGAAAAGTTAGGGAGGGTTGGGAAGGTTAGGGGACGACGCGATCCAGATGAAACCATTTCGCAATAACGAAGCTAGCGAGCCGCTCCAAGAGGGCTCCGGCGAGGACGGGTTCGCTCTTCAACGCGCTGAGATGCTCGAAAAGCAATTGTGCCGGCGCGGCGTTCAAGATTCCGGCGTACTGTCGGCGATGGCTGCGGTACGGCGCGAAGAGTTTGTGCCGAAGGAGTTTCGGCATCGAGCGTACGAAGACGCGCCATTGCCCATTGGTGAAGGCCAAACGATTTCGCAGCCTTATATTGTTGCGGCGATGACCGCTGCGCTGCATCTCACCGGGAACGAGCGCGTTTTGGAAATCGGGACGGGCTGCGGCTATCAAGCGGCGATTCTTTCGCACATGGCAAAAATTGTGTTCAGCATTGAGTCGCGTTCGGAGCTCGCTTCCGCAGCGGCTGTGCGCCTTGAGCATCTCGGGTATGAAAATGTGCATGTTCACTGCGGCGATGGCACGCTGGGCCTGCCGGAACTTGCTCCCTTTGACGCCATCCTCGTTGCCGCCGCAGCCCCCGCGGTGCCAGAACCGCTCCGTACCCAACTCTCGGAACGCGGCAGGATGGTTTTGCCAATAGGTGATGCGGAGAATCAGGAATTGCTTTGCCTCGAACGGCACGGGAATTCCTTCGAGACGCGCACTCTGGAAGCGTGCCGCTTTGTTCCCCTGATTGGCTACTACGGATGGAAGGAACCGCCGGCGCGATGATGGCCGCCCCTCCTGACCTTTCAATTGTTATTCCGTCGTACAACGAAGAGTTGCGCCTTCCAGCGACTCTCGAACAGATCGCAGCCTACCTGCCGAGTTTGGGAAGAGACACGGAAATTTTGGTCGTCGATGACGGCTCGAAAGATCGCACGGCAGAAGTTGCTGAGTCTTTTAGGAAAACAGTTCCAAACTTGCGGGTTATTTCCAACGGTGTGAACCGCGGGAAGGGTTTCAGCGTTCGTCACGGCATGCGTGAAGCGCGTGGACAGAGCGTGCTCTTCACGGACGCTGACCTGTCTGCGCCGATCGAAGAAGCGCCAAAACTTCTCGAGGCCTTGAAGACTTACGATGTGGCAATTGGCTCGCGGGCGCTCGACCGCAGCCTCATCACCGTCCGGGAGTCACGCTTTCGCGAGTTCGCTGGAATCATCTTCAACACCATCGTCAGGGTGATCCTACGTCTGCCATTTGTGGATACGCAGTGCGGCTTTAAGGCGTTCCGGCGTGAACGCTGCCAAATTCTTTTCGAGCAGCAACGCATCGAACGCTTCGGTTTCGATCCGGAATTGCTTTATCTGGCGCGCCATCATGGCTTGCGAACCATCGAGATACCGGTGCGGTGGGGACACTCGCCCGCGACGAAAGTGAATATGTTCCGTGACAGCATTCATATGTTTCTGGAAGTGTTCACGATCCGGTGGAATGCGATCCTGGGCCGCTATCCGCGGCTATCGTGAGCGCGGCCGAGGCCATCACACTTTATGACACAAAGTACTTGACAGGGCTACAGTTTGGTGTAGACTCTCTGTATGGTAGCCGGTGGCCCGCTCCGTTCGAATAAGCGCGAACCTATCCCCATAGACGCTCGCGCCGCCGATCATCTCAAATACATTCGCGAAACGATGGAGAGCGCGGCTGAGTTTACAGCCGTGCCCGGATGGGGCGGCGTTGCGATGGGTATTACTGCGCTTGCGGCCGCGTTCGTTGCCGCTCGCCAGTCTTCACCTCGCTCCTGGCTTGCGGTTTGGCTGGTTGAGGCGTTTGTTGCGGTAGCCATCGCCGCCCCGGCTGCGGCCACCAAAGCGCATCGCGCGAATTCGGCTCTTTTCTCCGGCCCCGGACGCAAGTTCCTCTTCAGCTTTGCTCCGCCAATCATCGTTGGAGGATTGTTGACGTTTGCACTCTACGCGGCAGGAGCCGCAGCGGCACTTCCGGGCGTTTGGCTGCTTCTATATGGAACCGCTATCGTCACGGGCGGCGCGTTTTCCGTGCGTATCGTTCCGGTCATGGGCTTTTGCCTCATGACTCTCGGCAGCGCCGCGCTCTTTGCGCCGTCTCATTGGGGCGACGCTTTTATGGGCGCGGGGTTCGGCGTTTTGCAGATTGGTTTCGGAATGTGGATTGCACGGCATCACGGGGGATAAAAGGGAATCGCATGGCGAAGTCATCGACAGCACGCCAAGAACGGCTGCAGCGCACGCGCGAGCGTGACGCATCGCTGGCCGCCGTGCGTGGATCCGCGCGGGAGGCGGCTGTTTCTCCGGACCTGGACAGGTTGATCCACGAGCGCATTCGGCTTGGGATCGTGAGCGCGTTGGCTGTGAACCGTTCGCTTACTTTCAATGAACTCAAAGCTCTGCTTAAGACCACGGACGGCAATCTGAGCGTGCATGCTCGCAAGCTGGAAGAAGCGGACTACATCGCGTGCACGAAGTCGTTTGATGGACGGCTGCCTAAGACGGAGTACCGGCTGACGGCAGCAGGCCGGCGGGCACTTGAGCGGTACCTGAATCATATGGAGGCGCTGATTCGCGCGACGCGCGAGGGGTAAAATTACAAAATTTTTTGGCCATCAACTTTGTGTTGTAGAGTAGTTTATGCGACTTTCTCGCGGTGGAGAAAGAAGTAAAACATGCAACCCCTGACCATGCAGCATCTGGCCACTACGCGTCCTGCACCTGTCTCAGGCTCAGGCCTGCACGTGGCCATCATTTCGGATGGCAACGGCCGCTGGGCGACTTCGCGCGGACTGCCTCGCTCTGCGGGGCACCGCGCCGGCGCCGAATCGGCCCGGCGTGTCATCGAGGCAGCGCCGCGACTCGGAATTCATACGCTCACGCTGTTTGCCTTGTCCTCCGCTAATTGGAAGCGCCCCGTGGCGGAGGTTAATGCAATTCTTCGCCTCTTGCATGAATACCTTCTTGTAGAAACATCGCATTGCGTCGAGGAAGGTGTGCGGCTTAGCGTCGTCGGTCGCCGCGACCGCATCCCTGCCACACTGCGCCAAGCCATAGCAGATTCCGAAGCTGCCACCGCAAACGGCACGAGGCTTCATCTCAGGCTTGCGATTGATTATTCGGCGCGCGAGGCGATCTACCACGCCGCTTGCCGCTTCTATAAGGTCACAGAACTTTCGCCTGAGTCGTTTTCGAATGTCCTGGCGGAAGTTCTTCGTGGCGGCTCCACAGAAGTGGACCTGCTCATCCGGACTGGGGGCGAGCAGTGGCTTTCTGATTTTCTTCTATGGGAGTGCGCCTTCGCTGAATTTGTCTTTTTGCCGAAGCGCTGGCCGGATTTTACGGCGGCCGACCTCGAATGTGCCGTGCAGGAATTTGGCAGGCGCGAGCGAACGCGCGGAGCTTTGCCCGACGCAATTGCAGGATAAGTTCCTTCAAAAGGAGTCTAAAAATGGCTGAGATTACGCCTCATTCGGCGCCCATCGTTGTGCTGCTATTTCTCGGTGCCGTTTTCCTTACTGGATTGAGCTTTCTGTTCTTGCTCTACGGTGTGGCGCGCCGTTCCAAGCGGTACGCGCGCATCGGCGGCGGTGCCGCGCTGACGATTGTTGCCTGCTACGTGCTTCTGCTCTGCGGTGTCTCGCTGGCGAGCAGCGAAAAGGTTTTGCCAGCGGGTGGATGGAAATACTTTTGCGAGATTGATTGTCATATTGGCTATTCGGTTTCAGGCATCCAAACTTCAGGCGTCATAGGTCCGGAAATGAAGCAAGTGTCGCCGCATGGGCAGTTTGTGATCGTTCAACTAAAGATTTGGTTTGACGAACACACCATCTCTCCCAACCGCGGTGACGGGCCGCTCACACCCAACGCTTGCCGCGTCGTTCTCGTCGACGCAGACGGCCGCACTTACGCGCAATCTCCCCAAGGAGAAGCCGAGCTCGCACTTGTGAAAGGCAACGCGGGGCCTCTAAGGCAGCCACTACGTCCCGGCCAGTCTTTCGCAAAAGACCTTGTCTTCGATGTGGCCAAAGACGCTCACGGACTGCGCCTGCTGATCACCGAGGACGACCCGGAGACTGTCCTGATCATTGGCCACGAAAATAGCCTGTTCCATAGGAAGATTTATCTTAGCCTTGATTCCGCCCCAACTATCACCCGTGGAATCAGCGCCTTAGCTCCCAACAACTAAGCTCATCGCAGCGATTCTCCCCTCGCACCCCTGACATTTCGCGTCCCTGTGGCGTCTATATTCCAGGAGCAAGAAATGGGAACTATGGGACTTGCGCTGCCCTGGGAGACTAGAATCTCTTCCGTGTCGCGCGAACGGGAGAAGCGAGTGGAACCTTCCGAAGACCTTACAAGCCGCCCCAGCGAGACTGCCGCGCGTGCTGCTACGACAGCGGCAACTTCCGAGGACGCCGAACTCGCGGAACGCTGCCGAGTCGGCGATCTCGGTGGATATGAGCGTCTCTATGCGCTGCATGGCGCACGCATGAAGAATGTGGCGCGCAACCTTCTGGGCAATCCCATCGACGCGGAAGATGCCGTGCAAGAAACATTTTTGAAAGTGCAGCGAAGCATCGCCGGCTTTCGCGGGCAGTCGAGCTTTGTCACATGGACATACAGGATTCTCATCAACACTTGCTATGACGCGCGGCGCAGCCGGACGCGCAAGAAAGAAGTGGCGAACGATGACAGCGAGGATTCGCCGCAGCCGGAGCCGCGCGCGCCTGGCGCGCATCCTTCGCTGCGGATGGCGTTGGAGCGGGCCTTGGCCGGCTTGACGAAGCATCAGCGTGACGTTTTCTTGTTGTACGAAGTGGAAGGCTTCCATCATGCGGAGATTGCCGGAATGCTGGAAATTACAGAGACAGCTTCGAAAAACACACTTTTTCAGGCGAAGAGAAACCTTCGCCAGGTGCTTGAGCCTCCGCGCGGCAACAGCGCCGCGGGAGCACGGTGAACGACGATGAACATCCAATGTAAAGACCGCGACAGGATTTTTGAGGACGGCACGCCTGCCGAATGGGCTGCCCTCGAAACGCACAGCGCGAACTGCGCTGTCTGCACCCAAGAGCTGCGCGCATGGAAAGCGCTCAGCGTCGCCGCGCAAGAACTGCGCGACTACTCCGATACGCCTTCGCTTTGGCCCCGCATTAAGACCTCGCTCACCGAAGAAGCCTCCGCCAAGAATCAACGCTCCGGACGATGGGCCTGGCTCTCGCTTGGATTCGGCCTCTCTCTGGGCTGGCAAACCGCCGCGGTTACTGCCCTGGTGCTGGTCTTGACAGTTTCCGCGGGCTGGGTTTATTTGCATCGCACTGGGCCTGCATCGAGCGGTGATCAGTCGCTGCTGAAGAGTCCAGCGCTCGCCGAGGTGGAACGCGCCCAATCTGCCTATGAGCAAGCAATCGGCAAGCTGGCTGCGGAAGCCAAACCCGCGCTTGAGAATCCCGGGACACCTTTGCAGGCGAGCTACCGCGAGAAACTGCTCGTGCTCGATAGCGCCATCAACGATCTTCGCGCCCAGGCCGGCATGAATCCGTCCAATGCGCATCTTCGCCAGCAACTGCTGGCGATGTTTCAGGAGAAACAGCAAACGCTGCAAGATATTTTGGAGGAAAAGCGATGAAGTTGTTTGTGTCGAATAGGAATCGAGAGCGTTTGCGCGTAGCGCGCCTGACGTGCGGTGTTGCGGCCATCCTTCTGCTCGCGGCATCTCCCGCATTGGCTTCGAAAAGCTGGCCGCAGGATGAGGTGACACGCAATTTTGACAAGACGTTGACGTTAGGCGCGGGCCAGTCCGTACGCGTCGAGCACAAATTCGGAGAGGTCAAAGTCCACGGTGAGTCTGGACGCGAGGTAAAAATCTCCGCCGTCATCCGAGCTCAGGCCAGCTCGCATGAGGAAGCCGAGTCTTTCGCGCAAAAAATTCAAATTGAAGTGCAACAAACGGGTGCAGGCATCAGCATCCGCACGGTTTATCCACCCGAAGAGAACAAATGGTTTCATATCAGCAAACATTCTTCTTGGTCCGTGAGCTATAACATCGCGATACCCTCTGACGCTCCGTTAAATATCCGTAACAGTTTCGGAAGCGTGAACGTCGCTCGTGTACACGGAGCGGTGGAAGTCGAAAACGGCTACGGCTCGCTCACCGTACAGGAAGCCGGCCAAGTGCGCCTGAACAATTCCTTCGGCAGCATTGAGCTGACCGGCGCCGCGGGCAACGCTGTCGTCAACAACAAGAACAGTTCCGTGCAGGTTTCTGACGTGAAAGGCACACTCGAAGTGCAAGACCGGTTCGGCAGCATCACCGTTCGGAACATTCAGGGAGCTGCGACGATCACCGGTGGGAATGGGATGGTCACTCTGTCCGACGCCGCTTCAGCGAGTGTCACAACTTCATTCGGGAACGTGGACGCTCGAAACATTCGCGGAGACCTGGCCATCCACGACAACAACGGCAACATCGATATTTCGGCAATCGGCGGCACCCTGGAGGTCAGCGACAGCTTCGGAAACGTAGCGTTCACCGACGTGAAGGGCCGCGTAAACTGCACGACCAGCAACGGCCGGGTCAAGGCAAGCTCGCTGACGGGAACTTCCGTGACCATCCGCGATTCCTTCGGAAATCTCGAACTTGAGAATATCAATGGCTCTCTCGATGCGGACACCTCCAACGGAAAAATCACAGTGCATGACATCCGCGGAGCCGTCACACTCCAGTCCTCCTTTGGCGCCATTGAAGCGACGAACATCCCAAAGGGGATTCGCACGGTCACGGGAAATGGGGCGATTACACTAACGGACATTGGGGCTGACGCTTACGCAAAGACCAGCTTCGGCAGCATTCTAGCGGAGCGCATCAACGGCAACTTGACCGCGGAAGATAGCAACGGTTCGGTTACTGCGCGAAATGTCAAAGGCGACGCCACCGTGAATACCTCCTTCGCGGGTGTGACGCTGGAATCCGTAGGAGGGCGCGTCCGGGTGGACAATCAGAACGGAGCAATCGCTGTGACCGCCGCGCGTCCGGCCAGCGGCTGTCGCGACATTTCGCTGAAAACGTCTTTCTCATCCATCCACGTTCGCATCCCTGACGGCCTGAGCTTCAACCTTACGGCACGCACATCGTTCGGCAGAGTTTCTTCCGAATTGCCGGTTACAGCGACGGGAAACATTGGGGGAGACTCGCTGAACGGGACAATCGGCGCGGGAGGCTGCCTGTTGCAACTGACGGATTCGAACGGAAGCATTGAAATCGCCAAGGCCCCTTGATGAAGAGTGGGTTCGGCCGCGTGCCGGTAGATATCTTGGCGCGCGGATCAGCGAAGCGAACCTCGTGCAAGAGCCATGGCAAAAGCTTGCTTTAGGACTCGAGTCGCAGTTTCGGTCAGGTGGTATTGACTAAGCTCGTCCTCACTCGCAAAAGTCACGTCGGTCACGTCACTTCCGACGCGTGGTTCTCCGCCGATGCGCTCGCACAAATAATCCACAATGACGAAATGAAAGCGGGGCCGCTGCTTTCTCTCGGAAGGCCGCGAGCCGTCGTCCGGAAATATCCGGTCAAAGACTTCAATGAGGTCGAGGACGCGCACCTCGAGCCCTGTCTCTTCGCGCAACTCACGCGCAACGCCCTCTTGGAGCGACTCCCCGAGCTCCAAAGTCCCTCCAGGGATGGACCATTCCCCGCGCAGGGGCTCGCTACCGCGGCGGATGAGCACAGCGCGGCCATTTTCGATGATCACGCCGCCAACGCCGACGATAGGACGCTCGGGATATTCACGGGAGGAGGTCACTTTAGGAATTCTGCCCCGGAGCGGTTTACAATCCAAGCAGCCGCACCACGCATTCGAGTTGACTTGGGACAACGCGGTATATAATACGCGATGGTGGCGGCGGCACAATCTGTGGTGCCCCGCCCTGCGAACATTTCTACGGAGGATGGAGCCGTGATCCGCTGCCCTGAATGTTCCACCGAAATTGATGTGGACGAGGACGAAGTTGAAGAGGGTGAAATCTTGAGCTGTCCCGAGTGCGAATCGGAGCTCGAGGTATCGCAGACGCATCCCGTCCATCTGAACCTCATCTCTGACGACCTCGATGAAGAAGATGATGACGATGATGAGGAAGACGAGGCCAAGGAAAACGGCGACCTCCTGGAAGACGACGAGGAAGACGAAGAAGAAGAGGAGGACGAGGAGTAACCGCTTCGCCTGTCCAATCCAGTATCTCCTTTCCCCTGAGACAGCATCTAAACTGACATGAGTGGACCTATGCAGAGTCCCCGGTGGTTCATCCTCTTGGGAGTGGCAGCGATATCCAGCTGCCTTGTTCCTCCGATTGCCCGTGCGCAGGAGCCTACACCTCCAGCTCCTCAAGCGTCGCTAGCCTCTCAAACACCGGCTCCGGAAAAGCCGCAGAGGCAGAAGTACAGCCACGCCAACGATTTTTTAATCATCGGGACGGTGTTCGATCCCAAGGGATACGCGTTTCCGGGCGTCGAACTGAGAATTCGACGCATCAGTGAGAAAAAATATCGGTGGGATAGCTACACAAATTCCCGGGGTGAGTTTGCCGTCCGAGTGCCCCAGGGCTCGGACTATGAAATGGTGATCCATGCCAAGGGATTCTCGGATCAAACACGTGCGCTGGATGCGAAGACAGGCGTGAGCGAAGCACGTATAGTGTTTCATATGGAATCCGCAGAGGGAGCGAAGAAATGAATGCGCCAAAACGATTTCTTTTTATGGCGGCACTCCTGGCATTTGCGAGCGTAACGGCTCTCGCGCAAGACGCCAAGCGTGAAGCCCAACTCCGTACCGTACACGGAATAGTCCAGGACAAGTCCGAGAATCTCGTGTCGGAAAGCGTGGTTTTCCTTAAAAACACGCGAACAAATGTCGTGCGCAGTTCTTATACGGACGGTACGGGCAATTACCGCTTCAGCGGTCTCGATCCAAATGCGGACTATGAAATTCACGCGGAAAAAGAAGGCGCCAAATCAGCGACTCACTCTGTTTCGAGTTTTGACAGCCGAAAGGACATCACGCTGAATCTGAAAATTGAGAAGAAAAAGGATTGAGCGTAAGGATCGGGCGCGAGTCTTTCCATCTTCCTTCCCCCAGAACTCAACTTGGCCAAACGCTTCAGCCTGCCGTGTGCAAAATGGCGTGCATGGCTGGAGGAAATATGCGGATTCCGCGGCTCAGAGAATACTTCCTCCAAAGAGCTGTAAATCCTTGAAAAACGCGCGAAATTTAGAGGGAACTATTTTGGCGAGAGATGAATCCAAGTTGCGAGCATTGCCTTCTGGAACTCGGTCAGCCTATTTGTCCGCAAACCTCATCTCCCAGGAGAGAATTGGAGTCTGAGTGGATAGCACCTTTTGGAGGCCGAGCCATTTGTTTCCACGAATCTTGATTGCCATAGTCTTTATAGTTCCATCGGCGCTCGCACAACAGCCACAACCGCCGCCTACACCCACTCCGGCCGAGCCACGGACAGATAAGACTAGGGACGCGAAGGAAGAGCAGGATAAGAAGACGTCTGACGATCAGATTGGGAAGAGCAAGCTGGAGAAAGAAACCGGAACCGTAAACGACCGTATTTTTGAAGTTCTGCCGAATTATGGAACGGTTGAAACGTCGAAGACTCTTCCGCCGCTCACATCTGGGCAAAAATTTCGGCTTGCCACCGCAGGCGTCTTCGACTGGGCCGCATTTCCCTTCAACGGCACGCTAGCGGCCATAAGCCAGGCGAAGGGTAATCCAAAGTCCTGGGGACAAGGTTGGGGAGCTTATGGAAAACGCTATGGTGAGTCATTTGCCGACAACAGCATCGGTACATACATGACCACGGCCATTTTCCCGAGTTTGCTTCATGAAGATCCTCGCTACTATCAGATGGGAAAGGGCAGCTTTGCGCATCGCGCCTATCATGGAGTTAATCGGCTGTTCGTCACGCGCACGGATTCCGGACACGATCGGCTTAATATCTCGGAGTCCGCAGGCAACGCTGTGGCGGCCGCAATCTCCAATATCTATCATCCAGCCGAGGATCGCACCGCATCCCGAAACGCTTCCACGTTTGCTTTCCTGATTCTTTACGATGGTCTCTCCAACGAACTAAAGGAATTCTGGCCAGATATTCGACGAAAGGTTTTCCACAAAAACACTCCGTAAGAATCTGCGACACGGCATCACTGACAATCAATTTTGTGCTGGCATCAGAACTCGCATAGCCTGCCGCACGACTTCGATCTCCACCGGCGTGGGACCCAAAATTTCGCCATCTCCGTGAAACATGCAGGGCCGGTCTGTTGTGAACTTTACTGCCTTTACCCTCATCCGATGGACATGGCGAGTCCGTAGCTCGCCGCTCTTCAACAGCCGTGGTAATAACTTCAAGATTTCGAAAACACTCAGGTCTTCCACAATCACAGCATCGAGCCAGCCGTCGTCCAGGCGCGCCTCGGGAGCGAGCCTTATTCCCGAACCGTAGGTCGGCGTATTAAGAACGGCAGCTAGGAGAGAATTGACTTCCATCCGCGGCAAGTCGCTCCCTGGAAATTCCGCTCTTACTCTGATGGCCCGGTGGCTGCAGAAAGCCCGCAGCGCAGACGCGACATAGCGAGACCTACCGGGGAGACGGCGAAAGGATTCGTTAGCGTACCGCGCCGCTTCCGCATCTATTCCCACTCCTCCTCCGCCCAAATACAACCGCACGCGGCCGTCCGCCGTGCGCGCCCTCGCAAGATCCACTCGCATCGGGTACCCTCGCAGAATCGCTTTAGCGGCCGCAACTGGCTCCTGAGGCAACTGCAGGGCAGCGGCAAAGTCGTTCCCTCCACCCGCTGGCAGAACTCCCAAAACAACGTCCGAGCCGTATGCCGCATTCACCAATTCTTGAAACGTGCCGTCGCCGCCGAGGGCGAACAAAAGCCGCTTGCCGCTCTTTATTGCTGCGAGCGCATACGACTCCAGGTCTTTGGCACTCCCAACGGAAATAAATTCTGCGGGAACAGATGCAGCTTCAAACACTTTTCGAATTCGCGGGAGACAAGAGAGGGTGCGCCCGTGTCCTGCTGCCGGGTTCACGTATACAACTGCTGGCAGTAGAGCTGAAATAAAACTGGAGTCGGCCACTGGGTTTGCAATCCTGCCCAACCAGTTGTATGCCTGTCAATCAAGATACGGGGAGCAGGCTAGTGCGTCGCCGCGGATTTGGGATCTACTGCCAAAATATCTTTCGGCGTGGCCACGCGAGCCGGAAAGCGCGCCGAGATCGTTCGTCTTCTACTTCTCAGCCTCGCTTGGTCCCGTCGCGGCGGCGGTTATGGCAGCCAGGTTATTTTCAGTAAGTGTGTGGTTGAACGCGGGCAGTTCTTTTTCGATGAGCTTCTGGTAGTCCGCGAGCGCTCCTGCAAGCTCAGTCTCAATCGTCTGAAGCAAGTCCAAAGCTGTATCCGTCGGCGCAAAGTCAGCTCCGCCGGCGACGTCTCCGCCTCCAGGACCGACCTCGGCGTTGAGCCAAATCAAGTTTAGATAAACCTTGTCGGCCTCAACGAAATATTTGTCGTCGCTGTTGATCTGCGACGGCGTAACGAGCTTGAGCTCCACGGATTGGAGTTTCTTGTCCATCTCCTCGACGGTCTTGAGAAGCTCAGCCTTGCGCTTGGATTGCACCTCATCCTCAGCCGGAGCGGGCTCGGGTTCGTCGAAATCGTCCGGTTCAGCGAACGGCGGTTTTTCCTTTTCCTTTTTCTTCGGCGGACGGAGCATCGTTTCAATCACCTCGATTTGCTTCCGTAACCACTCGATCTGGTTGAAGGTATCGGAAGCGCGGGTGATGTCGTCGCGGATTCGAAGCTGCGTTTTCACCGACGATTCAATGTCCGCTTCCGAAGCCGAAATGCGCGGGTCAGGCAATATAGTCAAAGGCTGAGTGAAAGATTGGCCTGCCACAGTCAGACGAACAGAATATTTGCCGGGCGCAACCATGGGGCCGACTTCCGCAGGCTTAATCCCCCAATGTGTTATGGGCCGAGAGTCGGCGTCGCGGAAGCGTGGTTCCTGCCAAATGTGCGGGTTATCAGAAGTCGCGGTACGCAACGCGATCAATCGTGGCGACTCGTAGTGCATATCCCACTTCACGCGATTGATTCCGATATGCGCCTTCGTCTTGAGTTTACGAATCGTCTTGCCTTCCGCACTCAAAATCTCGATTTCGACAGGATCTTTGGGCGCTGATTTCAGCGAAAAGTTGAGCATAGCCTGGCCGCCGTGGACAAAGCGATGAGTGGGGCGCGGCTCGAAAAGTACCGTAGGAGCATCCGGGCGGCTCTTTGCAAGCTGTTCGAGAGGGCTGATGTCGTCAAAAATGTAAAGCCCCCGGCCATAAGTTGAAATCACCAGGTCGTGGAAATCTTTCTGCACTACCGCCCATGTCACCGGAGCGTGCGGCAGCCCAGTCTGCAACGCCGTCCAATGCCCTCCGTCGTCCAGCGAGTAAAACAGACCGTTCCCCGTGCCCGCAAACAACAAACCTGCGCAGTTTGGATCTTCGGCGATGGCGCGCACGTACGCCAAAGGATGCTTCGGCAGATTGCCGCTGATCGGTTTCCAGGTCTTACCAAAATCCGTTGTCTTATAAAGGAAAGGATCTCTGTTATCCATCAAGTGAAAATCGACCGCAACATAAGCAGTACCGGGATCAAAAGTCGAAGGAGCAATGCTGGTGATAGTTCCCCAGGGCGGCAATCCAGAAATATTCTTGGTAACGTTCGTCCAGTTGGCAGCGCCGTCTTTGGTATACCAGACCTGGCCGTCGTTCGTGCCTGCCCAGATCAGTCCTTTTTGGATTTTGGAAGGAGCAATGGCGAACACGACTTCCCCATAAAACTGTCCCAAATTGTCGCCGACGATTCCGCCCGACGAGACGATCCGGCTTGGGTCCTGCGTCGAGAGCTCCGGACTTGTCACCGTCCAACTCTGCCCCCCATTCGTCGTTTTGAAAATGACTTGGCACCCGTAATAGACGACGTTGTGATCGAAGGGATCAACCGCCAGCGGCGAGGTCCAGTGGCACCTATACTTAATATCAGTCGGCGGTGAATCAAGCGTATGAAGATAGGGACTCACGGAGCGCGCCGTCTTGGTTCGCGCATCCCACCGGGTCACTTCGTCCCCATAGCAAGTGGCCCAGACGACGTTGGGATCGGCCTGATCCGGGATAGTAAATCCGGATTCACAGCCACCCATGTGACGATCCCATCCCGTTTCTTGTGAATCGATGGGCACGCTCGGTCCACGCATGTTCCCGTCATCTTGCATGTTGCTGTAGAAGTAGTAGGGAATCTGGTTGTCCACGTCCACGTGATACATTTGGCCAATCGGCAGAGTGACACGGTGAAATCCTCGGCCGTGAACGGCTGTGATAATCATCCCCGCGTCATCCGTGATTACAAAGCGATCGGGATTTGCAGGGTCAATCCATATATCGTGAGTGTCCCCACCCCAGCGTACCTCCTGAAAATTTTGGCCCCCATCCAGCGACTGATGAAACGAGCTGTTCGCCACTAAAACTTCGTTGTCGCTTCCCGATGAGACCGCGATTCGGATGTAGTAACCGGCCCGACCGATCAATGACCTCTGGTAATTGACCGCTTTCCAATGTGAACCCGCATCGTCCGATCTCCATAGCGAACCCTGGTCTTTGGTCTGAATCAAGGCGAAAACACGATTCGAGTTTGTTGGCGCGACAGCCACATCAATCTTCCCCAAAGGGGAATGAGGCAAACCGTGCTCTTCGATGCGCGTCCACTTCGTCCCCCCGTCGCGCGAGACGTAGACTCCACTGCCCGGACCACCGCTAAGCTCGGCCCAGGTGTGCATTTCCAACTGCCACATTCCCGCGAAGAGCACCCGCGAATTGTGCGGATCCATGGAAAGGCCAGAGCATCCAATGTTGTCGCCGGCGAAAAGAACGCGTTCCCAATGCTGGCCGCCGTCCACCGTGCGGAAGACACCTCGCTCCTGCTGAGGTCCAGTCGCGCGTCCCAGCGCGCACGCAAAAACAATGTCCGGATTCGATGGGTGAACGATGATTCGGCCAATGCGGCCACTCTCCTGCAAACCCATGTTCGTCCAGGTCTTCCCCGCGTCGGTGGATTTATAGATTCCATTTCCGATTACGTCGCTATCGCGGATCACCCAAGCCTCGCCAGTTCCCGCCCACACAACGCTCGGATCAGACGCCGCGACGGCAAGCGCCCCAATTGCCGCGACAGGCTGCTTATCGAAAATGGGCGCCCAACGATTGCCCCCATCTGTCGATTTCCATACCCCGCCGGAAGCCGCTCCGGCGTAGTACGTGCTCGGATCTCCCGGCACTCCTGCGACGGACGCAATGCGGTTTCCCACGCGCGGCCCAACAAAGCGAAATCGAAATTGGCCCTCCTCCTCTGCGTCCGGTTGCTGCGCGTGTGCCGCCGAACTCCAACACAAAACCAAAAGCAGTGCGAGGCTGGCCTTTCCGCTTCGTATGAGCGCCACGAGAACCTCCAGAAATAAAGATTTTGGAATTCGATGTCCCAGGTCAGACTGGATCACGCCGAACGCGCAGAGTATACATTATCTCTCCCGCTCTTCGCGGCACTGGGGTCCAGAAATAGATCCGGCATGGAAATGTTCTGAGAGCGAATCGCGGAAAGTTTGGTGCCGGCGGAGGGAATCGAACCCACGGCCTAGGGATTATGAGACCCTCGCTCTACCACTGAGCTACGCCGGCACAAATGCAATTCTTAATGCTACGGAGTAGGTCGCAAACGTGTCAAGCATTCCCGCGAAAGGGTGCTGGCCTGCTTTAGAATGCTTTCGTCCTGCAGAAGTAGGCCGCCTGCTGCAATTAATTGGCTCACGCTTTTTCAGTTTTTTCTCTTGACAAAAAGTAGCTACCCGCGTACAGTATTGAGTGGGTAATATCGCGACCGAATATGGGAACGCCAATCTCCTGATTGGCGTTTTTTGCTTTCTGGAGCGCACTTTTCGACCTAACTCCTCTATTCCCAACACTTACAAAACAGACCGCGTTTTTGCACAATTTTAGTGCAAATTCGTGCAGGCAAGTTATTTAGAATTAACACTTACAAAAATCTATCAAAACAAAGCACTTTATCTATCTTTAGAATGAACACTTATGAAAAACCGAGGAGGGGGGTGCCAACAAGTAGTGTCCAAATATGTTATCCGGCCTCTAAATGATCCGAGGGCCGCCTTATGCAGGTCCATCCGCACCTAGCGAGCGATTCCTCTGTGGTCTGCTACAAATTAGGCCATCAACCGTGGAAACAATAGATGTGCGCATTTGGAATTATGCCGGATGGAATCCTCCGACAGATTCTTTCCGCGTCCCTATTTGCGAGAGCGCCGACCTGTCCTAGAGTCCCAAGGCTCCTAGTACTACGGTACCGTTGACCCTATACGTCCTAAAACCTATTCTCCTCGCGTAGTGAACGAGCGGCCCGATCTCAATAGGCGAAAGCCTAGCGAAGAGATGGGCCGGGTAGGTGTGTACCGATACGGAACAGCTCCGTAGCGCGAGCTACTTGACATCCCTTTAATAAGGGATAGAGTGCCTCTGGGTGTCATTCATCCCCGGAGGCATAAATGTCCAGGAAACTCGCAGTGGTATTTCTCGCCATGCTCACTTTGGTGGCGGCTATGGGCTTGAAAACGGTTGTTACGGCGCACGGCGACGGCTCTTTGATTATGGCGAACGGCGCATCACCAGCACCGCCGACACCATACAGAAACGGCGCGTCCCCGGCACCGCCAACGCCGTACCGAAACGGTGCATCACCAGCACCACCGACGCCCTATTGATAGCCACGCTGTAGCCGCAGTCTTTTCTGCGGTTTGTGGATCAGGGGCGTAGATAGGCAGGAACGTGCCTGGTCCCTTGGTCAATCTCATCTGGTTCATAGGCATCCTATGCGAAGCGGCGGTATTGGTGTGCGCGCTCAAGAAGGGTGCGTTCCGGCGCTACTTATTGTTGAACCTGTACATGGCCGGAATGATTCTAGTCGAGCTTGGTCGCTACAAGATTGTTAGCGAATATGGTCTTGGGTCCACGCAGTATCAGTACTTTTACTTTTATTCCGACGCAATCCTTACGATCTTTCTGTATTTCGCCCTAGCCACCCTTTACGCGCACGTTTTCAGCGAGATGAACGCGGAGCGCTATGTTAAGATAGGCGCGCTCCTGCTGCTGGGTGGGACTGCGGCATTTACTGGTGCCGTTGTCATGCAATCCTCCGCGAGGCTTGTCACTCATTTTGTCGTGGATCTCTCCCAGAATCTTTACTTCGTTGGCTTAGTTCTCACCTATGTTCTCTGGGGCGCCATCCTAAAGCTGCGCGAGACACGTACGCGGCTCATCCAACTTGTCCTCTCACTGGGTGTTTATTTCAGTTTGTTTGCCGCCAACTACGCCATTCGGAACTTGTATCCCCCGCTGAGCTCAGTGTTTGTCCCCATGATACAGATATTTGGGCTATTCCTCCCATTGGCTTGGGCATATGCCTTCTGGCGATTACCTGAAGAAGCCAGACTGGTGCCTTCGCGCCTTGCGGTGATCCCCCGATGATGGCCGCAATCATTCTCGTCTGCTCGGTTGTTTTCTTGCTGCAGTTCTTCGTGTCTTATTGCCGCTCACTCATCGCGGCTTCAATCAAGCATCCTCTTTCGGCGGAAGTGCAGGATGTTACGGGCATTAAGAACTCGGCCACGGGTGAGGATTTTGCCCGCGTCGTTCAGTTGCTTCAACTCTGCCCGGATCGCCCGGAAGACCGCAGCGGAATCCAAGCCATCGGCGCCTATTTCGGGCTCTTGGGTGTTGTGCGCGCCAGCGTAGCGAGACTCGTTCCTTCCTTGCGGGCCTGGACGGAAACCGAACAAGGCCAGTGTACTTATTTCGCCGCGGTGACGCTCGAGCGCCGCATCGCTTTCAGCAGAGACATGTTCGCCCAGCAGCTGGAAACTTAAGCATAAGCGGTTGCCGGCTCTCCATCCAGAGTCACCCACTGCCTGATTGGCCACATCCTTATTCCAATCCCATCTTGACTTTCCGGCGGTCGTGGTATTCTGACACCGTTCCCTCCTCACCGGAGTGGACGCGTCCGCAGCGCAAAAACGACCGGTGACAAAAACATGTCTGCAGTGTGGCGCCGTACTGCCTTCCAGCGTACGCGTCTGTAACTTTTGTGATTCATCCTTCACGCTTGATTTGTCTTCTCAAGCGGCGGCCTCCGCGCCTGATCCGCAGCAAATGACTCGCCTGCAAATGGGCGGGCCTTATGCGCAGGCCGCGCCCAGCTTGGATTCGGATCCCGCCTGGCGTGGTGAACTCGCGCAGCGTCTGCAAACCTATCGCGCCCGAAGACGAAAAGTTGCGCCTAACCGTGCGCAGTCCGAATTACCTTTCCAAGAACCTCTAGTAGAGCCACCCGCTCACGCTACTGTGAGCGTCGCTGAAGTTTCGCACGTGGCCGACGACGATTTTTCTTTCACCATCGCCATCGGCCGTAACGCTGCGACGCGCGAAGAAGCGCGAATGGAAATCGACGTATCGCTGCCTCCGCCTGCCGAGCGAGTCTTCGAGGCAACACCCTCAACAGACATGCGTTCGGAGCAGACCGGTCTGTATCCGGTGGCGTCTATCGACGAGCGCCGCATTGCCGGATTGATCGACGCTGGCTGCTTGCTCTTCGCGTACGGTGGCTTCCTCACACTCTTCGGTTCACTTGGCGGGCAGTTTACTTTCAGCAAGTTAAGCGCAGCAGTGTGCGTCGCGACCTTTGTTATCGTGTATTTGCAATATTTTGCCCTATTCACGGTTTTTGGCGGCACAACTCCCGGCATGATGCTGCGCGGCTTGCACGTCGTCAGCTTTTCCGGCGAACTTCCGTCGCCGCGGCAGATGTTGTGGCGCAGTATGGGCTACATGCTTTCGGCTGGCACTTTTTTCATGGGTTTTCTTTGGGCCATGTGGGACGAAGATGCCTTGACCTGGCACGATCGCTTGTCACGTACCTATCTTTGTCCGGCTCCAACGCTCGCCGACATTGAGGCCACCCACGTCGCTCATAGTCGTTGACGCTCACGCGAGAAGCATTTATTCCCCGAGAGAACTTTTTAGGCGCGGCACTCCCGCGCGATGCGCAAAATAGTTTCAAGGCTCAGCTCCACATCGGCTTCCGTCGTCGCCCAGGAACAGACGCTCACTCTCATCGCGGATCTTCCTTGCCATACCGTTCCGCCGCACCAGCATGTGCCATCGTCTTGAACGGCGCGAATCACCTTCTGGGTGGCCTCCGCGCTGCCGAAAGAAACCAGCACTTGGTTGATCACGACGTCGTTTAGCACCTCGAATCCTGCCTTGCGAAATCCCTCTGCGAATCGTTGCGCGTAGGCGCAAGTTCGCTCAATCAAGGCGCAGAGGCCCTCGCGCCCCATCGATTTCAATGCCGCCCACAATTCCACACCCCGCGCCCTTCGCGACGACTCGGGTGTGTGGTGCATTGGCTCGCGGCGCGCGCCCCCCTCAAGGTATGCAGCCGTAATCGTCATCGCGGAGCGCAATGCCGCGCCATCTTTTACCAGGACAATCCCGCTGTCGTAATTGACGTTCGGCCATTTGTGCGCATCGGTGGCCCAGGAATCCGCTTCCTCGAATCCCTTGGTCAGGTGCGAATACTTCGGCGAAACGGCGGCCCACAAACCAAAAGCTCCGTCGACATGGACCCAGGCTCCTTGCTCGTGCGCGCGCGCGCATAGTTCCGCGGCCGGATCGAACGCCCCGGTATTCACACTGCCTGCCTGTATGCATAGAATTGTTCGCTCACTGAGGCGCGGCAATTTATCTGCGCGCATTCGACCTTGGCCGTCCACTTCAACTCGCCTCAGACGCTTTTTGCCAAACCCCGCTAGACTCAACGCTTTGAGAATGGAAGCATGCGCCTCGTCACCCACCACGACATCGATGGGCGGCGCTCCAAACATTCCATCATCCACGACGTTCCAGCCTGCGCGCGCGAGGAGGGCGTGACGTGCCGCGGCCAGCGCCGTAAAACTTGCCGTCGTTGCGCAGGTAACAAGCCCGCCTTCGCAGTTCTCCGGCAGACCCAGCGCCTCGCAAATCCAGCGCAGTACAACTTCTTCCAGCTCTGCTGCCACAGGCGACATGACTCGCAATGCCGCATTTTGATCCCACGCTCCCGCCAGCCAATTTGCCGCGAGAGACGCGGGGAGTGTTCCTCCATTCACGAAGCCAAAGTACCGTCCCCCCGTGGTGGCCACGGTGGCTCGAGAGCCGATTTGATCTAACCTTTCGAGGATCTGCGTTGGATCGCTCGGAGCATTTGGAAAGGGTTCACGGAACTCTTTCAGGCTGTCCAAGTCCTTTTGAGCTGGCGCAACTCGGCGTTCACCGATTCCCAGCGCGTATTTGCGCGCAATCTCTGCTGCCTGCCGCAAGAGTTCATCCCTCTTGGATAATTCATTCAGACCAGTTTGCATCGCCATTCGACACCCTCCAGAAGGCATGTTTTGAACTGGCAATACGCGTGCCAGTGCGGCGCGGGGGCGCCGGGTCGGTTCAGACTAAAAGATTGAAAAAGGAAGGAAAGAGCCGAATTGTCTTCTACTTTTTTATGACGGCTTCGTCGGAAGCGATTTTGCCGTCGCGGATGAAGATAATCCGGTGCGCGTGCTGCGCAATGTCGTTTTCATGAGTTACGAGAATAATCGTATTGCCTTGCCGGTAGAGATTCTCGAAGAGCGCCATAATCTCTTCGCCGGTCTTCGAATCGAGGTTACCGGTCGGCTCGTCCGCCAGGACAATCGACGGTGAATTGACAAGAGCCCTGGCAATGGCCACCCGCTGCCTTTGGCCGCCCGAGAGCTCGTTCGGCTTGTGAGTCATCCGATCCAGCAAATCCACGCGCTCCAGGGCCTTTTTTGCTTTTTCGATGCGTTCCTCGGCCGGGGTGCCGTTGTAAATCAGCGGAAGCTCCACATTGTGCAGCGCCGTCGCCCGTGGCAGCAAATTGAATGTCTGAAAGACGAACCCAATCTCTTTGTTCCGAATATATGCTAGCTCGTCATCGTCCAAATCGCTCACAAGACGACCCGCAAGCCAGTATTTCCCCGCGCTTGGAGAATCTAAACATCCGATGAGGTTCATCAGCGTGGACTTCCCTGAACCGGAAGGCCCCATGATGGCCACGTACTCGCCCTTGCGAATTTGCACGTCGATACCGCTGAGAGCGTGTACCTGCTCCGAGCCCATTTCATACACTTTTGTGAGGGCTTCCGTCTTGATCACGATACCGGAGCTGACCAAATCCTCGCGGTACGAATCCGTTGCTGTTGTCTCCACGGGCATTCCAGTTTCCCTCGCTACTCCAACTTCGTCAGCGCTAGCTCTGTTGATCGTCCTGTTTCTTCGGCGCGGAATTATCTATCTTCACGCTCGCCTCCGGCTTCAACGTTCGCAGCGCTTTGTAGCTGCCCACAACAATCTCGTCGCCGACTTGCAAGCCCTTGGTGACCTCGATGTCCGTGACTCCGGTGATTCCGGTTTCCACCGGCCGGAAGATTGCTTTCTTGCCGTTAACGACGAAGACGCCCTGTACTTCGTCCTTCTTGGGATCGCCAGGCGCAGCGGGCGGGGGCGCTGCTAGTGTAACTCCCGAACTTCCCTGCCCCTTCGCATTCTTGGCCGCTTCCTCGAGATCTTTGCGCGTGCGCACTGCCAGCGCCTGAATCGGGATGGCAATCACGCTCTTCTTCTCAGCCGTTTTGATCTTCGCTGTCGTAGATAGCCCTGGTCGCAGGTTGTCCGGCGGACTGTCGAGTCTAACCACAACCTTAAAATCCTTGGCTTCTTGGGTACTGGTCGTGGATTGCGTCGTTGCGAGACCGGAACTACGCAGTGTCGCCTGCGACCCGATCTCCGTCACTTTGCCTTTGAACACTTTTCCGGGCACGGCGTCAATCGTTACATCGGCATCTTGCCCCAGCTTCACGTTAACAATGTCCGTTTCGTCGACCTTGACTTCGGCCGTTACGACGGACATGTCAGAAAGCGTCATCAAGAAGCTGCCGTTGGAATTCTGAATGCCGGGCACAACGTAATCGCCCACGCGCTCGGGCAAATAGCTCACGATTCCATTAATGGGCGACGTGTACGTCGTCTTCGACAATACGTCCTTGGTCCGCACCAGCATTGCTTGATTCTGATTTACCTGCGATCTCGTCTGATCGAGTTGCGCTTTCAGCGACTCTACCCGAGCCTTAGCCGAATCCACCGCCGCTGCAGCGCCGTCATACGTACTTTTCCGCTGGTCGAAATCCTGCTTCGGTATCAACCCATCCTTGAAAAGTCCTTGCCCGCGTTCCCAATCGAGCTTGGCCTTTTCCATGTTCGCTTGCTGAGAAACCAGGTCCGCCTTCGCTGCATTGAAACTCGCATCGGCCGCCTGCACGCCAGACTCCGCGGTATGGATCGCCGCCGACTGCGCCTGTACGTCCGCGCTTGCCTGAACGTTTTCCTGGAGCAACAGCCGGTCGCCCTTCTTGATATGGTCGCCTTCTTTTACGAGGATTTCGGTGATTCTGCCGAATCCCTGAGCCGTCACGTTTGTGTAAGTGGTCGGCTTAATCTCTCCCGAGGCCGTCACGAGCGAAACCAGATCGTCCGACGTCGCGACTTTGGCCGTCTGAACCGTCACTACACCCTTGTTTGCCTGGTTGACGCTGAACACCACAATCCCTATCAGCACCCCGGCCACCATCAGCCCGATCACTACCTTTTTCCACGTCTTCATGTGATTCCTCTTCAATCCACCCTGGAAGGGTCACTCTTAACGCCCCCGGGCAGGCCACGCGAACGGGGACACAATTCCGAAGTTTTCCAGCCGGTCCGCTACAATACATACGCCCGTGCGGGTCAAAATGTTTCGCCAGAGGAGGCTGCGCACTGCGCGGTTTGGGCCCCCGACGGGAGCACCTGGCCGACCGACGGGGCAATTCGACCCAATTTCATCAACTGAGGCGCGAATCTCCCCTATATTCTAGATTCAAAACACCCTAAAAGGAAGAACTCCTCTCGGAATCTGCCAAATACCCTCGCGACAAGCCGACCTACCCTCTTATGACGTATCACTTCGCATTTTGTTAACGGTAAGCCGCACCTTTCGCGGCATTT
>Ga0073928_10000922_pt1 | contig 60845 bp, 63 predicted proteins | sample PaiPotPPA55metaG_FD_76969 | JGI IMG/M metagenome (GOLD analysis project Ga0073928, IMG submission 76969) | Iron sulfur acid spring bacterial and archeal communities from Banff, Canada, to study Microbial Dark Matter (Phase II) - Paint Pots PPA... ... | reverse complement strand
CGGATCGGGCCGGCGCGACGCCGGGCTGAACTCCATGCCGTTGACGATGTCGCCGCGATAGGCGGGCAAGGTGATGCCGCCCTGGGTCTCCGTGTCGGCGCTGCGCGGCTTGGCGAATTGCCCCGCCATGCGGCTCACCTTCACCACCGGGCAGGCGGCGCCGTAAGTCAGCACGACCGCCATCTGCAGCAGCACGCGGAAGGTGTCACGGATGTTGTTGGCGTGGAACTCGGCGAAGCTCTCGGCGCAATCGCCGCCCTGCAGCAGGAAAGAGCGACCTTCCGCCACCTCGCCCAGCGCGCGCTTCAAGCGCCGCGCCTCGCCGGCGAAAACCAGCGGCGGGTAATTGCGCAACGTCGCCTCGACGGTGCCGAGCGCGGCATCGTCGGGGTAGTCGGGAACCTGCTTGATCGGCTTGCCCCGCCACGTCTCGGGGCTCCATTTCTGCGCCATAACCGCCTCGCTCCGCGCGCCAGCAGGGGCGCGAAATGCTAGGGATATCCCGTTTCTCGGCGGAACGCCAGCGGACCAGCCGCCGGGCATCCCCAAGGGGCCGGCCCTTCTGCTACAATCGGCGCGAGAGGAGCGCCTGCCGTGTTCAAGAACATTTTTCTGACCGCCTGCCTGCTCGCCACCGCCTGCGTGCATACTCCCGAAGGCTATGACGATGCGAAATGGCGCAAGGACCGCCGCGAGTGCCTCGCCGAGGCCAGGCAGGCCAGCATGAAAGCCGCATCCGGTTGGCAGCTCGCCGCGCCTCTTCTCGGCGGATTCGCCTGCGGTGCCATCGGCGGCGCCCTTGTCGGACAAGCAACGGGAGTGGTGTCGTCTGCGGCGGCGACTACCGATGAAAGCCCGCTCAGCCAGAAGTGGATCGGCGAGCGCGAGGAAAAGTGCCTCGTGACGCGCGGCTACCCCGCAGGCAGCGATCCGTAGGAGACTGCCGATGCTCAAGCACCTTTTTGTGATCTGCCTGCTCACCTCGGCCTGCGCCGCCGTCGAGGAGCGGCGCGCGCTCGATAGTTGGATCGGAAAGCCCGTGGATAGCTTGGTCCGAGCGGTTGGCATCCCTGCCAGGTCGTACCGGCTGTCGGACGGCAGTGTCGCCATCGAATACAACGACGGCTACGAAGATACTGTTCTCGTTCCCACGCCGGTGCGCCAATCTGCCTCGCCGTACCAGACCGAAGGCACGCTCACAACGCACCCCGACTTTCTCGGTGGCACGACGGGCGAATATCACTCGACGACTTCGCCGGGCTTGACCTTCAACGAGAGCACGGGCCTAGCGCGCCGTCGGGTATGGCGGGAATGCTGGACGACGTTTGCGACTGATGCTAAGCGCATCATCGTGGGCTGGTCGCGCCGCGGCGAGGGCTGCTAGCTAGAAGGGCGGCTCTCAAGCTAGCGCCCCGTCGTCCAGGTGCTGCCCCATCCGCTCCTTTTCGTCGTCGGTCGCGACGCGATTTGAAGCGGTCTACCCTTGCGCGAGGTGATGCGCGCGTGTCCGGGTTCCAGAGCGCCTTGATCGTGGCATTGATCTCTTCGAAAGCCCAGGCCGCCGTCCGACGATCCCGAACAGTCAAAGCGCTTCACCGCGACCGCGCGCGAGATCGGTGCTGATGAAGGCCGCGAGGGATTCGAGCGCGCATTCAAGAAAATCGTGCCCATGAGGAATCTACCCGGCCCGGGACAAAGCAGCGCGATTCCAAGAGTGGCCGAGATCGATCTCGTTAATTCGTCCCGTCCTGATCTTCTCGAGCCTATCGATCAGTTCCGCCATGTTCTCCTTCCCGTAATGGGCGGCGATGATGCGGCCGTCCGGGTTGAGCGCTTGCCAAGGCCGGCGCTCCGGTCGTGATGGATCGCGCATGCGCTTGTTGCCCTCATAGGCAAGCACGTCCGCTGCCTGGAGCGGCACAAAATCCTGCTTGTCGTCGAATTGCAGACCGATGATCGCTCGGTTGGGATTGGCGTTTTCCTTCACCCACGCGAACGCCTCCAGCGCCTCTTGGCGGTAGTGGTTGATCTCGTGAATAAAGCCGATGCGCTCGCGGCTCCCCGCCTCAACCGCGAGGTTCATAATCACCTGCACCACCCACTGAAAGCATGCGGCGTAGGGAGAGCCGAACAAAGCCCGGAGGTCGTCGCGCCCCGCCATCGCCCTGCGGAATTCGTCCATGTGCAAGCCGATGACGACGCCGGGAATGTCGCTCTCATTGATCACCCGCAGCAACCGAACGACCAACTCGTCGCGGGCGACGGCATCCCAGCCCTTGAACTCCCCCTCAAAATTGGCGCAATCAACCGCGTGAAAAACCTTGATCGGCCGCTTGGCGACCTTCCACCGTTTTGTCCATTCCTGCCACTGGCGGGGACGAGCGAGATATGCCGCGACGGTCAGCACCGGCGAATCGTCGTGCACTCCCGATTCGTCCATTACGGCCTTAAGCACGATTACCTGCCTATCGCTCTCGCCGAGCACCATCCGGCTCTGTGCGTATACGAGACGGGCGGCGCTCACCCATCATAGGGATGGCGCATGGGTATGCTAAGTGAAACGTCGCCCTTCTGATCCATGCCGAGCTGCTCAAGCCCCAGGGTTTGTCCGTGTCGCCTGCCTCGACCATCTTGGCCACGTCAGGATAGGCGGCATGGATCTGCTGCGACTGGCGCCCCAGCCGTTCGCCCCTTGACCGCGCCGCCGCAACCACCCATTTGTACGCTTGTACGCTGGTAGCGTTAAATGGGGTGAGCAGAGCGCGAAAACATTAAAACTACCAAACGAACCCAATTTCTTCCGATCCGCCAAAGATTTGGCCGCAAGCGGTCGCCCGCAGCCATACCGGCAGCGATCCACCAGGTTCGGCGGTTTTATGTACAATGATTTAGGCAGCGGTTCGCGGCGCGGCCGCTGAGGAGATCCGGACGACGAATGTCGGCACCAGCACAGAGCCTCCGACACGACACCTCGGTGATGACGCTGATCGGGCTCGCGCATTACACGAGCCACGTCCTGCAGCTCGCGCTGCCGCCGCTCTTCCCCATCCTTCATGACGAATTCGGCGTAACCTTCACCGAGCTCGGTCTCATCGTCACCGTGTTCTATGTTGCCTCCGGTCTCGGGCAGGCCGCGGCGGGCGTGCTGGTCGATCGCTACGGCGCCCAGCGCCTCCTGCTCGGCGGACTGACCCTGCTCTCCGCAGCGGTGGCGCTGATCGGCTTGGCGCCGTCCTACTGGGTGTTCTTGCCGCTCGCCCTCGTCGCCGGCCTCGGCAACAGCGTCTTCCACCCGGCCGATTTGTCGATCCTCAGCCACTGCGTCAGCGGCTCCCGGCTCGGCCGCGCCTATGCCGTCCACGGCGTGTCCGGGACGCTCGGATACGCCACCGCGCCGGTGCTGGTCGCCACCCTCGCCGCTTACGGCAATTGGCGGCTGGCGCTCGGCGTCGTCGGCGTCGCCGGCCTTGTCGTAGCGCTCGTGCTTTACGTCAACCGGCATCTTCTGGTCTATGCGCAGGTCCCGTCCGTGCGGCCGGCCGAAGCCGGGCAGCCCCACCTCGCCTACCTCAAGATGGTGGGATCTCCGGTCGTGCTGATGGCCTTCGCCTATTTCGCCATGACCGCATTCGCCGGATCTGGCATCCAGACCTTTTCCATCACCGCCCTGGTCTCGGGCTACGGCGTCGCGCTGCGGCTGGCGACGCTGGGGCTCACCGGCTATCTGGTCGGCAGCGCCGGCGGCATGGTGCTCGGCGGCTTCCTCGCCGACCGCACGCGGCATCACCACCGCGTCGCGATGAGCGGCATCACCGTTGCCGGCACGCTGATGCTGCTGATGAGCGCCATTGCCGGCCACGCGCTCGCCGTCGTGCCGGTGATGATGCTGGCCGGCGTCGCCAACGGCATCACCGCACCATCGCGCGACGTGCTGATCCGCCGCGCCGCGGTCGGCGCCGGCATGGGCAGCGTGTTCGGCTTCGTCTATTCCGGCTTCGACCTCGGCTCGTCAACCGCGCCGCTGCTGTTCGGCGCGCTGCTCGATCGCCAGGCGCCGCATGCGGTCTTCGTCGCCATCGCCTGCGCCTTCGCCCTCGCCGTGCCCACGGTGATGCAGGTTCAGCATCGCGCGGCCGCTCGCCGGCAAGTCCCCGCCGGCGCCGCCGACTGAGCGAGCGCGTCCTGCCGCCTGAAATGGTCGATACTGCCTCTCCCGCAGCGCTTTTTTGCTCGACCGCGTCGGAACCGTGGCGGCGACGCATTGTTTTCAATGCAACCATCGCGCAAGCTTGGCCAGGGCCGCCCGTCAGCTCTCAGACCCTCATCGACGGGCGGCCCGTCGAAAATCGCGGCTCCTTCGCCCTGACCTGCCGAAGCCGGGTATTATTGGTCGAGGTCGCGCTCGGCCCGCATCCGGCCGATGATCAACTCGCGCACCTTGCGCTGCTCCCAGCCCTGCGTCGTCCACGGCAGCAGGTCGTAGGCGTGGAGGCCGTGGAGGGCGAGGAGGAGGCCCCAGGGCAGCAGCGGCACATAGAACCAGACGGGCCCCTCGGTCGCGGAATCGACCAGGAACATAACCAGGTTCACGCCGACGAAGATGGTAAGATGCGCATAGAAGGCGCGCATCGCGTGGACGCGGCGCCACGCCCATTGCTCGATCTCGGCGATGCGCGCCTGTTCCCGCGCCGGAAATCCCGCTCGCAGCTCGACGGTCTCGCTTCCTCGTCCACGCATGGCGCCCCCTCCCGCTCCGTACGCGGTACAAACAACCGGGCCCGAGACGTGACTTCACGGATCCTAAGCTCCGATGGCACTGGCGGATACGCGTCTGGCAACTCGATGAGCGGCTGCTGAGGCGCGCGGCTCGCCGCCGTATCGTGTTTGTGCGGGCGCTGCTGGCGGTAACCAAGAATTAACCGTTCCCGCCCAAGATGGTTGCTGCCCGGCGGCGAAGAGTCATGCCTTCTGCAGGTTCGTCGGGTACTGCGACGGAGCCCCGCCCTTTGGGCGGGGCTTTTCGTCAGCTGCGCGGGTGGCGCTGCGCTGCGGGCGTGTCCATCCGGCTACGCCGCCGGCGGGTCAGCCTTTGGCCCAAGGCGCGGAATGTCGAGATCACGAGCTGCGCCAAGAGCGAGCCCGTCAACAAGCCCACAAAACCATACGCCGCGGCGGGGATGCTAAAATCGAGCTGCGCGCCGTAGGTGCCAACCAGCGTACGCAGGATCGTCGCCTTGTATCCATGCTCGTCCTCGAACGCATCCCGCGCCGCGACCACCGGCCGGAGCAATGGCGGCGCACCGGCGATCCGATCATAGGCCCCCTGCAGCGCCTGTGTCCGCTGCAGCGAGAGCGCCAGGGTCTCCGCGTTGGAGGGCTCGAAGGACTGGAGCGCGACGACGAACTGCTCGTCGCCCGCAGCCTTGATGCCGTAGAATTGCCGTGCCGAGGCCTTGCGCTGCTCGATGTCGCGCCGCGCGTCCTGTGCCACCTGCAGCAGCGCCGCCGCGTATTCGCGGGTGAAGGCGGGCGCCTGCATCGCCAGCACGGCAAACAGCAGCGCCAGCGCGATGCTGATCGATTCCGACAGCCAGCGGCGGATCAGGTTCATGCGCGTGCTTCTTTAGGCGATCGTGCTGTGCCGCCGCAACCGTCCGGCTCGCCGCCTCACGCTGAGACGTTGTCGGCGCTCTTGGGCGCGTCGGGCGATTTGCCCTTGACTTTGCGGTTCCACGCCGCCGCACCGACGCCAAGCATGCGCATGGCCTCGCGAATCTCGGGTAGGGCGCGGCGTGCGGCCTCCTCGCCGGCGGCGATACATTCCTCGGCGCGATAGAATTCGAGATAGCCGATATGGCCGAGGCGCGGTGCTATCATCACATCCGGCGGGTCACCGGCCAAGCGCGAGCGGCTGATGCGGTCCTGCACGATGTGGAGCGAGCGCGCGAACACGCTGAAGGTGCTCGGCGCGCCGTCGCGCCGCCCGAAATAGCTGCGGATGAAGCCGCGGCCGTTCTCGTCCTCGGCGATGGCGGCGCGTTGCGCCAAGTCGAGGGCATCCTCGCCGGCGGGTGCCGGCCCGAACGCATCGGCGTTGAGGTTCACGGCGATGGTCAACCGCGCGCCCAGGGCCCGGCACACCGAGACCGGCACGGGGTTGACCAGCGCACCGTCGACCAGCCAGCGCCCGTCCGTCGCCACCGGCGGGAAGAGGCCGGGGATGGCATAGGAGGCACGCACGGCATCGATGACGCGGCCCTGGCGCCGCCACACCTCATGCCCGTTGTTGAGGTCGGTGGCGACGCAGACGAAGGGTTTCGGCAGGTTGTCGATGGTGTTCTCGATCAGCGACGGGTGGAAGATCTGCAGGATGCGCCGGCCGGCGATGATGCCGCCATTGCCGAAGTCGAAATCGAACAACCGGCTCAGGCGCATTTTCGTGAGTCCGCGGGCCCAGGCCTCGAGCTCAGGCAGATGGCCGCCGAGATAGACGGCGCCGATCACCGCGCCGATCGATGTGCCACAGACGATGTCCGGGATGACGCCTTCGCGCTCGAGGACGCGCAGGACGCCGAGATGCCCCCAACCTCGCGCAACACCGCTGCCGAGGGCAATGCCGATGGAGGGATTCATGCTGCCGATCCGAACCACTGCAACCGAACTGACCGAATACTACTGGCCACTTGTAGATAGCAGCGCAGCGCCGCGAATTCCATGACTTAATCGAGCCAAATATTGCCACCGAAAAGCCGCAAGCGGCTCTTCACCAACTTTAAACCAGCGTCTCCGACACTCGCCCGTTGGAGGGCATCCGTGAGCCAAAGGGGGCAAGAATGCCGCTAGCAACCGCAACGCGCTGGGGGGTCTTTATTATCTTCAGCCTCATCGTCCTCAGCCCGGTCATCAAGGTCCTGCGCCGGACGGGGTACAGCGAGTGGTGGGCCCTGCTGCTCTTCGTGCCCGGGGTCAATATCATCGGGCTGTGGCTCTTCGCCTATGGCCGATGGCCCAAGGTCGGTTCGCCGTCGCGCCCGAGTCTGGGCGGTCTGCCGAGTTCATAGCCAACCGGCTCTGCTGACCGGCTCTCGGCGGTTCGGCGCCGGAACCGCGTCAGCTCGCCGCTGCCTACGCCTTGGGCTCGGGCACCTTGTCGCGCAGGGTGACGAACTCCTCCGCCGCGCTGGGGTGGATGCCGACTGTCTGGTCGAACTGACGCTTGGTCGCGCCGCATTTCACCGCAATCGCGAGGCCCTGGATGATCTCGGGTGCGTCCGCCCCCACCATGTGACAACCCAGAACGCGGTCGCTGCGCCGATCGACGACAAGCTTCATCATCGTCCGCTCCTCCCGCCCGGACAGCGTGTGCTTCATCGGGCGGAACTGCGTGCGATAGATGTCTACCGTGGTGACCGCCTGGCGAGCCACGCGCTCGGTCATGCCCACGGTCGCCACCGGCGGCTGGCTGAATACCGCCGTCGGAACGTTGGCATGATCCATCTCGACCGGGTTGTCGTTGAACAGCGTCTCGGCGAGCGCCCGCCCCTCGGCGATCGCGACGGGCGTCAGGTTCAGGCGGTCGGTGACGTCGCCCACGGCATAGATGTGCGGCACGGCGCTGCGCGACCATGAATCGACGACGACCGCCCCGCCGTCATTGAGCCGCACACCCGCCTCATCGAGGCCGATGCCGCGCGTGTTGGGCTTGCGGCCCGTGGCATACATCACGAGATCGGCCGACAGCGTCTCGCCCTTGGCTGTGGCGAGATCGTAGCCATGGTCGCGCTTGTCGATGCGGGTGACGTCGGTGCGCACGTGAATCTCGATGCCGCGCGCGCGCAGCTCCTGCGCCAGCGTCACCCGCACGTCGTCGTCGAAGCCATTGAGCAGATCCTCGCCGCGGCACACCAGCGTCACCTCCGCGCCGAGGCTGTGGAAGATGCCGGCGAACTCGACGGCGATGTAGCTGCCGCCGACGATGACGATGCGCCGCGGCAGCGTGGCGAGATCGAGCGCCTCGTTGGAGGTGATGGCATGGTGGATGCCCGGGATCGCCGGTAGTACCGGATGCGCCCCGGTGGCGATGAGTATGTTGGCGGCGGTGTACGGTTTGCCGTCGATCTCGACGGTGTGCGCATCGATGAGCCGGCCGCGCCCCTCGATGAGCCTAACGCCGGAATCCTTGAGCAGCTTGTGGTAGATTCCCTCGAGCCGGTCGATCTCCCTGTTCTTCGCCGCGATCAGGCTCGCCCAATCATGCACCGGCGGCGCCACGGTCCAGCCATAGGCCGCGGCATCGGCGAAGGCGTCGGCGAACTGCGCGCCATAGACCAGCAGCTTCTTCGGCACGCAGCCGCGGATGACGCAAGTGCCGCCGACCCGGCTGTCCTCGCAGATGCCGACCCGCGCACCATAGACCCCGGCGCGCCGCGACGAAGCGACGCCGCCCGAACCCGCGCCGATCGTGAACATGTCGAAATCGTACTTGGCCATGAGGCACCGCTCCGGGATCCATGCTCGCCAGTCGAACCTAGCATTCCCGTCCGAAAGCGGCTCAACCGGCTGGAAGAGCGCCGGCTCGGCGGCTCAGCCGGTGACGCCGCCCAGGCAGAGATACTTGACCTCCAGGAACTCCTCGATGCCGTATTTCGAGCCCTCGCGGCCGAGGCCGCTTTCCTTGACGCCGCCGAACGGCGCCACCTCGGTCGAGATGATGCCCTCGTTGATGCCGACGATGCCATATTCGAGCGCCTCGGCGACACGCCAGACGCGATTGATGTCGCGGCTGTAGAAGTAGGCCGCGAGGCCGAATTCGGTGTCGTTCGCCATCTGTATCGCTTCGGCTTCCGTCTTAAAGCGGAACAGCGGCGCCACCGGTCCGAAAGTCTCCTCGCGCGTCACTGCCATGTCGGTGGTGACGTCGGCGAGCACGGTCGGCTCGTAGAAGCTGCCGCCGAGCGCGTGGCGATGGCCGCCGACGACGATGCGCGCGCCTTTCTTGAGTGCATCGCCGACATGCTCCTCGACCTTCGCGATCGCTTTCATGTCGATGAGCGGGCCGATCACGGTGCCAGTCTCGACGCCCGACCCTACCTTCATCGCCTTCACCGCCTGGGCGAGCTTGGCCGCAAAGGCGTCGTAGACACCGTCCTGCACCAGCAGCCGGTTGGCACAGACGCAGGTCTGGCCGGCATTGCGGTACTTGGAGGCGATGGCGCCCTTGACCGCCGCGTCGAGATCAGCGTCGTCGAAGACGATGAAGGGCGCATTGCCGCCGAGTTCCAGCGACAGCTTCTTCACCGTGCCCGCGCATTGCTCCATCAGCTGCTTGCCGACCGCGGTCGAGCCGGTGAAGGTCAATTTGCGCACGATCGGGTTCGATGTCATCTCGCCGCCGATCTCCTGCGCCGAGCCGGTGACGCAGGAGAAGACGCCCTTGGGCACGCCGGCGCGCTCGGCGAGCTCGCACAAGGCGAGAGCCGAGAACGGCGTCTGCGTCGCCGGCTTCAGCACCATGGTGCAGCCCGAGGCCAGCGCCGGCCCCATCTTGCGCGTGATCATCGCGGCCGGAAAATTCCACGGCGTGATCGCGGCGCAGACGCCGATCGGCTGCTTCAGCACGACGATGCGTTTGTCGCGGGCATGGCCGAGGATGGTGTCGCCATAGACGCGCTTGCCCTCCTCGCCGAACCATTCGATGAAGGAGGCGGCATAGACGATCTCGCCGCGTGATTCGGTGAGCGGCTTGCCCTGCTCCGCCGTCATGAGCTGCGCCAGGTCTTCCTGGTTCTCGATCATCAGCTCGTAGAGCTTGCGCAGGACGATGGCGCGCTCCTTGCCGGTGCGAGCACGCCAGTCGGGCAGCGCGCGCTCCGCCGCCTCGATGGCGCGGCGCGTCTCGTCAGCGCCCATCTTGGGCACCGTGCCGAGAATGGAATTGTCGGCCGGGTTGTTGACCGGGATCGCCTCGCGATTATCGGCCTCCACCCACTTGCCGTCGATGTAGCATTGCTGCCGGAAGAGTTTCGGATCTTTGAGCTGCATGGCGAATCCTCCTGATACCAAAGATAGCACTCCGCTCCCCGCCTGTTAACGCAGCACCTCGCGGCAGCTCACCCGGGCATCGCCGCCATGCCGAGACGATCGAACAGCTGCCGGTCGCGCTCGTGCTCGGGATTGGCCGTGGTCAGCAGCTTGGCACCGGAGAAGATCGAATTGGCGCCGGCGAGGAAGCACAGCGCCTGCATCTCGTCGCTCATCTCCTGGCGGCCGGCCGAAAGGCGCACCATTGCGGCCGGCATGGTGATGCGCGCGACCGCGATGGTGCGCGCGAACTCGATCGGATCGAGCTTTTTCCCGCGGGCGAGCGGCGTGCCCGCCACTTGCACCAGCATGTTGATGGGCACGCTTTCGGGATGCGCCGGCAGGGTGGCCAGCGTGGCGATCATGCCGACCCGATCCTCGCGTGCCTCGCCCATGCCGACGATGCCGCCGCAGCAGACATTTATTCCGGCAGCGCGCACATGGGCGAGCGTGTCGAGGCGATCCTGGTAGGTGCGCGTGGTGATGATCTCGCCATAGAACTCGGGCGAGGTGTCGAGGTTGTGGTTGTAGTAGTCGAGTCCCGAATCCTTGAGCCGCCGCGCCTGCGCCGCGCTCAGCATGCCCAGCGTGACGCAGCTCTCCAGGCCGAGCGCCTTGACGCCCTCGACCATGGCGCAGACCGCGTCGAGATCGTGGTCCTTGGGCGAGCGCCAAGCGGCACCCATGCAGAAGCGCGTCGCGCCCGCCGCCTTGGCCGCGGCGGCATCGGCGAGCGCCGCCGCGACGCTCATCACCTTTGTGGCTTCGACGCCAGTGTCGTAGCGGGCGCTTTGCGGGCAGTAGGCGCAATCCTCCGGGCAGCCGCCGGTCTTGATCGACAGCAGCGTCGAGATCTGCACCTGCCGCGGATCGAAATACATCCGGTGCACGCTCTGTGCGCGAAACATCAGCTCGGGAAGCGGCAGCGCGAACAGCGCGCGCACTTCCTCCCGCGTCCAGTTGTGGCGGACAATGTCGGGCGTGTCGGCGGTGCGTTCGGCGGTGATCGGCACGGAAGCCTCTTTCTCTGCGGCGGAAGACGCGGGTGGCGGCGTAACGCTCCGGTCACCTCGACGTCAAGCGGTTGCCTTGCTCCGGTCAGCATTCTTGTCGTCGGCGCGATCCCATTCAGGCTCGCCACCGAATCGCGTCGCTAGGAAATCGACGAAGCTGCGCACCTTGGCCGAGAGGTGGCGGCTGGGCGGATACACGGCGTAGAGCCCGACTTCCGGCGGCGTATAGGCTGGCAGCAGCCGGACCAACGTGCCGGCGCGGAGATCCTCGCCCAGTATGAAGGTCGGCGCGAGTGCGACGCCTTGCCCCTGCAGCGCCGCGACGCGCAGGACGTCGCCGTTGTTCGCCAGCAGCCGGCCGGCGATGTGCGCCGCTTCCTCCTTGCCCTCGCCATCGACGAAGCGCCATTCGCTCCGAGCCGCAGCATAGGTGTAACTGAGGCAGTTGTGCTGCGCGAGGTCAGCGGGCCTCTGCGGCGCGCCGTGGCGCGCGATGTACTCCGGCGCGGCGCAGAGCGCCATCCGTACCGGCGCGAGCCGCCGCGCGACCAGGCTCGAATCCTCGAGAAGGCCGATGCGCACGGCGAGGTCGAACCCCTCCTCGATGACGTTGAGGTAGCGGTCGTTGAGGGTCACGTCCATCAGCACTTCCGGACAGAGCACGAGGTAATCAGCGATGGCCGGCGCGAGGTGCCGAATGCCGAAGGACTGCGACGAGGTGATCCGCAGCAGGCCGCGCGGCGTTGCCTGCAGGTCGGTCGCGAGCCGGTCCGCCTCATCGATATCGGCGAGGATCTGCCGCACGCGCTGGTAATAGGCCTGCCCCACTTCCGTCGGGCTGACGCGGCGCGTCGTGCGGTTCAGCAGTTGCGCGCCGAGTTGCTGCTCGAGCGCCTGCACATGGCGGCTCGCCATCGCCGGCGACAGGCGGAAATGCCGGGCCGCCGCGGCGAAGCTGCTGCTCTCGACCACCTTGACGAAGACGGCCATGCCGGCGAAACGATCCATCACACACCTCGGCGCCGGTCAGGCGATCCGCGCCCTTAGAGCCTTTGCTCATCGCCGGCGCCAAAGAGCGCCCAGAAGTGCCGATCGGCAATGATCCCGGGGATCGAGGCCGGCATCGCGCCGTCGTCCAACGGCGAGAACGTGGAGCGCAGTAGACTACCCACATCGACGCCGTCGTCGAACCATTTGCGCTCTAATGTCGGCACCGCCGTGAACAGCTTTCTCTCGACGCCCGGAACCACCCGAGCAAAGGAGTTGACGACGAGAAGCTTGCCGTCGGCCTTCAAGGCTCGGCGAATGCGGGCGACTTCTCCCGCCGGACGCTCGCAATGCTGAAGAACCCAAATGGATATGGCGCCGTCGAAGGACAAACCATGCTCGAGCATGAGATCGAGCATCGCCGCCGAGCAAGCGAAGAAGCGGTCCGATTCGACATAAATAGCGGCGAACGCCCGCATGCTCGGGCTGATGTCGACGCCGACCACGCGACACCCGTATCGGGCGATCAGCTCCTTGGCGACACGGCCGATGCCACAGCCATAATCCAGCAGAAGCGTGTTTGCGGTGATCGACATTTTTCGCGCGACAAGGTCGGCGATGTAGGGCGTCTCCTTCTGCCACCGCTCCTGTGTCGTCGAGTTTTCCGCCGTCATGATGATGCGCATTGCTTGATTCATGTCGGAGACATCGAAGACCGACGGATCGTAGGTAAAGCCCATAAGAACGCTCCTTCGACGAAGGCGCCTGTCGTACCACGCTCGCCACCTCATCGCCAACCCGCGCTGGATCGGGCGTCATCGTTTGATCCCGCCCGCTCGCGGCCAGGTCGGCTTGGCCGGTCCTGCGAGCGATCGGCGCCGCCACAGCCGGTGGCTCTCGAACATTTGCCACGCCAGCAGCGCGGGGATGCCGAGCAGCAGGTCGCGCCCGCGCTTCAGCAGTGACAGGCCCAGCGCGAAATCGGGAGTGAGGCCGAAGCTCGCACCGAGCACGACATAGGTGCCTTCCTGCACACCGATGGCATTGGGCACGATGAAGGCGACGCTGCGGATGGCATAGAGCAGGCTCTCCAGCGCCAGCGCCGGCACGATCCCGAACGAGACGCCCATGAGCTTGAGCGCCAGCCAGGCCTCGGCGCCGCTCGCGAGCCAGGCGACGAGATGCAGCAGGAGGCACGACCACAGGCCGCGGCGATGGGCATGGATCTCGTGGATATTGGCCTGTACCGCCTCCGCGCTCACAGCCATGGCGATGAGCCGGTCGCGAGCGAACCGCGAGGCGAGGCGCTCGAAGACGCCGGCACCTCTCCGCTGCACCGCGACGAAAGCGGCGACAGCGATGACGGCGAGCGCAAGCCCGATCGCGACGGGCACGGCGAGCGTCGTGCTCGGCCGCAGCCACAGCAGCAATCCAAGGCCAAGCGCGGTGTAGGCGATCTGGCTGCCCATCTCGAGGGTGAGGTCGACCACCGTCGCGGCAACGGCGATGGCGGCGCCGACGCCACGCAGGACGAGAGCACGCGCGCCGAGGACATAGCCGCCGACTTGCGACAGCGGCAGCACCTCCGCGGCCGAATCGCGCATCAGCCGCGCCCACACGAACACCAGCGGCCTGCCTGCCGCGCGCGCTAGCAACCACCAGGCGAAGCCCATCAGCACGATGACCGCGAGATGCGCCGCAGTGATGATCGCCAGCCCAGAGATCCCGGCGGCGCCGAGGGCGGCCGCGACGGCGGGCGCGCCGAAATGGAGCACGAGGAGGATGGTCAGCGCGAGCCCGCCGACGAGGCTTGCCACCAGCGCCCACCTCATGCGGCTCAACCAAGCGCCTGCCATATTCCTCGGCTCAGTGCTTCATCATCTCCATATGGTTCATGTCATGGGCTCCCATCCCGCCCATCCCCGGCATGCCCATGGCGCCCGCCTTCGCCACCTTGACCTGCACGTCCTGCCTACCTGCCTTGGCGAAATTGAGGGTGAGCGTAAAGGTATCGCCTTCCTTCAGCGGCTGCCGGAGGCCCACCAGCATGACGTGGGTAGCGCCCGGCTTCAGCACTGCGGTTGCCCCCGGCCTTACCTCGACTTCCGCAAGCGGGCGCATCTTCATGACGCCGTTTTCGAGGCTCTCGGCATGGAGCTGCGCCCGATCGGCCACCGGCGTTGCGACGCCGACCAGCCGATCGGCATCCGCGCCATGATTCGCCAGCGTCAGATAGACGGCGCCCGTCCTGGCGCCGCCGGGCGTCGCGCGCGCCCAGGCATTCTCGACGGCGATCCCGGATGAGGTCGGGGGCTCCGCGCGTGCCGGACCGAGGAGGCCGGCGGCAACGATGAGAGCGATCAGGAGCTGTTTCATGGGCCTTCCTGTTGCAGGACTGCCCCGCGCAGGTGGGGCATCGCAGCCGGTATGTCAATCGGTTGCGCCGCACGTCGCAACCTCGCGCAGGGGCCGGCGTTCACGACGAGGACAGCAGGTGGATCGGATGGCAGCAAAGCATGCCGCGGCTGAGCGGCAGGAGCGGAAAAAGCGTCGCGCACCCGCGCGCCGGCGCGATGCCGAAGCGAGAGCCGACCTCGTCGACATGGCGTCGGAACAAAGCTTTCCCGCCAGCGATCCGCCGAGCTGGACGCCGGTGATGCGCGACGGCGAGCCGAAAAAGTGACGCGGCGCTTGCGCCGGACCTCACGCGATGCCATGTCAGCAAGATGAAAAGCCCCAAGCGCCGCCGCGCGGTCCCCCTCCTCCCGCTGATGATGGCCGAATTGACGATGGCCTCGTGGGAGACAGTCGCGCGGCGCGCGTGGATGATGGCCGACGGCAGCTGCAGCGCGGCCGAGTATCAGCGCATGGTGCTGGAGAAGACGCGAGCGTCGCGGCGCTCGACGCTCGCATTGATGCGCCGCGGCGGCAGCTTCGCCGCTGCCTTGGCGCCGTGGCACGGCCCCGCCGTCGCCAATGCGCGGCGCTTGCGCAAGAAGAAATGAGAGTGCACGCCGGCAGCTAGTGCAGCTTGACCATCGGTTGAGTCTGCCGTGTGATGCTGCGCGCGATCGCTCCGAGGGTCGCCCTGATGGGCCCGTAGAGCGCGACCTCGTGCATCTTGTAGAGCGAGCGATACGTCAGGCGCGCAAACCAGCCTTCGATGAAAAAATTCTTGCCGATCAGGTAGCCCATCAGGCTGCCGACCGTGCTGTACTTACCGAGCGACACCAGCGAGCCGAAATCGCGATAGACATAAGGCTCGAGCGGTTTGCCCTCGAGACGGCGACGCAGCTGCCGGACGAGATGCGACGCCTCTTGATGCGCCGCCTGGGCGCGCGGCGGCACCGGCGTCGGATAGCCCGGCCTCGGGCACGCCGCGCAATCGCCCATCGCGAAGACGTCTGGGTCTCGCGTCGTCTGCAGCGTCGGCATCGTCACGAGTTGGTTGGAGCGTGTGGCCTCGAGCCCATCGAGCTGCGCAAGCACGTCGGCGCCTTTGACGCCGGCGGACCAGACGACGAGCTCCGACGGGATGAACCCGCCATCGGCGAGCAACACCCCGTCGCCGCGCACCTCGGTCACCTTCGAACTCGTGCGCACATCGACGTTGAGGTCCTGGAGCAGCTTGGCGGTCGATTCCGAGATGCGCGGCGGCAGCGCCGGCAGGATGCGCTCGGCCGCCTCGATGAGGGTGATGCGGATGTCCTTTTCGGGATTGATGCGGTCGAGGCCATAGGCGACGATCTCGCGCGCCGTGCGGTGAAGCTCGGCGGCAAGCTCGGTACCGGTGGCGCCGGCGCCGATGATGGCGACGTGGAGCTGGCCGGGCTGCACCGGGCCGGGTTGCGTCTGCGCCCGAATGCAGGCGTTGACGAGGCGGTGGTTGAAGCGGACCGCCTGCTCGGGCGTGTCGAGTGGGACGGCGTAACGGGCCGCTCCCGGCGTGCCGAAATCGTTGGTGATGCCGCCGATGGCGATGACCAGGGTATCGTAGCGGATTGATCTCGGCGGCGTGATCTCAAGCCCCTCCTCGTCATAGGTGGCGGCGAGTTGAATCTGCTTCTTGGCCCGGTCGAGGCCGATCATCTCGCCGAAGCGGTAGCCGAAATGGTGCCAGTGAGCCTGCGCCAGGTAATCGAGCGCATGCTCGTCCATATTGAGGCTGCCGGCAGCCACCGCGTGCAGCAGCGGCTTCCACAGATGCGTCCGCGACTTCTCCACCAGGACGATGCGCGCCTGCCGGCGCTTGCCGAGCGTGTCGCCCAGCCGCGTGACCAGCTCGAGCCCGCCTGCGCCGCCGCCGACGACGACGAGTTGGTGGCGCTCGCCCTCACGCGGCGCGAGCGGCGGCGCATCGAGCTTGCGCTGCTCCGGCGTCTGTGCCAGCCCCGCTTCCACGTTAACCCTCTGCTCTGCGGCGCGTCACGCCGTCTGCAATATTAACACGCCAGCCGGCGGACGCGCCCACCTCGCAGTGTGGCGCTATGGCGCGCAAGCCGCGAATGTGTCGCACCGATGCTGAAACCGCACCACCAGCGGCAGATAGGCAATCGACACGCGGATCGACACCGGCACGAGGGCGGCGTCGTTGGTGAAAGTGACGTCCATCGGGCGCGGCGCATCATCGGGGTCGCCGTCATCGCTCGATCCGCCCTTGAAGCCGGCAATCGGCACCAGGATGAGTTTCACTTGCACGAGGTTGTCGTCGCCGCCGACGGACACGACCTTGACCGCGACATCGAAGCGGCGGGAGCCATCATAGACGGGTATCTTGAACTGATTGCCGGGCTTGGGCGGCTGGACCTTGAGTGCATGGCGGATGGACGCCAACGCCGACAGCGGGTCGGCGACGTTGCGGCGATAGGTCTCGTCCAGCGGCGGCTTGTGGCTGGTATCCGCGGGCGTCCGCTCGGCGATGACGGCGCCGCGACTGCCGACAAAGCGCATACTGATCCGGCTATCGTGCCGCTTGCGCAGGTCGTAAAGCGCGTCGTAGCGCGCCGGCGCCGCCGAGCCATCATCGCCGAGACGGCCTTCCGCCACCGCGCCGCCGCGAAATTTGGTGAACAATCGCGCCAGCCCCTTGGTTTCGATATGGATCTCGTCACGGTAGCCGGAACCGTCACCGCTGAAGGCGAGCCGCATCTCCGCTGCCGGCAGGCCCGCCCAGGTGGCGCGGTAGAAGGCGATCACCTCATCGGCGCGCGCGGCACCGACAGGCGCCATGATCATCACGAGAAGGGCGCCGGCAAACGCTCTCGCGCATCGCGGGTGATGAAATTTCATCGGGTCACTATAGGCGGCCGCACGGATTTGTTGAGACGCCGACGCGCTTTCGCCCGTCCCGCGCCCGTCCGGTCGGAAAGGCTTGGAGCGCCTCGCGCGCTGGTATAAGTTTGGTGTAACGTCGGATCAACCGGCCGCCCTCGGGAGGATTGCCATGAAGCTTTGCCCATCCAGTTATCACACCCTTTTGCTTGCCGGAATTGCCGGCCTATCGCTCTATGCCGCACCGCTCGCGGCGCAACAACCGTCCAACACCCCCGCGCCCGCAGCACAATCCGCGCCGGCGCCGCTGCCGGCGCCCACCACCAATTCGGTGCTGAAGGACGCGCCGAAATCCGAGGCCGCCGCCAAGCTTGCGCCGGTGGCGGCGCTGCCGATCCCGACCGCGGCCGACAAGCTGCCGGTGGCGAAGCTTCATGCGCCCAAGGATTTCAAGATCGAGGTCTATGCCAGCGGCATGACCAACGCGCGCTCGCTGCGCATCGGCGACAAGGGCACCGTGTTCGTCAGCTCGCGCGTGGCCGACAAGATCTATGCGATCACCGACAAGGACGGCAAGCGCGAGGCGAAGCCGCTCCTCACCGGGCTCTTCCGCCCCAACGGCATCGCGCTCCACGACGGCACGCTCTATATCGCCGAGCTGTCGCAAATCTCCAAGATCGACGATATCGAGAATCATTTAAACGACTCGCCGAAACCGCAGGTCATCTACAGCGATCTGCCCAAGGACGAGCCGCATGGCTGGAAGTTCCTCACCGTCGGCCCCGACAATCGGCTCTATTTCAACGTCGGAGCGCCCTGCAACATCTGCATGCCGCCGGAGACACATGCGCAGCTCCGCAGCATCAAGCTCGACGGTAGCGACATGCAGGTCGTCGCGCGCGGCATCCGCCAGGTGGTCGGCATGGATTTTAGCCCGGTGACCAAGCAGCTCTATTTCACAGAGAACCAGCGCGACTGGCTGTCCGAGGAAATCCCGCAGGACAAGCTCAACCGCCTCGCCAATCCCGGCAAGGACAATTTCGGCTTCCCCTATTGCCACCAAGGCGACATCCCCGACCAGGAGTTCGGCTGGGGCCATAGCTGCGATGAGTTCACCAAGCCGGTCGCACTCCTTGGGCCGCACAGCGCGCCCTTGGGCATGCGCTTCTACACCGGCCGCATGTTCCCGAACGAGTACAAGGACGCGATCTTCATCGCGCGGCACGGGTCATGGAACAAGACCAAGAAGATCGGCGGCGACATCGTCGTGGCGACTCTCAACAAGGACGGCACCGTCAAGTCCGTGAAGCCGTTCATCACCGGCTTCATCGAGAACAACAACTACCTTGGTCGGCCGGCCGACCTGGAAGTGATGAAGGACGGCTCGATGCTGATCTCGGACGACTACAACGGCGCCGTCTACCGCGTGAGCTACGCGCCGCCGCGCAGCTCGCCGCAGATCTCCGAGCGCCATTGAGAAAAATGGCCGGGCGCGCCCAGCGCCCGGTCTTTTTCTTCCGCCGATGCGTATCGCCATCGCCGCCTTGACGATGCTTGCGGCTGCCACTCTTCCGGCGGCCTCCGAAGAGCCCGCCGAGCGGCTCGCGCCGTGTTTCGCCTGCCATGGCGAGAAAGGCCAGTCGGAGACGCTGGAGGTGCCGTCGCTGGGCGCGCAGACCGCACCTTACACGCTGATCCAGATCTATCTCTTCCGCGAGAAGCAGCGCGTCTTCGAGCCGATGAACGAGGCCACCAAGGGGCTCGGCGACAACGACTTGCGCGACATCGCGGATTTGATCGCCAAGCTGCCGCCTCCCGCCCCGCCCGCCGACGCGGCCGACGCCGCGCGGCTCGAACGCGGCCGCGCATTGGTCGAGCATCACCGCTGCAACATCTGCCACCGCGCCGATCTCGCCGGGCAGGAGAATGTCCCTCGCCTCGCCGCCCAGCGCGAGGACTACCTCGTCAAGACCTTGCGCGACTACAAGAGCCGCGCACGCATCGGCTATGACGCGTCGATGGCCGAAGTTCTGCAACCCGTCGCCGACGCCGAGATCGTCGATCTCGCCTATTTCATCGCGCGCCAGCGCTAGCCGTTCGCGACAGCGCCGACGGGATCTTGACGCAAGTCAAGGCGAGGCGGCGCCGTCGCCGCATAATGCGGCCGCCTCCGCGGCAAGAAAGATCAGGGGATGGCCACCACAGCGGACCGGCCTCAGAAGACGGTTCAGGCCTCGACCGTCGCGCGCGACACAACCCGCGTCGAGGCGTTCAGCGACGGCGTTTTCGACATCGCCATCACGCTGCTCATCCTGGAGATCAGGGTGCCGCGGCCGGCGAGCCCGTCGAGCCGTTCAGCTTGCTTCAGGGCCTGCTCGGCCTATGGCCGTCTTATTTCGCCTATGCACTGAGCTTTGTGACGATCGGCATCTACTGGGCGCGACATCACTACATCTTCATGCTGTATCAGAGGACCGATCACGTCTTCAAGCTGCTGAATCTGCTCTTTCTCATGTGGATATCGTTCCTGCCCTTCCCGACCGATGTGCTCGCCACCTATCTGAGCGACAGCGCGCATCACGACCCGCTGACCCAGCAGACCGCCGTGACTTTCTATGCCATCGGCCTTTTCCTGCCGGCCGCGTCCTGGACGCTGGGTGTGGCTCTATGCCAGCCACGCGCGCCGGCTCGTCGATCGCCGGCTCGAGGAAGGGTTCGTGCGCCGGGTCACGACGGTCTATGTCGGAACCGTCGTCCTCTACGCCAGCGCCGTCCTGCTGTCGCTGGTCGACTACCGGCTCGGTCTCGCCGTCTGCGTCGGCCTGACGCTCATCTATCTGCTGCCGCCGAAGCCGCCCGTCTACGTGCGCAAGAGCGCTTAGATGCGCGCTGCCGCGAGTTGGCGGCCAACGTCACGGCACGAAGAGAGCGGCGCAATGCCCCGGCTCGCTCGGCGACGCGGCGATGGCGCCGCCGCGCGGGACGCACTGGTCGGGGGGTAGGCTGCTGCCATGCTCAACGAAATCGACCAGCAGGTCGAAGGCGCGCTGCGCATGCGGCTCAATGAACTCGAGTTGTGGGAAGGTGTCCTTGAAGGTCTCGATGTGGTTGCCGTTCTGCACTTCGTAGAGGCGGTAAGCCGGTGCGCGGCGATCATCATCATCGCCCTCGCGGGAGGAGGACGACCGCGCCGCGGCGACGCTGCGGGCATAGGCGCGGGCCTGGTCGTTGATCGGCAGCAGCGCGTCCATGGTCCCCGCCACGGTAACCAGCGGGCGCTGGATGGCGCCAGTGGTGGTGATTGCCGCGACGTTCGCGCCGACATCCGAGGCCGCGAGCCGTGCCACATAGCTGTAGTTTGCCGCGCCGGCGCCATAAGTGTCGTAGGTCGGATCGAGCCGCTTCTGCCATTGGCACAGCGTGACCTCCCAGAACTGCCCCGAATAGAGGCCCCAGAGCGAATTCGTCCCCGAAACGATATCGGGCGGATAGCCCGCCGCGACGATGTTTTTCGCGGCGGTGCTGTTCGGATCGAAGCCGGAGGCGGTGTAATCCGGGAAATTGAGGATCGCCGGCGGCAGGCTCATCAGGATGTTGGATGCCACCGGATCGACGAACGTGCCCTCCCAGTCAACGCCGCCGTCGAACAATTCGGGCGCCGTCTCCATGGCGCGGCGCACCTGGTAGCCGCCGTTGGATGTGCCCACGGCGTAGGTGTGGCGCGGGTGGTGGCCATAATGGGCCGACAGTGCGTCCCGGCCGAGACGCGCCGTCTCGACCATGACCTCGGTCCAGCGCGTGAACGGCGTCGCCGCATCGTTGTCGTAGAAGTGAACCCAGACCGGCGAAGTCGGGTTGAGCCGGCAGGCCAGCGGATCGGCCGGCGGCGTTGGGCTGACCGCAGCCAGGAAAAAGTTCAGCACGCCCTTGTTCTGCGAGACATAGGCATAGCCCTGCTGGAGGACGTAGTCGCTCCAGGCGAAATCGCCGTTGAACTCGCTGCGCGTGCCCGAGGCGACGGCGACGACGAGCTTGCCGTTCCATTGATCCGGCAGGCGCAGCAGGATGCGCGCCTCGCCGGCAGGGTCGTCGGCTATCCGTGCATCGAGCTGGAGGCCGGGAACGGACTTGGTGATCGGCGTGCGGTTGGGTGGGTTCGGCGAGATGACGCTGCGGTCGGTCTGCGGCGTGAAGGCGAAGGGTGGCAGCCCCGGCAGCGAATTGTTCGCCGGCGTCGTCGCCGGATTGTTGGTGGTGAGATCGGCGCTCTCGAAGCAGATGGCGTCGACCACCTTGCCGTGGAGCTGCGTCAGCAGCCGATCACAGCGGGTGGCCGCCGCGGCGGACGCGCTCGCCGCAAGCACAAGGCAGAGGACATGAAAGGGGATCCAGCGCAGCGCAATGTGCATGAGTTGCCTCCCGCGGTCCGGGGTTTCACCGACCCCGGTGGTTGTTGGTGCACGATCAATTAGATACGGAAATGCAGCTTTGGCAAGCCGCAAAAGGTCGGCCGCGAATCCGCGCGACGCCCTACTCCACCGTGACCGACTTGGCGAGATTGCGCGGCTGGTCGACGTCGGTGCCCTTGGCTAAGGCGACGTGATAGGCGAGGAGCTGAATCGGCACGGCGTAAAGCAGCGGTGCGACGAAGGGATCGCAGGTCGGCACCTCGATGCCGAAGGAGAGACGCCCCTCCAGGCGCTTCAGCCCGTCGCGATCGCTGATCATCACCACCTTGCCGCCGCGCGCCGCTACTTCCTGGATGTTGGACGCGGTCTTCTCGAAGAGATCGTCCCTGGGCGCCAGCATGATCACCGGCACGTGCTCGTCGATCAGCGCGATCGGCCCGTGCTTCATCTCGCCGGCGGCGTAGCCCTCGGCATGGATGTAGGATATCTCCTTGAGCTTCAGCGCGCCCTCGAGCGCCAACGGATAGGCCGTGCCGCGGCCGAGATACAGCACGTCGCGCGCCTCGGCGATGACCGGCGCGAGCTGGGCAATGTGCCCGGCATGGCCGAGCGCCTCGGTGACGCGCGATGGCACTTCGGTCAGCGCGGTCGAGAGCTTCGCCTCCTGCCCGGCGTCGATCTTGCCGCGCGCGCGCGCCACGGCGATGGTAAAGCAGGCGAGCACGGCGAGCTGGGTCGTGAAGGCCTTGGTCGAGGCGACGCCGATCTCGGGTCCCGCCAGCGTCGCCAGCACCGCATCGGCTTCGCGCGCCATGGTGCTCTCGGGCTGGTTGACCAACGCGACCAGCTTCTGGCCCTGCTTTTTGGCGTAGCGCATCGCCTCGAGCGTATCGAGCGTCTCGCCGGACTGCGAGATGAAGAGCGAGACGCCGCCCTTCACCATGTCCGGCGCGCGATAGCGGAATTCCGAGGCGATCTCGACCTCGGTCGGCAAACGGGCGATGCGCTCGAGCCAGTATTTGGCGATGAGCCCGGCATGGAATGACGTGCCGCAGCCGATGATCGTCACCTTGCTTACATCCTTGAGCGCGAAGGGCAGCGCCGCGATATGGACGCTGCGCGTCGTCGGATGGAAATGGGCGTGAAGCGTGTCGCCGATCGCCGCCGGCTGCTCGAAGATCTCCTTCTCCATGTAGTGGCGGTGATTGCCCTTGCCGATGAGCGCGCCGGTGAGCGCCGTCTCCTTGATCGGCCGCGCCACCTTCTTGTGCGCGGCATCGAACACCTCGGCGCCCACGGCCGTCACCACCGCCCAATCGCCCTCGTTGAGATAGAGGATACGGCGCGTCAGCGGCGCCAGCGCCAGCGAGTCGGAGCCGAGATACATCTCGCCGTCGCCGAAGCCGATGGCGAGCGGCGAGCCGCGCCGGGCGCAGATCAGCAGATCGGGATGACCGGCGAAGAGAATGGCCAGCGCGAACGCACCCTCGAGGCGACGAAATGCCTTGGCCGCCGCCTGCTGCGGCGTCAGGCCCTCGGCGAGGTGGCGCGTGACCAGCGCCGCGACAACCTCGGTGTCGGTCTGCGTCTCGAATTTATGACCCCAGGCGGTGAGCTCGTCCTTGAGCTCCTGGAAATTCTCGATGATGCCGTTATGGACGACGGCAACGCGATCGGTGGCGATGGGATGCGCGTTGGTCTCGTTGGGCGCGCCATGCGTCGCCCAGCGCGTGTGGCCGATGCCGATCTTCCCGCCGATCGGCTGCGCCGCGAGGCGCTCGACCAGCTTGTCGAGCTTGCCCTCGGCGCGCCTTCGCTCGATGCGCCCCTCGACCAGCGTCGCGACACCAGCCGAATCATAGCCGCGGTATTCGAGACGGCGCAGTCCATCCACCAGCAGCGGCGCCACCTCCCTTTTGCCAATCACGCCAATAATACCGCACATTCAATGCTTACCCTGACGTTGTTGCTTCTTCGCCTTCTCGGCGCCGCGACGCCCGCGTATCTCGGCGGCTCGCTTCGGCTTCACCGCCTGCTCGGCGCGCGCAATAGCGAGGGCATCCGCCGGCACGTCCGCGGTGATCACGCTGCCGGCGGCGACATAGGCGCCGTCGCCGATCTTGACCGGCGCCACCAGCGAGGTGTTCGTGCCGATGAACGCGCCCTGGCCGATCTCCGTCCGGAACTTCTCGAAGCCATCGTAATTGCAGGTGATCGTGCCGGCGCCGATATTGGCGCGCGCGCCGACCGTGCTGTCGCCGAGATACGTCAGGTGGTTGGCCTTGACGCCGGCCTCGAGCCGCGAGTTCTTCACCTCGACGAAATTGCCGATATGCACCTCGGGCCCGAGATCGGCGCCGGGCCTGAGCCGCGCGAAGGGGCCGATGCTCGAGCGGTCGCCGATCTTGGCGCCGACGATATGGCAGAAGGCGGGGATCTCGACGCCCTCGCCGATGATGACGTCCGGCCCGAACACGACGAAGGGCCCAACTGTGCTGTCGCGGCCGATGCGGGTGTCGGCGCTGAAGAAGATGGTGTCGGGATCGACTAAAGTGACGCCGCCGGCCATGGCCTCGGCGCGCAGCCGCCGCTGCATCAGGGCCTCGGCAGCGGCGAGTTCGGCGCGGCTGTTGACGCCGACCATCTCGTCCGCCGGCGCCTCGATGGCGCGGCAGGCCAAACCGCGCCCACGCGCGATCTTGACGATGTCGGTCAGATAGTACTCGCTCTTGGCGTTGTCGGTGCCGACGCCTTCGAGCAGCGCGAAAAGATGGCGCCCGTCGATGGCCCAGAGGCCGGCGTTGCACAGGTCGATGCCGCGCTGCTCCACCGTGCAGTCGCGCGCTTCGACGATCGCCTCGAGCATGCCGGTGCCGGACATCACCAGCCGGCCGTAAGGGCCCGTATCGGCCGGGCGCATGCCCGCTACCACCGCTGCCGCCTCCGGCGCCCGCCGCCGCTCGGCGATGAGCGACTGCAGCGTCGCCGTCATCACCAGCGGCGCATCGCCGTTGAGCACCAGCACGTCACCCGAAAATCCCTCGAGCAGCGGACGGGCCGACGCCACGGCATGGCCGGTGCCGCGCGGCTTCACCTGCATCACCGTTTCCGCCGGTGAAACTGCCTCGGCGACCTGATCCATACCGGGTGCGATGACGACGATGGTGCGTGCGGGCTCGAGTGGCGCCACCGCTGCCAGCACGTGCCGAATCATCGGCCGGTGGGCGATCGGGTGCAGTACCTTGGGCAGCGCCGATTTCATCCGCGTGCCCTGACCCGCGGCGAGGATCAGCACGGCCAAGCGCGAATCGCTCATGGGCGCTCGACGAAAAAAGGGGGAGTGCGGGAGGGCGATATCATGGATGTCTGGGCGCGCTGAAACCTGCCATACAAGCATAACGTCACATAGTAAAGAATTGTTAACATAGATGACGCAGAACGCGATTCTGTTCGATCTCGACGGGACATTGGTCGACAGCGTCCCCGACCTCGCAGCGGCGGCGAATGCGCTCCTGGCCGAGTTCGGCCGGCCCGCGCTGAGCCTGGCGCAGGTGACCGGCATGGTCGGCGACGGCGCGCCGAAGCTGGTCGAGCGCGTGCTCGCCGCGAGCGGCGCGGGCGACACGTCGCTGCGTGCCGCGCTCGACCGATTCCTCGCCCTCTACGAGGCCGACCCCACGCGCCTCACGCGACCGTATGACGGCGTGCCGGCGGTGCTCGGCGAACTTGCCGCCGCAGGCTGGCGCCTTGGGGTCTGCACCAACAAGCCTGAGCGCGCCACCCGCGCCGTCCTGGCGGGGCTAAGGCTTGACCGCTTCTTCACGGTCGTGCTCGGGGGCGACAGCGGCCCGACGCGCAAGCCCGATCCCGGGCCGCTGCGCACGGCGCTCGGCCACCTCGACAGTGCGCCTGGCAGCGCGGCGATGATCGGCGATCATCGCAATGACGTGGCCGCCGCGCGGGCCGCGGGCATGGCGGTGGTCTTCGCGCGTTATGGCTACGGCGCGGCGACGCTGGAGGGGATAGTACCGGACGCCTTTATCGACCGCTTCGCCGAGCTGCCGCAGGCGCTCCGCCTTATTTGGCAAAGCCGATCTGCGCCATCTGCACGGTGATCTGCCCCCAATCGCTGCGGAACTCGATGCGCACCGGCAGCGGCGGCATACCGGCGCGCGGCGACGGCATGATCCAGACCTTGCCGTGCTCGGCGCGCGGTCGCGATCGGACGTGAACCCGGCGAGCTTGACCATGTCGAGCGCGCAGCGCCGCAGTTCCGCGGTCTTGCCGCCCTCCGCCGACGCGAGCTGCTCCACACCATCATCGGCGAGCGTGAGGTCATAGCGCCGCCTTCCATCATAGACCGGCACCTTGGCCCGGCAGCTGCCGGTCTCGGCCACGGCATGGCCGATGGCGAGAATGGCGGTGAGCGGGTCGACTGTGCCGGCGACCTCGTCCGCCGTCGGCAGCCTGTGGCCGGGATCTTCTGGCGGGCTCAGCGCGGCGACGACACTCCCGTCATGGTGAAAGTCGAGATGCGCCCGGCGCTCTTTGCGGCGCCCGCGGCTCGCGCTGTCATGGACGCTGGGACGCAGCGTGTCGGCGGCAATGGCCCCGCGGCTCTCGGTGCGCAGCGTGAAATCGGAGACTAGGCCCAGCGCGCCCTGGGTGCGGACGACCCCGGTCACTTCGTAGGTTCCCGCGCTCTCGTTGAGGTTGAAATCGAGGCTTAGGATCGGGAAGCCGCGGGCATAGACGTCATAGCGCACCGTCAGCGCTCCCGGTCCCGGAAGCGCGGCGGGAGGGCTCGCCGCGAGGAGAAACGGGAGCGACAGCGCCACCCGCCAGCCTGCGCTTCGTCGAGCTAGCCTGTTCCAGGCGCTGCCTTGGGCCAGGGCCCTTCCTGTGCTCGATATCCCCAGCCACAAACGCCGGGCGGGCGTTCTTGACACCAAACCTCGCTTCCTTGACACCAATCGTCCCTTCGCCCTAAATGCCTCGCTGGGCGGGCGCTTAGCTCAGCGGGAGAGCACACCCTTCACACGGGTGGGGTCGTAGGTTCAATCCCTACAGCGCCCACCACTTAACCACCGGATCCCGTCTCCAGATTTCCGTCGACCTGCCGCCTCTGGAACAAGGGATGTACGGGGCACTGTGTGGCTTTTGTATGGGTGGCACCGCCGCATGACGGTATCGCCAGCAACATATCGGCTCATATCGCCGTCTCCGTGGCGCCCTCAAGCGCCCGGGTTGAAAATTTGTAACCGTGGTGGGGTCCCCTCTTGATTCAGCAAAACGGCTCGATTAAGTTGCTGGCACTCACGGCCGGAGAGTGCTAACAAACGGCCATCCGAATTCCAGTCTAGACATTCCAGAGGAGGATTCGATGCATTTCCGTCCCTTGCACGACCGCGTGGTGGTCCGCCGCCTCGAGCAGGAGGAAAAGACAGCCGGCGGGATCATCATCCCGGACACCGCCAAGGAGAAGCCGCAGGAGGGCGAGGTGGTCGCGGTCGGCCCGGGCGCACGCGGCGAGGATGGCAAGATCAACCCGCTCGACGTCAAGGCCGGCGACCGGGTGCTGTTCGGCAAATGGTCGGGCACCGAGGTCAAGCTCGACGGCGAAGAGCTGATCATCATGAAGGAAAGCGACATCATGGGCATCGTCGAGGGCAAGCCCAAGAGCGCCAAGAAGGTAGCCTGAACCCCTGCCCGTCCAATTCCGGAGAAAGTGACACAATCATGGCTGCGAAAGACGTTAAGTTTCATGGCGATGCGCGCGAGCGGCTGCTGCGCGGCGTCGACATCCTCGCCAATGCGGTGAAGGTGACGCTGGGGCCGAAGGGCCGCAACGTCGTCCTCGACAAGTCCTTCGGCGCGCCGCGCATCACCAAGGACGGCGTGACCGTCGCCAAGGAGATCGAGCTCGCCGACAAGTTCGAGAACATGGGCGCGCAGATGCTGCGCGAAGTCGCCCAGAAGACCAACGACACCGCCGGTGACGGCACCACCACCGCGACCGTGCTGGCCCAGGCGATCGTGCGCGAAGGCGTCAAGGCGGTGGCCGCGGGGTTGAACCCGATGGACCTGAAGCGCGGCATCGACACCGCGGTTGCGGCGGTGGTCGAGGACGTGAAGAAGCGCTCGAAGAAGGTCTCGACCAACGACGAGATCGCCCAGGTGGGCACCATCGCCGGCAATGGCGAGCGCGAGATCGGCGAGATGATCGCCAAGGCGATGCAGAAGGTCGGCAACGAGGGCGTGATCACGGTCGAGGAGGCGAAGAGCCTCGAGACCGAGCTCGACGTCGTCGAGGGCATGCAGTTCGATCGCGGCTATCTCTCGCCCTATTTCGTGACGAACGCCGAGAAGATGCTGTGCGAACTGGAGAGTCCCTTCATCCTGCTCCATGAAAAGAAGCTCTCGGGCCTGCAGGCGATGCTGCCGGTGCTCGAGGCGGTCGTGCAGTCGGGCCGGCCGCTCCTGATCGTCGCCGAGGATGTCGAGGGCGAGGCGCTCGCCACGCTCGTCGTCAACAAGCTGCGCGGCGGCTTGAAGGTGGCGGCGGTGAAGGCGCCGGGCTTCGGCGATCGCCGCAAGGCGATGCTCGAGGACATCGCCATCCTGACCGGCGGCCAGCTCATCAGCGAGGATCTCGGCATCAAGCTCGAGAACGTCACGCTGGACATGCTCGGCAAGGCCAAGAAGGTGCGCGTCGAGAAGGAGAACACCACGATCATCGACGGCGCGGGCAAGAAGAAGGACATCGAAGGCCGGATTGGCCAGATCAAGGCGCAGATCGAAGAGACTACCTCCGACTACGACCGCGAGAAGCTCCAGGAGCGCCTGGCCAAGCTCGCGGGCGGCGTCGCGGTGATCCGCGTCGGCGGTGCCACCGAGGTCGAGGTGAAGGAGCGCAAGGATCGCGTTGATGATGCGATGCACGCCACCCGCGCCGCGGTCGAGGAAGGCATCGTGCCCGGCGGCGGCGTAGCATTGCTGCTCGCTACCAAGGCGTTGGCGAAGCTCAAGCCCGAGAACGACGACCAGAAGGTGGGCATCGACATCGTGCGCCGCGCGCTACAGGCACCTGTCCGGCTCATCGCCGAGAACTCCGGCGTCGACGGCTCGATCGTCATCGGCAAGCTGCTCGACAGCACGCAAGCCAACTACGGCTTCGATGCGCAGACCGGACAGTATGTCGACATGCTGAAGGCCGGCATCATCGACCCGACCAAGGTCGTGCGCACGGCGCTGCAGGATGCCGCATCCGTCGCCGGCCTCCTCGTCACCACCGAGGCGATGGTGGCCGAGCGTCCGGAGAAGAAGGCCGCCGCTCCCGCCCCGCATGGCGGCATGGGCGACATGGACTTCTAAGCAAGCATCGTTTCGAGACCTGCAAGGGCCGCGGTTTGCCGCGGCCCTTTTTCTTTGCCGCGGCGGTGACCGTCAGTAGGCCGACGCTATCCCTACTCCGCGTCCGGCTGCTTCTCCGGCCGCGCGCGCTCGAAGGCGTCGAGCTGCATGCAGCGGGCAAAGATGCGGCGGATCGTCGGATAGGGCTGCATGTCGAAGCTCGGATAGCGCTGCGCGTTGAACGCCTGCGGCACCAGGCAGACATCGGCGAGGCCCGGCGCGTCGCCCTGGCAAAACGCGCCCGCCTGCCCGTCCTCGGCGAGGATGCGCTCGATGCCGTCGAAGCCGAGCTTAAGCCAATGGTTGTACCAAGCCTCGACGCCCTTCTCGTCCTGTCGCAGCTCATGACTCAGGTAGCGCAGCACGCGCAGATTGTCGATCGGGTGGATGTCGCACGCCACCGCCTGCGCCAGTCCGCGCACTCGCGCCCGTGCGGCAGGGTGCCCGGGCAGCAGCGGCGGCTCCGGCTGGAGCTCGTCGAGATACTCGATGATCGCGAGGGACTGGACCAGCACCTCGCCATCATCGGTCTCCAGCGCCGGCACCAGCCCTTGCGGATGCAGCGCGAGATAGTCCGGGCGACGCTGTTCGCTCTTGCGCAAATGGATCGCCGCCTGCTCGTAAGGAATGCCCTTGAGATTGAGCGCGATCCGCACGCGAAAGGCGGCGGAGGAGCGGAAATAGCTGTAGAGCTTCATGGCGGATCGGTCCTGTGGGTCGCCGTTGATCCAGTGTCGCCGCCCCGCCCCGGCCGTCAAGCGAGCGATCTCAGGACGACTGCTTCTCGTCCGGATCGAGCACGCCGCGGCGGATCTGGTCGCGCTCCATCGATTCGAACAGCGCGCGGATATTGCCCTCGCCGAAGCCCTCGTTGCCCTTGCGCTCGATGATCTCGAAGAAGGTCGGCCCGATCATCGTGTCGGTGAAGATCTGCAGCAGCAGCCCGCCGTCCGCTTCGGGCCACCGTCGATGAGGATGCGGTTGCGCCGCAGGCGCTCCAGATCCTCGCCATGGCCGGGCACGCGCTGGTCGACCGCCTCATAATAGGCGTCCGGCACGTCCATGAAGCGGACACCATGGGCGCGCAGCGTCTCCACCGCCGCACAGATATCGCCGCTCGCCAGCGCGATGTGCTGGATGCCCTCGCCGCGATAGGCTTCGAGATACTCGGCGATCTGCGAGCGCTCGTCGCTGCTCTCGTTGACGGGGATGCGGATCTTGCCGCACGGGCTGGTCATCGCCTTGGAACGCAGGCCTGTCAGCTTGCCCTCGATGTCGAAATAGCGGCTCTCGCGGAAATTGAAGAGCTTCTCGTAGAAGCGTGCCCACTCGTCCATGCGCCCCTGGTGGACGTTGTGGGTGAGATGATCGATGAAGCCGAGGCCGACGCCCGGGGGCTTGTGCTCGCCGCCGGGCACCGGCACGAAATCGACGTCGTAGATGGGTGTGGTCGCCATAGCGGTCGACGAGATAGATCAGGCTGCCGCCGATCCCCTCGATGGCGGGGATGTTGAGCTCCATCGGTCCGACCTTACCGGCGACGGCGCGGGCGCCCTGCGCGAGCGCGCGGCTATAGGCCTTGGCCGCGTCGCGCACGCGAAAGGCGATGGCGCAGACCGAAGGTCCGTGCAGCCGCGCGAAAGCTTGGGCGAAGCTTTCGGGCTCGGCGTTGACGACGAAATTGACGTCGCCCTGGCGGTAGAGGATCACGTTCTTGGAGCGATGCCGCGCCGCCGTGACAAAGCCCATGCGCTCGAACAGACGGCCGAGCGCCGCGGCGTCGGGCGCCGTATATTCGACGAACTCGAAGCCGTCGGTCCCATCGGATTCTCCCAGAGCCCGGACCCGCCCGCGCCGCCCATCTGGCTGGTGTCGCTCATGCCCGCTCTCCGATGCCATTCACGCTTGACGAATAAGCGCTCTTGGGCGCATGTGGTGCACAAAAAACCGCCACTCGTTTTGCGCGTGTGTTCGCCCGATGAGCCGGAAGTCGAAGGTGTCTACCCCAGCGGCAGGGGCGCCGTTCGAACTTGACCATTTCCTGCCGTTTCGCCTTTCGGTGCTCGGCAACCGGGTGACGCGCGCCGTCGCTCGGGTCTATGCCAAGCGCTTCCAGCTCTCGGCGCCGGAATGGCGCACCATGGCGGTGCTCGGCCGCCACGGCGCGATGCCCGCGCATGGTGTAATCGAACACACCGCCATGGACAAGGTGCGCGTCAGCCGCGCCGTGGCGCGCCTCCTCGCTTCCGGCCGCATAACCCGCCGCGCCGATGCCAACGATCGTCGGCGCGTCATCCTCGACCTGACACCCACCGGCCGCGCCGTCTACACCCAGATCGTACCGTTGGCGCTGGCGGTCGAGGCCGAACTCGTCACCGATCTGACGATCGAGGAGCGCAAGGTCCTGGAAGGCGTCATGCGCAAGCTCGAATCGCGCAGCGCGGGAGACGACGTCGAGGAAGACATCGAGATTTGAGCCCCGTGCGGGTAGAACCGCGCGTTGGCCGGGTTCCCCTCCCGTGCTATAAGCGCTATCGAACAGCGGGAGCCGGTTCGTGGCCGGAGCGACGATCCTGGTCCTCAACGGGCCGAACCTGAACCTTCTCGGTGTCCGCGAGCCCGCGACCTACGGGCGCGAGACCCTGGCCGATATCGAGGAGGCGTGCCTGGAGCAGGCGGCAGAGCTAGGCCTCTCGGTCGATTTCCGCCAGTCCAATCACGAGGGACAGCTGGTCGACTGGATTCAGGAGGCGCGCGAGAATGCCGATGGCATCATCCTCAACGCCGCCGCCTACACGCACACCTCGATCGCCATCCTCGACGCGCTCAAATCGGCGGAGCTGCCGGTGATCGAGGTGCACCTCTCCAATATTTACCGCCGCGAAACCTTTCGCCATACATCTTATGTGAGCGCCGCCGCGCAGGGCATCATCTGCGGCTTCGGCAGCCACGGCTATGTGCTGGCGCTCACCGCGATGGCGCGCCTCATCGCTGCCGAGACCGAGCGCGACTGACGGAGTCATCATTCCCCGCATGGCGAATTCGAAAGACCTGATCGTGGACGGCGACCTCGTCCGCGCCCTGGCGTCCCTGTTGCAGGAGACCGGGCTCACCGAGATCGAGTACACAGTGGGCGAGCGGCGCATCCGCGTGGTGCGGGGCGCGCCTGCGGCTGCCGTGACGCTGGCGATGCCGGGAATGGCCGCAGCAGCGATGGCGGCGGCGCCCGCGGCGCCGGTCGCCGCGGCTGATCTCCCGGGCGCGCTCAAGTCGCCGATGGTCGGCACCGCCTATCTCTCGCCGCAGCCGGAGGCGCCGCCCTTCATCAAGGTCGGCGACACCGTGCGCGAGGGCCAACCCTTGCTCATCATCGAGGCGATGAAGGTGATGAACCAGATCCCGGCGCCGCGCGCCGGCCGGGTGACGCAGATTCTCGTCGCCGACGGCACGCCCGTCGAATACGGCCAGCCGCTGCTCGTGCTGGAGTAGATCGGCAGCGATGTTCGAGAAGGTGCTCATCGCCAACCGCGGCGAGATCGCGTTGCGCATTCATCGCGCCTGCCGCGAGATGGGCATCCGCACCGTCGCCGTTCACTCCACCGCTGACAACAACGCGATGCACGTACGCCTCGCGGATGAGAGCGTATGCATCGGCCCGCCGCCGGCCCGTGCAAGCTATCTCAACATCCCCGCGATCCTCTCGGCCGCCGCCATCACCGGCGCCGACGCCATACATCCCGGGTTGGGCTTCCTCTCCGAAAACGCGAATTTCGCCCAGATGGTCGAGGAGCACGGCTTCACCTTCATCGGCCCGACGCCCGAGCACATCCGCCTCATGGGCGACAAGGTGGCGGCGAAGCGCGCCGCGATCGAGCTCGGCATTCCCGTCGTGCCCGGCTCCCCCGGCGGCGTTACCGATGGCGCGGAGGCTACCGAAGCAGCTGAGCGCATCGGCTACCCCGTGCTGGTCAAAGCCTCCGGCGGCGGTGGCGGGCGCGGCATGCGTGTGGCGCAGAACGCCGAGGAGCTCAAGACCGCCGTGCCGGCGGCGCAGGCCGAGGCCAAGGCCTTCTTCAGCAACGGCGAGGTCTATCTCGAGCGCTATCTCGGGCGGCCGCGCCACATCGAGGTGCAGATCCTCGCCGACGGCCAGGGCGGTGTCATCCATGTCGGCGAGCGCGATTGCTCGCTGCAGCGCAAGCACCAGAAGCTGCTGGAGGAGACACCGTCGCCGGCGCTCAACGTCACCGAGCGCCAGGCGCTCGGCCGCGTCGCCACCGATGCCATGCGCAAACTCGGCTACAAGAGCGCCGGTACGATCGAGTTCCTCTACCAGGACGGCGAGTTCTTCTTCATCGAGATGAACACGCGCATCCAGGTCGAGCACCCGATCTCCGAGATGGTGAGCGGCCTCGACCTCGTGCGCGAGCAGATCCGCATCGCCGCCGGCGGGCCCTTAGGCTACCGGCAGGACGACATCAAGCTCAGCGGCCACGCCATCGAATGCCGCATCAACGCCGAGAATCCCGAGACCTTCGTGCCCTCGCCCGGCCCCATCACCAGCTACCACGTGCCGGGCGGGCTGGGCGTGCGCGTCGACAGCGCGCTCTATCAGGGTTACACCGTGCCGCCCAACTACGACAGCCTCGTCGCCAAGCTGATCGTCCACGGCACGACGCGCAACGAATGCCTGATGCGCTTGCGCCGCGCGCTGCAGGAATACGTCATCGCCGGCATCGAAACCACCATCCCGCTCCACCAGCGGCTCGTCACCGCGCCCGATTTCATCAACGGCGACTACAACATCCACTGGCTCGAGAGCTTCGTGGCGCGCGCTCGCTGATGCTGGCATCATTGCCGTGATGATTGCCCTCACTCCCGAGCTGCTGTTGCGCGCCTATGCCGCCGGCATCTTCCCGATGGCGGAAGCAGCCGATGATCCGGACGTGTTCTGGGTCGATCCCGAACAGCGTGGCATCCTGCCGCTCGACGGGTTCCATCTGCCGCGCCGGCTCGCGCGCACGCTGCGCCGGGACATCTTCGATGTGCGCTGCGACGGCGCCTTCGAGGCGGTGGTGCGCGGCTGCGCCGAGTCGACGGCCGACCGGCCCAAGACCTGGATCAATGAAGAGATCGTGCGGCTTTACGCGGCGCTGCATCGCCTGGGTTTCGCCCACAGCGTCGAGACGTGGCGCGACGGCGAGCTGGTCGGCGGGCTTTACGGCGTGGCGCTCGGCGCCGCCTTCTTCGGCGAGAGCATGTACAGCCGCGTCACCGATGCCAGCAAGGTGGCGCTGGCGCAGCTCGTGGCGCGGCTCCGGCTCGGCGGCTTCCGCCTGCTCGACACGCAGTTCGTCACCGAGCATTTGCAGCAGTTCGGCGCACTCGAGATCTCGCGCGCGCAGTATCAGCGCCGGTTGACGGCGGCGCTGCAGGTAAAGGCTTATTTGCCGCGCGAGCCGCTCGCCGGCGCCGCTGTCGTGTCGGTCTTGCAGTCGAGCACGCCGACGTCATAGATCGGGTTCTCCAGCGCCGAGAGCGCCGGGCTCGACGCGAACATCCAGCCGCTGAACACCTGTTGCGACACCACGGAGTTGCGCTCACCCTGGCGCACTTCGTCGATCTGCAGGAAGGCGGCGCTCTCCGGCTCCTCCTCGGGCGGGTGCTTGATGCAGGCGCGCACGGTGATGACGAGCGTGCCGAAGCGCACCGCCTTGCCGACCGGCGCATCGAATTTCGAGATCCGCGCCGTCGTTTTGTCGAGCCCCTGCAGCACCGCGACAGTCTCGGCCCGCGCCGTTCCCGCGGCGATCAGCAATCCCGGCAATAGCCATAGAACGCGAGAATTCATCGCTTGTCCTTCCGATAGGGATTGACCAGGCTCTCGGCCAGGCCTTGCATGACGCGGCGGAACTGCGCTTCGTCGCAGCCCATGAGCACCGCGTCCTCGAGCGCCTCCTGCGCCATCTCGCGCAATTCCACAAGGTTCTCGTTGAGGACCTTGATCTTCTCGACGCAGGAGACGAGCTCGCCCTCGGGCGTGCGCCAGATGGGCAGAGCAAGCTTGCCGGGCTTGGCCGCGTCGCTCATGGCGTGCCTCGCATTGGTTTCACCGCGGCGAATCTGAGCCGCACGTAATCGACCGTCCAGGCGCCGCTCGCGTCGCACAGCGCGCGGCGCACCAGCGCCTCGACCTCGTTCTTGACGGCAGCGCGCTCCGCCGCCGGCACCGCGGCGAGGAAGCTCTCGGCGAAGGTGTCGAGCCAGTCGGCAAGACGGCCGGGGATCGGCGTCGGTCGCGGGATGAGGTCGATCGACGTGACGGCGAAGCCGCGCCGCTCGAGCCGGGTGCGATACTCCACGACGGCCGGGAAATACCACGGGCTCGCCGCATTGCCATCGATGCCGTGCCGCGCCAGCACGGCAACGAGCGCGTCGCGCACGGTCGCGACGTTGCCGGCGCCGCCGCACTCCGCGACGAAGCGGCCGCCCGGCTTCAACGCGCGCCATACGCCGTCGATGACCGCATCGGGGTCACGCATCCAGTGCAGCGCCGCGTTGCTGAACACCGCGTCGAATTCCTCGGCGAAGCCCAAACGCGTGCCGTCGGCGACATGGGCATCGAGGCCCCGCGCCCGCGCGGCGGCGACTTGCTCGACGCTGGCGTCGACGCCGGTAACGAGCGCCTGCCGCGCCAGAACCGCCGTGAGGGTGCCGTCGCCGCAGCCGAGATCGAGGATGCGTTCGCCCGGACGCGGCGCGAGCAGCTCGACCACCGGCTGGCCCAGCGCCGCGACGAAGCCCGCATTGCGCTGGTAGCGCGCCGGATCCCAGTGCTGCTCGACGACCTTACCGCCCGGCCGGACCGGGCTATTTGGCTGGCGCGCCGTCGCCATCTTTCTTTTGCGACGACGGGCCACCGCCGCCGCTGCCGACGAACTTGTTGATCAGCGAGAAGATGTTGATAGGCGGCTCGGTGTGATCGATGGCACCGCCCGGCTTGATGAACTCCTCGTCGTTGCCGGGCACGAGCGCCAGGTAATTCTCGCCGAGCAATCCGGTCGAGGTGATGGTGGCGATGGTGTCGACCGGCAGCTTGATCGAGGGATCTATGGTCAGATGCACCACGGCGAGGAAGGTCTGCGGGTCGAGCGATTGCGCCGTCACCGTGCCGACCTTGATGCCGCTGATGCGCACGTCGCCGCCGGTGCGCAGCCCATCGACACGGTCGAAGCGGGCGCTCACCTCGTAACCCGTGACTGAATGTGTCTGCGTCCTGGTGTAGGCGAAGAACAGGAACAGAGCAGCGACCACCAGGACCACGGCGCCCATGACGGTCTCGACGGCGTTGCGGCTCATTCGCTTCGGGCTCCCTCGCGCAGCTCTTGATGCCGATGATATGGGGCTCAGTCGGGTGTCCATGGCTCATAGTCTCCGGCTGCGGCAGCGCGATGCCCGCCGCGCAGCACCGAGCCGGGCGGGCGATAGGCGAGATCCGTGCCCGTGAGATTGGGCACGTGCTCCCTCTCCCAGGGGTATTTCTTCGCCTCGCCGGGGCGCGGCGGCTCGTCCACCGTGTGATGCAGCCAGCCGTGCCATTCAGGCGGCACGCGCGAGGCCTCGACCTCGCCGTTGTAAAGCACCCAGCGGCGCTCGCGACTCTCGATTCCGCCGCCGCGCTTCAACGGCCGCGGACCGCGCTCGCGGTAGTAGCGGTTGCCGAACTGGTCTGTGCCGACCGGCTGGCCCTTGAGCCAGGTGTAGAGGCGAGTGCCGAAGCCGCTCATGCGTGGGAAATTCCGTCTGCTCGCGACCGACGCGCGCACCGCGGGCGCAACGCCCGGCCGGCCGTTCTCTCAAGAATCCGGCGGGACTATGGCATCGGACCCCGCCCCCCGTCCAGCCCTCGGGCCATTTTCGCGCCGCGCCGCCGGCTGCTTACCCCTTATGGGCGAAATCTATATATTGATGGTGTCAAAACGCCACCACAAAATGTAGTTGCTGCCGCTCGATTTTTGCGTCAACATCTGGTTTCTTACATATGTGGCCCGCTAGGGGTTGAGCCAAAGGACGATTACCCGGGACAAGAAACTGGTCCGGTAGTGCGTGAGGGGGAGTCAATGCGTATCGAGCGGCGGTTTACGACGGCGGGGCAGGATCCGTACAGCGATATCGAATTCCGCGTCACCACGAGCGAGATTCGCAATCCTGATGGCTCGCGGGTATTTCACCTGCCCGACATCGACGTACCCGCCGATTGGAGCCAGGTCGCCTGCGACATCCTCGCGCAGAAATATTTCCGCAAGGCGGGCGTGCCGGCGGTGCTCGCGCCGGTGGTCGAGGAGGACGTGCCGGGCTGGCTGTGGCGGCGCTCCGCCGACGAGGCCGCGCTCGAAGCGCTCCCCGTCAGCGAGCGCTTCGGCTCGGAGAAGAGCGCGCGCCAGGTGTTCGACCGCCTCGCCGGCACCTGGACCTATTGGGGCTGGAAGGGCGGGTATTTCGACAGCGACGCCGATGCGCGCGCCTATTACGACGAGATGCGCTACATGCTGTGCCGCCAGATGGCGGCGCCCAACTCGCCGCAATGGTTCAACACCGGGCTGCATTGGGCCTATGGCATCGACGGGCCGTCGCAGGGCCACTACTACGTCGATTTCAAGACCGGCGCGCTCACGGCCTCCAACAGCGCCTATGAGCATCCGCAGCCGCATGCCTGCTTCATCCAGTCGGTCGCCGACGACCTCGTCAACGAGGGCGGCATCATGGACCTGTGGGTGCGCGAGGCGCGGCTGTTCAAATACGGCTCCGGCACCGGCTCCAATTTCTCGAAGCTGCGCGGCGAGAACGAGAAGCTGTCGGGCGGCGGGCGCTCCTCCGGCCTCATGAGCTTCCTCAAAATCGGCGACCGCGCGGCGGGTGCGATCAAGTCCGGCGGCACGACCCGGCGCGCCGCCAAGATGGTGACGGTCGACATCGATCACCCGGACATCGAGGCCTATATCGACTGGAAGGTGCGCGAGGAGCAGAAGGTCGCCGCCCTCGTCGCCGGCTCGAAGCTGGCGCAGAACCATCTGAATCTCATCATGGTGGCGTGCCACTCGCCGGAAGCGCAGGCGCTGAAGGACGGCCGCTTCGATCCCGCGCGCAACGCGGCGCTGAAGCGCGAGATCAAGGCAGCGCGCCGCGCCATGATCCCGGAAAACTACGTCCAGCGCGTCATGCAGTTCGCGCAGCAGGGCTACACCGAGATCGATTTCCGCGCCTACGACACCGACTGGGACAGCGAGGCCTATCTCACCGTCTCCGGCCAGAACTCGAACAACTCGGTGCGCCTCACCAACGAATTCCTGAACAAGGTCGAGACGGACGGCGAGTGGACGCTCACCCGCCGCACCGACGGCAAGCCCCACAAGACGCTGCCGGCACGCGAGCTGTGGGAGAAGATCGCCTACGCCGCCTGGGCCAGCGCTGATCCCGGCCTCCAATACGACACCACCATCAACGAATGGCACACCTGCCCCGAGAGCGGCCGCATCAACGCGTCGAACCCGTGCTCGGAGTACATGTTCCTCGACGACACCGCGTGCAACCTCGCCTCGCTGAACCTGATGGCGTTCCGCCGCGGCGACGGCAGCTTCGACACGCCGGCCTTCGAGCATGCGACGCGGCTGTGGACCATCACGCTTGAGATCGCCGTGCTGATGGCGCAGTTCCCGTCGCGCGAGATCGCGCGGTTGTCCTACGAGTTCCGTACGCTGGGGCTCGGCTACGCCAATATCGGCGGACTCTTGATGGCGTCGGGCCTGCCTTACGACGGCGATGAGGGGCGCGCGCTCTGCGCCGCCATCAGCGCGGTCATGACCGGCATCGCCTATGCGACATCGGCGGAGATGGCGGGCGAGCTCGGCCCCTTCCCCGGCTTCGCCGAGAACCGCGAGGCGATGCTGCGCGTCATCCGCAACCACCGCCGCGCCGCCCATAGCGAAGCCGCCGGCTATGAGGGCCTCGCCATCCTCCCCGTCCCGCTCGATGCCGCGAACTGCCCGGACCGGGCCCTCGTCGAGGCCGCGGCCCATGCCTGGGACGCGGCGCTGGCGCTGGGCGAGATCAACGGCTACCGCAACGCCCAGGCGACGGTGATCGCGCCGACCGGCACGATCGGCCTCGTCATGGATTGCGACACCACCGGCATCGAGCCGGATTTCGCGCTGGTCAAGTTCAAGAAGCTCGCCGGCGGCGGCTATTTCAAGATCATCAACCGCATGGTACCCGAGGCGCTGTGCGTGCTCGGATACGACGGCGACGCGATCGACGAGATCACGCGCTACGCCGTCGGCCACGCGACGCTCGCCGACGCGCCCGGCGTCAATCACGACGCGCTCAAGCTCAAGGGCTTCACCGAGGGCGCGCTCGAGAAGATCGAGGGCGCGCTCGCCGCCGCCTTTGACATCAAGTTCGCCTTCAACAAATGGACGCTGGGCGAGGAATTCTGCAAGGCGGCGTTCGGCTTCACCGACGCGCAGCTCGACGACGTCTCCTTCGACATGCTGGCGGCGCTGCGCTTCAGCAAAGCGGACATCGAGGCCGCCAACACCTATTGCTGCGGCGCCATGACGCTCGAAGGCGCGCCGTTCCTCAGGGAAGAGCATCTGGCGGTGTTCGATTGCGCCAATCCCTGCGGGCGCATCGGCAGGCGCTTCCTCTCCGTCGAGAGCCACATCCGCATGATGGCGGCGGCGCAGCCTTTCATCTCCGGCGCCATCTCCAAGACCATCAACATGCCGAACGCCGCGACCGTCGAGGAGTGCAAGGACGCCTATATGCTGTCCTGGCGCCTCGGGCTCAAGGCCAACGCGCTGTACCGCGACGGCTCGAAGCTGTCGCAGCCGCTCTCCTCTTCGCTCATCGCCGATGACGACGACGAGGACGCGGTCGCCGACCTCATCGAGAAGGCGCCGTTCGAACGCGTGCCGCTGGTGGCCGAGCGCATCGTCGAGCGCGTGGTCGAGCGCTTCGTCCAGCGCAGCGACCGCCGCAAGCTGCCGCAGCGGCGCAAGGGCTACACCCAGAAGGCGATCGTCGGCGGTCACAAGGTCTATCTGCGCACCGGCGAGTACGAGGACGGCAAGCTCGCCGAGGTGTTCATCGACATGCACAAGGAGGGCTCCGCCTTCCGCTCGCTGATGAACAATTTCGCCATCGCCATCTCGATCGGCATGCAGTACGGCGTGCCGCTCGAGGAGTTCGTCGAGGCCTTCACCTTCACCCGCTTCGAGCCGTCGGGCATGGTCGAAGGCAACGACGCCATCAAGATGGCGACCTCGATCCTCGACTACATCTTCCGCGAGCTGGCGGTCTCCTACCTCGGCCGGAACGACCTCGCGCACGTGCAGCCGGCCGATCTCATGCCCGACACGCTGGGCAAGGGCGTCGCCGAATCGAGCCTGCCGGATGGCGGCGCGCGCAGCGACGTCGCCGCGGTGATGCAGCGCGTCGCATCCACCGGCTATGTGCGCAGCAAGCTCACAGTGCTGCAAGGCGGCGCCGGAGGGGCGCTGACGAGCGACGGCAACACCGCCATCACGATGGGCGCGCCGGTCACGAAAACAGTGTCATTCGCGGCCGAGCTGCAGGCGGGCACGGCGCTCACCCAGCCCGACGTACGGATCGAGCAGATCCGCGCCGCGCGTATGAAAGGTTACGAGGGTGACAGCTGCGGCGAATGCGGCAACTTCACCCTCGTACGCAACGGAACCTGCCTTAAATGCGATACATGCGGCGGCACTAGCGGCTGCAGCTGATCGCGGCGCGATACTGGCTCTAAGCCTCCCGGCCAGATCTCGGTATTAGGGCAGAAATTAGGGGTGCGGTGCAAGCCGCACCCCCTTTTTTTTGCGAATTCAGCGACTTAGGCAGCTCTAATAAGAGACCGCTCAAGGCCCCAGGTGCCGATGCAGGAACGCCACGGCATCGACGGTGGAGTGGTTACGAACCGAGGCGTCGTAGGCCATGGAATACCCTCGACCTTCACCGCTGCATGTTGGCAAAACGCTCGGATCAAACGGCTTCGCCTGACCGTCGACGAGCAACGCCGGCCCGCCTGGCGCCAATAGAATGAACGGGCATTTTCGCGTACTCCGGTACTGCGGGTAGAAACCCGGCGCGCCAAGCTCGAAACCGTCCATGCGTGATAGGCGCCGGGATAGATCACAAGATCGATGGGCGCCGCATGTCCGGCCGCGCTTGCGTAGGTCAAATAGTCCGCGACTTTCGCGACCGGGAGATTGTCGTCCTTGCCGCCGAGCAACAGCAAAATCGGCGCGCCCGTATAGGCCCCCGGTTCGGCAACAGCGCCGTAAACGCCCGCGGGATAGTAAGCGACGTGAGCGGCAAACCGGCGTTGTCCGGACCCGAGTACCGAGCGAAGACGCTCGAAGGCGGTCAGATGAGCCACCTCCCCGCCGAACGAGAACCCAACGATGGCAACTCGATCGGCATCGATCTTGGGATGGCTGACCAGCAGGCGCAACGCGCCATGGGCGTCCGCGACGGCGGACGCCCATGGCGGGCCGCCTTCGGCGCCTATGATCGCATCCTCGCTCAAACCACGGGCGGCGAAGCTGTCATAGGTCAAGGTCGCGAAGCCTGCCTTGCGAAATTCGGCGGCGTGCCAGCCTTCGTTCGATGGCAGATAGCCCGCGATGGTGTGCACGATCACCACGGCGGGGTAGCGCTTCTTCGCTTCCTCGGGAAAGCGCAAGGTCGCGGATATCCTCACAACCGCCGTCGACGCTTCCCGTGCGAAAACCTGCCGAAAGTCGGTGTAGTTCTCTGATTGGAACGTCACCGCCTCTGTCGGGCCGACATCGCTCGCCTGGCCGCGCGCAATCGCCGCGCCGAAGATGGTGGTGGCCATGAGCGTGAACAGGGATCTCGTGAATCGCCGAGCCGCCGGCGCCGGCCGGCTTGGACGAGTTCGAAAATCGCTCTCACGGTCCAAGAACCTCTCCTCACCGGCTTTGAAAACAGGGTCTGAGCGGCCGCGGGCTCAGCTCACGTCCGCATGCCGGTGATCGAGGCGGTGACCGCGCGCGGGTCGCGCATCGGCCAGCGGCCGGCATCGACTTGCGCGATGAACTCGCCGACGAGGCGGTTGAACGCGCCGGGCGCCTCGAGATTGATGGCGTGGCCGCAATTCGGCATCACCGCCAGCGCCGCCGACGGGATCGATTGCTTCATCAGCACGCCCGGCAGGAGGCAGGGCCAGTCCTCGTCGCCATGCAGCACCAATGTCGGCACGGTGAGGCGCTGCATCGGCTCGACCAGATCGTAGAGCGACGGCCGCTCGCGCTGCACGCCGAGCTGGGTGTTGGCCGAGCCCAAGGCCGAATGCTCCGCCAGCATGCGCCGGAACTCGGCGAAGCCGCGCGGGTCCTTGTTCTCGAACTGCACGCGCGTCGGGCCGACGGCGTAGGTCTCGGCAAAGGCCGCCATGCCCTTGGCCTTGATGAATTCCGCGATCGTCGCCGCCTCGGCGCGGAAGCGCTCGCGCTGCGCCGGCTCGGCGCCATAGCCGCAGCCGGCGACGGTGAGCGAGCGGGCGCGCGCGGCATGGCGCAAGCCGAAATGCAGCGTGGCGAAACCGCCCATGGACAATCCCACGACATGCGCGCGGTCGATGCGCAGGTGATCGAGCACCGACGCGATGTCGTCGGCGGCGCGCGCCTGCGAATAGGCGGCCGGGCTCTCCGGCACGTCCGAGGGCGGATAGCCCCGCGCGTTGAAGGCGATGCCGCGGTAGCGCTGGCCGAAATGCCGCAGCTGCGGCTCCCAGCTGCGGGCATCGCCGGCGAATTCATGGACGAAGATCACCGGAATCCCCGCTCCCGTCTCCTCGTAATGGAGGCGGATTCCGTCATCGGTTCTGGCCTGCGGCATGCGTTCCTCCCGTTGCTGCGTTATCGGCGCCCGGCGATGGCGTCGAGCGTGGCGCGCCAGTCTTCGTCTTTGGCCGATTTGAGCGCGGGCTGCTCCACGGCGCGGTCGGCGAGCCAGTCCTGGCGCCCGGCGACGGCCTGCGCCATCAGCGGCGCGAGGCCCGCCTCGGCGACGGTCGCCGCCGATTCCCGCATCTCCGCGGCGCGCCGGCGGCCATGCTCGATGACGCGGCCGAGCCAATAGCCGCCGAGCTTCTCCCAATCCATGCCGGGATAAGTCTTGGCGAGCGAGGCGAGGACCGCATCCTCGACGCCGTAATGCCGCGCCGTGTACAGGCATTCGACGATGAGCGCCTCGAGCCCCTTCATCATGATGCTGCGGCTCATCTTGGTGGCGGACGCCTTGCCGATCTCGACCGCCGCCACGTCAAGCACCATGCCCGCCGGCGTCAGCATGTCCTTGAGCGCGCTCGCTTGCCGCCCGCCGAGGAGGATCGGCACCTTGAGGCCGTAGGGCGCAACCGCCGCCATCACCGCCGCCTCGACATAATGCGCGCCCGACCGCTCGACCGCATGGGCGGCCGCGCGCTTGGTGTCGGGCGAGACGGAATTGACGTCGAGGAAGAGCTGCCCTGGCGCGAGGAAGCGGCCTGCCGCCTCGGCGACGGTCAACGCCGATGCCGCCGTCACCGCCGAGATGACGACCGGCGCGCCCGCCGCCGCCTCGGCCGCGTCGGCGCAGACCGCTACTCGCAGCGCGCGCGCCTTCTCGCGCAAGCGCGGCGCGGCCTTTGGATCGTCCAGGAGGATGTCGTAGGCGGCGACGTCGTGGCGGCCCGAGGCGATGAGGTCGCGAGCGAAGATGCCGCCGACCTCGCCGAAGCCGATGATCGCGATGCGTCTTGGGTCGAGCGTGGGCACCCGGTCTCTCCTGGTCACTTGTTGAGCAGCGTTGGGACTTGCAAGGTCGTGTCCTTGCCGCGCACGGTACCGTCGCTGCCGATTTGGTGGCCGCACAGCAGATCTCGAGCCGGTGCCCGTCGGGATAGCGGAAACGGCAAGCCAAGCGGCCGCCGCAAGCGCTTGAAATCGGCCATCTCGCTCCTCCCAGCCTTCTTGTTGCCGGCGATTATGAGCGGAATTCGCGGGGCTCGCCACCCGCTCGCCGCCGACGCAGAATGGCGCGCATGGCGAGCCTCTATCGCGGCATGGACCGCGCCGCCCTCGACGCGGCCTACAACGACGGCGCCGCCGTCGCCGACAGCGCCCGGTTCATTGCCGCCTGGGAAAACCGCAGCGCCGAGGTGCGGGCCGCACTCGCCGTTAGCGGCATCTACGATCTCGAGCCGATCCGACTCAACTACCTCCTCAACTACCTCAATGAAAAACTGCGGCTGGATGACGCAGAGGCGCGCCGCAACAGCCCGCTCCTCCACCTGCCCGCCGGCGCCGCCCCTCTCATCGTCACCGTCGGAGGCAACGAGCTGCCGGAACTGCGCCGCCAGTCGGAAACCTATTACGCCGCCTGGCGCGAGCATGGGCTGCCCGGCAAGTTCGTGCCGCTGCCCTGGCCGCAACCACTATACGGCGCGCGAGGAGATGGCGCGGCCGGACGGCGTGCTGACCCAGGCGCTCGCCACACTCACCGCCCAAAAATAATTTTCATCGCCGGCGAAAAAATTTCATCTGGGCGGGGATGCCCGGCGCAACGCCCCCCTATCACGCCTTACCCTCGTCATAGTGACGAGGGGCCACGCGCAGTTGACTGGCCGGCCATCCTTGGATGGCCGGCTTTTTTTATGGCGCTCAGCCCGAGCGGCCGCCGAGCAGCGGCGCCAGCGATCCGCCGGGCAGCTGCATGAGGCCGGGTGGCAGCTCGAAGAGCGTGCGGTCTTGGCGGCCGAGCCGGAGATTGTCCAGCTCCAGACGGATCGCGGTGGGGTGGCTCGCACCCGGCCGAGCGACATTGCCGTCGAGCCGCATCAGCACACCGTCGGCGCTCACCCAGGCGAAGCCCCGGGCATGCATGCCGTCGGCGGCAGTATGGTCGATGCGATATTTGGTCGTGCGCACGCCGTTGACGGTCTCGCGGCTGACCGGCGAGCGCAGCAGCGTCTGGGCGCTCAGCTCCGCCATGAGCTGCGGGAAAGTGAACTCGACGTAGCTGCTGAGCCGCGGCAGCACCAGCCAGCCGCGCATCGCCGTCCCGTCGAGAATCACCACCTCGTCCACGCCCTGGATTTCCTGCTCGTGGCGGTCGCGGCCGGGAATATGAAAGACGGTTCCGGCGAAGCTGCGGCCGTTGACGGTGACCACGCTGTCGGCGCTGTAGGAGACGGCAGCATCGCCGAGCAGGGCTGCCCGCGCCATTCCCGCGGGCAGCCCGGCGAGGGTGAGAACCAGCACTGCCAGCATCGTCGATCGGCGCATCATGCCTCCTGCGCGGCCGCTTTTGTTAGCCGCGGATTGCGGCGGCTTCGCGGCGGGGGTGGATCGCCGGGCCGCAGCCACGCTATCCTGCCCCGTGACACGAACACCTGAAAGGGCGGAATCGATGGCGGGACGGATCGAGGCGCGTCTAACAGAGTTCAAGATCGAGCTGCCGCAGCCGGGGACCCCGCTGGCGAATTACGTCCCGTGCGTGCGCAGCGGCGACCTCCTGTTCATCGCCGGCCAGATCTGCCAGTGGAACGGCGAACGCCGCTTCATCGGCAAGCTTGGCCGCGAGGTCAGCCTCGAGCAGGGCCAGCAGGCGGCTCGGCTGTGCGGCCTCAACATACTCGCCGTGGCGAAGAGCGCGCTCGGCGGCGATCTCGACCGCATCCTGCGTTGCGTGCGCCTGGGTGGCTTCGTCAACTCGGTCGACGATTTCACGCAGCAACCGCAGGTGGTGAACGGCGCCTCAGACCTCATCGTCCAGGTACTCGGTGATGCCGGGCGCCACGCCCGCACTGCCGTCGGCGTCAACGTCCTCCCCGGCAACGTCGCCGTCGAGGTCGACGCCATCTTCGAGGTACGCTAGCTCGGAATGGCCGACGGCCGCGAGAGCGTCACGGTCAAGGTCGTCCCGCGGCTGGCCGAGATCCCGGCAGCCCAATGGGATGCTTGCGCCGGCGACGACAACCCGTTTCTCTGCCACGCCTTCCTTGAGGCGCTCGAAGCGAGCGGCTCGGCGACGCGCGATTCCGGCTGGCAGCCACAGCATCTCGCCCTCGAGAACGAGGGCGGGCGGCTGCTCGGCGCCGTACCGCTCTACCTTAAGAGCCATTCCTACGGCGAATACGTGTTCGACTGGGGCTGGGCCTCGGCCTACGAAGGCGCTGGTGGCCGCTACTACCCGAAGCTGCAATGCTCGGTGCCGTTCACGCCCGTGACAGGGCATCGCCTGCTGCTGCACCCGGAGGCGGGCCCGGTCGTGGCCGATGGGCTGGTCGCGGCGATGATCGAGCTGGCGCGGCGGCACAAGGTATCGTCGCTCCACGTCACCTTCCCGACGCGAGGCGAATGGGACCGGCTCGGCGCAGCCGGGTTCCTGCAACGCGTCGGCCAGCAATTCCATTGGCAGAATGACGGCTACGGCAGCTTCGACGCTTTTCTCGAAGCGCTCAATTCGCGCAAGCGCAAGCAGATCCGGCGCGAGCGCCGCGATGCGCTCGCGGGCGGCATCGAGATCGAGACGCTGACCGGCGGCGCCATCGAGCAGCGTCATTGGGACGCGTTCTATCGCTTCTACCGCGCGAGCTCGGACCGCAAGTGGGGCGACGCTTATCTGACGCGCGGCTTCTTCGATATCATCGGCGAGCGCATGCCCGAGCGCATCGTGCTGGTGATGGCGAAGAAAGGCGGTCGCTACATCGCCGGCGCGCTCAACCTGCTCGGGCGCGACACGCTCTATGGCCGCAACTGGGGCTGCGCCGGCGATTTCCCCTTCCTCCATTTCGAGGCGTGCTACTACCGCGCCATCGATTTCGCCATCGCGCACGGGCTGAAGCGCGTCGAGGCCGGAGCGCAAGGCCCGCACAAGATCCAGCGCGGCTATCTGCCGACGCCGACCTACAGCGCGCATTGGATCCGCGACCCCGGCTTCGCCCGCGCCGTAGCCGACTTCGTGACGCGCGAGCGCACCGTCCTTGAAAGCGAGATGGAGCAGCTCGAGCAGGAGCTGTCGCCGTTCAAGCGCGAAGCGGAATGATGTTCGCAGTGATATCGCCGCGGCGGTCCAAGCACCGCGCCGACGCGCCGCTCAATGCATCGAGCCCATGAGATGGTCGGGCAGCCACGTCGCGATCTGTGGGATGGCGCACAGGATCACGATTTGCAGCATCATGCAGATGACATACGGGACCGTGCCCCACATCACGCGTGTCAGAGGGACGTCGGGCGCGATGGCATTGATGATGTAGATGTTGAGCCCGACCGGCGGGTGGATCAGGCCGATCTCCATATTTATGGTCACGATCACGCCGAACCACACTGGATCGAAGCCTGCAGCGGTGATGATCGGCAACAAGATTGGGCTCGTCATCAGAATGATCGCGGCCGGCGGAATGAAAAAGCCGCAAACCAGCAGAAAAATGTTGATCAGCAGCATTAGCAGCCAGCGATTGGCGTGCAGATCGGCGATCGCCTGCGCCAATGTCTGAGTCAGATAGAGCGAGGTCAGCATATAGCCGAACAACACCGCGGCGGCGATGATCATCAGGATCATCACCGACTCGCGCATGGTGTCGCGAAGGATTCGCCACCATGCCTCGACGTTCCACATGCGGTAGATGACGACCGCGAGCAAGACGCAGAGCGCGGCACCGACGCCGGCCGCTTCCGATGGCGTCGCCACGCCGCCATAGAGGACGTACATAACGCCGACGACGATGGCGAGAAAGGGCGCCACCTTCGGGATCGACTGGAACTTCTCCCGCCAAGTGTAGCGGAACTCCGGCGCGTGTGAGCGAAAGCCTCGCTTCCACATCGTGAACACGGTCCATAGGATGAAGAGCCCTGTCAGCATCAAACCCGGCACCACGCCTGCGAGGAACAACCGGCCGATCGATGTCTCCGTGGCGATGCCGTACAGGATGAAGGTGATCGACGGTGGAATCAGAATCCCGAGCGTGCCGCCGGCGCAGATCGAGCCGGTGGCGACGTCGTCGGGATAGCCGCGCCGCCGCATCTCGGGGATGCCCATCTTGCCGATCGCGGCGCAGGTGGCCGGCGAGGATCCGGTCAGGGCGGCAAATAGGGCGCAAGCGCCCAGATTCGAGATCACAAGCCCACCCGGTAAGCGGTAGAGCCAGCGGTCGAGCGCTTCGTAAAGATCCTTGCCGGCCGGCGAAGAGCCGATGGCGGCACCCATCATGACGAACATTGGGATGGAGACCAGCGTGAAATCATCGAGCCCGGAATAGAGCGTCTCGGCCACGACATGGAGGCCACCGAATCCCTGGAAAATCGCGAGAAAAATGAGCGAGATCGCGCCAAGCCCGAAGGCGACCGGCACGCCGGACACCAGCATGACCAAGGTGGTGACGAGAACGAGGGCTCCCTCGACGGTCGGGCTCACGGGTGCCTCCCTTCCTCGGTTATCCCGAAGGGAGGGTCACGACCCGTCACCAGCGCCATGAGCTGGGCGACGTATTGCAGGCTGAGAATGGCGAGACCAAGCGGCATCGACGCATAGGGAATCCAGAGCCGGGCGCGCCACACCGTGTTCGAGCGCCAATTCTCGTCCCATGCATCGCGCCAATAGCGGCAGGTGAGCACGACCATGGCGAGGCAGAACGCGATTCCCACCAAGGTCGTGAACAGCGCGAGCCAGAACCGGGCCCTCGGGCCGAGATGGAGTGGCAGCACATCGACATTGACGTGCCCGCGCGTCATCAGCACATAAGGACTGCCGACAAAGGTGGCGGCAATCAGGCAGTAGGTGACGAAGTCGGTCTGCCAGATGGTATTCTGATCCAGCACATAGCGCTCGAACACCATATCGCACACGACGAGCACGCCGACGCCGATCAGGCACGCCGCGAAAATCCCACAGAGCTGCGAGACCTTACTGATGCTCCGAATATAAACGTCCATGCAGGCGCGCCCTTCGGCACCGAGGCCGGCCGCCGGCTGCCGCCGGCGGTCGTCCCCGTCCTTGTTTGCCCTATTTGACCGAGAGCGCCTCGTCGATCAGCTTCTGGCCGTCCGGCACTTCTTTGGCGAACTCCGCATAGGAGCTCTTCTTGGCGACGTCGATCCAGCGTTGATACTGGGCGCCGTCGAGCGTGACGACATCGACTTTATGATCCTTGTAAACCTTGACCGTCTCGGCATCCACGGCGTCGGCCTTGGCCTCGTAGTAGTTCTGCGCGTCATGACCGGCCTTGATCAGCGCGTCCTGCTGCTTCTTGTTCAGTCGCTCAAAACTTTTCTTCGACATCAGCAGCGGTTCATACATGAACCACAGCGCGTTCTCGCCCGGCGCGGTGAGGCACTTCGCCTGCTCGTACAAGCGAAAAGACAGGAAGCTGCCCATGCTGGTATCGGTCGCCTCCGCAACCCCGGTCTGGAACGCGTTGTAGATCTCGTTGGACGGAACCGAGACGATCGAGGCGCCCGCATTCTCCCACATGGAGGCGAATGTCGGTCCCGCCGCCCGGAATTTGAGCCCCTTCACATCATCGGGACTGACGATGCAGCCCTTCTTGGAGGCCACACCGCCGGCAAACCAAGCGTCGGACAGGACGACGACCCCGGCCTGATCGATCTTTGCTCGGATATCCGTCATGAACTGCGACTTGTTGAGTCGCTGCGCGCGCTGCTGGTTGCGCACCAGGCCGGGCATCAGCGTCGCGCTGAAGGCGCGCACCTTGCCGCTGGCATAGTCGAGCGGGAACAGCGTGATGTCGAGCTGCCCGTTGACCATGGCGTTCCATTGCTGCTCTGGCTTGAACAGCGATGCGCCGGGATAGACCTGAACGTCGAGCTCGACGTTCGCCGCCTTGGCTTCCCGCGCAACCATCTGCACCATCTCATCGCGCACGTCGCCCTTTCCGCCCGGGAACTGGTGCGACGCACGGAGCGTCTCGGCTGTCGCCGAAGCGCACATCGCCGTGCCAGCGATCGCGCCGAGCAAGGCCCGGCGCAAAGAGAGTCTTGCGAAGTTCATGTTCTGAAGCCTCCCGAGGAATTTTATCAGCCGACCGGGTAGCGTCCAACCGTCGAGCCCGCGGTGGTTGCGCCCCTTCCATCGGTCATAGCACAATCGAAAATGTCCGCGCTATCCCTGATTGACGCCAGCCGTGCTTTCACCGCAGCGGTGCCGGGCTGAGGACCACCGTGCCGCGAACAGGGCGATCTGCCACGCAGAATCGAGAAAGGCCGCTCGCGCGGCCTTTCTCTCTTCCGTGCCGATGATAAAGCGGGCTACGTCTCGATTGGCTCCAGCTCCTTGGGCGCCGGGGCGCGCGGCGGCGCCTCGGTGAAGGAGAAGCCGAGCTTGTCGCCGTCGCGGGTGACGCGGACGATGCCACCCTTGGTGAGCTTGCCGAACAGCAGCTCCTCGGCGAGCGGCTTCTTGATGTGCTCCTGGATGATGCGGCCCAGGGGACGCGCGCCGAACAGGCGGTCGTAGCCTTTGTCGGCGAGCCATTTCCGCGCCGCCTCGTCGAGCTCGATCGTGACGTTGCGGTCGGCGAGCTGCTCCTCGAGCTGGAGGATGAACTTGTCGACGACGCGGCCAATGGTGTCGGCCGAGAGCGCGGCGAAGGACACGATGGCGTCGAGCCGGTTGCGGAATTCCGGCGTGAACATCCGGTTGACCGCCTCCTGGTCGTCGCCGGTGCGTACATCGCTGCCGAAACCGATCGCCGGCTTCGCCAAATCGGCCGCGCCGGCATTGGTGGTCATGATGAGGATGACGTTGCGGAAATCGACCGACTTGCCGTTGTGGTCGGTGAGCTTCCCGTAATCCATCACCTGCAGCAGGATGTTGAAGAGATCGGGATGCGCCTTCTCGATCTCGTCTAGCAGCAGCACGCTGTGCGGATGCTGGTCGACCGCGTCGGTGAGGAGGCCCCCCTGGTCGAAGCCGACATAGCCCGGCGGCGCGCCGATCAGGCGCGACACGGTGTGCCGCTCCATGTACTCGGACATGTCGAAGCGGGTGAGCTCGATGCCGAGCGTGCGCGCGAGCTGGCGCGCCACCTCGGTCTTGCCGACGCCCGTGGGCCCGGAGAAGAGATAGCTGCCGATCGGCTTCTCGGCGTCGCGCAAGCCGGCGCGGGCCAGCTTGATCGCCGCGGTGAGCGCGTCGATCGCCTTGTCCTGGCCGAACACCATCGTCTTGAGATCGCGGTCGAGGTTCTTCAGCACCTCCTTGTCGTCGCGCGACACGCTCTTGGGCGGGATGCGTGCCATGGTGGCGACGACGGCCTCGATCTCCTTGGCGGTGATGGTCTTGCGCCGCTTGTTCTCGGCCACCAGCATCTGTGCTGCGCCGACCTCGTCGATCACGTCGATCGCCTTGTCCGGCAGCTTGCGGTCGCCGATGTAGCGGTGTGAGAGCTCGACCGCGGCGCGCAGAGCGTCGGCGGTGTAGCGCACCTTGTGGTGCCGCTCATAGTATGGCTTGAGGCCGCGCAGGATCTTGACCGAATCCTCGACCGACGGCTCGTTGACGTCGATCTTCTGGAAGCGGCGGACGAGCGCGCGATCCTTCTCGAAATAGTTGCGGTATTCCTTGTATGTCGTCGAGCCGATGCAGCGGATGGCGCCGCTGGCGAGCGCCGGCTTCAGGAGGTTGGACGCATCCATCGCGCCGCCGCTGGTGGCGCCGGCGCCGATCACGGTGTGGATCTCGTCGATGAACAGCACCGCGCCGGGCATCGCCTCGAGCTCGCCGAGCACGGCCTTCAGCCGTTCCTCGAAATCGCCGCGATAGCGCGTTCCCGCCAGGAGCGCGCCCATGTCGAGGGCATAGATCGTGGCGTTGAGCAGCACTTCCGGCACTTCGCGCTGGACGATGCGGCGCGCCAGGCCCTCGGCGATCGCCGTCTTGCCGACGCCGGGGTCGCCGACATAGAGCGGGTTGTTTTTCGAGCGCCGGCACAGGATCTGGATGGTGCGGTCGACCTCGGCCTCGCGGCCGATCAGCGGATCGATCTTGCCGTTCTTCGCCTTCTTGTTGAGGTTGACGCAGTAGGCATCGAGCGCGTCATGGCCGCGCTTCTGTTGCTTCTCGGTTCCGCCGCTGCGCTCCTCCTCGTCGGCGCCCTGGACGCGGCGCGTCTCGGAGCGGCCGGGGGCCTTGGCGATGCCGTGCGAGATGTAGTTGACGGCATCGAAGCGCGTCATATCCTGCTCCTGCAGGAAATAGACGGCATGGCTCTCGCGCTCCGCGAACATGGCGACGAGCACGTTGGCGCCGGTCACCTCCTCGCGGCCGGAGCTTTGCACATGGATGGCGGCGCGCTGCAGCACGCGCTGAAAGCTCGCCGTGGGCTTAGCATCCTCGACATGGTTCGACACCAGGTTGACGAGCTCGTTGTCGACATAGCCGGTGAGATCGCGGCGCAGCTTCTCGATGTCGACCGTGCAGGCGCGCAGCACCGCCACCGCGTCCTGATCCTCGGTGAGTGCCAATAAAAGGTGCTCCAGTGTGGCGTATTCGTGCCGCCGCTCATTGGCGTAAGCGAGGGCCCGATGCAGGGTTTTTTCAAGGTTGCGCGAAAGCATCTACGCCTATTCCTTATTCGGTTCCGACTGGGGCCTTACGTATCAATCCTTTTCCAACGTGCATTGCAGCGGATGCTGATGTTGCCGGGCGAAGTCCATGACCTGGGTCACCTTCGCCTCCGCCACTTCGTAGGTATAGACGCCGCACACGCCCACGCCGCGGCGATGGACATGCAACATGATGCGCGTCGCCTCCTCGCGGTTCTTGTTGAAAAACCGCTCGAGGATGTGAACGACGAACTCCATCGGCGTGTAGTCGTCGTTCAACATGAGGACCTTGTACATCGCGGGCTTCTTCGTCTTGGGCTTGGCCTTGACGATGACCCCGGTGGCTGGCCCCTCGCCACCGTTCCGCTTCTCGACATCGCTCATCTTCGGTCGAACAGGGTACGGTCCGTTTGATCCAACCCTCCCCATGATATTGGGTTCGCATCCACCGGGGAAAGCCCTTTCCATAAATCGTCACGGGCGAATTTCCAGCGCGCGAACCACGAACGCGAAAGCTGCTGGGAATGCTAGCGCCCTATAGTTAACGCTCACCAAACGTCACCATCGGCCAAAAAAAGACCCGGCCAAAGCCGGGTCCTCGCGATCGACTCGTGACCGGCCGGGCAACGTCAGGCCGCAAGCGGCTTGCCAAGCTTCTGGAAAGTCGCCTCGACGCGGTCGCCAAGCGGTGCCAGCGCCTCGTTCGCCACCTTCACGCTCATCTCGGACAGCCTGGTCGAGCCCTCGATCATCCGTTCGAAGCTGGCCTTGGCGAAGTCGGTATTGAGCTGCACGACGTCCTCGAAGGTCTTGGCCGCGAGCAACGCCGTCGCGGTCTCGGCCGCGTTCTCGAACGAGTTGCGGGCGTAGCCCATCACCTCTTTACCCATAGCCTCGAGACCCTCGGTCAGCGCTGCATTGGCGCGCAACACCGCGGCAAAATTCTCGCGGCCGAGATCGGCCAGCTCCTCATAGCCCGCGAACGGCGCGGCAGGTGCCACGGCGGCGGCTGCGCCGTTGAGTTCGGTGGCGACCGCCTCGGCGGTCGCCGGCTTCTTTACCTTCGTCGCCATCCTTCCTCTCCCTCCTCTGTCGCCTGTCGGAGCGTCTGCCCCGAAATGCTGCAACGCACCATGGTAATATGGCACGTCGCAGCCGCGCTTCAAATTATTTTGTGCGATGCAGCAGGTCTCCCGCACAGCACGAATCCTGCCCCCTTTCGGGGCGAGGGTGGCGAAATCGGGCGATGGCCAAGACAAAATAGGGTGAACGCCCGAACCTCGCTCCGTCACACCGCGTTTGCCAACCGTCAATTGCTTTGCTTCTCTGCCGTTCTACCGGACGTCGCTGCCAGCAAAATTCGCCTTAACCAGCAAGAGAAACCTAGACAAGGAGTCGACGGTTTTTTAATCTCTCTTTGATTGAATCCTTTGGCGGGCCTTAAGGGGACTGGAAAGCGATGATTGGACGTTTTATGCCGTGGGCAGGTTTTGGCCGATTCACCACGATTCAACTGCTGATCGCTTTGGCAGGCGCGATGCTTCTCTGGACCCCCCCCTCATCGGCGCGGATCGCCAAGACCGATTCGTCGATCGTCATCGACGCTGACACCGGTCAGGTGCTGAGCGAGCAGAACGCGGATGCGAAAGCCTATCCCGCCTCGCTCACCAAGATGATGACCCTCTACTTGGCGTTCGAGGCCCTCGAATCGGGCCAGATCACCCTCGACCAGAGCGTGCGCGTGTCGCACCACGCCCAGAGGCAGGCCCCCTCCAAGCTCGGCCTCGTCGATGGGCAAATGGTCCCGGTGCGCGACCTGATCCTCGGCCTCATCACCCGCTCCGCCAATGACGCCGCGGTGGTGGTCGCCGAGGCGCTGGCCGGCAGCGAGCGCGCCTTCGCCGAGCGCATGACCGAGAAAGCGCGCGAGCTCGATATGACGAACACGACCTATCGCAACGCCTCCGGCCTGCCCAACCCGGGCCAGCTCACCACGGCGCGCGACCTCGCCAAGCTGGCGCAGGCGCTTTATCGCGACTTCCCGAAGGAATACGCCTATTTCGCCACCGAGGAATTCACCTACCACGGCGCGACCTACATCAATCACAACCGGTTGATGCAGGCCTTCGAGGGCATGGATGGCATCAAGACTGGCTACATCCGCGCCTCCGGCTTCAACCTCGCCGCCTCGGCAGTACGCAACAACCGCCGCCTCGTCGGCGTCGTCATGGGCGGCCAGTCGGCCTATGCGCGCGACAGCGAGATGGCGCAGCTGCTGAGCGAAGGCTTCGGCGACGCCGCCGTGCCGACGATCGCGACGGCGGCCGCGACGACCGAGGACGACCCCGACACGACCGTCGCCGACCGGGCGCGCCGCACCATCGCCGCGCTCTCGCCGGTCGGACGCGCCGAGGCAGCAATGCCCGGGCGCGCGGGGACCGCGCACGGGCGCCACGGCGGCTGGAGCATCCAGGTCGGGGCCTTCAGCGAGGAAGACACCGCCGAGAGGGCGGCCGCGAAGGCGCTCGCGCGGCTGCCCGCGCCCAGGGGCAAGGCGACGCAGGTGCTCGCCCCCGCCCATATCGACAAGGAGCCGCTGTTCCGCGCCCGCATCGTGAACTTTTCCGAGCGCGAGGCAACCAAGGCGTGCCGCACGCTGCACCGCAAGCGTCTGCAATGCGCGGTGGTGGCACCCGGCACCGTCCAGCAGGCCGCACTCAACTAACGCCGAGGCAAATCGCCTTTCGGAAATGGGCTGCAGCCGACGCCGCAGCCCGTTTCGATTTTCGCTGCGGCCCGCGCGATCCGGCTTAGAATTCGGGCGGTGGCGTCATGTCGCTCGCCTGCAACTGCTCGACGAGCAGCGCCTTGAGCCGCGACAGCCCCGCCTCGTCCTTGGCCTCGGCCCGCGCCACCAGCACGTCCTGCGTGTTGGACGCGCGCAACAGCCACCAGCCGTCGCCCGTCTTGACGCGCGCGCCGTCGATGTCGGACATCTCGGCGCCGGCGCGCTTCAAGCGCTGGCGCACTTCGTCGATGACCGCGAATTTCCGAGCCTCCGAGCAGGGGAAGCGCAGCTCCGGCGTGTTCACCACCACCGGCAGGCGATCGCGCATCTGCGCCAGGCTCTCGCCGCTGCGCGAGACGATGCCAAGCAGCCGCATCGCGGCGTAGAGCGCGTCGTCATAGCCGTAATAACGGTCGGCATAGAAAATGTGGCCGCTCATCTCGCCGGCGAGCGGAGCGCCGATCTCCGCCATCTTGGTCTTGATCAGCGAATGCCCGGTGCGCCACATCAGCGGCGTGCCGCCCATGCGAGCGACCTCGTCGAACAGCACTTGGCTCGCCTTGACGTCGGCGATGATGGTGGCGCCCGGCCGCGCGCGAATCACGTCGCCGGCCAGCACGACCATGAGCTGGTCGCCCCAGAGGATGCGGCCTTTGCCATCGACGACGCCGATGCGGTCGCCGTCGCCATCGAAGGCGATGCCGAGATCGGCGCGATTGTCCGCCACCGCCTTCTGCAGCTGGATGAGGTTTTTCGCCTCGGTCGGGTCGGGATGGTGCGCCGGGAAGCGGCCGTCGATCTTCTCGTTGAGCAGCACATGCTTGCCGGGAAGCTTCTGCACGAGACGCTGCAGCACCTCGCCGGTGGCGCCGTTGCCGGCATCCCAGACGACATGCAGCGGCCGCGTTCCGTCGTAATCGGCGAGGACCCGCGCGACATAGGCCTCGTCCACTGCCTTCTCGGCGGCCTGGCCGGCGCGCGCGGCCGAGCGCGGCGCCTCGGCAGCAACGCGGCCCAGGCGCTGGATGTCCTGGCCGAAGAACGACTTCTTGCCGAGCATCAGCTTGAAGCCGTTGTAGTTGGCGGGGTTGTGCGACCCCGTCACCATGATGCCGCCATCGACCTCGAGGGTGTTGACGGCGAAATAGAGCATGGGCGTCGGCCCCAGCCCGATGCGCACCACGTCGATGCCGCTGCCGGTGAGCCCGTCGACCAGCGCCGCCTCGAGCGTGGGCGAACTCAGCCTGCCGTCGCGGCCGACGGCGATGCGCTTGCCGCCCTTCTCGGCGAGGATGGTGGCAAAGGCGCGGCCAAGAGCCCGCGCGTCCGCCTCGCCCAGCGTGTCGTCGACCACGCCGCGGACATCGTATTCGCGCAGGATGGTGGGGTTGAAGACGTGACCGCGTCCAGCGCCGCCGTCGCGCATGGGCTCCCTTCCTCTCCGCTTCAGCAATATTCGCTGAGGATCTGTTTGACCGCCTCGCTCATGTCCGGCCGGGACAGGGCGAAGGCGATGTTGGCCTGCAGGAAGCCGACCTTGTCGCCGCAGTCGAAGCGCCGGCCGGCGAAGCGCAGGCCATGGAACGGCTTGTTGCCGCGGATGAGTTCGGCGAGCGCGTCGGTGAGCTGGATCTCGTTGCCGGCGCCGCGGCCGATGCGCGCGAGGTGGTCGAACACCTCGGGCTGCAGGATGTAGCGGCCGATGATGCTGAGGTTGGACGGCGCCTTGGCGGGCTCCGGCTTCTCGACGACGCCGCGCATCTTCACGAGGCGGCCGTCATCCTGCTCGACGTCGAGAATGCCGTAGCGGTTGGTGTGCTCGCGCGCCACTTCCATCACCGCGACGACGTTGCCATCGGTCTCGTTATGCGCCTCGACCATCTGCGTCAGGCAGGGCTTGTCGGCGAGGATGAGGTCGTCGGCGAGCAGCACCGCAAAGGGCTCATCGCCCACCAGGTTGCGCGCGCACCACACGGCATGGCCGAGTCCGAGCGGCACCTGCTGGCGTGTATAGGCGATCTGGCCGGGGCGCGGCATCCAGGAGTTGACGGCGATGACCTGGGCGCTCTTGCCGCGTTCCTTGAGCGTGGTCTCGAGCTCGTAGGAATGGTCGAAATGGTCCTCGATCGCCGTCTTGGACCGCCCGGTGACGAAGATGAACTCCTCGATGCCGGCGTGCTGCGCCTCCTCGACCGCGTATTGGATGAGCGGCTTGTCGACGACCGGCAGCATCTCCTTCGGCATGGCCTTGGTAGCCGGGAGGAACCGGGTGCCCAATCCCCCAACAGGGAAGACGGCCTTGCGAATGCGCTGTGCCATGAAGACGATCTCTGTCCGTGACGGCGGTACGCAGATAACGAAAAGGCGGGGCCCGTTGTTCCCTCGCCACGCGAACTGCGCGGATGCTATCCGCCCGGGATTATATAAACGGTTTATAACCCTTTGGCCCTGGTCCCGCCAGCTGCCTCAACCTGCGAGCAGAACTTCGCGCGCCCGGTTGAGCTTCGCCGCGAGATAGGTCGAGCCGCCGTGGTCCGGGTGTAGTTTGAGCATCAGCCGGCGGTGCGCCTCGCGAATCTCCGATTCGCCGGCGCCCCAGGAGAGGCCGAGCACCTCATAGGCCTCCGCCCGGGTCATGGCATCCGCCGAGCGCGGGCCGGCTTTACCGCCGCCGGCGGAGCCGGTGCGCTGCGCCTCCGCTCGCCACTCCGGCATCAGGCGGTCGAGATAGGCCTCGAGCAGATTGGCCCCCGGCTCGTCTTCCACCCGGCATTGGCGCCACAGCGCCAGCAGCTCGGACCGCGTCAGCTCGTCGAGCCGGCGGCCCTGGAACGGCCCGCGCCGGACCAGGCCGGACATCGTGCCGCTGTCATGGTCGAGCCGCATGCGGATATATTCGGTCTCCACCTCGGACGAGCGGCGCGGCGGGCGATCCCTGGCGGCTTGCCGCCGCCGCTGAACTGCGCCGACAAGCCTCCCCAACCGCCGCGCGAGCTCGGCCGGATCGGCCGCAACGAACGCACGCGACAGCCCCAGCACGAGGATGAACACCACCACGCCGAGGCCGAGATAGATCATGGCCCCTCGCTATGTCTCCGCCTCACCTGCCCGCCCGGCGAGCAGCAGCGCCGCGCCGCCGGTGCGCTCGCCGTAATCGGCGAGCGCGGCCGGCCCGCCCGCGGCATAAGCGGCGACCGCGCCCAGGAGCTGGCGCAATTGCTCGGCGCTGCCGGCATCGAAGGGACAATAGGCGCCGCGCGACAGCCGCGCCATTTGCCGGAACGCCTCGGCCGCGACCGGGTCGCGCCCTTCATGGAAGATGAAGAGCGGCACGCCGAGCAGGCCGAGTTCGCCGGCGAGACGGCAGAGTTCGCTGGCCTTCTCCTCCATGGCGTCGCCGACAAAGACCAGCGCGTTAACCTTGCCGGCGCGCGCCTCCTTCGCGGCATGGCCGAGGACGCGGCCGATCTGCGTCTCGCCGCCGATGCAGGAGACGCCGCGCATGACTCGATGCAGCTCCGGCGCGGTCGCGAGCCAGCGGCTCGCCTTGCACTCATCGAAGCCGCGGTAGAACACGAGTTGAACTTCGAGTCCGCCCAGCGCCGCCGCGGCCTCGAACATCTCGCCTTGGAGCTTGGCGGCGCGGTCCCAAGTGGGGGCGCGGCTGGCCGTGGCGTCGAGCGCGAAGATGAGCCGGCCGCGCCCGGAAGCCGGTCGTACCGCCGGCATGGCCTTGACCTGGCGCAGGAAAGCCTCGATTTCCGCCGCCTTATGCGCGGCAGGCAGCTGCTCCTTGCGATCGTCTTCATCGGCCATAGGCAGAATATTGGATGACCGCGCGTCCGCCGCCAAGGGCGGCAAGGAGTTGGCAACGATGCTGCCCTAGTCTCCGCCGCGGGCCGCCATCAGGCCGCCGAGCTGGGGGACTCAAAATGCGCATGCTGATCGCTACCACGGAACGCGTCGCCGGCCATGAGGTGCAGGAGACGCTGGGCGAGGTCTTCGGCATCGCCGTGCGCAGCCGCGGCCTCGTCGGCAATGTGCTGGCCGGGCTCAAGACCATCATCGGCGGCGAGATCCATCAATACACGGAGATGCTGCAGACCGCGCGCCAGCACGCTATCGACCGCATGGTCGCCGAGGCGCAGCTCGAGGGCGCCGACGCCATCGTCATGATGCGCTTCGACAGCGGCGAGATCGCCCAAGGCATCACCGAGATCGTCGCCTACGGCACGGCGGTGAAGCTGAAGCGCGCAGGCTGAGGCTTCCCTGGCCGCCCTAACCCTCGACCCGCAGGGCGCCGGGCCACGGCCCGACAGCTATACACTTCTCTACAGTTTGGCAACGGCCGGAAACGCGCCGGCGCGCGCTCTTGGCCGGCCGCGCCGACTGTCCAGGCGATCCGGCGGCGGCAAGCCCGCGCAAATCCGCCGGCCGCCATCGGCGCGCGACGCGGGCCGGGCCCGAATGTGCCACGTGAAACCTACACATCCTGCTCCGAGTGGACCATTTCGGTCGTCGAGTGGAGCGGATTCGCACCAGGCAGCGCACCAGCCGAGCTTCAGACGCGACTGACGCGCGAAACACAGGAGCGCCAGAGATCGCCCCCGTCCTGGCGGACGGGGGCGCAAGCTGTGGACCGACCTTCTCCCGCGCGGTCGCCACCTTACGGCAGCAGCCCGCCCGAGGCCTGGTCGAACCAGGCGGCGGCGTTGCCGATCGCGCCGGAAGCATCCGCGGCGAGCATGAGCCGCTGGCTCACCAGGCCGTTCACGGCGGCGGTCACCGCCTTCACATAGTTCGCCCTGCTGCCGTAGCGCTCCTCGAGCGAGAGGCGCGGATCGCCTTTTGCCTGACGCTGCGCCTTGGTCACCGCGAACGGCACGTAACCGCCGGTGAGGTCGCAGGAATCGCCCTGGCTGAAGCCGGCGCGGCGCACGTTCCAACCGGTGTAGGTGCCGAGCGGCGCCTGCAGGATATGCGAGCGCAGCCCGTCGATGTCGTTGCCGTCGGCATCGACCTGCGGCGCCAGCGATGCGTACTGGGCGACCGCGATCGGCGGCTCGATGGCGATGATGCCCGAGGCGTCGTCGGCGTCGTATTGCCGGCCGCGCTCGAAGGCGATGCGCGTGTTGAAGATGCCCGCCGGCCCGGTCACGCCGGGAATGCTCGGGAAGTTGACATGCTCGGGCGCGACCAGGCTGCCATGGTCGAGCCGCGAGTACCGGCTGTCGGGCGG